>ULSD01028041.1_pt1 | contig 88992 bp, 74 predicted proteins | sample 1956051 | NCBI WGS metagenome assembly ULSD01 (sample SAMEA4835699, study PRJEB28245) | human gut metagenome | biome: gut microbiome; material: fecal sample | place: Denmark | collected 2008
TTTCACATTAGCATATTGTTTATTGACCTATTCTTCTGTGTATTCTTATGTAGTCTGTGTTCTATATAGCATCAACAAAAATGCACAATTTCATACCGCGATGGTATAACTTCTGATTAGCATTATCAGGCAGTTCTTAAGAAGCTGTTTTGAATTTATCGCCCAAAGCACACACGAAAACAGATACATCAAGCAAGAAAAACTTTTTGGAGAAATTCAAAACAGCTTCTAAGTTAGCGTGTAGGAATTTCCTCACCCAGCATGTGCAGGTCTTCCACGCCACTCACTTCTGTAGAGCATTCGCCTATCCATCCGTTTTCCTGATTGATTCCGGTATATATTTTAATGAGGTCCACACCAGGTAAATCGACTTTATTACCGTCGCTGTCGGTTGCCCAGTCAATGTCAATAGCAGATTCATCGTTGGTATTCATGGCATTGTCGGCATATCCGTATGTAAACGGATAAAGGACAAAGTAGGTACCGTTTCCACTTTGGTCTATTCCATTTTGCGGAAGTCGTGAACCTTCGAAGCGTAACTCCTTGTCGCTAATCCATTGTGGATAATAAGACTGGGTGTTATGGACGTTTTTCCGGATGTATCCTGTTTGTCCTTTGTTGTCTGTCCAGCAGATGTACGTTCGTTGTTCTTCTTCGGTGCCCGGTTCTTCTTCGGGAGCTTGGTAAACAATTTCATAATCGTTGTAAAAAGCCATGTCACAACCGGCGTTCAGGGCTGTTTCATACCATGTTTCCTGTTGAGGGTCGTGATGGGCACTTCCGGCTATTTCATACCATTGTCCATCGTCTGGCTGTCCGTCTTGATTTTCGTCTAATGCTACTTGGATGATACCCGGTTCGTAACTGCCTCCGCTTGCAGCAGTAGAAGCTCCTTGAAAAGCATTGCCCAGAATACGGAAATCCCGTAGTCCTGCTTTGTTTTCAATCCGATGGTCGAAGCCTACGATGACATAACCTCCATATCCTCCTAGCGAAATCATGCCACGATTGTTATTCCCGATAGCTTCCAAGGCTTTCCGGTTCATGTCTTCCTGTGTGTCGCCTTCTTCGTATTCAGGCATAGCATTGACAAACTGGCCTGGAGCTGGCATGTATTCGATTACTTGGGTGATGTATGCCGAACTGGTTGTTTCTTCCGGAGCATCGTTGTAATAGAAAGGTTCTGTGGCAAAGGCGAAATGTGCCGGAATATCGCCTGTACGTACGCTCCATTGTTTTTTGCCTTCGGAGGTGAAGCAGTAAAGATACCCCGGTGTTACGTAGTCGGTAGCATCGCTTACATAGATTTCCTTGGTTTCAGGGTTGACTGCAATGCCGTATGGAAGTCGGATATCGGCTTCTGTGCCATCGGTAATGAATTTGTCGGAAATCATTTTGCCTTGTGCCGTATCGTAGATGCGGTAACCTACTTCGTTGTTTCCGGCTGTGTAGCTCCATTCGGAAGAGATGATGTAAAGCAGGTTGTCATCCATCCACATTTGGTTGGCAGAGATTCCCAGGTTTCCGGTTACGGTTTCGGTAGTAGGGTCTATGACGTAGATATCCGAGCCTTCTCCATAATAGTCTCCCCGTGAAATAACATACAGGTTTCCTTTCGAGTCTTTTTCCATCTGGTGCAGGTTGATGGCTACATCAATGGTGTTGACCACTTGAAAACTCTCTAAGTCGATGACCGAAATGGTACGGTCATAATTCGGGTAACGGTAACCGCCCGAGTTGGCTACATACAGTCTTCCGTTAACGATAGCCATATCTTCAGGCTGATAACCTACTACCACTTCGCGGGTTATCTGGAAAGTATTCGTATCAAATTCTACCACTTTGCCGGGGCGTGCTTCTGGATCTATCTGGACCGGTCCGGCATACGAACTGACATAGGCTTTGTCATCTTCGAAGGTTATGTAGCGGCAATTAGTAATGTTGACGCTTCCCAGATGTTTGGCTGTGCATGCGTCCATCACTTCTACAAAGTGTGAACAGTTGACCACTACATATAGTTTTCCGTCGTGTATCTGAATGTCGTTGCCTACATCTCCCAGTTCTTTTACGATGTCGGGGTTGCTTTCCGGATAAATGTTGCGAAGGTAATATCCTCCCCGTGCATTGAAAAAGTCAATTGTACATTTGTTGCTTCCCATGTTTCCTTCGTTGAGAAGAAAAAAGCCTTCAATGTCCTTAGGGTCGGTAGGGTAGGTAATGATTTCCTGCTCCGAGTCGAGCACAGGCAGTTCTTCCCTGCATCCCGACAGCAATGCCAGCAGGAGCAGGACAAGCGGATATCTTCTGATTTTCATAAGAGGTATATTTTAAAACATATATTGCACGATGAATTTGAAATTGATGCCGGGCATCGGGTAGCACGATACTACTTCGTATTGTTGGTTCAGCAGATTGTTCACTTCCAAAGTCAGTTTCAATTCTTGCGAACGGATGCGTTGCCGTTTCGAAAGAGAACAGTCGCTGGTGTACCACGACGGTTGATAGTTGACGGGCAGGTTGGCTTGTGAAGAATACCGTTCGCCGGTATAGATAAAGCTGTAACTGGCTTCCCACGAACGCCAATTGAAGTTAACCGCTGCCGATCCGCTGTGCCAGGGTATGTAGGGTATTTGTCCGCCATAAAATTCATTATCGGGATCGGTAAAGTCTTGTGCTTTCTGATAAGTGTAATTCAAGCGTCCGCTTAGCAAGGCTTCTTTACCCAGTTTCCAGCCGGTTTGTACAGCTACATCTATGCCCCGGATTTCCACTTCACCCAGATTGACCATGGTCCAGCGGAAGAAGTTGGAAGTAGGGGTTGCTACTATCTTGTTCTTTACTTCGTTGTAATATACATCGGCTTGTAGCTCGATGTGTTTCATCCACAGGTTTTTGAAGTCTTTTCTGTAAGTTACACCTATATTATATTGGTGAGTATATTCAGGGTCAAGGTAAGCATTGCCTACGAATGTGTAGTACAGGTCATTCAGGGTAGGCATGCGAAATATCTGTTTGTAGAAGGCACGGAAATTCAGGTCTATCTTTTTAAACGGTCGGTAGCTCAGTATAACCGATGGTGTCCATTCCAGCTTGTCGGATGCCGGTTGTCCGTTTTCTTTCAGACGGTCGGATACAAACGTGCCCAGTACACTTGCCTGCAATTGTATGCAGTCGAAATGAAAGGCTGTGGCTGCAGCAAAAAGTCCTGTGTTCCGCCGTGGATAGACAAAGTCTTTCAAGTTTGCATTCAGCAGGTTGAATTGCCAGTCTGCCGACAGGTTCAGGCTCCAGTACGGTGTCAGGTCAAAGCAATTGGCAGTCGAAACATAAAGTTCCTGCTGCCGGTAACGGTTGTTGATGTACATCAACGATTCATCTTTGTTCGGGTCGGCAAGGTAATGCAGGTAATCGTAGGCATACTTGGCACTGGCAAGAAAATGGTAACGTTCCGAGAAATCTTTCCGGAACAGTGCTTGGGCAAAGAAATTGGCATCGTTCTGGCGGTCTTCGTGTGTAAACTTGTTACGCACAATGGCTCCTGGATAACCTCTGTCGGAAAAGTAAGCATACAGTTTGGTACGCCAGTAGCCGTTTTTGATGTTACCGTATAACCCATGCTCGATGCGCAGGGCGTTTACGTCACCATTCTGGCGCACAGCAGTGGTGTCATAGCCTCCTTCAGTGGCATAGCGGAATTTATATTTACCTGTGGTGTACAAATACTCGGCACTGAAGGAACTGCTTAACTTTTCGTTGATTTGCTGTTCCCAAAGGATGGCAGGGTTTACTACTCCGAACGAACCAGTCTTGAATGTAGCCTTGACATTATATTTCTTGTTGTCTTCAAACTTGGGAATACGCGTCTGGAGATAGATGGTACCTGCCGAACCAAAGTCCTTAGCCGACTGGAAAATGGCACTTTTCTGTCCGTTGTAGAGTGTGACGCTTTCCATATTGTCGAGCGAGAAACGCCCCAGGTCTACAGTTCCGTTTTGTGCATTTCCCAGTTCGATGCCATCGTAGAATACCCCTACGTGGTTGGTACCCATACTTCGGATATTGACCGTTTTCAATCCTCCGATGCCTCCATAATCTTTCAGTTGTACACCAGAGAAATAGCGTAACGCGTCAGCAACGTTGTGCGAACCTAGCCTTTGGAGTTGTTCTCCCGACAAGCTCTGTACGGGAATGATGTCTTTCTGCAAGGCACGTGCGGTGACCAGCACTTCATTCAAGTGTTGCAGGCTGTCGGTCGAGTTCTGGGCATACAAAATGCAGGCATGGTTCCATACAGCCCAAAACGATAACAGCCAGACAAGCCGGCTTTTTTGTTTAACCATAAATAAAAAGTGTATTCAATAAACCAATTAACCGTGTTGTCCTCGCACACAGATAACATAAACTCTTGGCAGGTCTTCTGACTGACTTCTCTTCCGGAACCTTCCCAATACGTTTTTCAGATACAACGCATCAGTGGTAATAGCCTTTACCGAAAGATTATTGAAGCTTCACAGCAGCGGGACTGTCCGGGATTTTCACCCGATTCCCTTTTAATCCGCTTGTCTGAACAGACAGGCAGAACCAATTACGATGCAAAAGTAAGGTTTTTATTTTAAATGTGCAATAGGTCTGCAATAAAGCCATCGTGCCTAAATGCTTTCGGAATCAGATTCGCAATGAGAATAAAGAATACTTTTTCTGTCAAAATTACCATAGGCATTTCTTTCGTTTATTCTTTCTTGTTCATCTTGAATTTGTTCTCATTTCATTAAACTGAATTATGGGCATTTTCTTAACATCATTAAGCAGATATATTTTCACGACACCCTTTTGTCATTATAAGGAAATCAAACTGATAGGGATCCTTGGTCATTTCTTGCGCCAGGTCGCTTAGCGGAGAAGGAAGTGAAGCCTTGAAGTTATTGATAGCTTTTCCCTGTCGCTCAAATAGGTTTGTATCCATGAAATCCAGCAGAACATTCCTGCTCCACCCGTTCTCCAATGTCTTTTGCACAAAGAACATTGCCTTCTCCGGTTCGTTAAAGAATCTGTCGATGATGTATTTGTGATGTCCCCAAGGGATGCGCCAAATCGCATTCTTTAAAGATTTGAGTATTTTATCTCCCCAACGGCTTTCCGCATGAAGTGTCACAATATCATGTCCTAGCGACCAATAGAATTGCAGTATCTCACTGTTTACATGAGTTATCGCCTTAATCTGGCTCTTTCTATATCTCTGGCTAAGCTCTTCAATCCATGAGGTGTAGTTTTCAACTTCATATTTTATCCATTGTATTTCTTGAAATTCTCCGCTTGTTCCAAAATCTCCTTAAACACCTCGTCATTCGTTACCGGAGGATAGCCATATTCGGCTAAGACCAAAATCAAATCCATTTTCAGTTCTGCCTTAATGTCATCGCGAGTGGACCAATCTGTGTACTTGGACTTGTCTGCTACAATCTTCTTGATTTCAGCAGCGAGTTTAAGCAACTTGTCTTCGGGATATTCAAAACCAAACTGTTTGGCGATGGATTTCAGAATATCATAAAAAGCTTTTTCTTCGTAGCTAATGCCTAAATCAAGGAAAGATTTCTTCTCCTTATTTAGTTCTTTCAACAAGTCAGCCATCTGATTGGCCACTTCCGTCAAGACTTCATCCGCAAAGATAGCACTATCTCTGCGTTCGTTGTATTTGTCAACCAAAGCGCTCAAGCGTTTGGAGAAGTCTACGCCTTTCGCCTTGTTCACCTTCTTGAACTCTGTGATGACGGTTTTCAGCAGGCGTTCCATGAGTTTTACTTTCGTATTGGGCAGTTTTAGTTTGCCAAGGCGTTCCATGTATTCTTCGCTCAGCACATCCAAGTTTTCTTTGTCATGGCCTATCTGGATGATTTCTTCCACGCCTTCCGATTGGATAGCTTCTTCTATCATTTCACTGACACGGCGGTTCATCTGAGATATGTCCGGAGTATCGCCTATTGTCAATTTATAAATAATGGAACGTACGCCACAGAAATAATGAATTTCTTCACGCTCGTCGTCGCTTATCTCTTCACTATTGCTGCACAAGTTAAATGCCGATTTCAGTTTCTTGGCGTGTCCCATAAACAGGTTTTCCTGTTCCTTGGTGCGTTGCATAAACTCGGCACCCTTGTTCAGGCAGTCTAATTGTTCCAATGGCGTACCCGTAGAAAATTTTGTATAGTCAAACTCGCCGAACATCCGCCGGATAATATCCAGTTCGTCTTTCACCATCGCAACGGACTGCTCAATGCTTTCCACTGAATCTAAGTTGGCATCACCTTGCGCATAACGCTTCAATGCCACATTCATGTTGCTTTTGATGCCGATATAATCCACCACCAAGCCTTTCTCCTTTCCCGGATAAACACGGTTCACTCGTGAAATGGTCTGTACCAACGTGTGTTGCTGCAAAGGCTTGTCAATGTACATCGTGTCTAGACAGTCCACATCGAAACCGGTTGTCCACATATCGACCACAATGGCTATCTTAAAGTTCGATTTTGGCTTTTTGAACTCCTCTGCCCAAGCACGGCGGTCTTCATCCGTTCCCAGCAAGTTGTAAAGTTCTGGTTCATCGTCCTTGCTTCGGGTCATTATCAGCTTTATTTTCTCGATAGGGAGTTCTTGATTTCCATAAGGAATACGCGGTTCTGCCGCCATCATGTAATGGTATTCATGCGCTTCTTCGCCGGGTATCTTTGCCCACTCTGGATGCAAAGCGATAATCTTTTTATAAAGGTTGAAAGCGATGGTTCGGTTGGAACAAACGAACATAGCCTTGCCCTCTACCGTACTGCCTTCTTCCACCCGTTTCTCATAGTGGGCAATAAAGTCTTCGGCTACGGCTTGCAGACGGTCGGAGTCTCCCAAGATACGTTCCATTTTGGTCACGGCTTTTTTGCTTTCTTCTATCTGGTATTCATTCGTACCTTCTTCCGCACATTGCTTGTAATAACTCTCTATCTCTTGCAATTTCTTATTGTCAAGCAAAACCTTGGCAGCACGTCCTTCGTACACAATACGCCGTGTGATACCATCCTCCACCGATTCGGTCATCGTATAGGCATTTACCACCTCGCCAAACACATCTATCGTGGCATCAATCGGTGTTCCTGTGAAACCTACGTACGTGGCATTGGGCAACGAATCGTGCAGGTATTTTGCAAAGCCATAATTACGTTTCACGCCCTTATCCGTCCGCTTGACTTGTAAGGCTAAGTTCGTTTGGGAGCGGTGTGCCTCGTCGGATATGCAGATGATGTTTGCCCGTTCAGACAATAGCCGTGTGTCTTCGGTAAACTTATGTATGGTGGTCAGGAACACGCCGCCGCTGGTTCGCCCTGCCAAATGTTCCCGAAGTTTATCCCTGCTTTCCACCTCTACTACACATTCATCGCCGATGAACTTCTTAGCCGTTCCAAAAAGTTTGGAAAGTTGGTCATCCAAATCGGTACGGTCAGTTATCAGGACAATCGTAGGGCTGGCAAACTCCCGGCTTCGCATCAACATACGAGTAAGGAACAGCATCGTGATACTTTTGCCACAACCTGTCGCCCCGAAGTAAGTACCTCCTTTTCCATCGCCACCTGCTTGGAGTTTGGAGTGCAGACGGATATTCTTGAACAGCTTATGCGTGGCAAAGAATTGCGGATAGCGGCAAACCACTTTCTTCTCGTTCTTCGACGAATCGGGGAAGAACACGAAATCCTTTATCACGCTCAGCAGCTTCTCTTTCCGGAACAAACCTTTGACCATTGTCAGGAGGGAATTGATACCGTCTGTAGCCTTATCGTTCGCCTCTACTTTCCGCCACGCATAAAAGAAATCGTAAGGCGAAAACAGAGAGCCATACTTGTTGTTCACCCCATCGCTAATCACCACAAAAGCGTTGTATTTGAACAGGTCGGGAATATCACGGCGGTAACGTACGGTGAGTTGGGTATAAGCATCCATGATGGTAGTCTCTTCCTTCACGGCACTCTTGAACTCCAACACCACTACGGGCAGACCATTCACATAAACAATGCCATCGGGAATACGTCGCTCCGCACCTTGTATCTCCAACTGATTGACAATGCGAAACAGATTGTTTTTTATGCCTTCTTTGCTGAAATCTATCGGTTCGATAAACAAATCTGGCAAAGCCGCATCCTCACGTTTCAACGAAAAGCCTTCCGTCATCAGCCGATAGGTATGACGGTTCTGTTCATACAAAGAGAAGCCCGCATTGGCGGTCAGTGTGGCAAGGATTCGCTCTATTTCTAACGGCGTAATACTTTCTGCTCTGTAGCGGTTGTGCAGATACAGGCGCATATCGTCCCGAAGCAAGACATCACTCACTTCCTTATGGATTTCTTCTCCGCTTATGTATGTGTAACCCTCTTGCTGAAACAGTTCCATGATGGATAGTTCGAGGGCGTGTTCGTTGAAGTGTGGCATATATATACTAAAAAAGAGATTTTCCTTGTTCTGTTAATCTGTAAGTTTGTTTTGCACTGGTTGGTTTGTCCGGATAAGTCATTGTAACATACCCCAGTTTGATAAGTGGAAGAATAATCTTTCGTTTCAACTCTTTAGTCGATTCAAAAGAAAGACTTTCACTCAAGACATTGGCTGACAAATCATTTTCCTTTAAAAGACATAATAAATCAATCGTGTTTGATATTAGTTCTTGAACATTATTTCCAGAACGTGACTTCTCCCAGACTTGGACAAACATTTGTCCAAGTATCTGTCCAAGTTCCATTTTCTCTTTAATAATACATTGATTTACTGCTTCTTCAACTTGGACAGAGATTTGTCCAAGTCTGTGTCCAAGTTCGTTGTCAAGCGTATATCTCTGTTCCTTTGAAACAGCTGGCACTTCTTCTTCAAATCCATGTCGGCAAGGAATAGTTAAAAGAAAGTAGGTCCTGTCCTCATCCGTTTCAATGGTTGCTGCCATAGATCCGTTATCTCTCAAGGCTTTTTGAATTGTAGGAATTCCGGTTGCCCTACCTTCTGTCAAATCCAGTTCCTTCAAGAAATCACCTAATCTGCGGTTACGGTATCTTCGTGCCTTCAACTTTCGCGCAGCCTTTATTGCTTCCGAACTAATGGACCTATCAGGTCCGGCATAGCTTAATATATCCACATGGGTAGGTTCTACTGTAATCTCCACCGGTTCACGTTCTTGATAATCGCGATGATACAAGGCATTGACCACAGCTTCTTCAAATGCCTGATAAGGATAATTGAATATCTTATCCGATTTTTCAGTATCCGCTGGTTTGATGATTTTCTTTTTAATAACATGAGTGCGGAGATACGACAGCGTATCATTGATAATTTTAGGAATTGGTCCGACTATTTTTGGCACTTCAATCATCAAATCAGGATTATTGATACTGCCTTCAGGGAACAGCACAATGTCGACCTGCGTAACGGGAAAGAATCGTTCAGGATGTTCACAAAACATCATGATTGCACAATTTTTTATCAGTCTGTCCTCTGTCGGACCTGTCAATAAATCCATCTCATCAAGAATATCAATCAGAGGTTTCGCCATAAAATCTCCCGCCAGCTTACTTCCTACCTGTTTAAGATATTCGTAGACAAGCACACTTGATATATCATCAATTTTTGCTGCCACATTTCCCCGTTCATCAAACGGTACACGATGGGCTAACTCGCGTACTTCGTCTAAAATTTCACCTTTAGCCTCAATCGTAGAAGATTTACTTCGCACATAAAATTTCGGTATTGATTTCTTGGCAACTACACTCTCTGCCACCGAATAAGGTCGGTTTATTCCGGCAGGCACCCAAATGGCAAGGATGATTTTACCGTCCACTTCTTCCGGAGACACTTTAGTGAGATAGGGCGGAGAGATTTTAGCATCATAGCCCACCATATCTTTCAGAATACGGTCAATTTCGTTTTCTGCCAAACCCTTTACAGGCCGCTTTGCGATTCCGTTTTCCTCTTCAACACCCACAAGAATATACCCACCACCGATGTTATCCAAGTCTGTAGCAAAGGCACAGATGGTATGATAAATCTTATCCGGATTCCAACCTGCCTTGAACTCTATGCGATTAGATTCAATCTTTCGCTTATTGAGCAAGTCTTCTATATTTATAGGTAGTGCCATGGCATCTAATTTTTATTTATCATGTGTAAAACGCATATCCTCCGAAGCAAGACATCGCTTACCTCCTTATGGATTTCTTCTCCGTTTGTATATGTGTAACCCTCTTGCTGAAACAGTTCCATGATGGATAGTTCGAGGGCGTGTTCGTTGAAGTGTTGCATAATTATTATTCTATATTGTCAAACAAGCTAGGTTCATTCCTTATAATTCTGCTGAATTTAGGATATTTGTGCACTTTACGAATATAATGTTTAAGGCGAATTCCTCTTTCAGTTGTTTTCGCTGTTACTTCCATATCTGCAATAATTACATCTCCTGGAGCAAATGAAAGTTTTTGCAGATTCATCTTTTCCAAAAAGTCTTCGTCTGTCATTTTAGCTGTAAATGTTTTGTCATCATAAGTAACCTTCCAAGATGCAGGTTTGTCAACAAAAACAGGAGAAACAATCTCAAGAGTAACATTTGTTACCATGTTTGAGATACTTTCCTCCTCTGGTTCTTCATATATGACTTGCGCCAATGTCCTTTTATTTATCGTTACCTGTTCTTGCTCTCCGTTTGTCTTTTCATAAGTGATAGTAAGATCTTTGATACCATCAGACTCCACCGCCATTTTAGCGATACAGCCAACAGCATTTGCTGTTTTCTTGTTTTTCAAGAGTTCATCACTTGTAACTATTACTGTATCTTTTCCCAAACTAACGGTTTGTGGCTCTGGATTTTTTGTAAGCAAATTCAATACAAATCCACCAAACACAGTTACGATACTAGCAAATGTTGCATTATTTGTTATCTTCTTAATGCAAAGAGGTATTTTGAAACTACCTTCTTTTAAAGCAATAACATCAATTTCAACTTGATCAAATCCAATACAATATTTTGTATTTAGCGTTTGATTGATAGATGTGATAAGTTTATTCGCATTCGTTAGATAAGCGATTAAATCATAGGTTGATATACTATGTCCTTCTGTATTTAAACAGAGTTCGAAAAATTCCTGTTTTATATTCTTTTCCATCTTATGATTGTTTGTGCCCCATCCTTGCCAAAGACAAAGATTGTAATTCCGCTAATATGCCATACTCTCTATATTTGTAAATTATAAAATCAAATAGTTTTACTAATATAGTTTTCTTTCTTTCATCTTCAAAAAGAAGTATTGGTTGTGCAGTGATTATTTCTTGGCTCAAATTTTCTTGTGCTCCACCATTTGCTAATCTTTTTATTTCTTCTTGATAATAAAGCAAATGAAAGAACAGAAATGCCGCATCATCTTTTGTATGACAAATCATATTGCAACATGCCTGATTTGTCGTTGTCTCACAATCTAAATATGCGACTTGTCCCGCCGTTGCTCCATACATAGCCATAACAATCGCGCCACAAGGAATTATTTTTGCAGAACTGTTTATTAATCCTACTTCACTGATATATTCTTCTGTATTCAAAATAACATTATTCTGAACTTCTCCGGTCTTCAGCCACCGATAATCTTTACGATTCCAATATTCGGTATTGGAACGATTTGGAGTTCCACCTGATTTCATTTCTTTGCAAAATTCACCTATTGTCCCCATTTTCCACCCTTCCGGCAAATCCTCCTTATCAATCCCGTTCACAAACATCTTGCGATAGAGGGTTTGCGCCGTTTCTTCCAGCTTAGTGATGATTTGCTCATTAAGGCGGATGCGATGGGTAATAGCTTCGTATTCGGATACAATCTTTTGCTGCTGTTCTATGGAAGGAATGGGTAATTCTACATCGCACATTTCTTCCCAACTGAAAATTTCTCGCGCACTGCCATGTGATTTGAAACGGGCATAACGGTCAAACTCCGGACGACGAAACCACATCATCAGGTATTCGGGGAGAAGTTCTTGCTTGTTCTTTACTTCAAATATCGTATAGGCTTGTGAAACTATTGCTTTTTCATCGTCCTTGTACAAAGCAATAGAAACCTTATCTCCATTACGTGATGTAACCGGACCGTATGCAAATTGCCGAGGTTCAACTATCTTATAAGAAGACATATCTGTTCCAATAGTATTCGCAATGGATGGCATGAACTCTTTGGAAATACTGACGCCTAATAGTTTCGTCACCTCTAAATCCCGATTCCTTACATCCACCTCACGGATGTAATCGCCCAACCGTTTCATTTCTCCCTTATTCATAGTTGTTCTTGTTTATCAGGTTCACAACTACTTTTACCATCACATCTTTTTCTTCTGTACGGCTTTCGGCTATCATCAGTGTAAGGGCAACAAGAGTGTTGTCGGCTATACGTTTCGAGCCGTCTGTATTATAAAGGATGCCGTTGCCTGCCATAAACCATAAGAAGAGCGTGGCAGCAATGCGCTTGTTGCCATCGCTGAACGAATGATTCTTGGTTACGAGATAAAGCAACATGGCGGCTTTTTCTTCTACTGACGGATAGAGGTCTTGTCCGCCAAATGTCTGGTATATCTGCCCGATGGAACTCTTGAACGAATCATCTTTTTCATGGGCGAACCATTGACTTCCGCCAAACTTAGCCTTCAGTTCTTCAATAGCCCGCATAGCTCCCTCGTAAGTGGCACGGAATTTTGCTTCGTTCGTAGTCTGCTCTACCGACAACTGCTGATAATCATACTTGTCCAACGTATCAAGGGCATAAGCATAGTCGGAAACCACTTCCACCAAATTGAGGGCATCATCGGAAGTCAATGCCTCTTGTGCCTTGATCGTCCTGCCCAAGACGGCGACTAACTGTTTCAGTTCCGTGTAGCGTTGTTCTGTCAAAGCCTTATTGACGGCATAACCTTTCACCAGATATTCTTTCAGCACTTTGTTAGCCCACCGACGGAATTCAACACCATTTTTAGACTTCACACGATACCCCACGGATATAATTACATCCAGATTATAGAAGTTCACATCATGAGTTTGGCTTTTTCCAGCTATAGCACCGTGTTGAGTGGTTGTCGCAAATTTTGCGACAACCACTTCGTCAGCCAATTCTTCACGAATAGCGTTGTCGATATGTTTTCGAATGGTCTTAGAATCCCTTCCGAATAACTCCGCCATTTGGCTAACATTCAACCAAACCGTTTCTTTGTCTACCTTAACATCTAATCGCGTTTCTCCATCGGCAGAACGATAGATGGCTATTTTATTCTTCAAGTCCATATCCCAACTCTTTAAAGAGGTTCAACAGTTCCTTTTTGCTTTCATCTTCCTTACGGAGCAGTTCTTGCATCTCACTTTGCAGTTGCGTCATCTTCGTATCGAAGTCGATGCCCTCATCCCGGTTCTTGAACTCGATGTATTTGCTGGGCACGAGCGACCACCCTTTTGCTTCGATTTCTTCAAGCGTAGCGGAATAGCAGTATTCGGGTACGTTGCGATAAGTCTGTTCATGACCTTCGCGTTGCCAGTTATGAAAGTTTTCGGCTATTTGCGTAATCTGTTCCCCAGAGAATTGGATGTATTTCTTCTCGAACGGTTCACCCCATTGACGCAGGTCAATAAACAAAACCTCATTTTCCCGGTTGCGGTAGTTCACCAATTCGCCGTTCTGTTCTACTGTGCGGGCTTTGCGGTTACCCGCCAATATCCAGAGAGTAACGCTGATGTCCGTAGAGTAGAACATATTACGGGGAAGGATTACAATGGCTTCCACCAAATGGTTCTTTAATAGTTGGCGACGTATGTTCAACTCTGTACCATCGCCGCTCAACGCACCGTTGGCAAGCAGAAAGCCCGCCATACCATTGGCAGACAGTTTAGAAACGATATTCAGAATCCATCCATAGTTGGCGTTACTTGTAGGCGGAACTTCATATCCGTGCCAACGCGGGTCGTTGGTCAGTTCGTTTTCTGCCCGCCATGCCTTCTGATTGAAAGGCGGATTTGCCATGATGAAGTCCGCTTTCAAGTCCTTGTGTTGGTCGTCATGGAACGTATCGGCAGCCTTTTCGCCTAAGTTGCAGGCAATACCACGGATGGCAAGATTCATCTTCGCCAACTTATACGTAGTATTAGTGTATTCTTGTCCATATACGGAAATATCTTTCTTGTTGCCGTGGTGTGCTTCAATGAATTTCATGCTCTGCACGAACATGCCGCCGGAACCGCAACAAGGGTCGTAAATCTTGCCCCGGTAAGGTTGTATCATTTCTGCTATCAGGTTGACAATCGTTTTGGGCGTATAATACTCCCCTTTACCTTTTCCTTCGGCTATGGCAAACTTGCCCAAGAAATACTCATAGACGCGACCTATCAAATCGTGTTCCTTGTCTTTCTGTGTATCAATCTTGCCGATGACATCCAACAGGCTTGCCAATTTGGTACGGTCAAGCCCCAAGCCAGAATAATAATTACTTGGCAAAGCTCCTTTCAGTGTCGGGTTGTCTTTCTCCACCTGAGCCAAAGCCGCATCTATCTTGATGGCAATGTCGTTCTGTTTGGCATTTTCTATCAAATAGTCCCAGCGGCTTATTTCGTTTAAATAGAAAACATTCTTGGCGTTATAGAATACAGCCTGTTCGACAAATGCTTCTTTGCCGTCTGCTATCAGTTCGTTGCGGCGTTCCACAAAACGGTCGTAGGCATATTTCAGGAATATCAGACTCAATACCACATGCTTGTATTCCGAAGGTTCAACCGACCCACGTAGTTTATTCGCCGAATCCCAAAGGGTTTCTTCTATGCTCTTTTCTTTCAGCTGTTTCTTTGCCATGTTATTATGTCATTATAAATCATTTTTTTATTTGTTTCTTAAATCTACACTTGACACTTAGCTGTGTTCAACAAAAATAAGCATAATAAACGGAAAAATACAACCTTCTTGAAAAAGAAATGCAGTTAATTGTTTTTGGTCATTAAGTTCATCACTGCTTTCATGTCTTTTATATCGTGCGTTGTATCATGTGTTCCATTAAAATGCACAATTTCATACTGTTCAACGTATCGAGGGCATAGGTATAGTCGGAAACCACTTTCACCAGATACTCTTTCAAAATTCGATTCACTCATATACGAAACTGCGTGCCGCGCTGGCTTTTTACACGATAGCCTACGGAAATGATAACATCAAGAGAATAAAAAGCGACCGGCTGCTTCACTCCATCAACACGCAAAAAATGCGTGTTGTTCTTTTTCTCCAACTCATTTTCAGAAAATACATTATTGATGTGCTTTCTTATGGTCTTTTCATCTCTTTCGAATAATGCTGCCATTTGATTGGCAGATAACCATACGGTATCATTTCCCAATTTCACATCAATGGATGTCTTTCCATCTTTCGTCTGGTAAATTACAATTTTATCACTCAAGTTCATAGCTTGATCTTTTTATAGGGGTTAACAATTTTATTTCTTCTTCTTTTTCCGTATTTCTTCCGCTAGCCGGTAATGTATCGCCGCTTCTATCTCTTTGCCGGCTTGCGAAAGGGCATCGGCGAAACATTCTTGGGCACCGGCGTGCTGGGGTTTTAGCGAGGTTGCTTTGTCCAGGTCGGTCATGGCACCCTCGATGTCGCCTGTGTGCAGGCGCAGTTTGCCCCGGTTGTATACGGCTTTGAACTCGTTGGGGCGTAGCTTGACGGCTTGGTTCAGGCATTCGCGTGCTTCACTTATCCGGTTGGCATTGAAAAGCGTGACGCCTTTGCGCACCCAGGCATCGACGTATTCGGGGTACAGTTCGATGGCTTTGTCGTAGTTTGCCAGGGCGGCACGCGTGTCGTGGGCTTGCGTGATGCATTCGTTTCCCATCAGGTAATATTCTTCGGCATATTTTTGCAGGCTTTTCTTCGATTTCCGCATTTCTTCTTTCAGACGGAGATTTTCTGCCTTTAGCCGGTTGATGATGCCTAACTTTTTACGGATAAAGCGTTGTTGCAAGGGCTTTTCGATGTCGTAGCGGGCATGGATGGCCTTGAAGAAATGGTCGAGGCAAGTTTCGAAGTCACCTTTGTCGAATGCCTTGACGGCAGCGGTATATTCGATGTCCGCCTGCGCCTGCTTCATGGCACGCTCGATGGCTTGCTGGTCGTTGAAATGGTGGGCGAAGGAAACGATTTCGGGACGTACGAAGATGTCGGCACGACTTATCTCCCGCTTCAGGCAGATGCCGTCCAGTGAGGTGCACCGGCTTAATGCCACGTAGGTTTGTCCTCCGGCAAATACTCCTCCGGTAAAGTCTATGATGGCGCGGCTGAAGGTCAGTCCCTGGCTTTTGTGTACCGTTATTGCCCAGGCAAGCCGGATGGGATATTGCGTGAAGGTGCCCAGTTCTTCCTCTTCTATCTTATTCTCTTCTTCATTATACCGGTAGCGGATGTTGCTCCAGCTTTCGCGGCGCACGTCGAGTTCTTTTCCTTCTTCGGTGGTTACGTAAAGGATACCTTCGGCATCGATGCCTGAAAGGATGCCGATGGTGCCGTTTACCCATCGTTTCTCCGGGTCGTTCTTGATGAAGATGATTTGTGCACCGGGTTTCACGGTCAGTTCCATCAGTGTGGGGAGGCTGCTTTCGGGAAATTCGCCATGGATTTCACCTTTCAGCGTGACAGCATCGCCGGGCAGGGCGGCAAGGCGTTGTTCGTTGATGAAGTCTACGTTGTCGCGCCGGGTAGCCAATGTGATGTAAAGGTCGTTCTCGCCCGAGTCCAGTGGTGCCTGATAACGGGTGTTGAGCAGTTGTAAGTCGGCAGAGCCGACGGTATTGGTGCGGATGTGGTCGAGCACGTTGACAAATACGCGGTCGGTCTGCCTGTACACCTTGGTCAGCTCTACCGATACCAGTTCCATTTGCTGGAACACCCGTGCCGAGAAGAAATAGGGGTTGGGGTAGAAACGGTTGATGATTTCGCGCTCGTCGTTTTTCACTACCGGTTCCAGCTGGTACACATCGCCCACCAGCAGCAGCTGTTTGCCTCCGAAAGGTTCGCGCATGTTTTGTGAGTATACACGCAATACCTTGTCGATGAAGTCGATGATGTCGGCGCGCACCATTGAAATCTCATCGATGATGACCAGTTCGATGTTCTTTATCAGCTTGCGCCGGTCGGCGGTATATTTCAGGAAGCTTTGCAGTTTGTTTCCTCTTAGGCTGAAGTTGGGGTCATCGGGCAGCAACGGATGAAAAGGCAGCTTGAAGAAACTGTGCAGGGTGCTGCCTCCGGCGTTGATGGCGGCGATGCCCGTAGGAGCCAGTACCACGTATTTCTTCTTCGTGGTCTGGCAGATGTATTTCAGGAAGGTAGACTTACCTGTTCCTGCTTTTCCCGTAAGGAATACGGATTGGCGGGTATACTGGATGAGTTTCAATGCATTTTGGAACTCGGCGTTGGCGGTATCTATTGTGGTGTGTCCGGTCATGGCAGCATTTTCTTGTTCGGGTTTCCTTTTCTGGCAAAGGTACGAAAAGCGGAAGAAATATAAAAGTATACTCAGGAAAGACCTTCTTGAAGTTGGTTGTTTTTTGTCAGTCAATAGGATTGTAAAACGAATATAACTTCGATGGCAGTTTCATATATACTGAAACTGCTGATGAATATATACTTCATCGGCAAAGTAAGTATATATTCGTTTCTCCAGATGCTATATGACTTTTTGTTGATCCTATATTGGCAAGTGGAAGAATATGATTTTTTTTGCCGGAGGGCTTGCATGTTTCACGATAAATACATACTTTTGTAGTGTATTAGTTAAGTAGTACACTATGATGCACTAATTATCAGACAAAGATTTCTGTCGAGGGCCCTGACGGGAAATTTGGCTGAGGATAAAAACACTGATAGATTATGTTGGAAATAAAGAATCTTTCGTTTAATTATGGCAGGCGCAAAAAAGAGGTGCTGAGCCATTTTTCTCTTTCGCTTCGGCAAGGGGGAATCTACGGGTTATTAGGGAAGAACGGAACCGGAAAATCTACTTTACTTGCTTTGATAAGCGGACTGCTTACCCCTTGTCAGGGAGAGATAATATATAAAGGTAAGGATGTGCGCCGCCGTTTGCCCGATACGTTGTGCGACTTGTTTTTAGTGCCCGAAGAGTTTGAATTGCCTTCGCTCACATTGGCACGTTACATAAAGTTGAACAGCTGCTTTTATCCCCGGTTCAGTACAGAAGACATGAGGCGCTATCTCGACCTTTTCGAACTGGATGCCGACCTTAACTTGGGAACCCTTTCGATGGGGCAGAAGAAGAAGGTGTTTATGAGTTTTGCACTGGCGGCAAATACTTCTTTGCTATTGATGGACGAACCTACGAATGGGTTGGATATTCCCGGCAAGAGTCAGTTCCGTAAACTGATAGCTTCGGGAATGAGCGATGAGAAGTGTGTGGTAATTTCTACGCACCAGGTGCGTGATATAGACCGTATGCTCGATCATGTGGTGATTATTGACGGAAGTCGTGTGTTGCTCGACCAGTCGGTGGCGGATATCTGCCGTACTTTTGTTTTCCGGGAGAGCAGTAGCCGCGAACTGGTGGGGCAGGCACTTTATGCTTTGCCTTCGGTAGAGGGGAACAGTCTGATACTGCCTAATGCTGGTGGTGAAGAGACTGAAATCAATTTGGAACTTTTGTTTGGAGCCGTGCTTGCCGAACCCGACAAAATAGCGGCGATGTTTCATGCTTAAAAAGAAAAAGATGAGGACAAATCAGTTTTTTGATGTGCGGCGGTTTGGGATGATGTGCCGCAGGGAGTTACTGGAACCGTGGAAAACACATTTGCTCCGGTTTGTAGCTTGTTATGCCGTATTGGCAGTTATACTGGTAGGATATGGAATGGAGACGTATAACCATTTGTCGCCTGGCACCCCCTTGGAATACAGTCATGCTTTGATGCAGTTTTTTATGGTGATTTTTTATGCGATGGGGATGCTGTTTGCTTCTTCTTTTATGGAGCGGATGAAGACAAAGACAGGCCGTATTGCTTTTTTGATAACTCCGGCTTCGGCTTTCGAGAAGTATCTTTCGCGCTGGTTGCTGGTGACGGTGGTTTTTATCGTTGCATTTGCAATAGCGTTCGGGCTTGCCGACCTGACGAAAGTGTTGGTTTGCAGGATGTTGTACAGCAATGTGGCAGAGCAGATAACCTTTGTTCCCTGGAGTGAAGTGTTTACTCATCCTTATGCTGGCTGGAGGCTGGGCGTAGTGGCAAGTAGTTTCTGCTTTTTACAGTCGTTGTTCGTGTTGGGCAGTGTGATTTGGCCCAAGAATGCGTGGATCAAGACATGTGCTGCCTTGATTGTCATCTTGTTGTTGCATGTGCAGGCAGTTATGGTAGTTTATCAGGTAAGAGGCAGTTTTCACCGCGGATTTTATCTGACGGACGAGGATATGAATTGTCTGGTTATCGGAGTAGGGATTGTCTGGGCAGTGTTCAACTGGACGTTGGCTTATTTTCGGTTTAAAGAGTCGGAAATCATTAATCGCTGGTAACTTATGGATTTTAAGGGAAGTAAAGCCATTTATCTGCAGATTGCCGACCGTATTTGTGATGAAATTCTTCTCGGCGTATATCCCGAAGAAGGGCGTATCCCTTCTGTGCGCGAATATGCGGGCATGGTGGAAGTGAATGCCAATACGGTGGTGCGCTCGTTCGACTACCTGCAGCAGCAGGGCATTATCTACAACAAGCGGGGCATCGGTTATTTTGTGGCTGCAGGTGCCCATCGGGTGATATACGACCTGCGCAAAGAACATTTCTTGCAAGAGGAGTGTGGATATTTTTTTAAACAATGTGTCATGTTGCATATTTCGGCGGATGAACTTGCCGGAATGTACCAGGACTTTATAACTGAATCAGAAAAAAACAAAAGTGTATGAAACGTACTACCTATATCATGATAGCCTTGTTGGTAGCAGGATTGTTGCTGACAAGTGGGTTTGCCTTTTATTTGACTCTTGAAACTCCTTCTCCCGAACGGACGGAATTGGGCGAATCGGGTATGGAACAAGTCCGTCCTTTGCCGGTTTGTAAATCGGTTAGGCTGGTGCTGGAGGAAATCGGAGAGCGTCCTGTTGTTATGCCGTTGGAAATATGTCCGGCCGATTCGGCAGGCGGCAGTCTTTCGTATGTTTCAGGTATGGAAAACTGTATGAAGGTTGAAGCACTGGAAGACAGTACATTGTTGCTCAGTTTCAACTTTTCTGAGGATAGCTTTCCGGCTGCGCTTGCATCTGCGTCTGATGGAAGGGTGTATACGCTTTCTTCCATGCGTCTGAAGCTTCCCGATGCGGTAAAGGCTGTAAGTATCGATATGCCATGTGCAGACGTTTCATTCAGAGGTATCGGGCGGGACACTTTTTCCATCCGGACGCAAAGTCCGACGAAACTGGAAGAGTGTATGTTTGATATGCTTTCGGTATCGGGTAATGGACTGGAACTGAGAAGCGGCCGCGCCGAGCATCTGCATGTAGATTTGGATGAAACTTACAACTGGCAGGTTCATGTAGGGGCATTTCATATCGGTACAGAGCATCTCTTTGGTAGTAACAGTCATACTTGTGTGTGGCAAAAGGGTGAAAGCAAGGAGCTGTTATGGGAACCGAAGACAGACTATGCCAAGCTGAATGTGATGCTGGAAGAGGCAAGTCGGATAGTGAAAGAGGAATGAAAGATATTGTCCTCCTTACACTTCCTTGTTTTCCCCTTCCTGCTGGATGCACCAGAACTTAACGCCTTTGGCATCGGCAAATTCTTTCATCCGTCCTGCCGACTGGAATCCGCTGGCTACGAAATGCATAGGTACGAGCAAGCCTACCTGGAAGCGGTCGATGAACTGGCGGGCTCCGCGTGTATAGCCGTTCCCGATACGTCCGTCTATGGGAAACATTACGAGGTCGAAGCCGGCGGTAAGCTTGCGGATGTCTTTCAGTTCGCCCAAGTATTGTTTTTCTTCTTTCTCCGGGTTGATTTCCATACCAAATTCGGGGCTGTATATGGTTCCGCCTGTATAGTCATCGGTCAGGAAGCGGGCGTACCAGTTATTCAGATCGCCTGCGTGGAAGAGGGTTTTGCCTTCGGTGCGCACTATCCACGACACACCGCTATCGTTGCTTCCGGTAGCGGTGACATGGATATGTCTGTCTTGCCAGCTTCCTCCTTTGGCAAGCCAGGCATCGGCTTCGTCACGTCTGGCTCTACGGTGTTTCAAGATATCTTTCGAAAGGAGATAAGTGATGTCCGCTTTTATTGATTTCCAAGTGAAGATGTCGCGGTTGAAATGGTCTTCGTGGAAATGGCTGGCAAACACGTACATTGGTTTGTTGCATTTCAGCAATCCGTCGATAACATGTGCCGGATCCAGCCAATAGTCGAAGACCAGCATGCAATTTTCGGTTTCTAAGGCAAATCCGCTATGGAAAATGTAGGTTAGTTTCATATATCTTTTGTTATCTTCTATATTTGTTTCGATACTCGGCAGGCGTGATGCCGTATTCTTTCTTGAAACAGCGGTTGAAATAGGGGATGTCGGCAAACCCTACTGAATAAGCTATTTCGGAGATGTTTTGGTCAGTACGGTTGAGCAATGTGGTTGCCATCTGCAGACGGAAATGGTTGAGATATACCGTAAACGGTTCGTTGGTGGACTTTTTGAAGAACAGGCAAAAGGCGTTTTTGTTCATGGCAATGTAGTCTGCTATTTCGTCCAGTGTAATTTTCCGGTGGTAGTTTTCGATGATATATCTGTAGACGGCCTGCAGGCGCTGTTTGTTTTTATGAATGGGCATGCCATTGAAGGCATGATGGCCGATGTATTTGCTGTAGCCTGGGCGGAAAGCAAGTGCAAGGATTTGCAACAATCCTAAAAGTCGTTGTTGTTCGTTGTAATTGTCGAAATCCAGCAGGATGTGACGTATTTCTTTCGCTCCTTCCCCTTGTATCGACAAACATTGTTTCAGATTGGTGTAGAACGAGGCGATATCTTGAAATTCTTTGGCAAAACTGGCAAGTCGGTTCAGAAAAGCTTGCGGAAACTGGATGAATGCCTCTTCTATCCTTTCGTCTGCCGGACACGCCAGTTTGTCGTATATCCAGCAATGGGGGATGTTGGCAGGTACGATGATGATGTCACCTTCCCGAAAGTTTTCGATGAAATCGTCCGTAATGCGTTGTCCTCCGCCTTTGATGACGAATCCGATTTCCAGTTCCGGATGCTGGTGATAGCCTATCGCACTTTTGTACCACGATGTACAACGGCGGTAGAAGAATGAGTTTTCTGTATTTTGCGCTACTTGTTCGTAAATGACATTGTTCATGGTTTTCTCCCGTTAGCTTTGCGAATATATACAATATTATGGGCAGGTGTATGCTAAAGGGGGGAAAATTTAGATACTTTTGTGAATATACGACAATAGTGCGTGTGTTTTGTTCAATTTTTTTGTAAAAATATCCATTACCTTTGCTATCATAAATTAATAGTTAAGGTTACATTGTCGGTCGGGATGTAGAGAGTACATGTACCGGCCGTTTTTTACCGCTTTAAAACGGAAAAAAGCGATTGCACAATGGTGTAACCGCTTTTTCGATTATTTACAAAAAGCCTTTCGGCATTTATCAGATTCTTTACTAAAAGCTTCTGCTTTTCGGGCTTTAGCTTAATTTGTTTTTTACTTGCTGAGTTTGTCATTCAGCATTACATAACCCCAGATCATCGGATCTGCATTGGCAATCTTGTGAAAAATGTTTTTTACCTTTTTCATAATTGTTATCCTTTCTTTGTTTAGTTAATAATACCTGAAAACTTAATTACTTGTAATACCTAAATCTTGTTATCCTTTCAATCTCGGGCGAACCTCACGGCTGGCCTTTGATGTTTTTTTCTTTTCCAATCTTTACCTTAAAATTACTAGTTAGTTAAGTTCTAGAACTTGTTGTTCTTTAATTACACTGCAAAGATACGACCTTTTTTGATACAAAATATGTTTTATAGCATATATTTTTAGGTTTTGCTTGTTTTGTTGACCTATATCAAAAAAACGGTATGCCTGTAATATCTTTGTCATGCGATGTGAACAATTGTCAGTCGGAGGCTGACAACACGTCATGCCGTTCATTCTGCAACCGAATACTTGAGAAACTGTTTTGAGAAGCTGTTTTGAATTTCTCCAAAAAGTTTTTCTTGGCTTGATGTGTTCGTTTTCAAAACAGTTTCTTCTTGATGTATTGCATGATTTCTTCTTGTTGGTCGGGATGAAACCATTTGATGTCGGTGTCACGTTTGAACCACGTCATTTGCTTGCGTGAGTAGATACGCGAGTTTTGCTTGATTTTTTCAATAGCAAAAGGCAGTTCCCACTCTCCGTCGAAGTATTTGAAGAGTTCTTTATAGCCTACGGTATTGAGTGAGTTGAGGTGACGGTAAGGATAGACTTTGCGTGCTTCTTCCAATAATCCTTCTTCCATCATCTGGTCTACACGGTGGTTGATGCGTTCGTAAAGTTCTTCCCGGTCACGTGTTAAACCTATTTTCACGATGTTGAAGGGGCGTTTCTTGCACGTCCGGGTGCGAAAAGATGTGTAGGTCTTTCCTGTCATATAGCAGATTTCGAGAGCATGGATGACCCGTTTGGGGTTTTTGCGGTCTACTATTGCATAATATTCGGGGTCTAAGACTTTCAGTTCGGCACACAATTGCTCCAATCCTTCTTGTTCGTATCTTTCTATCATCAGTTGGCGTGTTTCGGCATCTACCGTGGGGATGTCATCGATACCTTTGCATACGGCATCGACGTACATCATCGAGCCTCCGGTCAGCACTACCACATCGTGTGCTTTAAAAAGTTCGTCCAGTTTTTTGAGCGCATCTGCTTCGTACTGTGCCGCACTGTAATAATCGGTGAGTTGTAATGTGCCTACAAAATAATGAGGAACCCGTGCCAGTTGGTTGGGGGTAGGAGCTGCCGTACCTATTTTCAAATCGGCATAAAGTTGGCGGGAGTCTGCAGAGAGAATAGAAGTATGATAGGTTTCGGCGATGGACAGGCTTAATTCGGTTTTGCCTACGCCGGTAGGACCAATGAGGACGATAAGGGTCATAAAAATGAAGAATTAAAGAATGAAGAATGAAGAATGAGTAAGGTGTTCAACCGATTCTTCATTCTTATTTCTTCATTCTTCATTAAAAAATTAGTATTTATCTTCGTCGTATGGATTTCCTCCGCTTCCTATGTCATAGCCGTCGGGGTCGAAATCCTCCATGTCGTATTCCTGATCACCATAAAAGTTTTCGTCAAGGTCGAGCGATGAATCTGCTTTCATCTGTTCGTCGAAGTCTACGGTTTGTTTGGGTGGATTTCCTTCCTTGCGCGAACAAACTGCATGTTCCAAGTCCTTGCCGGTGATGATTTCCGACAGTTCGATAAAGAATACTCGTTCGGTCAGCGGGTCAAACACGTAAATCAGTTTTTGTTTTTCGTCTTCCAGCAATTCGCTCAGACGGGTATCTTTCATGACGAAAGTGTCTTCTTCCGAACTTCCTGTTCCCATATCTTCGAGGGTGATTTCGATTTCTTTTTCCCAGTCATCATCGCAGATAAAAAAGGAAGTCATCTGGTCGTTCTTGTAGTTTGTACATTTTAATATCGCTTCATGCAGGTCGTAGAATGAAGCATCTGAGTCAATTTTGATTTCTCTTAAGAAATCATCCACTTCATCTGATATGATTCTAAATTTGTATACCATAATTCTGTCGTTAATCTTAGATTGATGCGGTAAAGGTACAAAAATTTTTTATCGGATGATGCCTCTTTCCGAATTTTCGATAAAAGAAACGATGTATTCAATTTCGGGACTCATCGGGACTTCCTCTCTTACCTGTTGCAAGGCATCGGTCACGTTCTTTCCGTTATTGTAGATGATGCGGTAGGCGTTGTGGATATTTTCTATCAGTTCGTTCGAGAATCCGCGCCGGCGCAGGCCTACGATGTTGATGCCACTGTAGGCAATGGGTTCGCGTCCTGCGATAATATAAGGAGGGATGTCTTTGCTGAACCGGCATCCGCCCTGTATCATGACGTATCCTCCCACCCGGCAGAACTGGTGCATCAGGACGTTGGCACTTACGATAGCATTGTCATCGATAATGACTTCGCCTGCCATTTTCGTGGAGTTTCCGATGATGCATCCGCTTCCTACGTGTGTATCATGGGCTACGTGTACGCCTTCCATGAGCAGGTTATTGTTTCCTACCACGGTTTTTCCTTTAGCGGCGGTACCCCGGTTGATGGTTACATTTTCGCGGATAGTATTGTTATCGCCTATTTCCGCCGTGGTTTCTTCTCCTCTGAACTTCAGGTCTTGCGGAATAGCTCCGATAACGGCACCGGGAAAAATCCGGTTGTTATTGCCGATGCGTGCACCGTAGAGGATATTCGCATTGGGCATAATGAGGTTATTATCACCGATTACGACGTTCTTGTCGATGTAGACAAAGGGGCCGATTTCTACGTTCTCTCCGATGATTGCTTCGGGGTGTATGTATGCTAATGGACTGATCATGTTATTTGTTTTTTACTATTTGTGCCATAAATTCGGCTTCGCAAACGATTTTTTCTCCTACGAAGATATATCCTTTCATGGTAGAGATGCCGCGCCGAATCGGTGCCAGTAGTTCTACACGGAAGACAAGGGTATCGCCTGGCACTACTTTTTGGCGGAACTTCACATTGTCTATCTTCAGGAAGTAAGTGGAATATCTTTCCGGCTCTGCCAATGAATTGAGCACTAACAAGCCTCCCACTTGTGCCATGGCTTCTACTTGAAGCACGCCCGGCATGACCGGCTCTTGCGGGAAATGCCCTTGGAAGAAAGGTTCGTTCGATGTGACATTCTTCACGCCTACGATGTGGTTGGCTCCGATAGCGATGACCTTATCCACCAATTGGAACGGGTAACGGTGAGGAAGGAGCTCGCGGATGCGGTTCACGTCCATCAAAGGCGGTTCGTTGCAATTATAGATAGGAGCCTGAATCTCGTGCAGGCGGATTTCCTTGCGCAATTGGCGTGCGAATTTATTGTTGATGGTATGTCCCGGACGGGTGGCGATGATGCGTCCTTTGATGGGTTTCCCAATCAGGGCAAGGTCGCCGATGATATCGAGCAACTTATGGCGTGCTGGCTCGTTGGGCCATACCAAAGGGATGTGATTGATATATCCTAAATGGCTTGCGTCCATGTGCGGGACTCCCATGACATCCGCTAATTTATCGAAGTTTTCTTGGGTCATCTGCTTTTCGTAGATAACGATGGCATTGTCCAAATCTCCTCCCTTGATAAGCCCGGCATTCAGCAGAGGTTCGATTTCCCTCACGAATACGAAGGTGCGTGCCGATGCGATTTCGGTAGGGAATTCATCCATGTTCTCCAATGTGGCGTATTGGTTGGTCAGAATCTTGGAATCGTAAGAGATTAATACGTTTAAGCTGAATTTATCATCCGGCAAGACGATGATGGAAGACCCTGTTTCTTCATCGCGCACTTCGATTTTCGATTTGATGATGTAATAATCTTTCGGAGCGGTTTGTTCCTCAATGCCTACCCGCTGGATGCATTCTACGTATGCCTTCGAGCTTCCGTCCAGAATAGGAAGTTCGGGACCGTTCACCTGAATCAGGCAATTATCGATGCCTGCTGCATAGAGGGCAGCCATGGCATGTTCTACGGTACTTACTTTTACCCCGTTTTTAGCCAAAACAGTACCACGTGTGGTGTCTACCACATTATCCGCTATTGCATCGATGATGGGCTGGTCGTCCAGGTCGATGCGTTGGATTTTATATCCGTGGTGTTCGGGGGCAGGATTGAATGTCACGGTCAGCTTGACTCCGGTATGGAGACCCTTACCGTTCAGTGTAAAACTGCCTTTTAATGTTTTTTGTTTCAACATGGGCTTTATTTATTAAGTTGTTTCTTTAATTCTTCCAGTTCTTTTTGCATGCGTCTCATGTCTTCGTACATGTCGGGCAACTTCTTGTATATAACAGCTGAGCGCGCAAAAAGTTTCGGGTCGATGGCGGGATATCCCATCAGGGTGCTGCCCGACTTGGTGTTGCCCGGTATGCCCGATTGGGCGCCGATAGTGACATGGTCGCCTACTTTGATGTGTCCGGCTACGCCTACTTGCCCGGCAAATACGCACCATTCGCCTATCTTGGCGGAACCTGCCACGCCTCCTTGCGAAGCCATCACCGTGTGGCTTCCTATCTCTACATTGTGGGCAATCTGAATCAGGTTGTCCAGCTTTACGCCCTTATGGATGATGGTGGCGCCCATCGTGGCACGGTCTACGCACGTATTGGCACCGATTTCCACATTGTCCTCAATAACGACGATACCGATTTGGGGAATCTTGTCATAGCCTTCGGCGGAGGGGGCAAACCCGAATCCGTCCGCACCGATGACACATCCGGCATGCAGGATGCAATTGTTTCCCACCCGGCAATCCTGATAAATCGTGACATGGGGATAGAGCGTTGTGTTATTTCCTATTTTGGCATGGCTTCCTACGGTCGCATGCGGGTGGATGCAAGCGTCGTCTCCTATCTCCGCACCTTCTTCGATGCAGGCAAAGGGACCGATATAGACATCTTTCCCGATTTTAGCGGTCGGAGCAATGGATGCCAGCGGGTCGATGCCCGTCTTTTTCGGCTTGCTTTGTTCGTATAAAGTCAGGAGTTGAGCCAGGCTTTCGTATGCGTTGTCTACTTTAATCAAGGTTGCACTTACCGGTTGTTCCGGTTCGAAATCTTTATTGACCAGTACAATCGTTGATTGGGTTGTATATATGTAATGTGTATATTTCGGGTTTGAAAGGAAAGAAATGGCACCCGGCACGCCTTCTTCTATCTTGGCGAATGTATGTACGGTTGCATTCTCATTCCCTACTATTTCTCCGTGGATATATTCCGCAATTTGTTTAGCTGAAAACTCCATAACTTATCGTATCTTTTGGTTTTTCTATTAGTGTCTTTTAGTACGCTCCTTGTTTAATTATGCAAATTACGTATTTTTTTTTTATATAACCGTGCAAAATGTCAATTATTTATCTTTTTAGTGGTCTAAAACTGGTTAACCGATGTTTTTTTTGCTTTAGTCCTGCGGAACACGGCAGGTCTCGGAGGCGTATGCAACCGCTTGCGCATGCCGGTGCAAACGCTTGAGTCGGGGGATGCAGACGCTTGAGTGAGCCGATGCAAGTACATGCGTTTCGAGATGCATAAGCCCTCTCATTGTACCGCACGGGGCAGGTGCAATGAGAGGATGCGTGAGCCGGTTTACTCCTTATTATATTATATGGGCGGCTTTCAATTGTTCCGCCATTTGTTTCTGAACCTTTTCGGCTTCATTCTTGGCGGCTTGGGCGAAGGCTTCGCTCTTGTCGGCATAGATGATGGCGCGGCTGGAATTGACAATCAGCCCACACTTGCTGTTCATGCCATATTTACATGCTTCTTCTAGTGAGCCTCCTTGGGCACCGATTCCCGGAACCAGCAGAAAATGTTCAGGGACAATTTTACGGATGTCCTCGAACATCTTGCCTTGGGTAGCACCTACCACGTACATCATGTTTTGGTCGTTTGCCCATTCTTGTGATTTACGCAATACTTTTTCGAAGAGACGTTCGCCTGCTTTGTCTTCGGTCAGCTGGAAATCGTGCGACCCTTTGTTCGAGTTCAATGCCAGTAGGATGACCCATTTGCCTTCGTAGGTAAGGAAAGGAGTCACGCTGTCTTCTCCCATATAAGGAGCTACGGTCACCGCATCGATGTCCAGTTCTTCGAAAAAGCTACGGGCATACATTGCCGAAGTATTGCCGATGTCTCCGCGCTTGGCATCTGCAATGATGAATTGGTCGGGATAGTTTTTCTTGATATATTCCACGGTTTTTTCGAAAGCTATCCAACCTTTTACGCCCATGCTTTCGTAGAAAGCCAGGTTGGGTTTATAGGCGATGCAATAAGGGGCGGTAGCATCGATGATGGCTTTGTTGAAGGCGAAGACAGGGTCTTCTTCTTTCAGCAGGTGTTCAGGGATTTTCTTGATGTCGGTGTCCAGTCCTACACACAAGAATGATTGTTTACGTTTGATGTTTTCAAAAAGTTGTTGTTTGTTCATGTTGTGATTAAGTTTAGAGTTATTTTATTTTATTTTGTAAATAAATATCCGTTGAAACTTAGATACGTATCTTCAGGCTCTTGTTCGCTGTAGTTCAATGAGAAACGGGTCAGAATGAAGGATTTCTCTGGTGAACTGCATCGGAGGACGGTTGGAGGCATTGGCTCTGTTTCGTACTGATTCAGCTCTTTTAGAATACTGAGGTCGAAGTAGAGGGTGTCGTTTGTCCCTTCTATCAATACGGGCAATGTTCCGTTTTTCCACCATGTTTCGGGCAATGCGTTGTCTGTGCCGGAGATTTGTTGTTCGATAGCCGTCAGTTTGTTGTATCCTTGCGGTATATTGACAGAAACTGGCGAAGACGTTTGTCCTCGGTAGGAATGGGATTCCGGTTCGGTTTCGGGTAATGTATAGAGTGAAACGTTTGAGGCAACCAGGTCCTGCAAGCTTTCCCATCCGAACCAGTCGCGCATGTAGCGGATACGGTTGTTCAGGTTTGCTGCCTGCGCATGGGGCATTTCTTTCAGGCAGGTTTCGTAGATGTCTTTCGATAAGGGAAGCGGGTGTGTGGTGGCCTGTTTCAGGCTGGTTTCGATGTCCTTGTGTATTTTGTTGCGGGTGATGCTGGCATAATTGACCGGAAGTATCGATACCAGCAAGAAAATGCATGCAAACGATATTGGAATCCAACTGATACGCCGAGCCCGGTTGGTTAGCAGGCCGATGCATACCAGATAGCACCAGAGGTTGAATGTGAGCAGGTAAAGGCGGTTGATGGTGATGCCATAATCCTGCAGGCGGCGTCCGATGCTGACCGTCATCAGTATCAGCAGTGGCAGTGCCAATATGGGTAACCAGCGTGCAATCAGCCGGTCTGCCCGTTTCTCTTTTTCCATGCGTGCAGGATAAAGTCCGAACTCGATGATGATGCATCCTCCCATCATGATGGTCACGAGCCACGACACCCATCCGATAGGCAATTCCCAATTTGCGAGTATGTTGCCTGCATAGATGTACAATACAATCATGTAACCTATTTCCAATGGAAGAAACAGGTAATGGATGATGCTATTGAGGAATGCGTTGGGCAACGGGCGGTCGTTATGTTTTTCTTTCCCTTGGGGTAAAAGTCCCAGGAAGAGGAATAAGGCAAGGCATACGTTGCACAAGGTGAGAATGTAAAGGTAACATTTGTAGCTTACGTCTATGCCGAACAATGTATGAAGGGATAATATCAGCAAGCTGATGCCTCCACTCATGATGCTCCCGATAACCAGCGAAGTGGCTAGTGCGCCAATGCTGGATGTGGCAAAGTTCCAACTGGGAATGTCATTTTTTGCTTGGGTGAATGAGAGAAAAAATACCGATAGTCCCAATGCAAAAAGAGCCGCTGCATGGGCAATGCCGATTTCTGTAAGCGAACGTTCGGGCGAGAGGGAATACAAGAACCATGTGTCAGCAATGAGTAATGCATGCATGGTTATTTGTATCATCCATTTGCGTGAGTTTCGCTTGACCTCTTCACACCACAGATGCAAGGTGAGTGATAAAAGGGTGCCTGTAGAGAGATAATATCCTGTTACCCAAAATAATTTTTCATCACCTTTTGCTTCAATCGAAATAAGATGAAAGAGGTATAAGGTCAAGGCAAGAACAAACACTACCGTGACGGGGAAACGCTTCAAGGTCGTTTGAAACGTTCCGCCCATAGTTTGTAGTGCTTGTCGGAGCCATTGTCGGTTCATTGTTCTGGATAAATATAGATAAAGTTATAGTTCGCTTTCTTTCAGTCTTTCGGCGTTCTCCGCCACTATCAGGTGGTCGATACAATCCTGTATGTCGCCGTCCATAAAGGCGGCAAGGTTGTAGATGGTATAATTGATGCGGTGGTCGGTGATGCGTCCTTGGGGATAATTGTAGGTGCGTATCTTTGCCGACCGGTCTCCGGTGCTCACCATGGTTTTCCGCTTCGAGGCGATATCGTCGATGTACTTCTGGTGTTCCTTATCATATATAAAGGTACGCAGGCGCGCGAGAGCCCGTTCCTTGTTTTTCGGCTGGTCGCGCGTTTCGGTACATTCTATCAGGATTTCTTCTACCACGCCCGTATTGGGGTTTTTCCAGTTATAGCGCAGGCGTACGCCCGATTCCACTTTGTTCACATTCTGACCTCCGGCACCAGAGCTTCGGAACGTATCCCATTTGATTTCTCCTTCGTTGATTTCCACATCGAAGGGTTCGGCTTCGGGCAATACGGCTACAGATGCCGCCGAAGTATGTACACGCCCCTGGGTTTCGGTGGCGGGTACGCGTTGCACCCGGTGCACACCCGATTCGTATTTCAGTGTCCCGTATACCTTATCACCTGTCACGGAACAGATGATTTCCTTGAATCCGCCCGATGCGCCTTCGCTGGCACTCGATACTTCCAGCTTCCAACCTTTGCGCTCGCAATATTTCGAATACATGCGGAAAAGGTCTCCGGCGAAGATGGCGGCTTCATCTCCTCCGGTTCCTCCACGGATTTCGAGGATGGCATTACGTTCGTCCTGCGGGTCGGCCGGGATGAGCAGGAGCTTGATTTCCTCTTCCAGTTCCGGTATGCGTGCCTCGCATGCGGCGGCTTCCTCACGTGCCATTTCCTTCATTTCGGGGTCGCTTTCGTTCATCATCGCTTTGGCTTCCTCCAGCCCGGCAAGGCATTGCATGTATTCCTTGCGTGCCTTCATCAGGTCGCCCAGCTCTTTGTATTCCTTGGTGAGCTTCACGTAGCGTTTCTGGTCGGCAATGACGGACGGGTCGGTTATCAGGGTCGATACTTCTTCAAACCGTGCCACCAGTCCGTCCAGTTTTTCTAATAATGTATTGTTTTCTGACATAGGTTATTCTTCTTGTTTGCTTTGTGAAGTATGTTTTCCTCTTTTACGGGTTTTCCACAATTTGTCCATTATATACCATTCCACAAGTCCCCAGCCTAAAATGCTGAAGCAACGGGTGATGATGCGCACGATGCGCAGCTTGTCGTCTTGAAAATATTCAATTAATCCGCCGATAAGGTCTATGATGACACATAAGACAGCCACGGCGGATAGTATGACTATGCCACGTGGCAATAAGATGCTACTTTGGGATTTGTTGTTTTCTTTTTCCATTTATCTTTCAATTCAAAGCCCATGCCAATCCGCTTGTCATAATCAGCCATATACCAGTCGTTATAATCCATCTTTTCTGGCTCCACTTATTGGAGAATGCTCCAAAACAAGTGGAACCGATGTAGGTGAGGGCTAACGGTGTAAGCATAATGGCGAATATGAATAGAGCTCGTTCGTCATACGCATAGTATCCGATGAGTAGTGCTGCTTCAATTATCAGGTATAGGAGCAAGAGCAGAATGCCGCGTGTTTTATATAAAGTCTCATTCATACTTGAACTCCCCGAACTCACTTCGGATAATCAGTTCCTTATGGTCGCTCTCCTCGATGCGTCCTACTACTTGTGCGTCGATGTTGAACGATTTCGAGATGGCGATGACTTCTTCGGCGTGTTCGGGCGAGAGGTAAACCTCCAGACGGTGTCCCATGTTGAATACCTTGTACATTTCGTCCCAATCTGTTCCGCTCTGTTCCTTGATGGTGCGGAAGAGGGGAGGAACGGGGAAGAGGTTGTCTTTGATTACCCGGCAATTGTCGCCTACGAAGTGGAGCACCTTCGTTTGTGCGCCTCCCGAGCAATGCACCATGCCGTGGATGTGCGGACGGAGTGCATCGAGCAGCTTCTTGACCACCGGCGCATACGTGCGGGTAGGAGAGAGCACCAGCTTGCCGGCATCGATGGGCGAGCCTTCTACCGGGTCGGTCAGCTTCAGGTTTCCGCTGTATACCAGGTCTTCGGGCACGGCGTGGTCGTAGCTTTCAGGATATTTCTCCGCCAGGTATTTGGCGAACACATCGTGGCGTGCCGAGGTCAGCCCGTTGCTTCCCATGCCGCCGTTGTATTCTTTTTCATACGTGGCTTGTCCGTAGGAGGCAAGTCCTACGATGACATCGCCCGGACGGATATTGGCATTGTCTATCACGTCGGCACGCTTCATGCGGCAGGTCACGGTAGAGTCTACGATGATGGTGCGCACCAGGTCGCCCACATCGGCGGTTTCGCCTCCTGTGGCATATACGCCTACACCCATGTCACGCAATTCAGCGAGCAATTCATCCGTACCGTTGATGATGGCGGAAATCACTTCGCCCGGTACTAATAGTTTGTTTCGTCCGATGGTGGAAGATACCAGGATATTGTCGACCGCTCCTACGCAAAGCAGGTCGTCGATGTTCATAATCAGCGCGTCTTGCGCGATGCCTTTCCAAACCGAGAGGTCGCCTGTTTCCTTCCAGTATAGGTAAGCCAAAGAAGATTTGGTGCCTGCCCCATCGGCATGCATGATGTTACAATATTCAGGGTCACCGCCCAGGATATCGGGTATGATTTTGCAGAATGCTTTCGGGAAAATACCTTTGTCGATGTTCTTGATGGCGTTGTGTACATCTTCTTTCGATGCCGACACGCCGCGTTGCATATACCGTTGGTTGCTCATAAGAATGATGTTATAAGTTATTGATTGGCAAAGGTAGTGAATATTTCGGAGAATAGGAAACGCAGAAGCGCAAATTGCGTTTGGTTTCAATTAAAAAAACTCCAAGGGTTCGCTTTCGTTCCCGCACCGGTCTACGGCGGTCACTGCCCAGTAGAGGTACTCTTGCCAAGGTACTTCGGGCACGTAGGTATAGTGCGTGGAGTCTGTACGTGCTTCTATCAGGTTGGCTGGGTTATGGGTATCTACCGGATATGTGTCGGAGGCATACACGCGGTAATATACCGGAGAAAGGTTATCGGTTGAAGCAGTCCATTGCAGGTGTACGCCCCGTTCGGGTGAGATGAATACCGGATTGGTTGGGGTGGAAGGGGCAATGCTATCTGTCCAGGTCATGGGAGGTACTACGGCAGGGAGTGGATAGAAGTGTTGTTTTATCTCGTCGAAGATACCTTTTGTATTGTCTGTCAGGAAGCGGGTGCGGAAATAGGCTTGTCCATCCAGTCCGATGGAACGGATGAAATAGATTTGGCGCACCACTTCGTCCAGTTTCCAGTCCAGTTCCGACGGGTGCAGGAAGTAAATGCCTAGTCCCGGTACAATCCAACGTCCGTTTTTGTTCTCTTTCCAGTCGAGGGCAAACGGATAGAAGTGGTTCCCGCGGAAATACATCATCGGGAAAAGTGCGTCGTGGATGCCTTCTTTCAGCCATTGCTGGGCGTCCTGATACACCTCTTCATAGGCGTTCCAGCCGTGCGAAGAATAGCGTTCCGTATCGCGGTATTTGCCGATGGGCGAGCTGCTTACCTTTACCCACGGTTTCATTGACTTGACTTCGGTATATATCCGGCGCACGATGCGTGTGATGTTGTCCCGCCGCCATTGTGTCAGGCCTTGCCGTTTCCCATACTTGCGGTATGTGTTTTGGTCGGGGAAGCGTTCCCCCTGCTCGGGGTACCGGATGTAATCGAGATGGATGCCGTCCACATCGTATCCGGATACGATTTCGCGCACGATGTTTGCCAGATATTCATCTGTTCCGGGATTGCCCGGGTCCAGGTACCAGCTTCCCTTGAATTGCCTGCAGAGCGAGGGGTGTTTGCGGGTCAGGGCGTTTTTCCCAAGCATCCGTATCTGGCGGGTGTTCCCGATGGGGATAGCCACGAGCCAGGCATGCAGTTCCATGCCCCGCCGGTGGCATTCTTCTATGGCGAATTTCAATGGGTCGTAGCCGGGGTGCTTGCCTTCGGTACCCGTCAGCGATTCGGCGAAAGGCTCGAATGCCGAGGGGTAGATTACGTCTCCCCGCAGGCGGGTTTGGAAAAGTACCGTATTGAAGTTGGCTTGTTTCAGCTGGTCAAGGATATGGCATAGTTCGGCCTTCTGGCGTTCGATGCCTTGGGGAGAGACGGCTTTATGGCTGGGCCAGTCCATACCGCCCAGCGTAGTGAGCCACGTGGCGCGTATCTCGTATTTCGGGGCTGTTTGCGCGAAAGCGGTGAGGAAGGGGAAGAGCAGCAGGGCGAGAATCGTATATCGTAGCTTTTGTCTCATGTCGTGATGTTTTTAGGCGGGCAAAGATACAAACATTTTTCTTTTTTATTACTTTTGCGGGCGATGTTTATAAATGTGTTTTGTTTGAAACGCAGATTAGCGCAGATTAACACAGATTTATATTTATAGTCAATCAGCAATGTATTGCGAAAAATGATTTGTCATGCTGAGTGCCTATTTCCTGCGGAAAACCCATTCGATTATGACAAATTGTAAATTCGTCATTGGTAACGAAGTGAAGCATCTCGGATGCGCCCACGTGGGTGTCTACGAGATCCTTCACTACGTTCAGGATGACAAAATGAAAGCTAATTTCTGTTTTGATACACTCTCAAAACAAAACACGCCTTTAAAAGGATTATGATAATCTGCGCTAATCTGCGTTTCAAAAACGATAAAGAATAGTATGAAAAAACAGATTGTATTATTGGCAGCCCTGCTGGGAGGTATACTGGCAGGCAATGCGCAGAAGAAAGGATTCGACTATAAATTTTATGGTCAGGTGCGTACCGATTTGTTCTATAACAGCCGGTCGAATTCGGAAACGGTGGACGGATTGTTCTATATGTATCCGCTGGATAAGGTGGAAGACCCTAACGGAAAAGACCTGAACGACAACGGGAACAGTGATTTCTATACGCTTTATACCCGGCTGGGTGTGGACGTGACCGGACCCATGCTGGGCAAGGCGAAGACATCGGCGAAGGTCGAGGTGGATTTCCGCGGTTCGGGTACTACGTATTCGCTCTTCCGCATCCGTCACGTGTATTTCAACCTCGACTGGGGCAAGTCGGCCTTGCTGGTCGGTCAGACTTGGCATCCGCTCTATGGCGATGTGGCTCCCGAAATACTGAACCTCAACATGGGGGCGCCTTACCAGCCCTTTAGCCGTGCCCCGCAAATCCGGTACCGGTTTACTTCGAAAAACTTCCAGCTGACCGCCGCCGCTATCTGGCAATCGCAATATCTCTCGGTAGGTCCCAGTTCCAACGAGCCGGGCGCTACCGCTACCCGCAAGCACCAGGATTTCATCAAGTGGAGCAGCATCCCCGAGGTGTATGTGGGCGTGGATTACAAGCGGCCGGGCTTGATAGCCGGTGCCGGCGTACATGTCAGCTCCATTACGCCCCGTACCCAGTCGGAAACCGGGAGCGGCACGTATAAGGTGGACGAACGCATCACCGGCATTTCGGGCGAGGCGCATGTGAAATACACGCGTAACAATTGGCTGGTAGCCGCCAAAACCGTATTGGGCACCAACCTGACGCAAGCCAGCACCGTAGGCGGATACGGCATCCGGAGCATCGACCCCGTGACCGGCGAGCAGGAGTATGCGCCGCTCCGCACTTCTACTACGTGGGTGAACGTGGCATACGGCAAGACGTGGCGTCCGGCATTGTTCTTCGGTTACCTGAAAGGCTTGGGGGCTACGGAAGAAGTGCCCTACGGCACGTTAGGCACAGGGACCACCCTCGACCAGCTTTTCACCGGCACCGCCGAACTGACTTATAACCGCCCGCACTGGAAGTTCGGTGCCGAATATTCGGTGTGCAACGCCTGGTACGGCGATGAATTCGATGCGAAAGCCAAGGCGCTTTCTTCGCATACCGTCTTGAACCACCGCTTGGTAGTGACGGCTATTTTCCAGTTTTAAGGGGAAAAGTGTACCTGATTCCATGGCATCCCCGAAATGCCTATCGGTGACATTACGCCGAAGCATGTCTGTATCCGTGCATGCGAGGACGCTGAGTTCCGCTATTGCAAGAACGTACACCAGGAGGATGTGGAAGTTCAGGTAGTGAAGTAATCGGTTGGTTTCCATAGCGTTTTGTGATTTTGGTTCGAAGGCAAAGGTACGTCTTTTTTCCCGTCCGGCAATGGATTTGAAACGGGTGGGTGTGAAAATCTGTTAACGCTATGCGGCGATTGTTTGTATGATGCTGTAAATGAGTTGTATATGAATTATAAAAAATGAATATCCGCAAACATCCCATGTAGGGGCGTATCGCATACGCCCGAATGCGTCCACTTATCCACGTGATGTCTTCAGGGCGTATGCGATACGCCCCTACAGCTTGTTTGGCGAAATGCGGTATTCACATAGGGTAATTTGAAATCACGTTATCCTACATTTTTCGCAAGCACAACAAACAATCTAACAGTTCTAACAGATAACAGTTATCTAAATTGAAAAATTGAATCGCAGAAAGTGCGCATATAAATATAATATATTATATTTATTAACATTCTCTCTACTCGTCGCTCGCTTGCCGTTTTCAAAAAAAAGAACTGTTATCTGTTAGAACTGTTAGATGTATTGACGGATTGCAAATTCGGCGTAGCAAATTTATATGTTATGCGCATATATATGCATAAGCTATTCCAGTTAAGTGCAGGAGGGGTAGCATATAGCTGCGCCGCGCCCCGGAAAAGCTTGCATGATTCAAAACTTTTTCGTAACTTTGTAGCGTAACCAAAACCTGATGCTATGCCGTTTCTACCTTTGTTTTTGCCCTTGTATTTTGCCTCTTGTGTATGTTTTTCCATGTTGATTTTGAGTAAGAAGCCTTATCTTCGCAGCATCAAGATAATCAACGGAAACATTTATTTTAAAAAAGAAAAACGATACATGAAGAAACAGTTACTTTATTCGTTGGCTGCCCTTACGCTGGCAGCATGTGGCGCGGAGAAGCAGGAACCCATCGACCGCCGGGCGTTGGTGGAGCGCAACAATCCGCAAGTGGCGGCGATGGATTCGCTATCGTCGCTCTCGGTGGGGAACGGCGAGTTTGCCTATACCGTAGACGCGACCGGGCTTCAGACTTTCCCCGAAGTGTATAAGAACGGAGTGCCTCTGGGCACACAGAGCCAATGGGGCTGGCACAGCTTTGCCAATACGGGCAACTACAAGCCCGAAGACGCCCAGAAGGAATACGATTTCGGGCGCGGGCACAAGGAGGTGTATGCGTGCCAGTTCAAGGAAGAAGGCCGTCAGAAAGACGCTTCCAACTGGCTTCGCGTCAATCCGCACCGCCTGCATCTGGGCATTGTGGGCCTGGAGCTGGACGAGTCGGTTACGCCCGACCAGGTGAAGGATATCCGTCAGACGCTGGATATGTGGGACGGAGAAATCACCAGCAGCTTTTCGCTGGACGGAACCCCTTACCGGGTACAGACCGTTTGCCATCCTGAACGCGACATGATAGCCGCACGGGTGTCTTCCACTGCTCCTGCGGGCATCAAGCTCCGTTTCCCTTACCCTACGGGCAAGCATTGCGACGATGCGTGCGACTGGGAAGCGAACGACAAGCATTCGACTACGGTGGTGGAACAAGACGGGCAGAGCGCCGTGCTGAAACGCCAGCTGGACGCCACGACCTATTATGTGACGGTGCGTTGGGAAGGCGATGCTACCCTGAAGGAGAAAGAAAAGAACTATTTCGTCCTGACTCCGGCAGACACGGCTTTTGCCTTTACCTGCCAGTTTACGCCCGAGCCGTCTGACGCGCCTGCCGTGACGTTTGCCCAGTCGGAACAGGCTGCATCGGCGTATTGGAACACGTATTGGACGAAAGGCGGGGCGGTGGACTTCTCGCTTTGCACCGATCCGCGCGCCAAGGAACTGGAACGCCGCGTGGTGCTGAGCCAGTACCTGATGGCTATCCAGTGCGCAGGCTCTACGCCTCCGCAGGAAACGGGCCTGACGTATAACTCGTGGTTCGGAAAGTTCCATTTGGAAATGATTTGGTGGCATCAGGCGCATTTCGCCTTGTGGGGACACCCCGAAATGATGGGACGCACCTTGGGCTGGTATGAAAAGGCGGAACCCGTAGCCCGCCAGATTGCCGAGCGCCAGGGATTCGAAGGCGTGCGCTGGATGAAGATGACCGACCCGAGCGGCATCGAGGCACCGTCGAACGTGGGAAGCTTCCTCATCTGGCAGCAGCCCCACCTGATTTACCTTGCCGAACTGCTTTACCGTGCCGAGCCGTCGGACTCGATTATCCGGAAATATAACAAGCTGGTACAGGAAACCGCCGAGTTTATGTACTCGTTCGCTACCTACGACAAGGCGAACGACCGCTATATCCTGAAGGGCGCCATTCCGGCCCAGGAAACCTTGCGTGCCGCCGATACGGTAAATCCTCCTTTCGAGCTTTCTTACTGGCATTATGCCATGAGCGTGGCTCAGGAGTGGCGCGAACGTGCCGGCATGGAGCGTGTGCCCGAATGGGACGTGCTGATAGAGAAACTCTCTCCGCTGGCATACAACGAAGACCACCTGTATCTTGCCGCCGAGACCGCTACGGATACGTATAAGGACATCCGTTTCACCTCCGACCACATGGCGGTGCTGGGTGCCGTGGGCATTCTTCCGATGAACAAGCTCATCCATGCCGACTATATGCGCAACACCCTCGACTGGGTATGGAACAACTGGAACTGGAACAAGACGTGGGGCTGGGATTACCCGATGACCGCCATGGACGCGGCACGCCTGGGCGAGCCTGAAAAGGCGGTGGGAGCCTTGCTGATGGACAAGCGCACCAACACGTATCTGGTGAACGGGCACAACTATCAGGACGGACGCCTGCGCGTGTACCTGCCGGGCAATGGCGGCTTGCTTACCGCCGTGGCGATGATGTGTGCAGGCTGGGACGGTTCGGAAGGCGTGAACCCCGGATTCCCGAAAGACGGTACGTGGAACGTGCGTTGGGAAGGCTTGAAGCCGATGCCGTGAGTGTGATTTACGATTTGGCGATTTGCTATTTACTATTTACTATTTTGGTAGAGACGTCACATTTATGAGGGGGTATCAAAATAAAAACACTATCAAAAAAGTAATGTCATCCTAGACAAAGTGCAGGATCTCGTATGCATAGTTTTCTGTTTCCGGGATCCTGCGCTCATGCTAGGATGACAAAATGAGGGTTGATTTCAATTTCAATACACTCTCAGGTTATTCCTTTATTGGAAAATTTAAACGGGCTCTAAATATTCCTATTCGCTCAGGCTCAATGTGAGTGCTTCCTGCTGGGGTACATAGTCGTTCTGGAAGAAACGGCTTGCACGGAGCAAGTGGCGCCAGATGCTTACTAACTCTTGTGTTTCCTGTAAGATATTCAGGTACACCATGGCAGCTTTCAGGTTTGTGTTGTCTGTTTCCTGCAGGCGGTTCATCTGTGCCTTACGCAGAGCTGAAATCTTGTTTTTCAAGGCATCACCTTTCACCAGAATTTCATCGGTGTCGGCGTAGTTGTTATTCTCGATATCGGCCCGGGTACTTTCCATCAGTTTGCAGAGTTCTTCCCGGATGGGCAGGAAGTCGGCTATGCTTTCTTTCGAGATGGGGTTGAAGTTGTTGTCAACGTGTTCCTTGCAAGGCTCGCAGATACGCTTCAGGCAGTAAAGCATCTGTTCGCAGCTGTTGCTTCCAAGGTGGAACCATGTGTTTTTTTCGATGGCAATGGCGATGGGGATGCGGCGCAGGCCGAGGATTTCCTTGCGGCGGCGTTTTTTCAGCATCTTGCGTTTTTCTTCTGCCGAGTTCATTCCCTTCTTCAAGCTCTTCAGGTCTTCGTTGATGAAACCGTCGGTTACCTGTACGTAGGTTTTCTCTGTATAGTCGATGTATTCCGACAACGTTTCTCTGACGTGCTGGCGCAGGAGGGTAAAGGTTTCGTTTTTATCTTTGGTAGACATCATGCGCTTGAAGATGTCATCTTGTTTTTCTGCTTTTTGCTTTTCGCTGAACTTGATGTTGCTTCTTACCAGCAGGAATACAGCCACGCAGATGAAAATGAACATGCCCACAAAGCTGGTGTAATACATCAAGACGGTGACGATGGCACAGATAGTAAATGCCACAAACGCGGTGATGAACCATCCGCCGATGACGGAGAACATTCCGGTGATGCGATAGACTGCACTTTCGCGTCCCCAGGCGCGGTCGGCTAATGATGAGCCCATGGCTACAATGAAAGTGACGTAAGTGGTAGAAAGGGGTAATTTCATCGTAGTACCGATGATGATGAGCAATCCCGAGAGAACAAGGTTGACCGAAGCACGCACCATATCAAATGCTGCGCCGTTTGCCAGAATTACTTCATCTTTGTTGAAACGGCTGTCAATCCACTTGCGTACGTTGGCAGGGATGACACGTACAAGGAACTCATTGGTCGCGGTAGCACGGCGTACGATGGTTCTCGCTATGGCCGATGAGCCGAACATTTCGTCGCCTTCTTCCTGACGTGAGAGGTCGACCGAAGTCTTGATAACGTTTTGTGCTTTCTTCGAAGTGGCAAGTGCGTAAACCATTACCAATCCCGATAGAAAAAGGAAGATCATTGGTGTTTTGGCGGATGACATCAGCGAGTTCATCATGAAATCGTGTATGCCCGCTCCATTGGCATTTGCCACATAGTCCATATAGGAAGAATAACCTGCGAGTGGCACACCGATGAAGTTCACCAGGTCATTGCCTGCAAAGGCGAGTGCCAGTGAGAAAGTACCTAACAAGACAATGATGCGGAACACATTCACCTTGCACCAGTGCAGGATTTGCATCAGCAGGGTGAAGAAGACGAAACATCCTAAAATCAGCATGGAATTATGGTTGTTGATCCACTCAAGCGTTTCGGGAGAAATATAAGGTGAACTTTTCAGTCCTTGAATAAGGATGAAGTAGGCAAGTGCCGTAGTAGAGAGGCCGCCGAAAATGCCGATGGTCCACGAGAGGTTTTTCTTGTAGTTGAAGCTGAAAATGAGTCGGGAGATGTATTGCACCACCGTACCGGCTATGAAGGCGATGGCAACGGAGAGGAAGATTGCCATGATGACCGAGAATGCTTTTTCGGTGTTCATCATGTCTCCTAATGAATACATGCCTGTTTCATCGCCTATGATTTTCAGTATTGCCAGAATGAACGTACCTCCCAGCAGTTCGAACACCATGGAAACTGTGGTGGAAGTGGGAAGCCCTAACGTGTTGAACACATCGAGCAATACCACGTCGGTAACCATTACCGCCAGCAAGATGCACATGATTTCGTAAAAACTGAAATTGGAAGGTTGGAAGATACCGTGTCGGGCGATATCCATCATGCCATTGCTCATAATGGCTCCTAAGAAGACTCCTGCGGCTGCTACGATAATGATAGTGCGAAACTTGGCGACTTTTGCGCCTACAGCCGAATTCATAAAGTTCACGGCGTCGTTGCTGACACCCACCAGCAAGTCAAATACCGCCAGCATGAAAAGGAATATTACAATTCCTAGATAAACAGTTTCCATATTGTTGTTAGCTTGTTTTTCGGGTACAAAATTAGGTAAAATTCGCTTAATACATATTACAAAACTGTTACAAAATAAAAGAAAGATAATTTCATGCCCGGTTATTATGTTTATAAACAGATATTTCGTACCTTTGTACCCAAATAAAGAAATATTCACTTTTTAAAAAGTAGTAGTATGTCAGAAGTAAAGAAGATAAAAAGAGCTTTGGTGTCCGTTTACCATAAAGACGGACTGGACGAGATAATCCGCCTGTTGGCGAATGACGGTGTGGAATTCCTTTCTACGGGCGGTACGCGCCATTTTATCGAAGGATTGGGATATAAGTGTGAAGCTGTGGAAGATGTGACGGGATATCCTTCCATTTTAGGCGGCCGTGTGAAGACTTTGCATCCGAAAGTATTCGGAGGTATCTTATGCCGTCGTAGCCTGGAAGACGACCAGAAGCAGGTACAGCAATATGAAATACCGGAAATCGACCTTGTGATTGTTGATTTGTATCCATTCGAGGATACCGTGGCATCGGGTGCCGGTGAACAAGATATTATTGAGAAAATCGATATAGGCGGCATCTCGTTGATTCGTGCTGCAGCAAAAAATTTCAATGATGTGGTTATCGTGGCGAGCAAGGCACAATACGCGACCTTACTGGATATTTTGAAGCAGAGAGGTGCGGAGACCACGCGTGAGGAACGCCGTCAGTTGGCTTGTGAAGCGTTTGGGGTGTCTTCTTCGTATGATACTGCTATCCATAATTGGTTTGAGGGTAAATAATCGGAAGCGGTTCCGGCTTGGAGTGTCCGACATTTCAATCTTGAATTTTTAATTTTGAATTTTAACCATGGGACTGTTCTCTTTTACACAGGAAATAGCGATGGATTTGGGTACGGCGAACACCATCATCCTGAGCAATGATAAAATAGTAGTAGACGAGCCGTCGGTAGTGGCGCTGGACCGCCGTACGGACAAGATGATAGCTGTGGGCGAGCGTGCGAAGCTGATGTACGAGAAAGAAAACCCGAATATCCGCACTGTGCGTCCGCTACGCGATGGAGTGATAGCCGACTTTAATGCATGTGAGCAAATGATGCGCGGGCTGATAAAGAAGGTGAATCCGGGACGCCGTCTGTTTACCCCCTCGTTGCGGATGGTGATTGGAGTTCCTTCAGGTTCTACCGAGGTGGAACTGCGTGCTGTGCGTGATAGTGCCGAACATGCAGGAGGGCGCGATGTTTATTTGATTTTTGAACCGATGGCGGCTGCTATCGGCATCGGGCTGGACGTGGAGGCACCCGAAGGCAATATGATTGTGGATATAGGTGGTGGCTCAACCGAAATTGCCGTTATTTCATTGGGAGGTATCGTATCGAATAATTCCATTCGTATTGCAGGCGATGACCTGACAGCAGACATTCAGGAGTATATGAGCCGTCAGCATAACGTGAAAGTGAGCGAGCGTATGGCTGAACGTATCAAGATACACGTGGGAGCGGCATTGACCGACTTGGGTGACGATGCTCCGGAGGATTACGTTGTACGGGGGCCTAATCGCATTACGGCTTTGCCGATGGAGGTACCGGTCTGCTATCAGGAAATAGCCCATTGTCTGGAAAAGAGCATTGCCAAGATAGAAACCGCCGTGCTGAATGCACTGGAGAACACTCCGCCGGAATTGTATGCCGATATCGTGAGCAACGGCATTTATTTGGCGGGTGGAGGAGCTTTGTTGCGTGGGCTTGACAAGCGTCTGACCGACAAGATAAACATTCCGTTCCACATTGCCGAGGATCCTTTACTGAGTGTGGCAAAGGGTACGGGCATCGCATTGAAGAATGTAGATCGCTTTTCGTTCCTGATGCGATGACGGGGGTATGCGGAACCTGCTGAATTTTTTGCTGAAATATGATTACTGGCTGCTTTTCATTGTATTGGAAGTAGTCAGTTTCACTTTGTTGTTCCGTTTTAACAATTACCAGGGAAGCGTGTATTTCACATCTGCTAACGGGATTGTGACATGGGTAGACAAGGCGGTGAGCAGCATCACGTCTTATTTTGGTCTGCGGGAAACGAATCAGGATCTGACTCGCCGCAACGTGGAACTGGAATTGGAGGTGGAACGTTTGAGCCGTGAGCTGGATGCCTATATGAAAGACAGTATGGCGGTGGTGCGGATGCGGCAAAGTGCTCCGGATGCTTATTGGGTAACCTCGGCACGTGTAGTGAACAACAGTTTGACGCGTAGTGACAATTATGTTACGATTGATAAAGGTACGGCGGACAGTGTGTATGCTGAGATGGGAGTGCTGAGCGGGAATAGTGTAGTGGGGGTGGTGTACCGTGCTTCGGCGCATTACGCGCTGGTGCTTCCGGTGTTGAATTCGAAAAGTAACATCAGTTGCAAGATACGTCGTACCGATTATTTTGGCGTGCTGAAATGGGAAGGTGGTTCATCGCAATATGCATGGCTGCAGGATATTCCCCGTCATGCCGAGTTTTCATTGGGCGATACAGTGGTGACCAGTGGGCATAGTGCCATTTTTCCGGAAGGTGTGCCGGTGGGGATGGTGGATGACCGCAAGGATAGCCATGACGGGCTTTCGTATTTGTTGAAAGTGCGTTTGTTCACCGATTTTGCACGGTTGACGGATGTTAGTGTGATTTGTTACGACGGACGTGCCGAACAGGTATCATTAGAGGATAGTATTAAATAAGGTATAAAGGATAATTTATGGTTCAGGCGTTGCATCGTGTTGTGTGGTTCGTGGTTTTGGTATTGGTTCAGACCCAGATTCTGAACCATGTACATATCATGGGTTATGCTACGCCGATGGTATTCATATATTATATCTTGGTGCTTAACTCGGAAATCTCGCGTAAGACCATTTTATTGCAAGCTTTCGTATTGGGATTGTGTGTGGATATATTCAGTAACACGCCGGGGGTGAATGCAGCATCTGCTACTTTACTGGCATTTGCCCGGCGTTTTTTGTTACAGATGCAGATGCTTCGCGAAACTACCGATGACTATGAACCAGGAATACGTAGTATGGGGGTGGGAGCCTTCTTGCGCTATGTGTCGAGTGCAACGCTATTGTTTATCATTGCCGTGCGCCTGACGGATGTGTTTAATTTTCAGCATGCAACAGGGCTGGCATTGCGCATCGTGACGGATACCGTAATGACAGTCGTTTGCATCATGTGTGTAGATGCGATGAGGAGGAAAAGGTAGTGGACCGGATTTATCGTTTGGCAAGAAGGAGGTATGTGATAGGCGGTGTGGTGCTGGTTGTGGTCATACTTTTTATCTTGCGTCTGTTCGTCTTGCAAATCTTGAGTGACGATTATAAGAAGAATGCCGAAAGCAATGCTCTGCTCAGAAGGGTGCAGTATCCAAGTCGGGGAGTGATGTACGACCGTACAGGAAAATTGTTGGTATATAATCAGCCTGCCTACGACATTACGGTCATTATGAAAGAAATCACTCAGCTTGATACAATGGACTTGTGCCGTACGCTGAAAGTTACACCCGAATTTGTGCGCCGCCGTTTCCAGGACTTGAAGAACCGTCGCCTTAATCCGGGTTATTCGCCCTATACGCATCAGGTGTTTCTTACGCAACTTTCGGCAGAGGATTGTGGTGTGTTTCAGGAAAAGATGTTTATGTTCCCTGGTTTTTACATCCAACGCCGTACCATCCGCCAATATACGTATCCAGCAGGAGCACATATCTTGGGAGACATTTCTGAAGTGTCTAAAAGCGATATTGAAAAGGATGAGTATTATGCTCCGGGTGACTTTATCGGAAGTCTGGGTGTCGAGCGTTCGTACGAAAAACAGTTGCGGGGAGAAAAGGGGGTAGAAATCTTGTTGCGTGATGCTCACGGACGTATACAAGGCAACTACATGGACCGGAAATTCGATAAATCTCCGGTTCCTGGTAAAAATCTGACATTGAGCCTTGATATCGAACTCCAGATGTTGGGTGAACGGTTGTTGGAAGGAAAAATCGGGAGCATCGTGGCGATAGAGCCTTCTACGGGTGAAGTGTTATGTTTGGTATCGTCTCCTACTTATGATCCTAGTTTGATGATTGGGCGTAACCGTGGAAAAAATCACCTGAAAATGGCCCGTGACCCTTGGAAACCCTTGTTGAACCGTGCTATTATGGGAACGTATCCGCCTGGTTCTACTTTCAAGACTACTCAAGCTCTGACTTTTTTACAGGAAGGTATCATTGTTCCGGGTACGATGTATCCGTGTGTGAAAGGATTTTCGTTCCGCGGGCTTCATGTAGGTTGCCATGCCCATCCCTCGCCTTTATCCTTGGTGCCGGCGATAGCTACTTCGTGCAACGGTTATTTTTGCTGGGGCTTGTATCACATGATTGGGGCACGGCAGAAGTACGGCACTGTACAGAAGGCGATGAATACGTGGCGCGACTATATGGTTTCGATGGGATTCGGATATACACTGGGTATAGATTTACCGGGCGAGAAACGCGGTATGATTCCCAATGCTCAGTTTTACGACAAGGCATACCGTGGTTCGTGGAATGGTCTGACCGTTATCAGTATTGCCATCGGCCAGGGGGAAGTTACGGCTACTCCGTTGCAAATAGCAAATCTGGGGGCTACGATAGCCAACCGTGGATATTTTGTTACGCCTCATGTGGTGAAAGGCATTGAAGGGGAGCAGCTTGATTCTTTGTATCGCGAACGCCGGTACACGAAGGTGTCAGAAATGCATTACGAAGAAGTAGTGCAAGGAATGCGTTCGGCGGTGTTGGGAGGTACATGCCGGATGGCAAATCTGCCGGATATCGAAGTATGTGGAAAGACAGGTACGGCACAGAACCATGGAAAAGACCATTCAGCCTTTATGGGGTTTGCTCCGATGGACAATCCGAAGATAGCGATAGCTGTTTATGTAGAAAACGGTGGATGGGGTGCAACTTATGGTGTGCCCATTGGCCGTTTGATGATAGAACAATACCTTACGGGAAAACTGACGGAAGCTGATGAGGCTTTGGCTTCCGACATTCAACACAGAAGGATAGATTATGGCATACAGGAAAGATAGTTGGTGGAAATCGGTGGACTGGTGGACCGTGTCGCTTTATTTGATTCTGGTGACGTGTGGATGGTTCAGCGTATGTGGGGCAAGCTATGATTATGGTGAGCCCAATTTTTTCGATTTGACTACGCGGGCAGGTAAACAATTGATGTGGATAGGGTGTTCACTGGTCTTAGGCTTTGTATTGCTGATGTTGGAAGATCGGCTTTATGATACGTATGCTTATCTGATATATGGGATTCTGTTGCTTTTACTGTTTGGCACCATTTTTAATCCACACGAGATAAAGGGTTCACGTTCATGGATTGTGCTGGGACCGGTCAGTCTTCAGCCGGCTGAGTTTGCCAAATTTGCCACAGCACTTGCTCTTGCCAAGTTTATGGGCGAATATACTTTTTCTATCGACCGGTGGAAGGACATGGTAGTGGCACTAGCCATTATCTTGGTACCGATGATATTGATTGTATGCCAGAAAGAAACGGGGTCTGCACTTGTTTATTTGTCTTTTTTCCTTGTGTTGTATCGCGAAGGCATGACTGGGTCTATATTATTTGCCGGCGTTTGTGCTGTAATTTATTTCATTGTGGGGATACGTTTCAGTGGCGACTTGATGGGGGATGAATTGACTTCATGGGGGGAGTTTTCCGTGATGGCTTTGATTATAGCATTCTCCGCTTTGCTTGTAAGTTCGTATTGTCGTGAAAGTCGTAAGCCGGTAATTTTTATATTGTCATTCGGCTTGGGACTCATGTTGCTCAGTCTGTTGTTTTCGCTTTATGTCATTCCGTTTAATGTGGCATACGTCCAGCGTATTGTATGTGTGTGTTTGTGTTTATACCTGCTTTATTTGGGCTTGCATGAGCGGATTCGGAATTATTTTTATATTTTTTTATTCACCATCGGTTCGGTAGGCTTTTTCTTTTCCACAGAATATGTATTCAACAATGTGCTTGAAGCGCATCAACAGATTCGTATAAAAGTGTTGTTAGGAATGGAAGATGATCCTACAGGGGCTGGTTATAATGTGAATCAAAGCAAGATTGCCATTGGTTCGGGAGGATTTTTAGGAAAAGGATTCCTGAACGGTACGCAGACAAAATTGAAATATGTACCCGAACAAGATACCGATTTCATCTTCTGTACGGTAGGTGAAGAACAGGGTTTTGTCGGTTCGGTTACAGTCATTCTTTTGTTTGCTGTCTTTATTTGGCGTTTGATTCATCTGGCTGAGCGGCAAAGTACCCGGTTCGGCAGAGTGTATGGTTATAGTGTCTTGAGCATCTTTTTCTTCCATCTCTTTGTTAATGTAGGAATGGTATTAGGGCTGACTCCCGTTATTGGCATACCGTTGCCTTTTTTCAGTTATGGAGGTTCATCGCTTTGGGGATTTACTATCCTGTTGTTTGTCTTTTTGCGTATTGATGCGGCTCGTGAACGATAGGCGGATACCTGCATCGGTAATTCCTTGCAGGCAGGAGTCTTTCATTACCTGGACCAGTTGAAGCAAGGTGTCGGCAGAAGTTAGCGTAATATTTCCTACGCTTAAAGCATACTGATATAGGCTACCCGCATTTCCTTTTCCTTTCCAGTCGCCTTTTGATGAGGCAAGTTCAACATGGAATGTATCTGGCGGAAAGGAATCAAGCGGGTGGATTAAAGCAATCCAAAGATCCCGGTAGGGGTACATTTCGGTATGTCGCAATCCGATTTCCAATTCGTACCGGTTCCCGGTAAGTGTGTCGGGGATGGTGAACGAAAGGGTGTCTTTTCGTTTCCAACCTTGTATAGGAATCGCTTGGTAGCGGTGGAATACTGTAGGATTGTTTTCGCATCCTGTAAGTAAAACGGTTATGATAGACAGGGAAAACAATTTAAGTAGTTTCATGTTTTGAGTTCGGTTTAGACACAGAGACACGGGGTAATGCCTGCGTCTCTGTGTGGGAAATCACGGATGATTTGTATCGTTTGTTTACATTTGCGGCTGCTGGGGGGCGTTTCCTCCTTCATCAGCGTTTCCTTTGTTCTTAGGGCGACGGTTGTTGTTCCGGTTTGGTTTTCCTCCATTATTGTTGGCAGAAGCAGGGTGATTCGTGTTTTCTGCTTTTGCTCCTTCTTTGGTTTGGGCAGTTACAGCGGGCAGTTTTTTAGTATTTTGTTTGACAGGTCCTGCCGGCAATTGTTTGTTTACACCTGCTTCTCCTTGCTGTTCATTATTTTTGTTTTTGGGGCGTTCAACTTTATTTTTTGGTTTTTTGCTATGTGGCGCAGAGTTTTTTGTTTCTGTTGCATTGCCTCCGTTCGGTTTAGTGTTATTTTGCATTTCCTGTGCGTTGGCGTTGCGTTGTTTCTCCGGATTCTTTTTCTTCTTTTTGTTTTTGCCACTCTTGTTTTTATCAAATCTGGTAACACTTTCTTGTTCCAGCAAATCTTTTGATTTCGGGTCTTCGGCATCATTGTCTGCCGCAAGTTTGACCGGTTTTTCCCCTTGCTTGTTCATGTTAATGATTTCGAATGCGCGTTTGGGTGAAATGGTCACTTCGTTGGCAAGGAAATTCTTATCGGTAGAGTAAGTGATGGCTCCTCTTAATATATCTGCTTTGAAATAATAATAGGTGGAATCAGCGGTTTCCAGGGTAATTTCTTTGCTGGGCAGCCTTTTCTGACATTCCACGTAAGCATCCACTTCGTAATTGAGACAGCATTTCAATTTGGCGCACTGACCGGCAAGCTTTTGTGGGTTGAGTGAAATATCTTGATAGCGTGCGGCACTGGTGGAGACAGAGACAAAGTTGGTCATCCACGTAGCGCAGCATAATTCGCGTCCGCAAGGTCCGATACCACCGATACGTCCAGCTTCCTGACGGGCTCCGATTTGTTTCATTTCGATACGCACGCGGAACACTTCAGCCAGTACTTTGATAAGTTGGCGGAAATCTACACGTTCATCGGCGATGTAATAAAATATAGCCTTGTTTCCATCTCCTTGGTATTCTACGTCACCGATTTTCATTTGTAGTCCTAATTGCAAGGCTATTTGCCTTGAGCGAATCATAGTGTCATGTTCGCGGCTTTTGGCTTCACGGTATTTTTCCAGGTCTACAGGTTTGGCTTTGCGGTAGATACGGCGTATTTCAGCATCAGGTTTAATGTTTGCCTTGCGCATCTGTAACGGTACCAGACGTCCTGTCAAGGTCACTACACCAATGTCGTGTCCAGGACTGGCTTCTACGGCTACGGTGTCCCCTTTTTCCAGTTTCAGGCGGTTACTGTTTTTGTAATATCCTTTTCGTGTATTCTTGAATTGGATTTCCACCATGTCTTCCAGTTCGGCATTGCCTGGAATATCGGCAAGCCAGTCGTACGTATTCAGTTTGTTATCTTGTTTTCCGCAGCCCTTGCAGCACAAGGAGCCGCTTCCGTTTTTTAATATAAATTTATTCTCCATATAAGTATTCTGTTCTTGAGTTTTTAAGTTCTTGAGTTCTTAAGTTCTTGAGTTTTTAACTAATCAACTGATTAACTTAAGAACTTACAAACTAACCGTTTATTTTTTCACTAACCATACAATTATTTTCAGCACGAAATCAAAGAACACGAATTTCGGATTCGCGTTTTGTTCGATATGCCGGGCTGCTTCTTGCAATTCACCAAAAATGCCCATAACGTTTCGTTCATTGATATACGGGGCAAAACGAGTGGCAAACTGTTTTTCTTCACGCGCCATGTAGTTCATTTCCGGATGATGGAAGTTGTAGATAAAATTTTCGCGTAGCATCCGTTCGCTATAGTCTAAAAAGCTTTTTTGCCGTTCACGTCCCAGTGCAGCTACTTGTTCGCTCCATGCTTTCAGTTCTTTTAATCGCCGGGCGTATGCAAGGCGCATCAATGAAGTGAACAGGTCGAAAAACAAACGTCGTTCTTCACTTAGCCGGATGTTTCCTATCGCTGCAATGATACTTCCTTCCGATAAGTGGGCTATTTCGTAGCTGTCTTCAGGGGTGAGCATATAGCGTGAAGCCAGCATCGAGGCAATTTCTTCTTCGGACAAGGGGGGGAGTCGAAAACGCTGCATACGACTGACTAGCGTAGGCATAAGGGCATCGGGCATTTCACTTACCATCAGGAATACCGTGTGAGCCGGCGGCTCTTCCAATAGTTTGAGTAGCTTGTTGCCGCATTCGGCATTCATCTTTTCAGGCAGCCAGATAATCATTATTTTGTATTTGCTGCGGGAGGGTTTGAGTGCAAGACTTCGTTGGATTTCGTCACTTTCGCTCACAAATATTTGTGCTTGTTGGTTTTCGGTTCCCATTCGTTCCAGCCACATTTGCAGGTTAAAGTAAGGAGTGTCAAGCAATTGTTGACGCCATGCATCCAGATAATCTGCTGATACAGTGTCACGTCCGCTTTTTTTCTTTACTACCGGAAAAGCAAAATGCACGTCAGGGTGTGCCAGTTTGTTCATCATCAGACATGAAGGACAGTGTCCGCATGCGTCGTCTGACCCCGGATTATCACAGGTCAGGTATCGGGCAAAAGCTATGGCAAGGGGGAGTTTTCCACTTCCCGGCGGACCGTAAAGCAACATGGCATGAGGCACACGTGTTTCATGCACCAATGTCAGGAGGTGTTGTTTGGCTTCGGTTTGTCCTATGATGTCTTTCAGATACATGTCAGTATATGGCTTTGGCTACACGGCTCACACTTTGTGCGGCGCCTACGGTATAAAAATGGATACTTGGAACTCCATGTCTCATTAATTCCCGGCATTGATTGATGCACCATTCCACACCCAGTTCGGCAGCTTCTGCATCGGTATGGCATTTCATAGCTTCTGCTACCAGTGTCTGTGGCAGGTCTACTTTAAAGGTTTTCGGAATGACAGACAGTTGCGAAAGTTTTCCGAAAGGCTTGATGCCTGGAATGATGGGGACGTTTATCCCTTCGGCACGGAGGCGGTCGACAAATGCAAAGTATTTTGCATTGTCATAGAATAGTTGCGTTACAGCATATTGTGCACCTGATTCTATTTTTTGTTTCAGCCAGTAGATGTCCTGTTCCATATTGGGGGCTTCTTCATGCTTTTCGGGATAACATGCTACTCCGTAACCGAACGGATGTACCGGTTCCTTAATGGGTGAACCATCGATGAAAATTCCACGGTTGAAGTCATTTATCTGATTTTCCAGTTCGATGGCATGGCTATATCCGCCAGGTTCGGGGGTAAATACAGATTGGTGTTTTGCCTTGTCACCTCGTAGCACCAGCAGGTCAGTGATACCTAAGAATTGCAGGTCAAGCAGCATGTATTCGATATCTTCGCGTGTGAACCCACTGCATAATACGTGAGGAACTACCGGGATGCCATATTTGTTCTGGATAGCGGCTGCAACGGCTACGGTTCCCGGACGGCGCCGCACACGTTTTCGCTCGAACAATCCATTACCCAGTTCGGTGTAGACGTATTCGCTTCGGTGAGTAGTTATGTTGATGTATTTCGGGTCGAACTCGCGGAGAAGGTCGATGGTTTCATATACTTTTTCAATGCCTGTCCCTTTAAGCGGAGGCAGAATCTCGAACGAAAATGCGGTCTTTTCCGAGGATTTTATCAAATTGATTACTTTCATTCTTTTGTCTGTTATAATGCTATATAATGACAAAAATAAGAAAAATCTTGCATTCGCACCATAGATTTCATTAAATTTTATACTTTTTCGAGGCTGTTCTTGCATTTGCCGGAACCTGCTTGGCATTCCGGATTTCAAAGTACCGGTGTAAACAGATGGGCAAACCAGCCTATGAAGCGTTTCCAGGGTGTACGGTCTTTATAGACATCTTTGGTCATCACTGTACTGTTCCGTTTGTCCTGATTGAAAATTTGCACCAATTGGTCGGTAATGGGAAGATCGAATAGGAAAGCATTGATTTCATAGTCGTAGCGCAGGCTCCGGCTGTTCAGGTTGGTGCTTCCTATCGTGCAGAAACGGTCGTCTACCATCATTACTTTCGAATGGTGAAACCCTCCGTTGTAAATATAAATGCGTGCACCTTTCTTGCGTAACTTGTTGGCAAAATAAAATCCGGCATCGGGGGTAAATGAGATGTCCGATTTACCTGGAATCATAATTTCCACTTTTACTCCTCGTTCCAAAGCCCGTTCGATGGCACGTCTTACACTTATCGTGGGGGTAAAATAAGGGTTGATGAGTTGTATCTTATATTGGGCGGCATCAATGGCGGCAATATAAGCGTGCCGCATAGCTTCGGGATGAGTCTTGGGGATGCGTTGCACGATTGCCACTTGTCCTCCGGCGTGTCGGGGTAGGGCATTAAGTGAGTCGGCATTGAAAGGGAAATAGGTTTGTCCTTTGATTTCTTGTCCGGTTTCTTTTTCCCATGTGTCTACAAATGCATGTTGTAATTCGTTTACGGCAGGGCCTTTGATGCAGAGGTGCATGTCTCGCCACGCTCCGATTTTAGGTAGTCCGTTGATGTAATAGTCGGCAATGTTCATTCCGCCGGTATAACCGGTTTTGCCATCGATGACCACGATTTTTTGGTGGTCACGGCTGGCGATATGGTTGAAGTAGGGGAAGGTAATGGGGTCAAACGTGACGATATCGATACCTTTTTCCCTCAATGCATTCAAATGGCGTTTGCGTAATGGCCGGTTGTTCGACATATTTCCGAAAGCATCAAACATGGCACGTACCTCGACTCCCTCTTTTGTTTTTAGGGCAAGCAAGTCGAATAGGGCATTGGCTATGGAATCATTCCGGAAATTGAAATACTCTAAATGGATATGTTGTTTTGCTTTGCGTATTTCGGCAAATAAATGGTCAAACTTTTCCCGTCCACTGGGTAAAAGGGTAAATTGGTTGTTGTTGATAATTTTATATCCTTTGTTTTGCAGGTAATGTGCGAAAAGTGAATCGGATGGAAGCCATTTTTGAGCTTGCATATACAAAGTGCCGGCAGCTATAAAGGTAAGCAGCAACCACAGATTGAGGTATGGGAAACAATAACAGGCTCTTTTCATCTTCATTTAGTTTTTGGGCGACAAAAATAACCAATAAAACAATAGGGTGTGATTTTTTGTACTTCGTTTTTCTTAAAAGGTGAAGTATCGACCGTAAATAGTGTGAATCGGACAAGAAACAGTGACGTTATATAGGGGTGTCTTTTCCTTGAATATTTTGTATTGTCTCTACCATGTGGCATAAAAAGGCTGCCACAAGAATAAAAACGATTTATGAATATCCTTTAGCCAATATCTGCTCCTAAAACGACTGCATCGGCAAATCTAAAGGACATTCATAAAACGATTTGTATGCTTGCGGCAGCTTAGAGTCTGTTTTAAATTAATCTGGTAGAATCTTGCTTTATTGGGATTTTTAAACTGGCTCTTAGAGACAGACAGATGACTTCGTCTGGTGTAAGATTAATAATCTTCCGCTTGTAAGATTAATAATCTTGCAGCCTGAAGATTATTAATCTTACAGCGATAGACCTATATTTTGTAGAAATCCAAAACAGTTCCTTATTCTTTCGTAATGTGGAACCAGTCTATGTCTGCCCATCCTCCGTCATTGGTGACGATAGCAGGACGGGTGCAGAAAGTACCCACCTTGGCACCTATCCATTTGCCTTCTTTTACTTGGAAAGGTTTGCCTAATTTTTGGAATTTCTTTCCATTCGTGCTATAACTCATCTGGCACATTACGACAAGGTCGTGTCCGCCTTCGCTTTTGCTTATCTTTTCACCGGTAGAAATGATTTCGGCACGCAGGTAGATTTCGTTTTCTTTCAAAGGCACACTGGCATTGATGGTTTCTGTTCCTCCACGGTCTGCCTTCTTGCATTCCACTTGCGAGAGCACCAGTCCGCTTTCCGTGTTCTCAAGAATGATTCCGGCATAGTCCATACCCATCACCACCAGTCCGGTGCGTTCGCCCTTGTATTTAGCGATAGGAGCGAACTTCAGTTTCATGGTTGCCTTGAAACTCGGTGCAGGGAATTTCTGGAGCAGCATATTGGGTACATCCCACAAGCTCTTGTAGTTTTCTGTTACTGGATAAGAATAGAGGCGCAGGCACCCGTGTTCCTCATCGCAAAAGTGCCACTTATCGTTGATATTTGCGTTCCATTGCCATTGCAAGCCAAGAATATTGGTGTTGAATTCATCACTTTCCTGCGGAGTGCAAATCGGATAAGTTTTGCCCACATCCGGTTTTTTCCAAGTCAATACAGGGTCACCGCATCCGTCCCCGTCTTTATCTTCACCGATAACGGGCCAGCCATCTACCCATTTCATCGGCTGAAGGTGAACCAATCGTCCGGCTGCGCCTACATCCTGGAAATGCATGAACCAGTCTTCGCCTGTAGGTGTGTCTACCCATCCGCCTTGGTGAGGACCGTTGACAGGGCTGTCGCCTTGTGCCATCACGGTACGCCATTCGTAAGGGCCATATACGTTTTTCGAGCGTGCTACTACCTGCCAGCCCGTCGGTACTCCACCGGCAGGGAAAAACATGTAATAATATCCATTGCGTTTGTAGAACTTGGGACCTTCGCAGGTTTCGTGCGCTTCGTGTCCGTCGAATACGATTCGTGAGGGTCCGATGGTACGGGTGGCATCGGCGCTCAATTCGCATACGGCAATGACGCTTTTCAGTCCGGCACGGCTTCCGGCGTAAGCGTGAGCAAGATACACACGTCCGTCTTCGTCCCAAAGCGGAGTGGTGTCAATAATTCCCTTGGCTGCTTTCACCAATACCGGTTCGCACCACGGTCCTTTCACATCCTTGGCTTTCACCATAAAGATACCTTGATCGGGGTCTCCCCAAAAGATATAAAACTCTCCGTTATGATGACGGATGCAGGGAGCCCATACACGGTTTCCGTGCTGAGGGGCAGTATCGGTTACAGGAGGCAAGGCATGAGGCACTGCAACACCTGCGAAACTCCAGTTCACCAAGTCTTTGGAATGAAGCACCTGAAGTCCGGGCAAACATCCGAAACTGGATGAAGTGAGGTAATAATCTTCGCCCACACGGATAACATCGGGGTCGGAATAGTCGGCATAAAGAACCGGATTTTTATACGTTCCGTCACCTTGGTCGGCCACCCATACTTCCGAAACATAGTTATCTTGGGCGTGTAGCGCAGGAAGCGCACAGCCTCCCAGCAGGATTGAGAGTAGAAGTTGTTTCATCTTGTACATTTACAATTTACGGTTTACAATTTAGATTTCACTTTTTGCCTATTACGATTGAGATATGCGGTTTACCTGCCCTGCCGGTCATATTTTATGATTCTTTATACTTTAGGTCAAATGCCGGAGTATGGGCAGCACACCGCAACTTTGCTTACTCAATGACTTGTATCTTAACAGGCTGTTCCAAATACTTCTTCCATTCTTGCACGTAGGCAAACCATTTTTCTTTGGTCGGATATCCAAAAGTTTCCTTGCACGATGTAAACGACGTGTAATAACGGAATGAACTTTCGCCGGGAGCGCTCACGGTATAAAGGAAGTTCTCCTTGTCGGCGGTTTCTTTTACGACCAGTTTCTTAGGGATATACGTAGCAAGACCTACCGTTTCCTTTTTATACTTCACCGTATCGTTTACGGGCCAATCGGTTCCCCAGCTTGCTACGAGTCCTTCATGGTCGGAATACATTGCAGCATGTCCGGTTATGTTTTGCACACCGGTAGCAAATACTTCATCGGTCAGCGGAGCATCAAAAATCACATCCACCTGTGCATCACGGTGTCCGGCATAGAGGGTGTAACGGTTTATCATATTCAGTTCTTTACCCTGATATTGCCAGCCTTTCACTTCGGCATCTACTACGGTACGTACCGGTCCGTCGGCAAGAATCCGCTGGCCACGGATGTCAACGGGCTGAATCATGGTAGTCTGCGTGCCGTCCCATCCCCGGAGCGTTCCGGCTCCGCAACTATTGTTCACCTTGATGACGTCATCCCCGAATCCCCGCTTCAATTGCTCATCGGTAGGATAAAACTGGCTTTCCTCGATTTCCAGTCCCTTGCGGAATTTGCCATAAAGGTCTGTGGTCTGCTTTTCGTTGAAATAAATGCGGTATGCTACCAGCTCGCTTTCGAAAGCGATGCCGTGATGTTGCTGAATGGTATACGTATAAGCGTTTCCATCGGCATAAATGGCATACCCTTTGGCATATTGGTTTTTCTTGGAAGTACGGAACAACATTTCGGCAAAAACACGTGCTGGATATATCTTATCGCTCTTTTTCGGAGAAAGCGTGACGGTCAGTGTCTTTTTGCCTTGTGCAGGTACGTCGATGACAAATGCCAGCTCGTCGGCACGGGTATCGCCATTCATATCGTCCAACTGGGAGGGTATTTCAGAAGTTCCGTCGGATACAACTGCTGATTTTACCGTAAACCCTGTTTTCAACGTATGAAGGTCTATCACGACAGGTTCATCGGTTTTTTCTGTTTGCCAAGGGTTCTCCACAACCACTTGAAATGTTTTCTCTGAGCTTTGTGCGGAAGCAGAGATACTTCCAGCCAGCCATGCTAAGCCAATAATAGCGAATGTTTTCATAAGTGTCAATTTATTTAGGCAACTAGGTACCCGTTGGCTAGCAACTAAGCGCGGAGAGGCTTTTTAATACGTGCATGCCAACCGGTACCTAATGATAATGCAATCAGAATTTATAAGACTCGGCTTTATTTCCGATTTTTTCGTACTTCTTATCTCCTACGGTAATGTTGGTTACCCCCATCATCTTCAGGTTATCGCCACCTTTGGTCGTGATAACTTTCACATTCTTCAAGGTCGCGTTTTCGGCACGGTTCAATGTCACGCCGTCTTTTGCATCGGAAATGGTTACATTCTCAAGGAAAATGTTCTTGATAGGCATTTCGGGAAGTCCGTTGAACAATACAGCACGTCCTACATTCTTTGCGGTGACATTCTTGATGAAGATATCACGGAATGCCGGAGTCTCCTCGGTTACCGGAGGCACAACTTCCTCTTTCGGAGCACCCGAAACATTTCCTTCACCCGGTGCATTACCACCATAGAACAAGTCGAAGATAAGCGCCTCGTTCGGGATATTAATCATGTTGATGTTATTGATGTGGATGTTTTCCACTACCCCGCCACGGCCGCGTGTACTCTTGAAACGCAAGCCAACATCGGTACCAAGGAAAGAGCAGTTGTCTACATAAATGTTTTTTACTCCTCCAGACATTTCACTACCTACTACAAATCCGCCGTGTCCGTGCAGTACCACGTTGTTGCGGATAATTACGTTTTGACAGGGTTCGCCGCGCAGGCGTCCGCTTTCGTCCTTACCCGACTTGATGCAGATACCGTCGTCTCCCGCGTCAAAGCTGCTGCCGAGTACCAGTACACGATTGCACGATTCAATGTCGAGTGCATCTCCGTTTTGTGAGTACCAGGGATTGGATACGCTGATTCCTGTAATGGTCAGGTCTTCGCATGAGAGGGGATGCAGACACCAGCTGGGTGAGTTTTTGAAGGTTACTCCTTCGAGCATTACTTTCTTGCACTTGATGAGGCTCAGCAGCACGGGGCGTAACCAGTCGCGGATACTGGCCCATTCCTCATCGGTTTCGATACCTTCGGGTACATTGAAGTCTTTACACGCATTGGCTCCTTTAATAGAACCTTCGCTTGGGTACCATATATCTCCTTTTTCATTGAGTACGCCTCCCGAAGCGACCAGTTTATTCCATTGTGATGAAGTCATCTTGCTTTTCTTTACGGGGCGCCAAGTGTCTCCGTTCCCGTCTATTACACCTTTGCCTGTGATGGCTATGTTTTCAGCACCGTTGGCAGATATGGGCGATTGGCACCGTCGTGTCTCCAGTCCTTCGAATGAAGTCTTGATAATGGGATATTGTGTGTGGTCGGCTGTAAAGAGCACCAGAGCATTTTCTTCCAAGTGCAGGTTGATATTGCTTTTCAGTACGATAGGTCCGGTAAGCCACAAACCTGCCGGTACTATCACGGTACCTCCTCCTTGTCGGGATACGGCTTCGATGGTTTGAGCAAATGCTTCCGTGTTGAGCGTGGTCCCGTCGGCAGTAGCACCGAACTCAGTTATCGAACGGGAATAGGCGGGAAACACGGGTTGTTGCACTTTGGTCATTTGGAATGGCAGGTTGCTATACACATCATCCGGGATAATGGGCGTATTTGCCTGTGCCTTTGTGGTTCCAGTACCAATAAAAGTTGCTATTCCTACAGAAAGCAAGTAATGTCGTAACGTGTTAAATTTAATCATATTCTTATGTTTTTTTGAGTTTTGCATCAAGGTATGATAATATTCACAAATGTAGTGCTTTTCGTTTAGACTCATGTGAATATTTTGACTGAATAGGTAAAAAAAATGGGCGGATGTGGAACTTTTATGCGCAAAAATTGGTTGGAGAATGGATAATTTAATCACTTGGCAGGTAAAATTGTTCATATTTGCTATTTCGTTTGTTGAAAATAGTTCGATTAATGGAAATGTTTGTATCTTTGTCCCGAATTTATAGTTTAAGACGTATGAGTTATAATTTATTAAAAGGAAAAAGAGGTATTGTATTCGGTGCCTTGAACGAGCAGTCTATCGCATGGAAAGTAGCAGAAAAGGCTGTAGAGGAAGGGGCTGTGATAACATTGTCCAATACTCCGGTAGCAGTCCGTATGGGAGAAATATCAGCTTTGGCTGAAAAACTGAATTGTGAGGTAATACCGGCTGATGCAACGAGTGTGGAAGATTTGGAAAACGTGTTCAAGCGTTCGATGGAAATATTGGGCGGTAAAATAGACTTTGTATTGCACTCTATCGGTATGTCGCCCAACGTGCGTAAGAAACGTACATACGATGATCTGGATTACGACATGTTGAACAAGACGCTGGATATTTCAGCTGTTTCGTTCCACAAGATGATTCAGAGCGCGAAAAAACTGAATGCCATCAACGAGTACGGTTCGATTGTAGCCTTGAGTTATGTAGCTGCACAACGCACATTCTACGGCTATAACGACATGGCAGACGCAAAGGCATTGCTGGAATCTATCGCACGCAGCTTCGGATACATTTACGGACGCGAGCACAACGTACGTATCAATACGATTTCCCAGTCGCCGACGATGACTACCGCAGGTTCGGGAGTGAAAGGCATGGACAAACTGTTCGACTTTGCCAACCGCATGTCTCCGCTGGGCAACGCTTCGGCAGACGAATGTGCAGACTATTGCATCGTGATGTTCTCTGACCTGACCCGTAAGGTGACCATGCAGAACCTGTATCACGACGGAGGTTTTTCAAGTGTAGGCATGAGTTTGCGTGCAATGGCAACTTATGAAAAAGGCCTCGATGAATATAAGGACGAAAATGGAAATATCATTTACGGATAAATAATCATTTCTGAATGAAAAAACTTTTATTCATATTATTAAGCGTCATTGCCTTTGCATCCTGTCAGTCAGATATGCAAAGCGGTGACGCTTTGTCTGACAGAAGGATAAAAGTTTTTCGTTATGACCGTTTACAATATGAGGCGACCGTCATGAATAGCATCTCAGCTATTCAGAAAATGAATATGGATTATCCGCAGGCTACGCGCATCCTTATTGAAGATGTGCTGATGTTGGGCAGCGTGGATGCACCAGACATTAACGAACGTTTGTGTACTTATTATTCCGATTCGGTCTTGCTTCGTTTGATGGAAGAGGCGGAAGAGAAGTTCAGTGATATGACACCGATAGAGGAACGGCTGACCGAGGGGTTCAAGCGTTTGAAGAAAGAAATTCCTTCGCTTCCGGTTCCGCAGGTGTATGCCCAAATTTCTGCTTTGAACCAGTCGGTGGTAGTAGGGGACAGTTTGTTGGGAATCAGTCTGGATAAGTATATGGGCGAGGATTATCCTTTGTACAAACGTTATTATTATGCATACCAGCGCCGCTCGATGACCCCCGAACGTATACTTCCCGATTGTTTTACTTTTTATTTGGTAAGTCTGTATCCGTTTGGATGGGAAACAGGTCATCGTACTCTTTTCGATGTGATGATGCATCAAGGAAAAATCAATTGGCTGGTGCGAAAAATCCTGGGGTATTCTTCGGATGCAGAAATGCTGGGTTATACCAAGGCTGAAACAGACTGGTGTAAGAAGAATGGGAAGAAACTGTGGGACTGGATGGTACGCCGGGGACATTTGTCGAGTACCGACCCGATGGTAATTCGTGCTTACACGCATCCTGACCCTAATATTATTTTAAAAGGAGAGCCTATACCTCCTATTGTAGGAGTATGGTTGGGGATGCAATTGACGGATAAGTACATGAAAGAGCATCCGGATGTATCTGTCGGAGCCTTGCTGGAGTGTGAAGATTTCAGAGAGCTTACACTCGAATAAGGGACGGCTTTACCTAATTAGTTTTTTAAAGTATGGATACAGCATTATATTTATTGCCGGTTACATTGGGTGACACGGCTATCGAACGTGTTCTTCCTTCCTATAACAAAGAAATCATTTTACAAATCAAGCATTTTATTGTAGAAGACGTGCGTTCGGCACGGCGTTTCCTGAAGAAAGTAGACCGGGACATCGATATCGACGAGCTGGCTTTTTATCCGCTGAACAAGCACACCGCTCCGGAAGTGGTGTCGGGCTATCTCCGTCCTTTGGAAGAAGGACATCCGATGGGGGTAATTTCAGAAGCCGGATGCCCTGCCGTAGCCGACCCGGGAGCCGATGTCGTGGCTATTGCCCAGCGCAAGAACCTAAAAGTCGTTCCGCTGGTAGGTCCTTCTTCTATCATCCTGTCGGTAATGGGTTCGGGCTTCAACGGACAAAGTTTTGCTTTCCACGGTTATTTACCCATCGACCCTTCCGAGCGCATAAAACGTATAAAAGAACTGGAACAGCGCATTTACGGCGAATCCCAGACCCAATTGTTCATCGAGACTCCGTACCGGAACAATAAAATGGCAGAGGATATCTTAAAGGCCTGTCGCCCGCAAACCAAGCTTTGCATAGCCGCCAACATCACGTGTGAAGGCGAATACATCAAGACAAAGACCATCCGGGAATGGAAGGGACATTTGCCCGATTTGTCTAAAATCCCCTGCATCTTCTTAATTTATAAATGAGGCTTTTCGCCCCGGATGACGGAACGGATAAACGCATGCGGAACGCATCCGTATGTATTGCCCTACGCAAGCGGCTGCATCGGACATCCCAACCGCTTGCATCAGCCATCGCAGGCGGTTGCGTTTATCAAGTGAACCGGATGTGTTTTTCCGCATGATACGAGGAGCGGACCAACGGACCGCTCTCTACGGTAGAGAATCCTTTTTCTTCGCCTATCTCTTTATACTTCTGGAATTGCCCGGGAGTGATGTATGCCGCTACGGGATAATGCTTCCGGCTTGGCTGGAGATATTGACCGATAGTCAGAATCTTGCATCCGCATGCAAGCAGGTCATCCATCGTCTGTTCTACTTCTTCCGGTGTCTCTCCTAAACCGACCATTATGCCCGACTTTGCCGTAATTCCGCTTTCGGCTATCATCCGTATCACTTGCAGGCTCCGTTCGTATGTAGCTACACTCCGCACCAGCGGGGTGATGCGCCTTACGGTTTCCAGATTGTGTGAAATGATATCGGGACACGCATGGATGACAAGCCGGATAAGTTCGGCACGCCCCTGAAAATCCGGAATAAGTGTTTCAAGGGTGGTATCAGGGTTCATTTCCTTAATGCATCGGATGGTCTCTGCCCAATGTGCGGCTCCCAAGTCGGGCAAATCGTCTCTGTCTACCGAGGTTATGACTGCATGGTCCAGCTTCATCAGACGGATAGACTCCGCTACGTGCCGGGGTTCTTCCGGGTCGAGCGGAAGCGGCTTTCCGCTTTGGCTATTGCAGAACTTGCACGAACGTGTACAGATGGCTCCGCCAATCATGAAGGTAGCGGTTCCTTTTCCCCAACATTCACCCAGATTCGGGCAGCGTCCGCTGGAGCAAATGGTGTGCAGCTTGTGTGTATCTACGATGCGTTTGGTATCGGCATAACGGGCATTGGCACCGATTTGTATCTTGAGCCATTCAGGTTTTCTTACGTGTTCCATGGTATATGTTATTTCACCACAGATTACACAGATTAAGAAGCTGTTTTGAATTTCTCCAAAAAGTTTTTCTTGGCTTGATGTGTTCGTTTTCGTGTGTGCTTTGGGCGATTTTTTGGTCCTTTTCGCTCCTGTTCTTCGTCAGATAGCCCGCTATCTTCCTCATCACAGAAGCGAAAATGCCTCAAAAACTCATCCCAAATCAGCGCACGATAAATTCAAAACAGCTTCTAAAAAATATTTTTCTCTGTATTCTCTCTGTGGCAAGTTCTTAATCCTTTTTTATCTGTGTAATCTGTGGTGAAAATCACATTACAGGTTTTCAATAAAGAAATTCGCTACGCGGTTCATCAGGTGTGTCCGGGTGTTTCCTCCTGATATGCCGTGGTTGCGGTTGGTATAGATTTGCATATCAAACTGGATGCCCGCCTGTACCAGCGCCTCGCTGTATTCGGCACAATTCTGATAATGCACGTTATCGTCTGCCGTACCGTGTATCAGAAGCAGGTTTCCGTGGAGCTTCGGTGCCCGGAGAATGGCAGAACCGGCACGGTATCCGTCGCCGTTCTCTTTCGGAGTGCGCATAAAGCGTTCGGTATATACCGTATCATAAAAATGCCAGTCGCTGGGAGCGGCTATTGCCACACCAGCCTTGAAGACCGGCGTACCTTCGCTCATTGACATCAATGTCGTATATCCTCCGTAGCTCCAGCCCCAGATTCCGATACGGTTGGCGTCTACATAAGGCAAGGTGCCGAGATAGCGTGCCGTTTCTACTTGGTCGTGCGATTCCTTTACACCGAGGAAAAGATACGTGCATTTCTCGAATGCAGCCCCTCGTCCGCCTGTACCGCGTCCGTCCACGCATACGCTGATGTAACCATGGTCTGCCATGTAGGCTTCGAACATGCCTCCGTCGCTAAAGCTTCCGATGCCCCATTCGTCTAACACCTGTTGCGAGCCGGGACCGCTGTACTGGTGCATGATGACCGGATACTTCTTGTTCGGGTCGAAACCGGCAGGTTTCATCATCCAGCCGTTCAGCTCTACGCCTTCCGTAGTGCGGAAGGTGAAGAATTCTTTCTGGGGCATATTCAGGGTGGTAAGCTGCCCCTTCAGTTTACTATTATCAAGCAAGGTGGTCAGTTCCCGTCCCCGGTTGTCATTGATGGTAATGAGGGTCGGAGTGTCTTTGCTGGAGTATTTATTGATGTAATAAGTCAAGTTTGTATTGAAAATAGCGGTATTGGTCCCCGTCCGCGTGGAAAGCTTCGTTTTCTTTCCTTTGCGGTCTATTTTGTAAACGGCACTCCGGAGCGGGCTTTCCTCGTTGCTGGTGTAATAGAACACATCGTTCTTCTGGTCCCAGCCCAAGAAATCTTTTACTTCAAACTCGCCTTTGGTCACCTGGCGCACCAGGTTTCCGCCGATTGTATATAAATAGAGGTGATTGTATCCGTCGCGCTCACTCATCAGCACGATGTTTTCGGGATAGAAACGGATGTTGCTGTATGCCTGTTCCTTAACGTACTGCTCCGATTCGTCGCGGATGATGCTCTTGCAGATGGCACTCCGCGGATTTGCCATGTACACGTTGAACCGGTTCTGGTGGCGGTTTAAGGTCATAATGGCAAGTTTCTCAGGGTCTGACGTGAATTTGATGCGGGGAATATAACCGTCCGCATCAAGCGGAAGGTCCATTTTACGGGTCACATGGCTCTTGATATCGAAAGTATGTACGCTCACTTTCGAATTCACTTCGCCGGCTTTGGGGTATTTATACGTATAAGCGCCGGGATATGTGGCATACTCCGTGCGTTCGGGCGCCATGCCTTTGTACCACGGGAAGCTGAACATCGCCACTTGGCTTTCATCAAAGCGGATGTAAGCAATCATCTTGCTATCGGCACTGAAGTCGAAAGCACGGTTAAAGCCGAACTCTTCCTCGTATACCCAATCGGGAATACCATTTAATACCTTATTATATTCTCCGTCCTTTGTTACTTGCGACTCGCTATTGCCGAAGAGCAATTTGACAAGGAAGATGTTATTGTCGCGTACAAAAGCGATTTGGAATCCGTCGGGCGAAAAGAGCGGCACCTGTTGCGGCCCGTTCTTCGAAAGCGGTTCTATGGTATTGTTCCTTATATTATAAATGTAATATTCTGCCGTGAACGAACGGCGGTAGATAGGCTTTGTCTCAGTCTGGATGAGAATCAGCTTTTCATCGGGCGACATGATGTAATCATCAAACGACTTGATGGGGCAATCGCGCGCGGTTTCCACATCGAATATGCTTTCCACTTCTTTTCCGGTTTTAAACGAATACTTCACAATCCGTTTCCGGTCGGCACTGATTTGTGTGTAATGCTCACCGTCCAGCATCGGCTTGATGCCATAAATGTTTTGGGGGCGGTATGTTCCGTTAGCCACGTCTTGCAGCGTTACCTTCTGCTGTGCGAATGCACATACGAACGCCACGAGCAGGCAGCTTAATGCAAGTAGTCTTTTCATTGTAGTTGATAGTTTATATGGTTGTAATATCGGCAAAGGTATGAAAAAATACTTAGAAGCTGTTTTGAATTTCTCCAAAAAGTTTTTCTTGGCTTGATGTATCTGTTTTCGTGTGTGCTTTGGGCGATTTTTTGGTCCTTTTCGCTCCTGTTCTTCGTCAGATAGCCCGCTATCTTCCTCATCACAGAAGCGAAAAATGCCTCAAAAACTCATCCCAAATCATCGCACGATAAATCCAAAACAGCTTCTTATATTTGCATAACCCGTTGTCAATGTTTGTATCGGAGCATGGAAATGCATGCTATTTATTTTACATTTTTAGAAACAGTTTTGAATTTATCGTGTGCAGATTTAGACCGATAGATTTAAAACAGTTTTTTATGGTTTGATGGGTTTGTATTCAGGAACGAGTGCTTTCATGATAATCCATCCGATGAGGTACGCCACCGAGCAGATGCAGAAGATGATGAAATATCCTGCCGGCTTTCCCGTAAAGCCCATAAAGGCGAGCTGGGTGTTGGCGGCATAGTCGAACAGGACTCCCGAACCCATATTGATGAGCGAGGAGCCGATGCCTCCCGCCATGCCTCCGAAGCCGATGATAGTGGCGATAGCATTTTGCGGGAACATGTCGCTCACGGTACAATAAATATTGGAGGACCATGCCTGGTGGGCTGCTCCGGCTATACCTATAATAATTATCGGGTACCAATATGAATAGGCTCCCAGCGGTTGGGCTAGCAAGGTGATGATTGGGAAAAAGGCAAAGATAAGCATGGCGCGCATACGTCCCTTATAGGGGTTCATTCCTTTTTTCTCCACGAAGTAAGTGGGGAGCCAGCCTCCGATGATGGATAGCATTGTGATGGCATAGAGGACGAAGATGAGCAATTGTGCCATCGGGGCGTTGGAGGGCAGGTGGTAGACATCGCTCAAATAAGCGGGAGTCCAGAACAGGAAGAACCACCAGATGCCGTCGGTCAGGAATTTGCCTACGGCGAATGCCCATGCCTGTTTGTAGCGGATGCATTGCAGGAAAGACATCTTGGGTAGGTTTTCTCCCTCTGAGGAGGCTTGTGGCTCTTCTTCTTCTTCATTTTGTTCGATGTATGCCAGTTCGGCTTCGTTCACCCAACGGCTTTCGCGTGGGCGTTTGTAGAGGAACACCCAGAATCCCATCCATACGAAGCCTAACGCACCGATGATGACGAATGCCATTTCCCAACCGTTTCCTACACCTAAATCGCGGAAATAGCTTGCCAGGGTAGGGATGCTGACCGGAGCGACAAGTGCACCGATTGCAGCTCCACTATTGTAGATACTGGTTGGGAAAGCACGGTCTTTCTTCGGAAAATACTCGGCGGCGACCTTGGTGGCCACAGGAAAATTGCCTGCTTCGCCGATGGCTAAAATACATCGTGCGGCAATGAAGAAATAAACGCTCACTGTGGCGATGCTTAGTGCCAATGCCGAACCGGTTTCGGCTTGTTTCAGGGCTTCTACATTATCTACGCCTACCCACCATTCGGTAGCGATGCCGCAAAAGGCATGGAGGCAGGCACCTAATGACCAGATTCCGATTGTCCAAAGATATCCTTTGCGTGTGCCCATCCAGTCGATGACCCGTCCGGCAAAAAGCATTCCAAGGGCATAGACGATGGCGAACACGCCGGCTATGAATCCGTAGTCGGTGTCAGTCCAATGGAATTCGGGTGCGATAAAGTCTTTCCATGTGAGCGAAAGAACTTGCCGGTCCATGTAGTTGATGGTGGTTGCCATAAAAAGCATAAAGCAGATGGTCCAGCGGAAGTTGGTCATCTTGTTTGGTCGTGTTTTCATAAGGGTTTATAGAAATTAATATGCAGAGCGGTATTTGCCTTCTTCACGGTCTTCCAGTATATTCAGGTAAGAGGCATAACGTGACTCACTGATGTAATGGTTCTCTACGGCTTCGCGTACGGCGCAACCCGGTTCGTGCCGGTGGGTGCAGTTCCCGTACTTGCAATGCGCGGAGAATTCGAAAATCTCTTTGAAGTAATGGCTCACTTCTTCGTCTTTCATGTCGAAGGTGCCGAATCCTTTGATGCCCGGTGTGTCGATGATATATCCTTCGCCTTCTACGGGGAACATTTCAGAAAAAGTCGTGGTGTGCATGCCTTTGTTATGGGCTGTGGATATTTCTCCGGTTTTCAGGTGTGCTTCGGGCAGGATGGCATTGATAAGCGTTGATTTCCCTACGCCCGAATGCCCTGAAAAGAGGGTGATTTTCCCTTTCAGTTCTTCCTTTATTTCATTGATTCCTTCATTATTAAGGGCAGAAATGCGGAAGCAAGGATATCCGATATGGGTGTAAAGGTGAATAAGCCCTTCCAAATAGCGCAATTCGTCTTCCGAATAGAGGTCGCTCTTGTTGAATACCAGTGCTACCGGTACCCGATAGGCTTCGGCAGAGGCAAGGAAGCGGTCGATGAAGATGGTGGATGTTTCGGGATAATTGACGGTCACTACCAGCATACACAAGTCGAGGTTGGCTGCAATGATATGCGATTGCTTGGAGAGGTTCGAAGCCCGGCGGATGATGTAGTTCTTGCGGTCTTCTATTTCGGTGATGAAGGCGGTCCCTTCGGGGTTCAAGGCGATTTGTACACGGTCGCCTACCGCAATGGGATTGGTGCTGCGTATTCCCTTCAGGCGGAAGTTCCCTTTTATCTTGCATTCAATCTGCCTTCCGTCTTCGGTCTTTACCACATACCAGCTTCCGGTGTTCTTGATGACTAATCCTTTTTCCAATGTTTTATTTAGTTGACTAGTTGACCAGGTACCAGGCACTAGGTCTTAGATACTCAAGCCGTATCAAGTAACCTGGTCAACTAGTATCTACAACCTAGTCAACTAGTACCTTGTAACCTAGTCAGCTATAAAATTATACAGTCATGATTTCTTTGTCTTTAGCCGCCAGCATGTCATCTATTTGCTTGATGTACTTGTCATGCGATTTCTGGAGCTTGGCTTCCGAATTCTTCTGCTCGTCTTCGGGCATACCGTCTTTTACAGCTTTCTTCAAGGAGTCGATGGCATCGCGGCGTGCATTTCGTACGCTTACTTTTGCCGTTTCACCTTCTGCCTTGCATTGCTTGGCGAGTTGTTTACGGCGCTCTTCTGTCAATGGAGGGATGCCGATGCGGATGATTTCGCCGTTGTTTTCGGGCATGATACCCAGGTCGGAGTCGATAATCGCTTTTTCGATGATGCGGAACATGCTCTTGTCCCACGGTTTGATGGCGATGCTCCGTGCATCGGGGGTAGTGACCGCCGCTACATTATTAATAGGAACCATGCTTCCATATGAATCTACACGGATGCCGTCAAGCAGACGTACATCGGCTTTTCCGGCGCGGATATGTGCCAATGCGTCTTCCAGATACATGATTGCCATATCCATTTTCTCTTCAGCGCCGCTGAGGATAGTTTTAGAATCTGCCATATTCTGATTGCTTTTAAATGTTTGTCAATACGTTTTGTGAACAAAAATAGGAGATTTTTTATTCTCTTGCAATAGTTTGTGCAGATTTTCGTAGGAAAGGGTGCAATCATGATGCGGATATATCTGCTAATCTTATCAAAAACACGACGGGATTAGCAGGGATAATCCTATCATGTGTGGATATGCTGATCCCGAGCGTCCGGGATATACAGCCATGGCATACAGCTGGCTTTGCGTGACGATTATTAATCATGCAGATTACTTCTGTTGTAGAAGGGATTGCCTTGACCGGAATGAGGGGTATAGAAACAAATCCTCCCGAAAGCGTTTCTGGTGCGGATGCCTTCGGGAGGAATTCTTTAAGATGCTACTTTATTTGTAGATGAACTCGGGGTACTGGTAATTATGAGGATGAGTAGGATATGTATATTTCATCGCATCATGTTCTCCCCAACCTATAACACTATCACTCATCGGGTATCGTCCTTCCTGCCAATATAATTTAGTAAGTGGTTCTCCTCCACACCTAAATTGCGTCATTTCAGTTAAAGTAGAAGCATCTAATGTAGTTAATAGATTATGATCGCAGAAAAAACTTTCTAATTTTGTTAAATGCGAAACTTTTAATTCAGCTATGGAATTGTAGCTACAATCTAAATAGTTTATATCAGTAATATTATCAACATTTAAAACACTAAGTTTATTATTACTACAATTCAACTTAGTTAATAATATTAATTTTTCCACTTCCAATTCCGTCAATTGATTTTCTGCACATTCTAATGAAAACAGTTTTGTTAATTTAGCAACATCTAACTTATTAAGTTGGTTTTTATTGCATTCCAAGGATGTTAGATTTGTTAAATTAGCAATATTTAACTCCTTCAATTGGTTGGTACCGCACATTAAAGCACTTAGGTTGTTTAGTCTACTAACATTTAAATCGGTAAGTTGATTAGTACTACACCGTAAACTTTCCAACGTGGTTAAATTAGCTACATCAAGATAGGTTATTTGATTGTTCGAACATTGTAAAGTTTTAATATTGTGCAAATTGGATACATTCAAACTAGATAATTGGTTGTTTCCACAACTTAACTCTTCTATATTAGTTGAACCTGAAATATTTAAATTAGTGAGTTTATTAGTATGGCAAATTAATGTTTTTAGACTTGGCTTATTTGCAACATTTAAATCTGTCAATTGATTATAACAACAATCTAAATATTCTAATCCATTTGAATTTGGCAATTTTAAATCTGTCAACTGATTGTGTTCACAGCCTAATGATTTCAATTTTTCTGAATCAGACAAATCTAAATCATTTATCAATTTGTTATTTCCACAACTTAAAGAGATTAATTCTTCCAAGCCAGCAATATTTAAACTCATTAACGAATTGTAACTACAAGAAATATATTCAAGTTTGGTAGAACCTGTTACATTGAGACTTGTAAGTTGATTTTGATGACAAGTTAGTTGTTTTAAATTGGGTAAATTAGAGGCATCTAAACTTGTAAGTTGACTCTCAACACATTGAACATTTGTTAAACTTGTTGCGCCTGATATATTCAATGTTTTAAGTGCGTTATTATTGTAAAAATTCAAATATGATATTTTTGTGGATCCTGAAATATCCACGCTTGTAAGCGCAGGATTGTTTTGAAGATACAATGCTTCTAAATTCTTTAATCCTGACGCATTGATACTGGTCAAAGAATTGTTGGTGCAAGCAAAACTTACTAAATCTTTAAATTTCCGTAAATCGGCTGTACCTGTAAGATTATTGTTATCCAAATTTATAGAACCAACCCCAGTCCCTTTTAACCCTATTCCAACTCCATACCATTGATCAATAGGTTTATCCGAACACCAGTTTTCGTTGTTCGTCCAGTTATCTCCACCTGTTGCATTATAGAATTCTATTAATAGCTCACGGTCTGACACTTCGGTATCAGTATCAAATTCTACGGCTTGGGTTTTCAGTTCCACCCGGTTTTCTTCGGAAATATCAGAAAACATTGGAGAATCGATAACTACGTATGCCTTATAGTTAGCATCAGGTTGCAATCCGCTAAAGAAAGCTTTTAAAGGTTGGGTTTCCCCATCTTTTTGAACATTGTATTCTATTGGAGATGAACGCCGTATTACGTTTCCTTCGGCATCTTCTAATTCAAAATGCAATTTTGCATCTTGGGTAAGCAGTTCGCCTGAGGCTTCTGCTGTAATGCTCACATCGCGAACTTCTAAAGCATCAGAAGATGTTGTTTCTGTTCGTGAAACTTGTTCCATCAACTGGCTGCTTAACTTTGACAAGATGGGCAGTATGCGGTATTCTTTCTTACCCCATTCCACTTCGGAAAAATCAAATACTGATTCAGCATCCTCCCCTAATAATGTAGCATCCACGCCGGCACTACCGGAAAGCACATTGCTCGAAGCTATGGAAAGGTCCTTCAACTTTTCTTCCCATGTTAATGTGTTATCAGAAGATACAGTAAAATCACCCGATAATTTCAATCCGGCTTTAGGTTGTATAAACATTTTCATATTATTGAGGTTGAAGAACTTACCTTTCAGTTCTACTCCAAATCCGTAAAACAATTCACCTTCTACTTTTATTTCACTCTCTAAGAAATCTAACGGTGATTTTTCATCCGATTTTATGGGATTGAAGCCACTTTCCCAAACATTATTTTTAAATTCTGCTCCTGCAGCACCTTTCGCTTCACATTCAATACCTGTTGTAAATGAGAAACTGCCTTGAGGCTGTACATATAAATGTAATTGCACGGCTGGTACTAAAGGAACAACCCCGCCTAACATAATCAAACCGCAATTATAGTCTTTCAACGGGAAATCACCAAATTCACCCTCTTCATTCCAACCATCACTAACAGAAAATTCAACTCCAGCTTTTACAAAAGGTACAAACGTGAAAGCCATGTATTTCAACTGCTTCTCTTTATCTATTTCTACGGTCAGCTGTAAAGAAGCTCCGGCACTCAATGTGCCTTCGATTTGATAAGGACTTTCTTTATCTGTATAAGCAACTTCTAATTTTTCATCGATACCAAAATTACCGGTTAAAAGATCATCCTCTGTTTCATTCTCATTCGCGCGGGTTGAAGGAGTTATTGTTACAAGTTCTGCCGTATCATTGATATACAGTTTGTCGAAAGCTTCATAGAGCGATGCGGTTCCGGTCTGTATGGTATAACCTTTTTCTGCATCACCTGATATACTTGTCACTTTTCCTAAAAATCCATAAGGTAATGAATCAGAAGGTTTCGCAAAGATAATATCCCCCACCTGCGGCACATCTTCTTCTGCAATGCCGCTTCCGTAAATCAAGGTCGTATTGTCATCGGGCGATACGCTGATATGTTCCGCCATCGATTCGGTGATTTCGGTGGTATTCTCGCTCAACACATATTGCGCGCCTGTCTGTGCATCGAGTATCGGCATGTCAATCATCACGGCACGGCGGACGGTTATGTCCGAAACGGTCTTGGTGAAATAAGGGTCTGTACGGTCTTTGGCATAGAGAGAGACGCTCAGTTGCGGATATTCGCCTATGGGCAGGGGAACGAAGAAGGTGCGGAACCCTGTTTCTTCGGTCAGTGTGCCTAAGCGGTAGGTGATAGATTGGCTTCCGTTAGCGGTAATGGATAAGGAGGCATCGTCCGCCGTTATGTCGGTCACGGTGGCTTGTCCGGCTATATTGGGTGCATCGGTGGCAGCCGAAGAGGTGATGACAAAGCGTTCTGCCTCTTCGGGCACGTTGTTGATGGTGATGCGTAGCAAGCCGGTGAGGTGCTTGAAGGTAAATGTGCCGTCATCGTTCTTTATGCCCAACATCGGCGCGTTGCTATTGCCTGTATAGGTATATTCCGATGGAAGGTTCAATGTCAGACTATTGCCCGACAGGGTGGCTTCTTCCTGATACGGATAGTACGCCTGCTCCATGGGTTCCTCTTCGGGGAAGTCTCCACGGAAGGTTGCCGAACTTCCGTTGCCGGTACTCGATTGGTAAGCGAACCGGATGTTTTGGGAAGCGGTGCCGAATACACCGATGGCATCCGTTTCGGTCCAGCTGACCTGTCCTTCTTCGCTTACCGCCGTGCGCGATAAGTTGTTCTGTTCTATGGTTGCGGTCAACGAGCGGTTCCCGTCTATGGGTTTCAGCCCGAAACCGTCTTCTTCGCTACACCCCGTAAGCATTGCCAATGCAGAGAGGGCTATATAATAAAAGGTATGTTTTTTCATGATGCTTGTTGTTTGAGGTGATTATTCGTCCCATGTTCCTTCTTCCACTTCATAGTCTTCCGTGCTGCCGTCGGCATTGATGTCTTGGGGTGCATCGGTAAAGGTCAGGAGGGTGGTGATGGTTTTCTCCTTATTAAATAAGAGTACGATGACTTCTGAGCCTTTTACACTCTTGTCATCTGTAGGCTTTATGGTAATTTCCCCTTCGGATAGAGTCACTTCCAGATTGCCTTTCGAAACGAATGCCCTTACTTGCGTGTCGGCATCGGCTCCGGTTATCGTATAAGATAAGGTTACTCCTTTTTCATCAAGCAGGATGTTTTCGGTCTGGCTGAAGGTAATGCCGAACACTTTAGCTTTCGGGAGGTTGATAATGGTACCATCGTTTAATACTAAAATGACCTTTTCGTCATCTTGTGTTACACTCTGAAAGAATGAATCTCCATCACTTCCCGGTACACCCGGCATACCGTCTTCGCCATCTTCTCCGTCTGCACCATCTTCTCCATCTTTACCTACCGCCAGTACCGGATTGCCGTGGGTATCGGTTATTTGCATATAGGTATTTCCCCCGTCATAGCTTACGGTCCAGTATCCTTTATTGTCTATACTTAGCAGGGGAGTGATACCCGAAGTCCCAGTTACAGGTAATTTGTTGCCTACATCGTCGGTCAGCCATGAAGTATCTTCACCAGTAGTTAGTGTCCAATAATAAATGCCATTTTCTTGGGCTATGCCGATAATGGGTGCATCCTTACCGTTCGAACCATCGCTCCCCGGTGCCCCGTCTTCTCCATCTGTCCCGTTTTTGCCTATTGCCTGTATGGGTTTGCCATCGGGGTCGGTGATTTGTGTGTAGGTGTTTCCTCCATCATAACTTACGGTCCAATAACCTTCTTTGTCTATGTTTAGCAACGGGGTGATGCCCGATGTCCCACTTACAGGTAATTTGTTGCCCGCTTCATCTGTCAGCCATGAAGTATTTTCGCCGGTAGTCAGCGTCCAGTAGCGCACGCCGTTTTCTTCTGCCGTACTGATAATAGGCGCATTGGCTCCGTTTTTTCCGTTATGAAGTGAAACGGAGGTGCCGTCGGTAAAGTGAAGGGTATAACCGTCTGCACTTTCTTCTACGCTGGCTATACCGATTTGCTGGTCGAGTGATCGGATAATGTCTTGCAGGGATACGATGTCCTCGTTCATGTGGTTCACTTGCTCTTCGAGGGCTGTGATGCGGTCTTTCAGGTTGTCTACGTCAGCTTTCAGTGCACTGTCGTCGTACTCGCATGCCGTGATGCCTGCGGCTATCAGCGGCATAAGCAGCCATGTCTTCAGTTTCATAGATACGATAAGGATGCCTGTAAGCCCTCCGAAGTCGGCAATAAGGATAAAACAAAAGAAAGGCGTGAGGACTTGTCCACAATCATCAAGACCAAGCATCGTTAAACGCTCCGTAAGAAATGAATGTAAAGAAACAATACCAACGCCGTATGTTATGCAGTAGGGTACAGCACGGACTGTATCCTATACATATACAAACAGAATGAGCGTCATATTGTCTTCATCCCTTCTTACTTGAAATTGGCGATTTCGGTCTTAGGATAAAGCAAAAACGCTTTCTATATGTATGTCCGGTTTTTTTTTTATGAGACCAAGACTCTGCAAAGATAACATTTTTGTTCAATATGACGCTCTGTTTGATGAGTATTATTTCTTAAAAGGTAAATAATTTTCTGATAATATTCTTCTTTTTGCGGCTTGATGTGAGATTTTAATCATGTTATGTATCGCATGGACGAAACGGGATGTAGACAGAATTTCGTGATTGACCAGATACTACGTATGATTGTATTAGGTATGAAGCTATATTTTGTCGGAAGAGAAGATATGTTTTGAAGCCGTTTATTTATATAGTTTACCTTTTTCAGACGATAACTTTAGCAGTTTATTCCAAAAAAAACGCCGAATATGTTTGTTTATGGAAAAATGTTACTATATTTGCGAACGATAAAACAATTATACATGAACCGGAACAATCTACATATCATTCTGATGTGTGCCACGGGGCGTATGTCCCTCTATACATCTGCCACTGGGATGACCCCTCGGGGTTGAGCGGTTGTATAATGGTGTTTCTACGTGATACACGCCTGTGGACGCAGGCATTTCTTCATTTTTATGATTCAATAATAAGTGTTTATAATTCATCGCACACAGATGAAACGGATTTTTTTAAGGGTTCATCGTGTGCCATCAATTAGTTTTATCGAACAATCGTATGAAAGTATTGAAATTCGGCGGAACGTCGGTAGGCTCCGTCAACAGCATGTTGAATGTAAAGAAAATAGTTGAGGCGATAGATGATAAGGTAATCGTAGTGGTTTCGGCGTTGGGAGGCATCACCGACAAGTTGATAAAGACTTCGAACATGGCGGCATCGGGCGATTCGGGATACGAGAAAGAGATGAAGGAAATCGTGAACCGCCACATCGAAATGGTTTATACGGTGATTCCTGCGGGCGAGAAACGGGAGTTGCTCCTCGATTGTGTGAATGAGCTGCTGAGCGAATTGAAGGATATCTTTCAAGGCATTTACCTGATACGCGACCTTTCGCCCAAGACCTCGTCGACCATCGTAAGCTATGGCGAGCGTTTGTCTTCCATCATCGTGGCTACGCTCATCGATGGGGCACAATGGTTCGACTCCCGTCTGTTCATCAAGACGGAAAAGAAGCACAACAAGCATATCCTCGACTCGGAACTGACCAACCGTCTGGTGCGCGAGACCTTCCGTGAGATTCCGCGCGTATCGTTGGTGCCGGGCTTTATCTCGTCGGATAAGGATACGGGCGAGGTGACCAACCTGGGACGGGGCGGTTCAGACTATACCGCTTCTATCATTGCCGCGGCGCTGGATGCCGATGTGCTGGAGATATGGACGGATGTGGACGGGTTTATGACTGCCGACCCGCGTGTCATCAGCACCGCTTACCCCATCACCGAACTGAGCTACGTGGAAGCAATGGAGCTTTGCAACTTCGGCGCGAAAGTGGTTTATCCGCCCACCATCTATCCCGTATGCCATAAGAATATACCTATATTAATAAAGAACACGTTCAATCCCGACGCTCCGGGCACTATCGTGAAGCAGGAGGCAGACCATTCTTCGAAAGCCATCAAGGGCATTTCTTCTATCAACGACACGTGCCTTATTACGATGACCGGACTGGGTATGGTAGGCGTTATCGGCGTGAACTACCGCATCTTCAAGACCCTGGCGGAGAACGGCATCAGTGTGTTTCTCGTATCGCAGGCTTCTTCGGAAAACTCTACTTCTATCGGCGTGCGCAATGAAGATGCGGCACTTGCCTGCAAGGTGCTCGATGAAGAGTTCGCCAAGGAAATCGAAATGGGCGAAATCAGCCCGATGAAAGCCGAGGGAGGGCTTGCTACGGTAGCTATTGTGGGTGAAAACATGAAGCATACGCCGGGCATTGCCGGAAAGCTCTTCGGTACGCTGGGGCGGAACGGCATTAACGTGATAGCCTGTGCGCAAGGTGCATCGGAAACCAATATCTCGTTTGTGGTAGAAGGCGGTTCGCTCCGCAAGACCTTGAATGTCATCCACGATTCGTTTTTTCTTTCCGAATATCAAGTGTTGAACCTTTTCATTTGCGGCATCGGTACGGTGGGGCATAGCCTGATAGACCAGATACACAGCCAGCAGGAACGCTTGAAGCAGGAACGGGGGCTGAACCTGAAAATCGTGGGAATCGCCAACGGACACAAGGCAATGTTCACCCGTGCGGGAATCGACCTTGCCCATTACCGTGAGGAACTGGAAGAAAAGGGCATGCCTTCATCGGTGCAGGTATTGCACGATGAGATTATCGGGATGAATATCTTCAACTCGGTGTTTGTGGATTGTACAGCCAGCCCCGAAATCGCTTCCTTGTATAAGGATTTCCTGGGGCATAACATCTCGGTGGTGGCGGCAAACAAGATTGCGGCTTCTTCGGATTATGAGATTTATGCCGAGTTGAAGCGGATAGCCCGCCATCGGGGTGTGAAGTTTTTGTTCGAGACCAATGTAGGAGCAGGACTTCCGGTCATCAATACCATCAATGACCTGATTAATAGCGGAGACAAGATATTGAAAATCGAAGCTGTATTGAGCGGCACGCTGAATTATATCTTCAATGAAATCAGTGCCGATGTACCTTTGAGCCAAACCATCCGGAACGCAAAGGAGCAAGGATATTCCGAACCCGACCCGCGTATTGACTTGAGCGGAACCGATGTGGTGCGCAAGTTGGTCATCCTGGCACGTGAAGCAGGTTATCGCCTGAACCAGGAAGATGTAGAGAAACACTTGTTCATTCCCGACAGCTTCTTCGAAGGGTCGCTGGATGACTTCTGGCGCAAGATACCTTCGCTGGATGCCGATTTCGAGGCACGCCGCAAGGTGTTGGAGCGTGAAGGCAAGCGCTGGCGGTTCGTGGCACGCTTCGAAGGCGGAAAGGGAGTGGTAGAACTGGTAGAGGTAGACCGCCATCATCCGTTCTACGAACTGGCGGGAAGCAATAATATCATCTTGCTTACCACCGAGCGCTATAACGAATATCCGATGCTTATCCAAGGCTATGGAGCCGGTGCGAGCGTGACCGCCGCCGGAGTGTTTGCGGATATTATGAGCATTGCGAATATTTAAGTTTAGGTACCAGGTGACTAGGTACTAGGGACTAGGTTTTGAATAGTCCGATTCTTAAAGTACCTAAAACCTAGTACCTAGTCAACTAGTACCTAGTTACCCGGTCAACTAAAAAGAAAACGAAATGAAACATCTGATTATATTAGGAGACGGGATGGCGGATTGGGCTGTCCCCTCTCTGGGAAACAAGACTTTATTGCAATATGCCCATACGCCCTGCATGGATATGCTGGCACGCATGGGACGCACCGGAATGCTGAAGACCGTAGCCGACGGGTTTCATCCGGGAAGCGAGGTGGCGAACATGTCGGTGATGGGGTACGACCTGCCTACGGTATACGAGGGACGCGGGGTGCTGGAAGCCGCCAGCATCGGAGTCGATTTGGAGCCGGATGACATGGCGATGCGCTGCAACCTGGTATGCATAGAGGGCGATATCCTGAAGAACCATTCGGCAGGGCACATCACCACCGAAGAAGCCGACGAGCTGATTCGTGCCTTGGAAGAACGCTTAGGCTCCGACCGTATCCATTTCTATACCGGCGTGCAATACCGGCATTTGCTGGTGGTGAAAGGCGGAAACAAACACGTGGCTTGCGTGCCTCCGCACGACATCCCGTTGCAGCCCTTTCGCCCGAATCTGGTGAAGGCGTTGGTTCCCGAAGCGCAAGAAACCGCCGATTTACTGAATGGGCTGATTATGGCTTCGCAAGACTTGCTGGCTTCGCATCCGCTTAACTTGAAACGGATGAGCGAGGGCAAAGACCCGGCGAACAGCATCTGGCCCTGGAGTCCGGGCTATCGCCCGAAGATGGAGCCGTTGGCGAATAAATACCCCTCCATCCGCAAGGGCTCGGTGATTACGGCGGTCGACCTCATCCGGGGCATCGGACGCTATGCCGGACTCCGGTGCATCGATGTAGAGGGTGCCACGGGGCTTTATACCACCAATTACGAAGGCAAGGCACAAGCCGCCATCGATGCCCTGAAGACCGATGATTTCGTTTACCTGCACATCGAAGCAAGCGATGAGGCAGGACATGAGGGCGATGTAGACTTGAAGTTGAAGACCATCGAATATCTGGACCAGCGTGCCGTTAAACCCATTTGGGAAGCGGTAAAAGACTGGGACGAACCGGTGGCGATAGCCGTGCTTCCCGACCATCCGACCCCGTGCGAATTGCGTACGCATACCGCCGAGCCGATACCTTTCTTGATTTATTATCCGGGTATTGAGCCGGATGCGGTGCAGGCATACGATGAGGTGTCGTGCCGGGAAGGCGGATACGGCATGTTGGAAAAAGACGAGTTTATGAATTTATTTATGAATAGCTGAAACTTTCACCACAGATTATGAAATATTACAGTACCAATAAGCAGGCTTCCGATGCTACACTGGAAGAAGCCGTAGTGCGCGGACTGGCAGGTGACAAAGGGCTTTACATGCCCCGTGAAATCAAGCCTTTGCCCGCATCGTTTTACGATGAGATAGAAAACCTTTCGTTTCAGGAAATCGCTTACCGCGTGGCGGACGCTTTCTTCGGAGAAGATGTGCCGGCGGATGTCTTGAAGCAGATTGTATATGACACCTTGAGCTTTGATGCGCCGGTGGTAAAGGTGAAAGACAATATCTATTCGCTGGAGCTCTTCCACGGGCCTACGCTGGCGTTCAAGGACGTGGGCGGACGCTTTATGGCACGCCTCTTGGGCTATTTCATCCGCAAGGAAGGAAAGAAGCAGGTCAATGTACTGGTAGCTACGTCGGGCGATACGGGAAGTGCCGTGGCAAACGGTTTCCTGGGTGTGGAAGGCATTCATGTGTATGTGCTTTACCCGAAAGGGAAGGTGAGCGAGATACAGGAAAAGCAGTTCACCACGCTGGGGCAGAACATCACCGCCATTGAGGTGGACGGCACGTTCGACGATTGCCAGGCACTGGTGAAGAACGCGTTTATGGACGAAGAGCTGAAGGCGCACATGCAGCTGACCTCTGCCAATTCCATCAATGTGGCGCGCTTCTTGCCTCAGGCTTTCTATTATTTTTACGCTTATGCCCAGATGAAGAAGCAGGGCAAGGCGGACAATCTGGTCATCTGCGTGCCCAGCGGGAACTTCGGAAACATTACGGCAGGGCTTTTCGGCAAGCGGATGGGGCTTCCGGTAAAACGCTTTATCGCCGCCAATAACCGCAATGATATTTTCTATCAATACTTGAAGACGGGTGTCTATACGCCGCGTCCTTCGGTAGCGACCATTGCCAATGCCATGGATGTGGGCGACCCCAGCAACTTCGCCCGTATCCTCGACTTATACGGAGGAAGCCACGAGGCTATCTCCGGCGAAATCAGTGGCGAGACTTATACCGATGAGCAGATTCGCGAAACCGTGCAGAAGGCCTACGAGGAAACCGGATACCTGCTCGACCCTCACGGGGCGTGCGGCTATCGTGCGCTGGCGGAAGGCTTGAAGCCGGGCGAAACGGGAGTGTTCCTCGAAACAGCCCATCCGGCAAAGTTCTTGCAGACGGTGGAAGCCATTATCGGAACCAAAGTGGATATCCCCGAAAAGCTTCAGGCGTTTATGCGCGGTACGAAGCAAAGCGTCCCGATGCCGAAAGACTTCGCTTCGTTCAAGGCATACTTGATGAATGAAAAATGAAGAATTAAGGATGAAGAATGAGGTGAAACATCACTCATTCTTCATCCTTAGAAGCTGTTTTGAATTTATCGTGCGATGATTTGGGATGAGTTTTTGAGGCATTTTCGCTTTTGTGATGAGGAAGATAGCGGGCTATCTGACGAAGAACAGGAGCGGAAAGGACCAAAAAATCGCCCAAAGCACGCACGAAAACGGATACATCAAGCCAAGAAAAACTTTTTGGAGAAATTCAAAACAGCTTCTTAATACAGTCAATTTGCAGAAAATGGATAAATGTCCGCCAACAGCCAATGCATATCCCTAAAAAATGCATATATACTGCATTCGCGGTTGAATATATACTTCATCGGCTTACGAATATATCTTCATCGGCAGATGCAGTACTACTGCGTTTTCAACTCAGACGGATTGGCTGATGGCGGACATTTATTTGTAGAATCCCCCGGTTTGAAAATTCTATTTATTTTTGTACATATTTTCGTAATAGTTCTGGTAATCTCCGCTTGTTACGTTTTTTACCCATTCCTGATTGTCCAGATACCATTTCACGGTTTTGACAATGCCGTCTTCAAATTTGGTTTCGGGCACCCACCCCAAGTCATGAGTTATTTTTGATGGATCGATGGCGTAACGTTGGTCATGACCCAGACGGTCTTTGACAAAAGTAATCAGTGATTCGTTTATCCAATCAATTTTGATTTGTCCGTTTTCGTTCGTTTCTTTTTTCTTCAGCATCTTCCGGTAGTCGGGTTCTTTTTCCATTATCTGGTAAATAGTGCCAATGATTAATCGGACAATTTCGATGTTTTGTTTTTCATTGTGTCCTCCTACGTTGTATATTTCTCCGTTTTTCCCGTGACATACTACGAGGTCAATGGCTTTGCAATGGTCTTCTACATACAGCCAGTCACGTACATTCGTACCTTTTCCATATACCGGCAGTCTCTTGCCTTCGAGTATGTTCTTTATTACCAATGGAATCAGTTTTTCTGGAAATTGGTAAGGACCGTAGTTGTTCGAGCATCGTGTAATGGTTACAGGCATTTTGTAAGTGTCACGATAGGCAAGGACGATGAAGTCTGCACTGGCTTTTGATGCACTATACGGGCTGTGCGGACATAATGGGGTATCTTCGGTAAAGAAGCCTTCATCTCCCAATGAACCATATACTTCATCGGTGGACACCTGATGGAAACGTACATCGCGCCTCCACGTCGGATAGCCTTGTTCGTCTTTACCGGTCACCCATGCACAGCGGGCTGCATCCAGTAGGTTTTGTGTTCCTAAAATGTTGGTCTGTAGAAAAAGTTGTGGGTTTTCGATGCTTCGGTCCACGTGGCTCTCTGCTGCAAAATTGATGATATAGTCAAATTTGTATTCAGAAAACAACTGGTCGGCAAGATTGCGGTCGCAGATATTTCCTTTGATGAAATAGCAACGATCGTCGTCTATATCTTTGGCAATAGTGCCTAAGTTGCCGGCGTATGTCAGAGCATCCAATACGACTACCCGTATATCTTCATGTTTAGCAAGAATGTATTTTATATAATTAGCACCGATAAATCCGGCTGCTCCTGTAACTAAATAGGTTTTCATAATGTTACTTTGTTTAAGCGGTGCAAATTTCGGAAAGATTTTTCAATCAAGCAAGCATTATTCGTTTAATTCTATTACTTCCAGGTCAGAAAAATTACCTTTATCGATACGGAAGCGTACCAAAGTGCGTACTGTATGGAAGCCATACTTGCCGGCAGCACCCGGATTGATGTGCAGCAGTCCCAGCTTGGAATCATATTTCACTTTCAGGATGTGCGAGTGGCCGCTGATGAACAACCGGGGAGGATGGGTTGATAAAATATTCCGTACCGACGGGTCATATTTCCCGGGATATCCTCCGATGTGCTTGATGAGTACATCTGTTTCATCTATGGTAAACCGGTTGATTTCGGGGAAGCGCAGACGGATGTCTTGTCCGTCGATGTTGCCATACACGGCACGTAACGGACGGAAAGCTTCCAGCTTTTGTATGATTTCCAGGGAACCGATGTCTCCTGCATGCCATATTTCGTCACACGGTTCGAAATATTTCAGGTAACGTCCGTCCCAATAGCCGTGTGTGTCTGATAAGAGTCCGATGGTGGTCATTGTTATTTATGGGAGTTGCAGTTTCAGCTTGACGAATTGCCTGATGAAATCGACTGTTCCGTCGATTCCCAGTACTGACGAGTCGATGCAAAGGTGGTATGTCGCGGCGGCTCCCCATGTGTTGTAGCTATAATAATTATAGTAGGAAGAGCGTTTCTTGTCGGCTTTTTCCATAATTTCTTCTGCTTTTTCTTCGCTGATGTTCAGTCGTTTGGTCAGGCGCTCGATGCGTGCTTGGGGGGAGGCTGATACAAAGACGTTGGCACATCGCGGATGGTCACGCAATACATAGTCGGCACATCGTCCTACAAAGAGGCATGATTGTTTTTCAGCAAGGTGGCGGATGACATCGCTTTGGATTTTGAACAGAGAGTCATTGCTCAAGTACGAATTATAAGGATAAGCTCCTTCGGTAATGAAGGGGAACCGTGTTCCGAACAGTCCTCCTAACAGGCTTTGCGAAGCCTTTTCGTCGGCTTTCTCGAAAAACTCTTTACATAATCCGCTTTCTTTTGATGCGAGGTTTATCAGTTCTTTGTCGTAAAAGGCGATGCCAAGGTCTTTTGCCAGTTTTTCTCCGATTTCTTTTCCGCCGCTCCCTAATTGTCGACCAAGATTGATTACAAAATGCTCGTTCATAACGCTTTTGTTTGAATTATTGTTAATGTATAGAGCAAATGTAAATAAAAAAAAGGAAATAAGGAAATAAAACCGTAAGAGAATCGGGGCAAATGTATCTAAATTATGCAGATTATCTTCAATGACGGAGAGGATTATCTTCTAATCAGGGCATTTGTGTGATTGTAATCAGATGCATCCTTTTATTGACAGAAAGAAAAATATTCCCGTAGCTATCATTAACAGGCCGATAGCGGCATAAAACAAGCGTGCCCGCTTCCTTCCGGCATTGGCCACGATGAAACGGGTATTGTGTGCGGTGAAGAACCAATCCCAGTTGAACAATGCTGCCAGCAGGGCGAGCATACCCACCAGCACAAACAAGGCTTGTATGATATAATGTACGGCCATTGTGATGTCGATATTATGCTTCGGCGTCGATGCTGACCGTTCGGCTTCCGTCTTCCAATTCGTCGATTCGGACTTTCACGGCATCACCCGGGAGCAAGTCGTCTATCAGTTCAGGCCATTCGATGAAACACAAGGCACCGCTGTAGAAATAGTCTTCATAACCCATATCGTATACTTCTTCCAGCTTTTTGATACGGTAGAAGTCGAAGTGGTAAATCAGTTCGCCTGTGGTGTCCGAACGGTATTCGTTTACGATGGCGAATGTGGGTGAGTTGATGACATCAGTCACGCCCAGTTCTTCGCAAACAGCTTTGATAAATGTGGTCTTTCCGGCTCCCATTTTGCCGTAGAAAGCAAACACAGTGTTGTCACCCATAGCGGCGATGAAAGCTTTTGCCGCTTCATGGATATGCTCGAGGTCTGTAATCGTTATTTTCATATACTTGTTGGATAAACTTTTTGCAAAGTTAATGATTTTTTCGTAGCTTGTATCTCATACGGCTCAACTTTGCGAGTGCATAGAATAAGATGGACACAAAAATGATGGATGCTCCTGATGGTATCTGATAGTGGTAGGAGAGGATTAGCCCTCCCAGGCAACTGATATATCCGATGCCGATGGAAAGCCAAATGATGTGCTTGAATCTGTATGTGAACAGGTTAGCGGTCATCTGGGGTAAGGTGAGGAGTGAGATTGCCAGCACGATGCCCACCATACGCAAGCAAGATACGATGGTAAGGGCGATGAACATCATCAGAATGTATTCGAAGCATGTGACGGGCATCCGCTGTGAACGGGCAAATTCAGGATCGAATGCAATGGCTACGATGGGGCGCAGGAAAAGGGCGAAAAATAGGGTAAGCACACTGCTTAGTATGCCTAGCAAAAGGATATCTCCTTGTGTGATGGTCAGGATGTTCCCGAAAAGAAACGATGAAAGGTCGGGCGTGAATCCTGGGGCAAGGAAGCTGAAAATGATGCCGATAGCCATTCCGAATGTCCAGAATACGGCAATGGCAGAATCTTCGCGCATATCGCTTCGCTTGCTGAGCCATTCTACTCCGAATGCAGAGAGTACTGAGAAAATGGCGGCGGCAAGTACGGGCGGGATACCGGTGTAAAGTCCGATGCCGATGCCTCCGAACGAAGCGTGAGTGATACCTCCGCTGATGAATACCAGCCGGCGTGTGACAATGTAGGTGCCGATGATACCGCAGGCAATGCTGGCAAACAGGCTTCCCAACAAGGCATGTTGGAAAAAAGTGTATTGTAGTAAATCCATCATAAGCAAATGAGTTTGTTCGTCCGTAAGTCTTTGAGTCTTTAGGCCGAAGCATACCTGTAGCTTATAAACTTACCAACTCAAAAACAAAAGAACCCGGTACTTGATTTTAGTTGTTTATTGCATTGTTTCTTCTTTCTCCCACAATGAGAAACAATTCATCTTTCAGTTCGTCGGGTAGATTGATACCCCTTAATTGCAAGCTACGGCTCCATCCTGCTACATCTTCTTCCTGCATTGAGTAAAGAATATCGCGAAACTCGTCCGTTTCGTCTGCCGTGTATTGGTCTGCCGGACGTCCTTTGAAGCGGTCCAGCTCTTCGTCATCGTAATATTCTATTTGTCGGCTTACGGCGGCCAGGAGGCTTTCTTTTTCACATACGGCGTGTTGTCCGCAGCATTCGCTATCCACCGTAACCACAGGTGGGGCTTCTTTCAGTTCTCCTCGTGCAATTTTCCGGTGTAGATTCCGGTTATAGAAATATCCGGCTACCAGTCCAAACAGGATGACGCCTGTCAATATAATAAGGAGTATTCCCATAGTCAGTTTTTCCCGTTGATGGTGAATCCAGTCGCCTGCAGGTCGTCCCAGAAGTGAGGATATGATTTACTCACTACCTGCGGGTTGTTGATGGATAATTTCCCTAGTGGAATGCAGGCAGGAGCAAAAGCCATTGCCATCCGGTGGTCTTCGTATGTATCGATGCAGGGGGACGTGTCGGAAGGGCACCGTTCTCCGTTCCATTCCAAGATACAGCCGTCAGTTTCGGTCAGCACATAGCCCAGTTTCTTCATTTCTTTCATCAGGGCGGCTATACGGTCGGTTTCTTTGATTTTCAAGCTTTGCAGTCCACTGAACCGGAAAGGGATATTCAGTAAAGCGCAGGTCACCACAAACGTCTGTGCCAAGTCAGGCTGGTTGATGAAATTGTATGTCATCTGCGATACCGGTTTGCCTTCTTTTTGTAGCACTACTTTGTGGTCAAGGTATTGTGTCTTGACACCCAGCGACGAGAAAAGGTGGGCTACGTATGCATCTCCTTGCGGGCTTTGCCGGAACAGTCCCGGAAGTTCTATTTGTGCTTCGGGCGCGAGGGCACAGATTTCATACCAATATGATGCAGCGCTCCAGTCGCTTTCCACGTAATACGATGAGGGTGCTTCGTAAGGATGAGGTTCGACATAGAGTTGTTTTTCATTTGCCCATCCGGCTTTTGCACCGAAACTTTTCATCAAGTGCAGGGTAAGGTCAATATACGGACGGGAAATGATTTCTCCTGTCAGGTTGAGTGTGAGTCCGTTTTTCAGGGCAGGACCAATCATCAGTAGGGCAGAAATGTATTGCGAACTGACGTTGCCCGGTAGCGTAACATCATGGTTTATCAGTTGGCGTCCCGTAATGCGCAAAGGTGGATAGCCTTCGTTTCCGCTATATTCCACGTCTGCTCCCAGTGTACGTAAGGCATTGACCAGTAAGCCGATGGGTCGTTGCTGCATACGTTGGGTTCCGGTCAGTATGTGTGTGCCCGGATGTACAGACAGGAAAGCGGTCAGGAAGCGCATGGCAGTGCCTGCAGCCCCGATATCGATAACCGGAGGCATTTCTTGCAGGGCATGTATCATCACGCGTGTGTCATCGCAATCAGAAAGGTTTTCCGGTTTCGAGAAAGCTTGTGCCAGTGCGTTGATAATGAGTGCACGGTTGCAGATGCTTTTCGAGGAAGGCAACGTGATGTTGCCGTATATCTTGTCGGGGGAAGTTAAAATGATTCGCTTCATACGATGTGTGTTGTTGTTCCGGCGACAAAGATAAGATAAAAAAATGAGATACCGGATACATCTTGGAAATATGATTCGGTCTGCGATGTTAATCTCTGCGGATTTGGGATTTTTCTCGCCGGCGTGTCCGTTTCCACCATAAGTAATATCCGCTTAAAGGGAGGATACCTCCAAAGAGCGCGGCAAGAAAATAAAGTATTTTGGTGGTTATTCCTCCCCAGCTTCCGGTATGGAAGGCATAAAACCATCCTTTCAGGCTTTGTGGGGCGGAGGCGTTTGCATCTTTCCAAGTGATTTTCACTTCGTCTTTGCGGGACCTGTCTTTGCCTTTGTCTGTGTGACGTACTTGTGTGGAAGAGGGCGTTTCGCCGAAGAGCGAATAAGCAGCCGTGCGGTACCAGCCGAAAGACCACGTGAGTCCGGTGAGTGCCATTACAAGCAGGAAAAGAGTGCTATAAAATCCTATTGCCACATGACTATCGTACCAGAAACGGCGCCAACCTTTGGTGCACGACACGCTGAGGCGGTTTTTCAGTGCCTTGCGTGTGCGAGGTATCCAGATGATGAGTCCGCTTATCAGGATAAATACCATCACTAGTGTGGTGATTCCTACAATGATTTTTCCTACTGACTTTTCGCCTTTCGAGGCAGGTGGGTCCAGCAGCCAACGGTGTAGTTTACGCATGGTCTGGAAGAAGGGATACGATTGGGTCCAGCCCAGTACTTCCCCTGTATAGGGATTGACACTAAGCTGTTTCCGGCCTGTTTCGCGGAATGAGGCAAAAGCTGTTTCGTGCGGATTGGCTGAAAGCAGAAGTGAAGAAAGGTGGAGCGAGTCGGACACTTGTGCTTGGATGTGCGTTGCCAGTTGGGAAGGAGAGAGAGGCTGGGCATCTTCTGAAGGAGGAACAACGGTATAAAGCGAACGTTGAAGTGCCTGGGTAATATCCCGTTCGAATACCAAGGCTGCTCCCGATAAACAAATGATACTGATGATGATGCCTAAAGGGAGCGAGAGCCAAAGGTGGAGTTTTGCAAAAAGTTTTCTCATTGTGTACAGATGTTTAGATCGCTACAGGGATGAATTACAATGTGCCTATTGTAGATGTCATCATAATAGAATAGAGAGTTGGTTCAAGCATGCGTTTTGATGAACATAAGTGCGTTGGCCGTTTCACATAAGTGACTCGGGCGTTTCACATAAGTGACTC
>ULSD01011146.1_pt1 | contig 84657 bp, 70 predicted proteins | sample 1956051 | NCBI WGS metagenome assembly ULSD01 (sample SAMEA4835699, study PRJEB28245) | human gut metagenome | biome: gut microbiome; material: fecal sample | place: Denmark | collected 2008
CATCAAAGAAACGTTTCACCGGATATACGAGCCGCAAATTTGGCAAACCGCTGCATGATTCACATCAAACAAGACGCTTTGTCTGCAAAATCTTGCTTTTCCAAAACATTCTTCTTACATTTGCGGACAAATAAAAACAATTCATTAAACAAAAAGTCTTATGGTTTACGACATCGACATGCTAAGAACGTTTTACGCCTCGTATGCAAAACGGGTAAAAGCGGCTCAACAGGCAAGCGGCAAGCCTCTCACGCTTGCCGAAAAGATTTTATATACCCACTTGTATCATCCGGAGATACAACCCCGCTTCCGGCGAGGCGAAGATTATGCTACATTCCGCCCCGACCGCGTTGCCATGCAAGACGCCACGGCGCAAATGGCACTGCTGCAATTCATGAATGCAGGCAAAGAAACAACAGCCGTTCCTGCAACGGTACACTGCGACCACCTGATACAAGCCTACAAAGGCGTACAAACCGACCTTCCTGCCGCCTGCCAGGTGAACCGTGAAGTGTATGACTTCCTGCAAAGCGTGTCTGCCAAATATGGCATCGGATTCTGGAAACCGGGCGCCGGCATCATCCACCAGGTCGTATTGGAAAACTACGCTTTTCCCGGCGGCATGATGGTAGGCACCGATTCGCATACGCCCAATGCAGGCGGACTGGGCATGATAGCCATCGGAGTAGGCGGAGCTGATGCCGTAGACGTAATGACCGGCATGGAATGGGAACTGAAAATGCCCCGCCTCATCGGCGTGCACCTGAAAGGAAGCCTGAACGGATGGGCTGCCCCCAAAGACGTGATACTGAAACTTGCCGGCATCCTTACCGTAAAAGGAGCGACCAATGCCATCATCGAATATTTCGGCGAAGGGACCGCATCGATTTCGGCAACGGGCAAAGCCACCATCTGCAACATGGGCGCCGAAGTGGGTGCCACTACATCCATCTTCCCTTACGATGAACAGATGGCAACTTACCTGTGCGCTACGGGAAGGGAAGAAATAGCCCGGCTGGCATCGGCATGCGCCGATTGCCTGCAAGCCGACCCCGAAGTGCTGGCACAACCGGAAAAGTATTACGACCGCATCATCGAAATCGACCTGTCGGCATTGGAACCTTATATCAACGGGCCGTTTACACCTGATGCCGCCTGCCCCATTTCGGATTTTGCAGAAAAAGTAAAAGCAAACGGTTACCCACGCCGCATGGAAGTAGGATTAATCGGTTCGTGCACCAATTCGTCTTACCAAGACCTGAGCCGGGCAGCCTCTCTGGCACGTCAGGTAAAGGAGAAAGCCCTCAAGATGGCTTCTCCCCTGATAATCAATCCCGGATCGGAACAAATCTATTGCACCGCCCGGCGCGACGGCATGATAAGTGCCTTCGAAGCCGTAGGCGGAACCATTATGACCAATGCCTGCGGTCCGTGCATCGGACAATGGAAACGGGTGACCGATGACCCGAACAGAGCCAACTCGATTGTCACATCGTTCAACCGGAACTTTGCCAAACGTGCCGACGGGAACCCGAATACGCACGCCTTCGTAGCTTCACCGGAGCTGGCTATGGCACTTACCATCGCCGGAGACTTGTGCTTCAACCCTCTGACCGATACCCTTACCAATGAAAAGGGCGAACAGGTGAAACTGGATGCTCCTGCCGGCGAAACCCTGCCCCGAAACGGATTCACCGTAGACGACAACGGATACATTGCCCCGCCTGCCGACGGCAAATCCATCGAAGTTTCCATACATCCCGATTCGGAACGCCTGCAAAAACTGGAACCATTCGCACCGTGGGACGGAAATGACCTCATCGACATGCCGCTCTTGATCAAGACACAAGGGAAATGCACCACCGACCACATATCCATGGCGGGCCCGTGGCTACGGTTCCGCGGACATTTGGAAAATATCTCCAACAACCTGCTGATGGGAGCCGTAAACGCTTTCAACGGGAAAACGAACTGGGTATTGAACACCCTGACCGGAGAATATGAAGCCGTATCCGCCGTTGCCAAAAACTATAAGGCAAAAGGGATTCCCTCCATCGTAGTAGCCGAAGAAAACTACGGAGAAGGCTCCAGCCGCGAACATGCCGCCATGGAACCGCGTTTCCTCAACGTAAGAGTCGTTCTTGCCAAGAGTTTCGCCCGCATCCATGAAACGAACCTGAAAAAGCAAGGCATGCTGGCTCTGACATTCATCCATAAAGACGATTACGATAAAGTGCAGGAAAACGACCGCATCTCTGTCTTCGGATTAAGAGAGTTCACACCCGGAAAACCCCTGCAAATCAAGTTGAGGCATGCCGACGGAAGCGAAGATACATTCGAAGCCGCACATACATATAATGAAATGCAGATAAAGTGGTTTAAAGCCGGAGCGGCATTGAATTTATAAACAATATCAGGGACCAGGGACTAGGTTTTTAAATACATTCTAAAAATCCGGTCTACCAGTACCTAAATTTAATTTGAATATCCGCAAACATCCCATGTAGGGGCGTATCGCATACGCCCGAATGCATCAACTAACCCATGCGGATGCCTTCAGGGCGTATGCAATACGCCCCTACATGGCAATTGGGTAGAATGCGGATATTAAAAAATTTAAAACAATAATCCATTATGAGCAAAGTACAAATGAAAGACGGTCGGCTGATTGTACCCGACTGTGTAACCATACCTTATATAGAAGGTGACGGAGTAGGCGCCGAAATCACTCCGGTATGCCAGAAAATTGTGAACGAAGCGGTCAGAGCCGCATACGGAGGCAAACGTTCCATCGAATGGATGGAAGTGCTTGCAGGAGGAAAAGCATTTGCCCAAACAGGCGAATGGCTCCCTCAAGCCACCCTTGATGTTTTCCGCGAATACCTGATAGGCATCAAAGGGCCGCTGACCACCCCCGTAGGCGGAGGCATCCGTTCGCTGAACGTAGCCCTGCGCCAGACCCTCGACCTTTATGTATGCCTGCGCCCGGTACGCTGGTTCAAGGGAGTCGTTTCCCCATTGAAAGAACCGCAAAAAGTAAACATGCACATTTTCCGCGAAAACACGGAAGACATCTATGCAGGCATCGAATGGGAACAGGGAACTCCCGAAGCCCAGAAGTTCTACACCTTCCTTCACGACGAGATGGGAGTAAGCAAAGTACGTTTCCCCGACACCTCGTCCTTCGGCGTAAAACCGGTCTCCGCCGAAGGGAGCAAACGGCTGGTACGTTCCGCCATCCGGTATGCCTTGCAGCATCATCAGACTTCCGTCACACTGGTGCATAAAGGCAACATCATGAAATTTACCGAAGGCGGGTTCAAACGCTGGGGATATGAAGTGGCAGAGCAAGAGTTTCCCGACCAGACTTTCTCCATGAACCAATACAACCAGATAAAGAAAGACCTGGGAGAAGAATCGGCAAATGCCGCCCTTGCCGATGCCGCCAACACCGGAAAGGTTATCATCAAAGACTGCATAGCCGACGCGTTCCTGCAAAACACCCTGCTGAAGCCTGAAGAATATGCGGTAATAGCCACATTGAACCTGAACGGCGACTATATATCCGACCAGCTTGCCGCCATGGTAGGAGGCATCGGAATCGCTCCCGGAGCCAACATCAACTACGCAACGGGGCATGCCATCTTCGAAGCCACCCACGGCACGGCTCCCGACATCGCCGGAAAAAACATCGTCAACCCTTGTTCGATGCTGCTCTCTTCGGTCATGATGCTGGAACATTTAGGCTGGGAAGAAGCCGCAACCCTCATCACGCAAGCCTTGGAGAAACTATTCGAAGCGGGAGAAGCGACCAACGACCTCGCCCGCTTCATGCCCAACGGAAAACCCTTGGACACTATGGAATTCGAACAACGGGTGATTGATGCGCTAAGCAGTAACTGACTCTGATTCGTTTAAATAACCTGTCAGTTCTGAAACGCAGATTATTTACCTATCGGTTTAATCTGCGTTTCTAATAAACATCATTTAAATTTTGTACTACTCATGAAAAAAGAATACATCGTATACAAGCTTTCGGAATGCGCCAAGCAGGCTTGCCGCATCGACAATGAACTATTTACGAAATACAACGTGAAACGCGGGCTGCGCAACGAAGACGGGACCGGCGTGCTGGTAGGACTGACCAAGATAGGCAACGTAGTGGGATATGAACGTACGGAAGAAGGGCTGAAACCGATTCCCGGAAAACTCTTCTACCGGGGATACGACCTTGCCGACATCGTACATGCCCTGCTAAAGGAAAAACGCTTCGGATTCGAAGAAGTGGCATACCTGCTCCTTTCGGGAGAACTGCCCGACAACGAACAGCTGGATGCCTTCAAGGAACTGATAAACGACAACATGCCGCTCGACAAGAAGACAACCATGAACATCATCGACCTGGAAGGACAGAACATCATGAACATCCTCGCGCGCAGCGTGCTGGAAATGTACACGTTCGACCCCAACCCCGATGACATCTCGCGCGACAACCTGATGCGCCAGTCCATCGAACTCATCTCGAAGTTCCCTACCATCATCGCATACGCCTACAACATTTACCGGCACAGCATACACGGCCGTTCGCTCCACATCCGGCACCCGCATGAAAACCTGTCGATAGCCGAAAACTTCCTTTACATGATGAAAAAGGAATATACCCCATTGGAAGCGCGGATGCTCGACCTGCTGCTGGTGCTTCAGGCAGAACACGGAGGAGGAAACAACTCCACCTTCACCGTACGTGTCACCAGCTCTACCCGCACCGACACCTATTCGAGCATTGCAGCCGGCATCGGCTCGCTGAAAGGTCCGCTACACGGCGGAGCCAATATCCAGATGGTAAAGATGTTCCACCACCTGAAAGAGGTCATCTCCGACTGGACCAACATCGACGAAATAGACACCTACCTGATACGGATGCTGCACAAAGAGGCATACGACGGGAGCGGACTGATTTACGGAATCGGCCATGCCGTATATACCATTTCCGACCCGCGTGCCGTGCTTCTGAAAGAACTTGCCAGCGAACTGGTAGCCGAAAAAGGGTGCGAAAAAGAATTTGCCTTTCTGGAATTGCTGGAACAACGCGCCATTGAATGTTTCAAGAAAGTAAAGGGCACAAAGAAACAAGTATGCTCGAACGTGGACTTCTATTCCGGCTTTATCTACGAAATGATTGGGCTGCCGATAGAAATCTACACACCGCTCTTTGCCATGGCGCGCATCGTAGGCTGGACCGCCCACCGTATCGAAGAACTGAACTTCGAAGGAAGACGCATCATCCGGCCGGCATACAAGAACGTATTGGAAGAAGTAACGTACACGCCGATAGGAGAAAGGTAAATCGCTATTCAGTTGACAAGTTGGCAAGGCTTTGTAATATGTAAACCTTGCCAACTTGTTTCCTTGTCAACTAATTCCGTGCATACCTCGCCTCTACCCCCACCCGGCGGCAATCGGCTCCCATGGGCGGGTTCTGCTTATACAGGCCGATAGTGACTTCCATGACATTCGGGAAATCGTCCAGCAGGCGGCGGGCTATCCGATAAACGACATGCTCCAGCAGACGGGAAGGAATTTCCATTTCCGCCTTTACCCGCTCGAACACCTCCGCATAACTGACGGTTCCCTCCAAGGCATCGGCCTCCGCCGCTTGCGAGAAATCGGTACGCAAACACAGGTCGACGGTAAACTCCGCACCTACACGCGTTTCTTGAGGAAACACACCATGACGGGCATAAAATTTCAACCCGTCCAGACGGATATACATCGCTTCCGCTTTCATACGCCTAAATCAGAGAATGCACCACACAAAATGTCCCCGAAGCCTTGCTCACCAGCTTGCCGTCGCAATAGATTTCACACTCGGCAAACTGCAAGTTCAACCCCGATTTCACGACGGTGCCTATCCCTACCAGCTCGTCGCCCCATGCCGCACGCAAGAACGAAGTCTTCAGCTCTGCCGTCAGCACATCCCGGTCGGTAGGCGTCATCGTATAAGCCGCAAATCCGGCTACCGTATCGGCAAATGCCGCCAACACCCCTCCGTGCACCACTCCGCTATACTGGCGCTGTTCGGGCTTCAACGGCATGCGCCCTACCACACGGCCTTCTTCTATCTCTTGAAAATCAATCTCCAAATGATTGACATACGGGTTCTTCTTCACCCGGTCTAACAAATGATGTTTTACTGTTTCTTCCATACCTCTTTTTTAAAGCACCACAGATTACACAGATTAAAATAAGAAGCTGTTTTGAATTTCTCCAAAAAGTTTTTCTTGGCTTGATGTATCCGTTTTCGTGTGTGCTTTGGGCGATTTTTTGGTCCTTTTCGCTCCTGTTCTTCGTCAGATAGCCCGCTATCTTCCTCATCACAGAAGCGGAAATGCCTCAAAAACTCATCCCAAATCATCGCACGATAAATTCAAAACAGCTTCTAAATCAAGAATATAATTTTTATGCGAATCAGGAGTTAAACGTAGTTATGTTTCACGGGAGTTATCACTTCGTTCAGGAGTTATACTTCACGCGGTATTTATTTTGTGCATTTTGTATATGCCACGTAATAGAGACGATGTGCACATCGTCTCTACAGAAGCGGCGCAAAAAGGGATTGGCATCTAACTCCCAGCCCGCACCGACGGGCGATAACTACCTATAACTCCCTTTTAACTCCTGATTGGCATTTTTTATAAATCTGCGTAATCTGTGGTGAAAAGCAAAGTCATCCGCAACGCGAAGAACCACAAGTCTTGCAAATCAGGCAACCTTCCTGATAAACCAAAGTCTCATTGCCGCAATTCGGGCATTTCACGCCTTTGGCTTCCGTGCCGTCGAGCACATATTTCTTTAATGCACGCGACACACCGTTCTTCCACGTATTGATATTCTCACTATCGAGCTGGAGCGAATTGACCAACTTGATAACCTGTTCGATAGGCATCCGGTAGCGCAACACGCCTGAAATCAGTTTCGCATAATTCCAATACTCCTTGTTGAAGCGCTCGGACAATCCTTCAATCGTCATCTTATACCCACGCTTGTTCTCGAACTGGAAATCATAACGCTTCACGCCGTTCTCGTCATAATTCTTGATGATGCGGCCGCGGACTACCGATTTCGGCAATACAATTCCCTCGTCATCATCTTGCAGACCGGTAAATATTTCGTAAGGATAACCGTCGAGCAGACCGACGAACGCCACCCATTTCTCCTTGTTGTTCTGGAAACGCACCACATCGGCTTCGAGCACACGCGGGCGGACTTCCGTTACCTGAGGAGGCTTGCAATGGCATTCTTCCTCTTTCTTGTCGTCTTTCTTCTTGGCAGAAAGCAACACGCCTGCACGCGAACCGTCGCGGTACACCGTACATCCCTTGCAGCCCGACCGCCATGCCTCTACATACAGGCGGTTCACCAACTCTTCGTCTACGTTGTTCGGCAAATTGATGGTCACGCTAATCGAATGGTCCACCCATTTCTGGATGCGTCCCTGCATCTTGACCTTCATCAGCCAGTCCACGTCGTTCGAAGTCGCTTTATAATAAGGAGATTTCGCCACCAGGTCGTCAATTTCCTCTTGCGTGTAATGCTTGTCAGGGTCATAACCGTTCACCTTCATCCACGTCAGGAACTTGTGATGGAACACCAGGTATTCCTCGAAAGCGTCTCCCGTTTCGTCCACAAAGTCGATGCGCACGTTCTCGTCATTCGGATTCACCTTGCGCCGGCGCTTGTAAACCGGCATAAACACCGGCTCAATGCCCGAAGTGGTCTGCGTCATCAGGCTGGTGGTCCCCGTAGGAGCAATGGTCAGGCACGCGATGTTACGCCGGCCGTACTTCTTCATCTCCTCATAAAGCCCGGGGTCGGCTTCACGCAAGCGGTTCACGAACGGATTGTCCTTCTCGCGTTCCGTATTGTAAATCTCGAACGCGCCACGTTCCTTTGCCATAACAACCGAAGAACGGTATGCCTCCAGCGCAATGGTTTTCTGCACCCGTTCGGCAAACTCGGTCGCCTCTTCCGTCCCGTAGCGCAATCCCAAAGCCGCCAGCATGTCGCCTTCGGCAGTGATGCCCACGCCCGTACGGCGTCCCATGCCCGACTTGCGGTAAATCTTTTCCCACAAATGGCGCTCCGTACCTTTCACTTCTTCGCTTTCGGGGTCGGAATCTATCTTTTCCATGATTTTCTCTATCTTTTCCAACTCCAGGTCGATGATGTCGTCCATGATGCGCTGTGCCAAAGCCACGTGCTTCTTGAACAAATCGAAATCGAAATAAGCCTCCGGAGTAAACGGATTGACCACATACGAATACAGGTTGATGGCAAGCAGACGGCAAGAATCGTACGGGCACAGAGGGATTTCGCCGCACGGGTTGGTAGACACGGTGCGGAAACCCAAGTCGGCATAACAATCGGGCACCGACTCGCGGAGAATCGTGTCCCAAAACAACACGCCCGGCTCTGCCGACTTCCACGCGTTGTGCACGATTTTCTTCCACAAAGCCGAAGCGTCAATCTCTTTCTTCACCATCGGATGAGGCGAACCGATAGGGAACTGCTGCACATACGGGCGGTTTTCCACGGCAGCTTCCATAAACTCATCGTCCAGCTTCACCGACACATTGGCTCCCGTAACCTTTCCTTCGGTCATCTTGGCATCGATGAAAGCTTCCGAGTCGGGATGCTTGATAGATACCGTCATCATCAGCGCCCCGCGGCGTCCGTCTTGCGCCACCTCGCGCGTAGAGTTGGAATAACGCTCCATAAATGGCACCAGCCCGGTAGAAGTCAACGCCGAGTTCTTTACCGGCGAACCTTTCGGGCGGATGTGCGACAGGTCGTGCCCTACCCCTCCGCGGCGCTTCATCAGCTGCACCTGCTCCTCGTCGATGCGGATGATGGCCCCATACGAATCGGCAGCTCCGTCCAGCCCGATTACGAAGCAGTTCGACAAGGACGCAATCTGATAATTGTTTCCGATGCCCGTCATCGGGCTTCCCTGCGGAATGATGTACTTGAAATGATCAAACAGGCGGAACAGCTCTTCTGCGCTCAACCCATTCGGATACTTGGCTTCGATACGTGCCACTTCATTCGCGATACGCCAATGCATATCTTCGGGAGATTTCTCGTAAATATTGCCGAAAGAATCCTTTACGGCATACTTGTTCACCCACACGCGGGCGGCAAGCTCGTCTCCCTTGAAATAATCCAACGAGGCATTATATGCTTCGTCGTAACTGAACGTCTGATTTTCCACGATTAATGAGTATTTTGATTAAAATCTATCGTCTTTCATAAGGTGGTACAAAGCTAAAGATGTTTTTCCAATCTGCAAAACAAAAAAGAAAGTTTTCCAAAACAAAATCTTAACAAACTGATTCACACAACTTTATTAACACACAAGCATCTTGTAAGTTTTCTTTTTGGGAGAACTATAGTTTTAACATAGTTTATCTAACAAAGAAATCAAGACAAGCTACACAAGCAAGAAAACCACCTTGTCCGGCTCGTCCGCACACACGATTACTTTGCAAAAATATTCCCATTAATATAGACAAAGAAGCCCACACTCGCGCCAATGCTTCTACGTGACCGGCACAACGCGACTATCTTCCTTCATGTCCGCATATAATTGAAATGGCTTATGCACATATATGCATGAATCATCCTTGCAATCTCGCAGATTCATACAGCATAACCACTCATGACTTTTTCCGGAATGACCTCATTTCATATAAAGAACAAGCTCTTCCGGTATTGGACGTTTCAAAAGAAAATGCTACCTTTGCAACGATAGCGCTCAGTTACAACATCACTAAAACAAAAGGTATCAATGCGGCAATAATATGAATACATACAAGCTCCTCCCTTACGGCATATCAGACTTCCGGCGGATCCGGAAAGAAAATTATTATTATGTAGACAAAAGTGCCTATATCCAACGCATGGAAGATGTGGCGAGTTTCCTGTTCCTTATCCGCCCGCGCCGTTTCGGGAAAAGCCTTTTCCTGTCCATGCTCCGCTATTATTACGACATCAACGAAAAAGAAAATTTCAGAGAACTGTTTAAAGGGCTTTGGGTAGCAGACCATCCTACCCAATGGCAAGGCAAATTTCAAGTGCTGCACTTAGACTTCTCGCAAGTCGGAGGAAATGCAGATGCACTCCCTTTGAATTTCAACCGCTACTTCGGAGTGCGGTTAGACGATTTTGCAGAACGTTATGCCGCCTATTATCCCGCCGACTTTGTAGAAAGAATAAGAGGAGCGCAAGACGCAAACACCAAGTTCGCCCTTATCATTGCAGCAGCCAGCGCACGCAACCATAAACTGTATCTGATAGTAGACGAATACGACAATTTCACCAATACCATACTGAACGAAGAAGGTGAAGCCATTTATCATGCCATAACCCACGCCAGCGGCTTTTACCGTGATGTATTCAAGAAATTTAAAGGCAACTTCGACCGTATCCTGATGCTGGGAGTCAGCCCCGTGACCTTAGATGACGTGACCAGCGGTTACAACATCGCCACCAGCATCACGATGGATGCCCGCTTCAACCGGATGTTAGGGTTCAGCGAAACAGACGTGCGCGAAATGATCCGTTACTACCAGTCTGCGGGTACATTAAAAGCCGATGAAGAACATCTGATAGCAGAAATGAAACCCTGGTACGACGGATATTGCTTTTCAGAAGAGGTAGTCTATACAGACCCGAAGATGTTTAACTGCGATATGGTTACTTATTATTTGAATTACTATATCCAACACGGATGTGCCCCTAAAGAAATGGTAGACCGCAACACGTGTACAGATTACACGAAATTGGACAAGCTGATTAAGTTAGACCAGTTAGACGGTGATCGCAAAGGCGTATTATTGGAAGTGGCAGAAAAGGGAACAACTACCGGCATCGTAGCCAATTCATTCCCGGCATCCCGACTGACCGACCCGGAAATATTCAAGAGCCTGTTATTCTATTACGGCATGCTGACCATCACGGGAACTTACGGAATCGAGCAAGAACTGGGCATCCCGAACAACAACGTACGGAAGCAATATTACGATTTCTTATTGAACGAATACAAAAAGGTACACCCGATAAACCTTTCTCCGTTGCTTCGCAGCTATACCGACGCAGCTTTCAAAGGGAATTGGCATCCCATGCTGGAACATATTTTCAAAGCATATCATGACACCACCGCCATCCGCAGCCTGATAGAAGGTGAATGGAACTTGCAAGGTTTTATGAATGCTTACCTCAGCTTAAACCCTTACTACCTGACCGCCCCCGAAGTGGAATTGAATCACGGTTATTGCGATTTCTTCCTCATGCCCGACCTGGTACGTTGGCCCATGGTAAAGCACAGCTATATTTTAGAATTGAAATACCTGCCTGCCACAGCTACCGATGAGAGAGCGGAAGCACAGCGGACGGAAGCCATAAAGCAAGTGAAAGACTACGCTTCCGGTCCCAAAGTGCAAACGCTCATCCAAGGAACCACATTGCATCTTATCGTTGCCCAAATCAAAGGATACGACTTAATAGGACTGGAAGAAGTGGAACGGGAATAAAATATGGGCGATGCCTGCAGTATGGTCATACGAAATTCAGGAAATATTCCTCTTGAACTTTCAGGACCATATAATAATATTTGTCTTTCTTCATTGCTTCTTATATTTACGTTGGAAATCTGCTATAAACTTTTTTACCCGTTTATCCATCCCCGTTTCCACATCAGAGAATTGGAAGTTTCCCGGAACCGCATAAACATAATAATCCCGATAATTCCCGCATTCCGACAGCGTCTGAAGCCGTACTGCATAGTCGTTTGAAAAAGTCATCATTTCGTAAGATGCCTTCACATAGCGGTCAGCTCTTGGCAATTTTCCCGGTCCTTCACTGCCATTGAACAAATGTTCCAAGGTTCCACTTTCTACAGGAGCGCAACCAAGAATATCGTAGCAATCTTTATGCAGCAGCAACAAGACCTGACAATCTCCATAACCGAACCTCGGTGCACAAATTCCACCTTTCGTTTCTTTAATCATCCATATCAAGTCCGGGCTTTTATACCCTGAAGCTACTTTCTTCTTTAGATCTGCCCAATAACCTTCTCTGCCCCTCTGCTCATTACCCATATACAGAGGATCATAGTGCATATAGCTGTCATCACGTTCCGCAAGTCCCAGTTGCTTTTCCAACTCATGTATCTCCCTGTTCATCTCCTCCCGTTTTTTCTCTTCTGCTTTTTGCTCTTTAATCTTTTTGGGTGTTTTGCTATAAATCCATTTACCTATATGATACATGGCAATAAACGGACTGCAAAGCACTAATCCGCCGATGATGGCCCCAAAAAGGAGATCATCTTTATCTATTTTCATTGTTATCGTTTTTTTCATTCTTTTCCCTTTCTATCGTTTCCCATATGCCTTTATACACCGGATAAGCCAACAATTGGAATACAGGCAACGTGCGTCTGCTTCCACAACGTTTGCAAGGCATCGGAACGGAATAGGCCATTGCACCGTATTCCACATCCGGTGCCATAAAGACTTTCTTGCACTCGGTGCAGATGAATAATGTTTTTCCTCGTACCATAGTTATTGTTTTTTAAGAAAGTATTTCTCCTATTCTTTCAGCCGCCTGCAAGCAGCCTGTGCCTTCACATGCCCCTGCTTAGCCGCCTCCTCATACCAGCGGACAGCTTTTTGCAAGTCCGGTTGGGTGCCTTCGCCTTGCTCATACATGCACCCCAGTGCATACTGCGCCTCGGCTACATGAGCGGTGCGTGCCGCAATCCCGTAACATTGAAAAGCTTCCTCCAAGTTCCGTTCTCCTTCCTTGCCTTCCTCATACAACTTGCCCAAGTCGTACCACATTTCCCGATGCCCCTGTGCGATACACTTTCTGTACCACTCCTTTAAAGCGGAAACCTCCGGATGCGCTAACCCGTCATCCAACAGGCGTTTCGCCTCCTTATATGCCTTTTCACTTCCCGCTTTCCAAGCGTTCAAGTAGCATTCCCAAGCTTTTAAGAAATCTTGTTCCATCCCCTTGCCTGTCTCATAAAGCGACGCCAACCTTTGCCAGGCTTCTGCCGATTTTTGTTGGGCAGCCTGCTGATAGAAAACAAAAGCCTCCTGATAATCTCGTTCCTTTCCAGTGCTTTCATAGAGTCTGCCCAAGTGCAGTTGTGCTTTTACATACCCGTGCTTCGCCGCTTCCTTATACCAACGGACGGCTTCGTGCAAGTCTGGTTGTACACCTTCGCCTCGCTCATACATACAGCCCAAGGCGTATTCGCTTTCCACACAACCGGACACAATCGCTTTTTGGTGCCACTCAAACGCTTTTTCAAAACCCTTCTCAACTGAGTTGCCTATGCGATACATGTTTCCCAAGTAACACATCGCTTCCGGTAAGCCCTGCCCGACCGCTTTGCTTATCCATTGGTAAACCGTTCCCTCCGCATACGACGTGCAACAAAAAGGTGGTTCTTCCAGATATTTATCATATTTATACCTGTAACGCATGCGATCTAACATTGCGCCCACCTGATACTGCGCCTGTGCATGTCCACGTTTAGCTGCTTTCATAAACCAATAAAAGGCGACTTCAGAATTACGCATACTCCATGCCTCTCCGTTCAGAAACATCATCCCGGTGCGGTATTGCTCATCGGCCGTACCGTCTATGTCCGGCCTCCCTATACGTTTCCAAATACTCTCATAGATTGAATAATAGCACAATTGTTTCTCCAACGGCTTGTTCGGATTCAATTTATCTGAATGAAAAGGATCCAACTTCATCGGCATGGTACGTATGCTCCCACACCGTTCGCAAGGCATCGGAAAGGAATAGGCCATTGCATTATATTCCATGTCTGGTGCAAAGTAAACTTTCTTGCACTCGGTGCAAATAAATAATGCTATTCCTCGTATCATAATTATTCCGTTATTCATATTTCCCTTCAAAAGTCCCTCTTGAGCCGCCTAAAGAGGCACTTTGGCAAGCCAAAAAGGGACTTTAGAAAAACAAATAGCTTGATTTCAATTCACCTCTTTCTATTTGGATACTTCACTCAAATTGCCAAGTTCCGATCCATAGGACATTGTCATGACTTCCTTAAAGCGATTATTCACAACATATCTATAATAGCGTTAAACGTGATACCCCCTATTTTATTCCACGTTTCAATGCTTTTTTAGCCTGATCAGGTTCGCGATATAACCAATCTAAAGTGATGAAAGCACCTATAGGTTTCATTTTATATGCCTGTATTAGAACTGTATATGAGTAATCTCCTACTTCAAGATATGGTTCTATGCCTTTGTCAAGCCATTCAGAAAAAGCATTGGCTACGGCGGGAGCAAATTTCTCAATCTTTTCCATTGTACTTTCTATCATAAAGTCGGGATACCCTTCTTTTACTAATATTTCTTTTATTACTGATTTATCCATAATAACTTTCGTTTAAGTGATTGCTGTTTACTAGTCCATTAACCATTACATTTTCAGCGAATGTATTTGCATCTTTTTCGACAGGTTGATTTTCGTAAGCTTCAAAATCCCATATCGGAAGAATGTAATTGGTGATATTAATATTCCATGATTCTCGAGTTTTATCATCCACCGAGACAGACTTAGGATTATCTATCGCCCGATGCTGAAAAACATGTCGCGACTCATGGAGTATCGTATCCAACAAAGAAGTACAATCTGCATCTTCCAAATATTTGGAGTTCAAGCTAATTGTATCAGAACTCTTGCTGTATGAACCCAGCTCATAGGGAGGTTTATTCACAAATTCCAGTTCAGCACAAATTCCCATTGAATGCTTAACGTCATCATAAAAACCGTTTACTATGTTCAGCCTTTCTTCTAAACTTCCTTCAGCATACTTGGAGTTCAGCCCTTCATCGAAAAAGTTAGCAACAATATCAGTGCATTCTTTTTCCATGACTTCCACCTCAACGAATGGCTTTACACCATCCAGCGTTGAGTGTCGTTCAAATAAACGTCCGATGTCCAACATACCACATTATATCAATCGATTTGGCCGCTCAACAATATCCCAATAACCGCCGCTCATCATGAACTCTTTTCTTTGAGCAGAGAAATCCAATCCTTGGGCAGCGAACTGTGACATTATATTCATTCTCCGCTCCGGATTGTTGAACAAATTAACAGAATTAGCTACCGGATCGAAACTGTTAATCTCAAACACGCTACCTTTTCTTATGATACAGTCCGGTGTTAAAAACATATCAGACCTTGCTGTAAGTATAAACGTACTCATAACATCAATGATTTATGTTTTCTTTTTGTATTTCTTCATATCGCGCCTGCCAATACTTTTGACGTTCATCACGGAACACAGTTCTGTCTATTTCGGAGTCTTTTGTCTTATCGTGCAAAACGCCATCATAAGTTTTGTGCTCCGTATCTGTCAGTTCTGCCAAAGGACTATCCGCCTTCTGTCCGATATGGTGCAGATTTATTTGCTTTCCATCCGGTCCATAAGGTGCTTTCCCTTCTTTGATAAGATCCAAGTTAGTTTTATCTTTCCATCGCTCAGCAACATCATCACCATATAGCGAACGCATACGCTCAATTCTATCTTCGGGAATCTTTTGCGTCCAGTCAATATCTTGCCTTTCCAGATTTCCATTGACTTCCTTCAGATTAGCATCGATGTATACTTGAGCCTCATCTACGTTCTTGATGTTGTCAACAATCTCATCCGACCAGCCGGTTTCTACTTTTATCCGTTCCTTATCTTCCACACTCAAACCTTCGTCAGCCCTCTTCTGCTCAATCGATTTGTTCAGTATCTCATCCGGAAGGCTGTTATAGCCTTCCAGATGTTTTTCTAGCTCATTAGGGGCTTCCATAGTGCCGATCTCCAGCGACCGATTCAATTCTTGATCAGGCACCGTCACTTCATTTGCCGACAACTTGTCTAATGGCGATGTACCAACAAGCCCTTCACTAAATTCAAGACCATTTATCATAACAATTTTCTTTTATGTTGTAGCCATGCACTATAAAGTTTTTTATGCAACTCATCCACCAACGAGTAATCACGCATAAGGCATTGTTCGATGACATTGCATAATTCGGTCGTCACCTCCGTTTTCTCGGCAACAATCTGTTCCAATCCATAAGTCAGCTCATCAAAAGACTGCGTATGTTTGGTAAGCCGACGAACAGCAGCTCGCGCATCCATTATGTCAGTGACGATTCTGGACAGTTTCTCAAAGTGGGCATCTTTCCACAGTGAGATTTCTCCGCACTCATCATATTCCTGCAAAGCCTCGAAGATGTTCAGCTTGACAAACGTAGACAAAGCCAGCTTGTCCACATTGTCCACAATACAGTCTTTGTTAAACTCAACAGTACCAGATATTCTACCTTTCAGCAAAAACTTCAGGATGTTCTCCTTGGTTTCCTTTTCTTCTACACAAGCGGGAATCTCGTTCTTGAACTCGTATTTCAAACGGTCTCCTTCATATCTGTCTATCTGGCACAAGACTGGTTCTTCCCAATCATTTTGGTAAACGACAGCTACTCCAGTAGGTAGTTTAGCGATTTCATCGATTTGATGATCTTTCATGGCTGCCGACTTGCCTGCAATTCTTCGGTCAGTTTCCTCCGGCAGGCGCATGATGATTTTGGTATTGGTGTTTCGGATAGCAGAAATGTCAACCGCTCCGGGGGATTGATCCACAATTATGAACCCTTCACCATAGGTACGCATCTCAGCAATTGAGTTTGCAATCATTTCTACAGACTTACCTGCCACATTGCTGCCTTCCATGCTCTGCTCCTGAGAGGATCTTTTCAGGATGTTATGAGCTTCCTCCAAAATGGTGACATGGCGCAAGTCGCTGTTAGCTCCAATACCGCTATTGGCCCGATATTCATTAAGCCGCATGATCAGAATGCCCATTATCAGGGCTTTTGTCTCTTGTGACCCTATGCGACTGATATCCACAATGACATTCTCATCGAAGAGTTTGGCATCACCAATCTCCTGTCCGGAGAAAATTTCACCGTTTATTCCGTTTGCCAATGATTTTACTCGTGTTACCAAAGAGCCTTTATAGTTGCTCTTCACTTCTTCGGAATAGGCTGAAGTGTTGATTACCCACTCCAGTTCTTGTATCAAGTCGGCAAAAGTGGGGAAGAGATGTTCCGAATACTTGTTGGTTGACTTGAGTAAATCCCATCCACAATCTTCATATGCATTCAAAACAGCTTCTTTCAGCACAGCAGGCATAGCCGCATACATCGGCCAGCAAACATTGAAGATTTCAATCAGTCGGTCTGCATGTTCTAACACGTGGACGCCTTTGACAAACTTAAACGGATTAATCTTGAGCAGATTAGACGTCAACGGATTTGTGCCATAAATATATTCAGTTCCAAATACATTCTTATACTCACCCTTGGCAGGTTCGATGATAAGAAATTTGGCTCCTGTCTTTCGGATGGAATCTATCAGCTTATACACAGTCTCGCTCTTGCCGCATCCGGTCGATCCGGTTACAAATGTATGTTGTGTAAGACTTTTAGTGTCCAACCATACCCGATTTTCTGAGCGTACAATACCTTGGTCGAATATGGCACCCAAGTCAAACTTATGACTACTATTCTTAACCCCAAGCCGAACAACCTCTTTGCCCAAAGATACATGCTCAACAACAGGCAAACCGGGTACCGACTTACGAGGCAACCCCAACATCATGGCCAGTTCTTTGCTGCTCAATAAAGATGTCGGCAAAACCGGCATCATGCCATTATCTCCACTTAGGTATCCAAACAAAGGATGCTCCATACACTTCACGTATGCGGCCAGCTCCTTGCTCGATGCCTTTTGGCTACTTTTATCATCATACCATGTGTTGATGGCAGAAACTTCAACTCCAGATTGTTCTCCCTGCATAATGGAGCGGAATATGGTTGCACCCGTTTCTGCCGTAGCCCTGTCGTTCTCGAACGAAAGGAAATAAGCACCTGTTGACCACAATCCGGTACTTTCGCACAGCGCAATCCGCTCCAATTGTTGGTCTATTCGTTTCAGAATTTCCTGTATCTGTTTATTCTGAATCGTAATTGTGAAATTCTTGGATGAACCAATGGTTGCGGTTTTACTAATTGATGTAGAGTCACTTTTCGTATTAGTTTCTCCTACCGTTTGACTTTCGTTTTTTGTGTTGGTCTCGCTATGTCCTGTAGTCTCTGATTGGTTTTCACTACTGGCATCAGAAGATGAATTGGTGATTTGTTTTCCTTTGACCATACTAGCAATGGCAAGTCCTCCACCGACAGCCATCATCGCTGCACCGACAGGAGCTCCCACTCCGGTCGCAGTTAAAATAGCACCGGCATATACTAAAGGACTGGATAGCCCGCCCAACTTGCTCCAAACATTTTGTTCGGATTCACTTTTCCCTTCAGTATGAGTTCGGGAGGTTCCGCTTGTAGATGATTCTGACGTGGTATATGAAGTACTGGTTCCTTCAGTCTCGCTTAAAGAATGAGCAATTGATTCACCTTTTGTTCGCGTAAGGGCATTGGCCAAAGACTCATTCGTGGAATATGCCAATTGTTGGGTTGCCATTGTTGCCAATTCCGTATAAATCATCTCGTATCCTTTACGCAGGTTTGCAATTTCCTGTACAGGCGTGTTTGACGCAAGAATAACCGCAGTATATTCTTTTCCTTGCATGGCAGTGGCAAATTTCTCGATGCCCTGTACAAAACTTGCATTTGTGTATTCTCCTTTGCTGTTCTTGTAGGCAGGAATTAAGGAACACGTACTAATGCTGCTGGCTGTGGCCATTCTGTCCAGGAGCAAATCTTGTTGCGCACAAGAAGCTCCCGGTCTTATGTAGGAGAGATCGGTTAGCTGCGCACCGGGAAATTGTCCCATGAGCGCATTATAAAACGTATCGGCCACCGAACTCATCTCACGCTTCTCATCATTACACTTCACACCTAAATAAAAATCGGTATGATCCTTGTGGCCATCTACAATCATGAATATCGAACTGTCTGTATAGGTCATGGCACTGACAACGCTGATGAACTTTTCTGTTGCATATTCATCTTTCTCATAGGCCATTTTGTTCACCTTATACAGAATAATTCCATCTTCCATGTGTTGACCCTCTGCCGGAATTATCTGCATGTCCGACAATTTGGTCAAATAGTTCTTCAGCACAATATCGTCCACCACCCGCAAAGCATTTATCGAACGTTGCTTGTATGCTTGCAATTCATTAAACACTTCCATCGGCTGAGTTGATACCGGAAGCGTATTGGGATTATTCACATCCGTTGACGGAAAACCGGATGGATTCTTTTCCGGAGAAGCGGTTTCTCCGCTTTTAAGAATCTCTACATTCTTGGGATTATCGTATATGGTACTCATTTTCTGTTATTTTTAAGATATAATATACCGCCAATCACCACACCGGCCAGACCTATTGTGGTTACAGCCATTTTAGAAATACAGATGCCCGTAACAGCAACAGCTACTCCGGCTATTGCTACTCCGGCATACACACCTTTATGCTGACCCGCACTATGCTCTAAGGTATCTTGACCAGAAGCAGTCCGAAGTTTTTCTTTTTCTTCTTGATCTAATCTTTCTGCTTTGTCTTTCAAAACATATTGAGCCATCTTGACAAACAGTGTCAGTTTTTCCCGTGAGAAGTTCTTGCTCAAATCATACTTCAAGTTGTGGAGCAGATCTTTTGTCCATTCGGACTCGTCCTGTGCGTACGGGGTACCGTTATCGGTCTCGTACAAGTCGGGAAGATGTTCTTCCGCATATGCCAGCATTTCCTTGAAACTATTGCCTCTGGGATCAATCAACATCTCGTCTGCAAGAGCCTGACGAACCCCAAAGAGGTCATTGCTTTCTACCGTCTTAGTAAACTTAGTTCTCATAGTGCTTAAAATTTTTTACGAGGTTATTAATTCGTCCTTTTATCTTCTTTAACCGATTTTGAGCCTTACGCCTAATCTCTTCTGACTTGAACTTTTGGGCATCTTTAGTTGCATCCAAGTCATTCAGTTTTTGCTCGAAAACCTTATCGGTTTTCTCCGGTTCTTTTTCTACTTTGTCTTTCAAAACATATTGAGCCATCTTGACAAACAGTGTCAGTTTCTCCCGCGAGAAGTTCTTGCTTAAATCATACTTCAAGTTGTGAAGCAGATCTTTTGTCCATTCAGACTCATTCTGCGTGTACACGGCACCGTTATCAGTCTCGTACAAGTCGGGAAGATGTTGTTCCGCATATGCCAGCATTTCCTTGAAGCCATTGCCTCTGGGAGCAATCAACATCTCGTCTGCAAGAGCCTGACGAACCCCAAAGAGATTATTGTTTTCTACCGTCTTGGCAAACTTAGTCCTCATAGTGGTTAAAATCTTACGAGGTTATTGATTCGCTCTTGTATCTTCTCTAACCATCTAAGATTTTGTTCCTTACGTCTAATCTCTTCCGACTTGAGCTTTTGCGCATCTTTAGTTGCATCTAAGTCATTCAGTTTTTGCTCAAGAACCTCATCGATTTTCTCCAGTTCTCTCCGAAGAGTTTCTTTCAGACGTTCTGATTCTTCGCTTAGATAATCTTGCAACTTCTTTTCATTCTCTTTAAGATCCTTTCTCAATGGAGTAAAGTATTCATTGGCCACATCTCTCATATTTACATAGTCCACATATTTGGCTATGCGTTTATCTCTGTAGGCTGTTTCATAAGTATGGTCCTTTATTTTACCAAAAGAAATGATATGGCCAATCTTTCTGAAAAAGCCGCCTTCCACTCGCTTCTGATAAGCCTCACGCACCATATAGCTTTCATCTTGAGTCTCTGTATTTTCTTTCATGATTTGCGATAAATCAGAAAGCGAAGCAGAAACCAGGCTCAATGGATTAACATTCACCGACAAAGTATTTACCTGTAAGTTCAATGCCGACAAATATTTCTCATACTCTTTCATAATCTCATTCACCGCATTTTTATATGTCTGGGTGAATATTTTTTCCACATCAATCTTAAACTGAATGAATAAAGCTTCCCGTGTACGCTCCAAATTTTCACATAGGGCATAAGCCTTTTCCTTGGGAACTTTTTCATCATTAGTTTGAAGGATATCGTCTATGTTGAAAATGATTCCTTTGATACATTCATCTATCGCGTTTTTCGATTGGGTTGTCAGATCTATGTTATCGATTGTTTTTGAAAAGCTTTGTGCGTCTTTTGCAGTCCTGATATTCTTTCTGATTTCATCAATCTGCTTTTCCAGTTCAGCCTTCGCATTTTTATCGGCTCTAATCGCTTCTTCCAAATGAGCAACTGCCGCAACTTCATTGAGTTTCTCATTAAATGCCTCAACCAAATCCCGAACTTTCATTGTCCGGGCATATTTGTTGACGTAAAGACTGATTGCCTGCTCCACTGATACGATACCCGTATGAATTTCAACAAGATCGTCATCCAACGCTTTTTCTTTCATTTTTTCTATTATGGACTGGGATATTCGAGGCAAATGGGAATACTGATAATAATTCTCAAAGTGCAAAACTGGATATTTGACTGTTTTCTTTTTAAAAACAGGCCATACATCAGCATCATCGTCGTCTATTCGTTTATCCAATGCTGCGGCAGCTGAAACAGGGAATATATTTGGATTGAATATTTTACGTTCTTCCAAACTGTTCTTGACATTATTCAGCGCATTATTTATGCAATCCAATCCTTCATCTTTAGGTTTGAACGCATCCATTTTATTGACTACAAAGATGAAACGTTCGCGCGCTTGTTTGCCTCCGCTCTCCATGTTCTTACAAATGTAATCAAGGAAGATTTTTTCATCATTGATGCCTAATTGTTGCCCATTCATCACATATAGCACCATAGATTTATCAGAATCGGCAAGCATACGATATGTCATCTCTTCATGACGTTTATCACGAGAGTTATTTGGTCCCGGAGTATCAACCAGAACAAGTTTCATTCCAACAGACTGAACAAAAGGAATCCTACCTTTCAACTCCACAGTAGACACTTTGGGGTCTGCATTCAATTTTTTCATGTCGCTAAGATTAACTTTATCTATCTTAGATACGATATTACCCGATTTATCAAATGCAACAGCAGAGAAATCCTTTTGATCTGTACCTGTATCTACAATTCGCACAATCGTAGCCGTCGTTGCTTCATTTGCTGCAGGCATTAATTGCTGCCCTAGCAAGGCATTTATCAACGTAGACTTGCCTGAACTCATAGTTGCTACCACATTTATGTCAAAGAAAGCATTTTCAGCCTTCTCAAAAGCTTTAACAATTTTCTTATTGCGCAGCTCTTCGATAGGCCCCTGTTGGATTTCATTAAAGATGGCTTTTACTTCTTTCTCAACATCGGAGATGTCAGCCTTCTTTATAAAATTATAAGAGACCTTCATTGGTTTATTGAAAGATACAAAAGCTATCGTTACATCTTCGTAATCAGCTTGTGTGCCGATGAATGTAATTTCAAAGTTATTATCACGATATTCATTACAAAGGATTTCAGGCAGACGATCCACCCAATCCTGAAGTCTGAGATTACCAACATTAAGCTGGCTATTAGCTTTGGGCGGTTGCCCATCAATTGTTACTTCAGTAGTAACCAAATACGGATTGTACTTAATGCTAACTTTTTTCATTGCTGTATAAATTTATATATTGTTTTTTCTAATAAAGTTATTCCTGTTTTATCCAATAATGAATAAGAGGACTCGCCTTTGTATGAACCTAGATCAAAGAAATCTTTCGAAAATTTTTTCTCTAATAGTTCAAACTCATCCTTTTCATCATCATCTAAATATTCGTACCCCAGTTTGTCCAGTAATCCGGTATGGGCAGAAGTTGGTATGACTATAGGGGAGCAATCGCCCCATTCCATCAAATCTTTGCTGAAGCGACTCAGCGTTTCAGATATAGAATCTTCGGATGGTTTAAATCTATCCAACTGATTCACTGCATATATAATAGGTCTCCGCCCCTTTTCTATAAGGAACTGCACCAATCTCTTCTCATCAGTCGTTCCTAGATATTGGCAGTTTGCCACATATATAATAACATCATAATCCCCTTTCTCTACGGTCTGCATAGTCAAGTTCCCATGTTGCAGATTCTCACTATTATTAACACCTGGCGTATCAATTAAACAGACATTGGATAATGAGAGGAATGAGTTGAAATGCAAGCCCGCATATTGCCAGTCTTTACCACGCATGCTTTCCACTTGCTCATTATAAACCAAAGTCTTGTCGTCAGCATACACAGAAATGCCATCAGGCTGAGGCTTGTTGAACAAATAAGATAGTCTATTTGTGCAAGCTGTGGTCTTGGCTTTGTTCAGCCGATAGCCTGCCAACGCATTGATCAGTGTTGATTTCCCGGCACTGACATTAGCCACCACAAGGACTTTCTTCAATGGTTTATGGATGAAACTTCTATTATTGTTTCGATGCGATTGAAGTGCTTCGGGTATTTTGGAACTTGGAGAGTCATGTTTAAAGTATTCATTCACAACTTCCAAAGCATCTTTTGTGAAGGCAGTGACTATCTTCTCTTTAAGAAAAGCATAAAGCGTCTCAAGCAAGTTCTCGCCTGTAGCGGCAGCATATCCTTCTGTAAGATAAAAACTGTCGAAGAAGAATTCATACTTCATCCTGAAAAAGCGCCAGCCACTTCGTTTTAATGAAAGTGCATTTCTAATTGCTTTTTCATCAGCTTTAAACGCATTCTGCATTTTCTGCCCACAAACAGAGATACACCATTCATCATAAAAAAACGACATAACAGGATTGCCACCAGAGATTGTGTATAGCACAGCTCCCAAACCACGAAGATAACTGCCCCTGTGTACAGAAGTCAGCAATGATACAGGATGAGTAGAGATCCGGCAGATCCTCGAAAGTACTATGTTTTCCTTACCCTTCATCAGATTGGCTAAATTTGGTACGACCTTTTTCCTCTTGGCATCAGTCTTTACAGTTCTGCATCCAGAAGTTTCTTTTCTTGATCCAGCTGTTGTGATGCTGCTTCAAGCTTGTTTCCCAATGTCTGGAATAGCCAGGCTATGAGATATTCATCATCTTTAAATCCACCCGGAAGAAAGTCAGGAATCAAGTCTATGGGAGACACGACATAAATAGCGACTGCTATTATGACGACAAGCGTATTGTCTTTATAGTCATGATACCCTTTCACCAGCAAGAATCTCAAATAATCTACTAATTGAGTCAACTGATTCCGCACATTCTTCAGTCCATCCTTATTCATATACACACTCAGGCTGTCTGATAGATTGCTCAGCTTTTCCGGTGATTTCAAACAAGCCTGCGCCCTTTCCACCCAGTCACTGCTCTTGAACTTTTCAATAATAGTATCCTTATCGAATTTTATCATAGCATTACCTTCTTATACGCCTATAAGCCCTCCGAATTCAGCATTAGATTTAATACAAAAGTAAAGGCGTGAGGACTTGTCTGCTATTCACTGAAAAACAGGCATCGCCAAACGCCTTACCAGAAATGAATATAAACAGTACTCCCACGCCGTCTTGGTATGTACAGATACAACATGGGCTGTACACGGACATATGCAAAACAGATGAGCGTCATGTTCTTTCATCCTTCTGGTTTGAAATTGGCGATTTCGTTTTTCAGGACGAAAGCAAAAAAACGCTTTCTATATGTAAGTCCGGCCATTTCTCCGGCCAGACACTACAAAGATATGTTTTTTACTCGAACATGACGCTCTTTTCTTGGAGTTTTTTACCTTTACATCATCAAGTTATTGCAATATTACAGCTATTTCACCACTAAAAAGGGAAATAAAATACGGACGCTTATTCGTACGGAAACATAGCCGGACTGATATTATAAAAGCCAGGCTATCCAATACCCCTCCAAAAGTAATATATACTGCATCGCCTGATGAATATATACTGCATCTGCCTATGAATATATACTGCATCGGGCGATGCAGTATATATTACTTTGTCAACCCATAGCATCGTATCGGATACCGTCCTCTATTTCCCAATCGGACTCTCACGAACCGCAATCGTAATCTAATTTATATTTCATGACTTTTTCCCCCTTTCTGGAGAAGATATTCCCTCCCCTTCTTATACGCCTATAAGCCCTCCGAATTCAGCATTAGATTTAACACAAAAGTAAAGGCGTGAGGACTTGTCTGCTATCCATCAAGAAACAGGCATCGCCAAACGCCTTACCCAGAAATGAATATAAACAGTACTCCCACGCCGTCTTGGTATGTACAGGTACAACACGGGCTGTACACAGACATATACAAAACAGATGAGCGTCATGTTCCTTTCATCCGTCTGAGTCTGAATTTTGGCGATTTCGTTTCTTAGGACGAAAGCAAAAAACGCTTTCCATAAATGCAGGCCATTTCTCCAGCCTGCATCATGCAAATATACATTTTTTGCCGGACATGACGCTCTTTTTCGGGAGTTTTTTTACCTTTACATCCGATTGATGCAAAATTACGGTTTTCCCGTTTACTCCTTATATTATATAAGGACGGATTTCGGCAGGTGCCGGCGTTTTGTATCAAAACCGGCTTAAATTGATACGAATATGAACGAGAAACGAAAGATATTGCAATGCCTCATCGAAAACCGGACTTTCGCGCCTTCGGCTTCCGCACTCGCCAAAGACTTGGGATACGAAAGCAACAAGGCGACCCTTTATCGGATTATGAGGGATGAAACGAAAGACAGTACGGTGGACGACGTGTGGGACAAGCTCCTGGAAGAGCACTGCCTCACGGAAAGGCACTTGCATAACTTAGCGCGTATCTTTGAAGGGGCCGCTTATTTCAGCGACTTGATTCTGCCCGAAATGGACCGGAAACATCCGAAGTGGCTTCGATACTTGCTGCTCATGCTGACCGATGATGATTACGAAGCTTGTTCTCCGGAATTCCAGCAAGAAACCGCCCCGATACTGAAAGACCTGAAAGCGGACGAACCGGACGTGTATTGGGGCATCGTGACGGTGATTTATATACGATGCCGAAATATCGACCCTTATAAGGAAAACCCCCAACGCACTTTCTGCCTGCTGATAGACGAATTGGACAGTATGTTATCCTACTGGTACCCGGAAAGGACGGACGCGCATGAAATTTCTTTCAATCTGAAAGAACTGACAAAAGCATCGAACTTGTGGAAAATCATCGAGAACTGTACCATCTTGTTCCGGCGCTATACGGAAGCGGATTTCAGCAGCTATGCCAGTCAAAGCATGATGTTATTCGGTTGGGATGCAAAAAGCTTTTGGCGCATACCCGGGCACCCTTACCTACAAGGCAGCCAAGTATGGGTACTGGTAGAGCATAGTTTCGGGCGTGCCACAAACGGGTGCTACATCGTATTGTGCCTGGAAGCAGGAAAAGACATCTGCACATTCGTACTGAAAGACGCATTGGTGTTTTGCTTTTGGTCGGTAGATAAAGAAGACGACCCGCTCATCCTTCAAGCTTGCCGGGGAACTGGAGCACATAGAGAATGGTGTTTTTATGCCTACGGATATGATGAAGAAACACATACACTCTATCTGGAAGCCAATCCTGCAACAGGTAATCTATTCGGGCTTCCTGAAGCCATGAAACAGATAAATCTGGAAAAACCGAAAGACAAAGAAGAAAAAGTGTGGGCAAGAATCATGAACAAATGGGATAAAGAACAAGGAAATTCCATCTTCGAACAAGCCAAAGCGTTGTTTGCAGGCAGAATTGACCTGAAAGACACCTACCAGCTGGAAGATGTCAGCATCAGCCGGACTTGCCTGAAGCTCTTCATCAGGCACAATGGGGACAGCCGCACGTACCAATTGCCCATAGAGGCATACGACTTTCTTCAAAAAATCAACCCTACGCAACAAGTGTTGATAGTGAGGCATACAGACGACCAAGACATCTACGTAGAATGGCCCGAAATGGGCTATGGCATCAAGTTGTCCGAGTTCGACACACATTAAGCCACAAGAGATATTATCAAATCCAGCGTAACGAACATTAACACATTAGCACATTGACACATTAACACATTAGCACATTGACACATTAACACATTAGCACATTGACACATTAACACATTAGCACATTGACACATTAACACATTAGCACATTAACACATTAACACATTAGCACATTAGCACATTAACACATTGGCACATTAGCACATTAGCACATTAGCACATTGGCACATTGTTTATTTGCTCATTTTATATTACCTTTGCTCAAACCAAAAACCAAAAACAAATTATGGATTCTATCAAAAACAGACGTACGATACGCAAGTATAAGCAACAGGACATTCCTGCCGACTTGCTGAACGGATTGCTGGAAGAAGCTTTCCGTGCCCCAACAATGGGTAACATGCAGTTGTATAGCGTCATTATCACACGTGACCCGGCAATGAAAGAACGGCTGGCACCCGCACATTTCCACCAGCCAATGCTGGCAGAGGCTCCCGTGGTGCTGACCTTCTGCGCCGACTTCAACCGCTTTGTGAAGTGGTGTCGCCAACGCAAGGCAGAACCAGGTTACGACAACCTGCTCTCGTTCATGAATGCCAGCATCGATGCCATCATGCTTACACAAAACTTCTGCACACTTGCAGAAGCCGCCGGACTGGGCACCTGTTTCCTGGGCACCACGATTTATAATCCCGACCAAATCATCGAAGTCCTGAACCTGCCCGAACGGGTCATTCCGCTTGCTACCATCACCGTGGGCTATCCCGATGAATGTCCTCCCCAGACCGACCGTCTGCCTTTGGAAGGCATCGTTCACGAAGAGCAATATCATGACTATTCGCCCGAGGACATCAACCGTATCTATGCCTACAAGGAGTCACTGCCCGAGAACAAGCATTTCGTGGAAATCAACCATACCGAAACGCTGGCACAGATTTTCACCGACATCCGCTACACGAAAGAAGGAAACGAGGCAATGTCGAAAGTGCTGAAAGAAACTCTACGCAAGCAGAAGTTTGAGGAATGATGAACTTTTTTAAATGAAGAATGAAGAATCGCTTCGCCACATGGGATTCTTCATTCTTCATTCCTCCAGCTTTGCCTTGATGCGTTCTAGCAGATAAATACAACCTTGCATCTTCGGATTTTCGTAGCATTGGTCTGCTTGCAGAAACAACCTGTGCAATGTTTCTTTCAGGTCTGGGATATATGTAGCCTTGTCCAATTGCAAACTCTTAGGAAGCTCCTTGCTATCGAACCAATGTTCCAGTTCCTGAATTTCTTCTTTCGTATACAAATTGTTAGAATCTTTCATCTTGTCTTTATAATTGAATTAAACTAATCAGAAGGGATAGCCTACAGCAAAGTGGAAAGCAAAATCACGCTTGAAATCAGGTGAAACAATCGGATAACGGTCTTTGCCCGTATACATCGGATTGATGGCTTTCATACCACCGTCGAAACGCAGGATTAGAAAATCGAGGTCAAAACGAATGCCCAAACCATATGCTACTGCCAATTGCTTATAAAAACGGTTGAACTTGAAAACGCCTTCGGTCTGTGTGCCTTGGGTACGAATATTCCACACATTACCGGCATCGATAAATGCCGCACCATTCAATTTCCAGAACAAATAGGTACGATACTCGATGTTAAGGTCAAGCTTGATATCACCCGTATGATTGACATAATCGATGGTATTCCCGTCTCCCCGGTACGAACCGGGTCCCAGCGTACGCACTCTCCAGCCACGCACACTATTGGCTCCACCCGAGAAATAAAGCTTTTCGAAAGGCAGGCTTCTCGAATTGCCATACGGGCAAGCTATGCCCAATCCAGCATGAAATACCAACGAGTTCCGGTCGTCTATCACAAAATTCTTCGCAAAATCGATATCCATCTTCACATACTGGGCAAAATCGATGTTTGCCAGCTGATAAGCATCGCCGTATTTCGGTTTCTTATGCACCAGGCGCGAAAATCCATAAAGCAGATTGCCCGACTCTTCAATATTGAAACGGATGGAATACGAATTGCTCTTGGCAGCCTTCATCGCATTTCCTCCTGCACTGTTGTATGTATAAGTATACCCCATCCGCACGATAAAAAGGTCTTCATAACTATGCCGCAACAAAGGATTGACCTGGTCCATACGGTCAAGATAATCATTGAAAGCACCGGAAATGTAAGGCATGTAAACATAGTTGATGTCGAGCACATCAAACCGGTGCGTAGCTTTTCCCCTACGCGACCACCGATAACTCCAAGCAGCAGAAGCCAACGTCCGTTCGAACTCCGGACGTACCTGTGAATTGAACTTCACACTGACCTCTGAGGTTGCCCGGACACGCCGTTTGAAGTCGGATGACAAAAAAGGAAACATAAATTCGGGGAAATTGATGCTGCTCTCCACGCCATACTCCACATAATTGCTGTTGGCATACCCCTCCAGTCCGCTTACCGCTTCGTACGCACCACGCAATTTCAAGGTAAACGTTTCCGAGCCTTTAAACAAGTTGCGGTGGATAAATGAAGCCGAAGCGGCTGCTCCTAAATCACCAGCCGAATTGGTACCTTCTATTTCGAATGAAAGGGCTTTGTTTTTGTTCTTAGACAAAAAGATATATGCATCCACACGGGCAGAATCGCCGGGCAACCGTACTTCATCGAAACGGATATTGGAATATTTCAATACTGACAGCCTCGCCAGCGAAGAATAAGTGTCCTGTACATTACGGCTGCAATACAAATCCCCCGGATGTAAATGATTATAATCGGTTACGACCCGCGGACGTAAAAAAGGTCTGTCTTTATAAAAAAGCCCGACTCCACCGGAAGATATCGAATCGAGCCCGCGCAAAGCATCCTCTGACAATTCTGCAAAATCTACCCCCAGCACATAACGCACATTACGCAATGTGTACTGCCTATGGGGTTGAGGCGCATCATCCTTTGTACGGCGGTAAGGCAATAATCTCATTGTCAAACCTACCCGATGCGTATTCAGCATCGTATCCGCCTGATAAGTTATGAAATCTTTATTGAAACGGTAATACCCACGGTCCTGCAAGTATTGGGTAATACGCTGACGCTCCTCATCCAGTACGTTTACATCGAAACGCATTCCCTCGTACAGACGGGTATGAGTAGAATCTTCTGCCAGATAAGCGGCTATTTTCGAATCGGAAATGTCATAAGTCAGACGCTCTACAACGTACGGTTGTCCCGAATGAATCGAATAATACACTTTCATCCGGTTGCCCGAAGGCACCTCGTCCATATCTACAGTAGCTCCCATATATCCCATATTCTGTACGGCTTTTTCCATTTCCTCACGGGTTTCCCGAGCAGCCTCACGGTCATATATGACGGGAGCCTCACCTATCTTGCGCCAAAAACGATTCAGCCATTTTGTAGAATCCAGCCCTGAAGCACTATAAATATACATGGGAAGCTTGACAATACTGAACCATTTGGCATTAGAGGTCTGACGGACATAAAGATTCATCTGCGACGACTTAATCTCTTTATTATCCGACTCTATTTTAACATCATCCAACAAATAGCTCCCCTCTGGAATAAACTTGCTCACTGAACAGCCTGCCAGCAACATAACAGCAAGCATCAGGAATACGTTTATCAGAACCTTTTTTTTCATATACTACTCAGAGGGAATGCAAATTTATCCGCAAAGATAGGGATTTATTGAAAATATCTTCTTAGCTTTGCCCGTAAATATTTGTTATTTGTGCGAATCAGGAGTTAAAGTGGTCATGCTTCGCAAGAATTATCACTATGCCCGGTAGTTAAAAGCCCGTGATTCAGCTTTATGAAACAAGCATACAAGTATCGGCTGCTAACTTCCAACCCAAAATGTGAACAATACCACCTTTTCTGACTCCCCTTGTGATTCCTGACAGGTGTCATTTTAAACGAAAACGTATGCTCAGCAAAAACAAAATCAAATACATCCACTCGCTGGAACAGAAAAAGAACCGGAAAGAAGAACAAGCCTTCATCGCCGAAGGACCGAAACTGGTAGGCGACCTGCTGGGGCATTTTACATGCCGGCTGATAGTAGGCACCGACGAATGGCTGAACCAACACCCCTACATCCAAGCTTCCGAAATCATTGTGGTAAAGAGAGATGAACTATCTCGTATCAGCCTGCAGAAAACCCCTCAGGAAGTACTGGCTATCTTCGAACAACCGCCACATAAAGTAGAAGCAGATGCAGCCAGACACTCACTCTGCCTGGCACTGGACGATGTTCAAGATCCCGGAAATGTAGGAACAATAGCACGGGTGGCAGACTGGTTCGGCATCGAACACATATTCTGCTCGCGAGGCACGGCTGACATCTATAACCCCAAAACCGTACAGGCTACGATGGGAGCCATCGCACGCGTAAAATTCCATTACTGTGACCTGGCCGCATTTATCACAGAACAGGCCAAGGCAGACGTTCCCCTCTTCGGTACATTCCTAAACGGAAATAACATATACGAAGAAGCTTTAGATAGCAAAGGCATCATCATAATGGGCAACGAGGGCAATGGCATCAGCCCGGACATAGCCGAAGTTATCAACCACCGCTTGTTCATCCCAAACTATCCGCCTGAAAGAGCCACCAGCGAATCACTGAATGTAGCCATAGCCACAGCTATCGTCTGCGCTGAATTCAGGAGAAGAAAATAAACAAGCCATACTATACCATATGCGGTATCAACGAACATAAGTGATACGACTGACTTACTTATGTGAAACACCCAAGTCACTTATGTGAAACGGTCCACTCACTTATGTTCATCAAAAGGCATACTTGAACAAATGCACAAATAACTGAGCCAAATTAATGACGTGTGGAATAGAAAAAACAAAAATCTGCAAGCGGAAAAACCACTTACAGATTTCTGTGATTCCGGAGCGATTCGAACGCTCGACCCACGCCTTAGAAGGGCGTTGCTCTATCCAGCTGAGCTACGGAACCCCGTTTCTTAATTGCGAGTGCAAAGGTACGACATTCATTTGAAATATGCAACCCTTTTACAAAGAAATATCTTTAAAAAGGAAATTTCATATCTCACCGATGCAAACTTGCTTCGATTTCCTCTACTTCGCTCTTGAATGCCTTGTCCACTTCCACCTGGTCTTTAATGATTTTGCAAGCATGAAGCACGGTAGCATGGTCTTTGTTTCCTATCATCTGGCCAATCTTGCCAGATGAAACATCGGTATGCTTTTTTGCCAGATACATTGCAAGCTGACGTACCTGCACCACCTCACGCTTGCGAGTCTTGGTATGGATAGCAGAAGTATCTATCTGATAATGCTTGCACACCTTCTCTATAATATCATTGACCGTAAGCGGTTTCACTTCGGCACAACGCACAGCTTTCTGCACAATATGCTGTGCCAGTTCCAAGTTGATTTCCCGTTTCAACTGGATAGAATATACTAACAAAGAATTGACAATTCCTTCCAGTTCGCGTACACTCTCGTTTACATTTTCGGCTATATAGCAAATCACAGATTCAGGTATTGTAAGACCGTCGCGACGGATTTTACTACGCAAGATGTTCTTGCGCAACTCAATATCCGGCTTTTCCAGTTCGGCAATCAATCCCCACTTGAAACGTGTCAACAAACGGTCTTCCATCCCCTGCAACATCACCGGTGCACGGTCGGACGTAAGAATAAGCTGCTTCCCGTTCTGATGCAGATGGTTGAATATATGGAAAAACGTGTTCTGTGTCTTGGTCATTCCGGCAAATTCTTGAATATCATCAATAATCAGCACATCAATAGTCTGGTAAAAACTGATGAAATCATTAAAATGATTGGTACGAACCGAATCGGTGTACTGCACCTGAAACAAGTGTGCAGACACATAAAGCACACGCTTCTCCGGATACAATTCCTTGATACGCGTACCGATAGCATTAATCAAATGCGTTTTTCCTACCCCTGAAGGTCCGTACAAGAACAACGGATTGAAAGTACGTGCCGGATTCTGAGCCACCGTCTCAGCCACTGTGCGCGAAAACTCATTGCTGGTACCCTTGATAAAGTTTTCAAAATTATAGTTAGGATTCAAATGTGGGTCTAAATCCTGAACTACAGGAGCCTGCAACAATGTAGGAGCCTTATTCCCATCATGTATGGGCTTCTGAGGAGACAAAGCGCCCGAGCGTTCTGTCCCTTTCATATCAATGGCTATGTGATTCGTTTTGTCGGTCAAAATGGAATACATCAACTCCGTACCCTCACCTATCTCTTTATAGATGGCGGCACGCAAGAGTTCCACGTATTTTTCTTCCAGATACTCATAGAAGAAAGGGCTCGGAACTCCAATAGTCAAAGCTTTCCCTTCGTATTTGACAGGCACGATGGGTTCAAACCAAGTAGTAAAGGCTGTCGTATTAACGTTGTCACGAATAAAGTCAAGACAACGTTGCCACAATACAATAGCCTGATTGTTTTCAATCATATTTGTCCTCTCTATATTTTTAAGCTATACTTCTACGGAACAAAGTTCGGAATCTATTTCTATAAAAACAAATGCCTTTTCGCTTGCTTTTTACAAGGCTTTTATAATATATTGGTTTTCAACCGCTTGTTTTACACACTTCTGAAACATATATTTCCAAGCATTTGTAAAATTGCAAAGGTTTGTTTTTCAATGCATTATTTATCTATTTCTCAAAGCGCACAAAGACTAATCCTTCTTCATTCACAACTTGAATATCAAAGGATTAGTCATTACTTATTTCGACTTCAGGCGTCGGATACTATTTAGACAATTTCTATATAAGCATATTTAGAAGCTGTTTTGAATTTCTCCAAAAAGTTTTTCTTGGCTTGATGTATCTGTATTCGTGTGTGCTTTGGGCGATTTTTTGGTCCTTTTCGCTCCTGTTCTTCGTCAGATAGCCCGCTATCTTCCTCATCACAGAAGCGAAAATGCCTCAAAAACTCATCCCAAATCATCGCACGATAAATTCAAAACAGCTTCTTATTTGTCTTTTTTCCCGAATAACGAGAAATGAACATAGCGTTTCGGATGTGTTTCCAGATCTTTCAACAAACTGGCCGCATTGGTCGCCGTTGCATTCAGATTCTGATATAAAGATGAATCATTCATCAGCAACCCGAGCGTATTGTCTTTCCGGTTCAATTTGTCTGTCAACATACGGACATTAGCCAATGTAGAATCTACTTTCAAGATAGTGGAAGCGTAATCCACACCTTTCAAATTACCGCTGATGACCTTTAGATTGGCTGTAATGTCATTGACGTTTCCCATCACCTGAGGCACATCGGTACTCATCAACTTGTTCAGCTGCTCACTGGTCGCATTCAAGGAGGCGGTCAACTGTTCGGCATTGTGCAACGTCTGGGCCAATGCCGGATCTGCCAACAGCTTGTTCAATGACCCCAAAATGGAATCCATTTTCGGCATCATCTGTTGCAGCTTCGGAAGCAAGTCCTGTTCAGCAGCTCCCATAAGTCCGTTGTTTGCCGAACCTGGAAGCGTATCTCCTTCATTATAATAGGTAGTATTCTGCAAGTCAAGCAGCAGATTCATCTTTACGGTACCCAACATTTCCGTCACCAGTTCAGCTCGGCTTCCCTTGGGTATTTTCATGTGTTCATCCAACTCAATGCCTACAAGCACATGGCCAGGCTTTGCGTAATTGTACTGAATGTCACGCACGATACCAATCTTAAAGCCATTGGCAAACACCGGACTCGACTGAGGAAGTCCGTTTACATTTTCAAACTCTACCAGGTAATAACTCTCGGGCTTAAACATATTGATGCCCTTCAAGTATTTGATGCCGCAAAACAAGATGACCAGTGCAGCAATCCCCGCCAGTCCTATTTTAAATTCTTTTCTCATATATGCTTGTCTTTTTGTTTTAATTATCTGTTTCGTTTAAATTCCCGGATAGCCTGATTGACATTCATTTTCTCACCATTCTTGAATGCTATGATGAAAGCATCCTTGAATTTTGCATCTACTTTCGTCCGCTTCAGGCGTAGTATCTGATTATAATCAACCGTCTCTCCATAAGTATACTTGTATAATCCTTTTTCTCTATACCGTCCTACAGGACTTAATCCTTTAAACAAGCGGCTCTTTGCTGGCAAGATCCGGTCGGAAGTCAATATCTGAATCTTAAAGACCGGTCTGTCTTCCACTCCGTCTTTCCTTGCCTGTTCTGTCTGAATGCCTGAATCTTCCTTTTCCTCTTCTGACACGGTTGAAACGGGAACATCTCCGCCCACACCAGCCGCCGGAGTCTTATGCTCTTGCTTATACCTCAAGAATGCCTGATAAATACTTTGGGCCAAAGCCGAGCTGCCTTTGTCGGACAACAAGTATTGCTCTTCGGCGGCATTGGTAATATATCCCAGTTCTATCAAGACGCTGGGCATTGTGGTTTCGCGCAACACCAGAAAGCCAGCCTGATGCACCCCCTTATCTATACGCCGTGCACTTTGGCGGAACTGTTTCTGAACCAATTGGGCAAAATTCACACTTTGTGCCATATACTTATCTTGAAGGAACTCGAAAATAATGTAACTCTCAGACGAATTGGGATTAAACCCGGCATAACGCTGCTTATAATCATCTTCTATCAAGATGACAGAGTTTTCTTTCTTTGCCACTTCCAGATTATCCTCCGTTCGGTGAAGTCCCAACGTATAGGTCTCCGTACCGCTCACCCTGCTGTTACGTGAAGCAACAGAATTGGTGTGGATGGAAATAAACAAGTCCGCCTTGGCAGCATTGGCAATGTCGGCACGTCTATGCAACGGCACAAATACATCTTTCTTGCGCGTATAAACCACCTTCGTATCACCACACTGCTCTTCTATCAACCTGCCTAATTTCAATGCGACATTCAGATTGATGTTCTTTTCTCGCCCACGTCTTCCCACAGCCCCCGGATCATTACCTCCATGTCCCGCATCTATAACTACGGTAAACGATTTGTCCGTAACTTCAGAAGCCGTTGCTACGAAAGACAGCAAGAAACAGCATATACATAATATGTTAAATCTATACTTTCCCATGTTTCCAGTCTGGTGCAAAGGTAATAGTTTTTTGTGGGTTTCTTCCTTTAGCCAGACAAGATTTCTTTATTTTAATGGAGAAAGCCTATAAAAACAGAAAAAAGGGCAACCATTTTAACGTTTTTCGTTATTTTTGCATCCTAAACTAAACGTAGGAAACACCATGCTACAATTTATCAAGAACTGGACGTTGCCTTTGGCCATGCTGGCAGGAGTCATAGGATATTTCTGCTTTGCCATGTTCGATTTCCTTCATCCACTCAAACCTTTCGTGAAGTTTCTAGTGGTCTGGCTTACTCCGCTGCTGATTTTTGCCCAACTGCTCCTTACGTTCTGCAAGATAGAAGTCAAAGACCTATCTCCGCGGCGATGGACCTGCATCTTGTTGCTTATCCAACTGATTTCCTGTCTGGCAGTAGCAGGAGTATTGCTCTGCATTCCTTTCAGCTCCGTATGGCGTATCTCACTTGAAGGAGCAATGGTCTGCCTCATCTGCCCCACTGCTACAGCTGCTGCAGTCATCACCAACAAACTAGGCGGAAGTGCCGCATCGCTTACCACTTATACATTGGCTTCCAATCTTCTGGCAGCCATAGTTGTCCCTTTGGTCTTTCCCCTGGTGGAACCTTCCGACATTCCGTTCGGCGAATCATTCATGCGGATACTAGGGAAAGTATTCCCTTTGCTGCTTTTTCCTTTCTTCATCGCGGTGTTGTTGCGACGTTATGCCCCACCTGTCCATCAATTTCTGGTAGGACTTAAGGACATGGCATTCTATCTTTGGGGAATATCCCTGACCATCGTAATGGGACAAACCACCCAATCTGTGATAGAAGGAAACACTTCCATAGCCGAAGAATGTATTATCGCTGCTCTGGCACTAGTCATCTGCTGCCTCCAATTTTGGGGAGGAAAAAGCATCGGAGGAAAATACCACGACCGCATCAGTGGCGGACAGGCATTGGGACAAAAGAACACGGTGCTTGCCATTTGGATGGCAGCCACCTATCTGAACCCGCTTACAACCATCGCTCCAGGAAGCTACGTGATGTGGCAAAATACCATCAACAGCTGGCAGCTTTGGAAGAAAAGGAAATCAGAAGAACGAATCACCAAACACAAACCATCAACGCTAAATACCTAAGGATATGAAAGAACAATATTGGAAGTATTCACTCATCATCATGATTGTAGGCTTGGGAATTCTATTATTCCGCCAGGCGCAGCCTTTCATGAACGGCATCTTGGGCGCATTCACCCTCTACCTGCTATTGCGCGGCTTCTCAAACTGGCTGAAAAAGAAAATCAAGCCTTTGGCCTCTGTATGGATTATCACAATTGGAACAACCCTGTTCATCCTGATACCACTTTCACTTTTCAGCTGGGCACTGGTCAATCAGATATCTAACCTACATTTCGATACTGCCGATATCATCCGCCCCGCCCAGCAAATGATAAGCATCATCGAGGAAAAGACAGGATTTGACGTATTGTCCGAAAAAAATCTGTCATTCATCATCAGCCAAGTGTCTTCTATCGGCCATTCCATCATGACTGGGGTAAGCGACCTGATAGTAAACCTTGCCGTAGCCATCATGCTCCTGTTTTTCATGTTATGGGAAGGAGACAAAATGGAGCAATTCATTTCCGAACTGCTTCCTTTCGAAGAAAACAACAAGCGCGAAGTGCTCCAGAAAATCCAGCTCATTGTCCGCTCCAATGCCATCGGAATCCCTCTCCTAGCCATCATTCAAGGATTTATCTCATTGTTCGGCTATTTGCTTTGCCATGCACCGAACCCGGTTCTCACGGCAATGCTTACCGGTTTCGCCTCCATCGTCCCTCTGGTAGGAACGGCTCTGGTATGGGTTCCGGTCACCGCTTATTTCTTCATCATCGGCGATTGGGTACACGGACTGATACTACTTGCCTACGGAGGCATCATCATCTCGCAATGCGATAATCTCATCCGGTTCATCCTGCAAAAGAAAATGGCAAACATCCATCCGCTGATTACAATCTTCGGCGTGGTGGCAGGACTTCCCATCTTCGGCTTTATGGGCATCATTTTCGGACCGTTGCTGGTATCACTCTTCCTGCTGTTCCTCGACATGTTCCGAAAAGAATACCTTACGAACAATTGACAATGGACAACTAATAACAGATATCAGTAACTCAAAAACTTAAAAACTCAAAAACTTAAAAACTCATGAAACTGAGACATTATGTATGGGCAGCCTTCGCGCTTGCCACCCTGCCGGCAATGGCAGAAGAGAAAGATGGATACAAGTTCAACACCGTAGTCCAGCAAAAGACGACCCCCGTAAAAGACCAGGCAATAAGCGGTACATGCTGGTGCTTCGCCACCACCTCGTTCATCGAATCGGAACTGCTGCGCCAAGGCAAAGGAGAATATGATCTCTCAGAAATGTTCATCGTGCGCCAGAAATACCTGAATCAGATGGCCGACAACTTCCTGCGCCACGGCAAGGGTAACGTAGGGCAAGGAAGCATCACCACCAGTTGGATGACTGCATTCAACCAAGTAGGTATCGTGCCCGAAGAAGTCTATACAGGCATTAACTACGACTCACCGGTACACAACCACTCCGAACTTGCCGGATACGTGGAAGCCCTCTCTGCAGAAGCAGTCAAACAAAGCAAGAACAGCCCCCAATACCAGCAGCTTGCCAATAGCCTGTTCGATATCTACTTCGGCAAACTCCCCGAAAAATTCACGTATAAAGGCAAAGAATACACCCCTGAAAGCTTTGCAGAAAGTCTGGACATCGACACCGACGACTATATCCCGCTCACCAGCTTCACCCACAAGCCCTATTACAAAGCATTCGAAGTGGAAATCCCCGACAACTGGGAGCACCAACGCATGTACAACCTTCCTCTGGATGAACTGATAAGCACAATGAACACGGCGCTGGAAAACGGATACACCCTGTGCTGGGACGGTGACGTAAGCGAACCTGGGTTCTCGTTCAACAACGGAGTGGCAATCAATCCCGACGTAGAGAATGCCGACCTGTATAAAGACAGCGACCGTGCACGCTGGGGACAACTAAGCACAAAAGACCGGCTTGCCGAAGTATTCCATTTTAAGCGTCCGTATCCGGAAGTGAACGTCACTCCCGAAATCCGCCAACAAGGCTACGAATCTGGGAAAACCACCGATGATCACCTGATGCACATCACCGGTATCGCAACCGACCAAAACGGCACCCGCTACTACATCACCAAGAACTCATGGGCAGCCGACGGGAACCGTTTCGGAGGATACCTGAACATGTCGGAAAGCTATGTCCGTGCCAAAACCATCTACATCCTGGTCCACAAAGATGCCCTCTCCCAAGAACTGAAGAAAAAGCTGGGGATATGATAACTATACCATATCATCGCCTGCCTTGGCAAAGGTGACACGGATGGTTTTATGGAACGGAATGAAGCGCGACACGATGGCTATCACCAGCGTCACGATGAACAGCCACCCCAGAATGTCCTTCAACGCCAGCAGCAGGCTTTGCTGCTGGAGCGTGGCATAAAGCGAAGAAGTCGCCATCTGTGCCGCTTCGGCATAACCGTGTCCTTGCCCTATTCCGCTGCTCAACGATTGGGAGAACCGCGATGCCGCCAGCGGGTCTGCCATCGTCAGGGTTTCCGATAACGAATGCATGTACTTTTGCTGCAGGTGGTAAAGCACGTTGCTGTAAAACGAAGTTGCCATAATCGGCGCCAGCACCGAACGGCTCAGTATCAGGAAAAAAGCATTCGAGAGCAGGAATTTCGGATTCAGGTCCTCTACCGAGAACAAGGCAAACGCGATAATCACAACCAGCATTCCCAGCCCGCGGATAAACACGGGGAAAAACAGCATCTCGTAAGTGCTTTCCGGCGAAACCGTAAAATACAATATGCCGAAAAACAGGGCAAAGCATGCCATGCCTCCGGCTATGAGGAAGCGGAAACGCCACCGTTGCCACCTGAACCACCAGAAGCAGATGAACGCCCCCAGCACATATCCCGGCAGCATCCATATATATAAAAGGTACGTACGCGCGGAATCCACTTGCAAGATGGAAGTCATATAGTTGGTGAGCAACGTGGTAGACGTGCTGAAAAACATCACCAGCATCATGTAGAGATATCCCACGATGGCTTTGGGCTGATACAAGGGAGCCAGATTGACGAAGGGCTTTTCGGCATGCGCCTGCAACCAAATGAAAAAGGCAATCAGTATGGGACCGATAACCAGGTAGGCGCGAATCTTGAAAGAGGCCATCCAGTCGAGCATCTTCCCATAATCAGCCACGTACATCAGCATCAGCACCCCTACAGCCGCCACCAGCATTTCGCGCAGATGCAGTTCTTCGATCGGCAATCCCGTCCTGTCCTTGTCTTGCCGGAAGCAAATGATTACCGTCAGGACGCTCAGCAGCATCAGTGCCATTTCGAAATAATACATATACTTCCAGTCGTAATGGTATGCCAGTTCTGCCGTAAGCACCATCGAAAGCTGTCCGAACCCGAATACCAGCGGATAGAAATACGAGTAAAACTCGCTGCGTACATCCTTCGGGCTGAAGATGAATTTCACGATACGGATGAACCACAACATCATGAACCCCTTCAGGAAGCCGATGACGAAACTTGCCACAATCAGGATATCCGCATTCTGTGAGCGGGCGCAAATCCAGCTCAGAAAGAACTGCAGGACAAGGTCGGCAAGCAGCAAAGGCTTCGCCGGAAAGGCAGAAAGCACTTTCGGTACAATGGGATAGCCGATTGCCATCCCTGCCGATGCGGCGTAATAAGCCATCGTGATGTCCTCGGTATTCGTGCCCAGCGTATTCGACACCTCGAGCATGCTGCCCGTATAAGCGCCGTTGACCATCAATACCGGCAATATCACGATGAAAAGAGCAGCCACCGCCAGCCAGTCGGGCACCCACCTCCGTACGGGAAGTCCCAAACTCCTTACATCCATCATTTCCGCAAAGCCTCCGTCTCTACCATCATTCCAGCACGCAGATGCCGCATGTCGTCATCCGACGCGTCTTTCAAGTCGATGCGCACCGGAATGCGTTGCTGCACCTTTACGAAGTTTCCTGCCGAATTATCGGTCGGCACCAGCGAATACTTCGATCCGGTGGCTTCCGATATGGCCGTCACTTCTCCCCGGAACACCCTGCCCGGCAAGGCATCTACCTTGATGCGTACGGGCTGGCCGATGTAAATATGCATAATCTGAGTCTCCTTGTAGTTGGCGGTCACCCACTTGTCATCCCCTCTTACCAGATACGAAATGGTCTGTCCCGCCTGCACATATTGCCCCGGTTCCAGTGTGCGCCTGCCCATATACCCGTCGTAGGGGGCTATCAGTATCGTGTACGACAGGTTCAGCCTTGCCAGGTCGAGGTCTGCCTCCATGCGCAGGATGGTAGCCTCGGCGCTTACGGTCCGCTTGCTGGTTTCGGTATATTGCGACTGGGCGGCACGTTTTTGCTCCAGCAAAGCCTGATAGCGTGCTTGGGCTGCCTCGTACGATGCCTTTGCCTGCTCGAACTGCTGCTGAGGGATGGATTCTTCTTTCAATAACCGCTGGAAACGGTGATAGTCTTGTTCCAGTTGCCACAAGCGTGCCTTTGCCTCGGCAATGTTGGCGTCTTGCACCGCAATGTTGGCGTGCGAGGTTTCAATGCCCGAATGCAGGACATCTTGTGCTCCCCGTGCATCCAGCAAAGCCGCTTCGGCCTCTTTCACCCGAATCAGGTATTCGCTATTGTCCAGTACCAGCAACGTATCACCTTTGTGCACATATTGGTGTTCTCTGAAACGCACTTCCTTGATATAGCCCGATGCCCGGACATTCAACGGAGCCACATACTGGTCGATAAAGGCATCGTTGGTTACCTCATAATTGAAATAACGCCAAAAATAAGTGGCGGTCCACCATAGTCCGGAACCGGCAAGGACGATGCACACCACGTTCAATATCCGGTTCCGCATACGTAACTTTCTCAGTCTTTCTCGTTTTATTCTTAGTTCTCCCATGATTTTTCTTTTTTTAGGTACTAGGTGACTAGGGACTAGTTGACTAGATTTTACTAAATACTAGTCAGTGTCATGCTGGATTACAAACAAACTATTCAAGACCTAGTTCCTAGTACCTCGTCAACTAGTCCTTAATACCTGATCAACTTATTTCACAATCTTCCGCAGGCTCTTTCCAGTTGAAAATAAGTATAGATGACCTGCGTGCGTGCCGATGTAAGTTGCAGTTCCGCATTCAACCTCACCGCATTGGCATCCAGCAAGTCGGTCAGTATCGCCAGCTGGTTCAAATACCGGTTCTGCATAATGCGATAGTTCTCTTCCGCCTGGTGCACGGAAAGCTTCAAGGCATCTACCTGGCGCAAAGCTTCCCAGTGGCGGAGAAATGCCGTGCGTACCGTTACGCGCACCTGTTGCTTTTTCTGTTCTTCGGCATTCAGGTTCATCTGCACGGCAAACTTGCTTTCCTTCACCCGGTGATTGTTCTTATACAATGACGAGAAGGGATAAGAGACTGACAATCCGAAATTCCACGCATTGTTATACATGTCCGCCATTGTGCGCGACACGGGGCGTGCCAACGTATTCGAGGCATAAAGCGAAATGCTGGGCAAAGCTTCGGCCTTGGTCAGGCGAACCTCGTTTTTGGCTATTTCGGTCTGCTTGCGCAACAATTGCATGGCAGGGTCGTTCAGGTACGCCTCTTCTACGTAAGTGTCATACTCCTGCAATGCCACCGAACGCCGGAGCAAGGACGTATCGGGCAAAAGCATGCGGTTCTCGTCCAGTCCCAGCAGGATGTCGAGCTGTTGCGAAACCAGCGCCAGGCTGTTCTCGGTTTCGGTCAGCGACAGGCGGTCGTTCGTGAGCTGCATTTCACTGCGCAACACGTCGTTGTTCGTAATCAGACCTTCCTTCTTCATCTGGCGGATATCTTTCAACCGAAGCTCTGATTCCTCGATGTTCCGCATCAGCACCTCGCGCTGCTTGTACAGGCTGAACAGGCTCATATACTGTTCCAGCAGTTCAAGCTTCACGTCGGCACGGTCGGAGGCGGAACGAAGTGCGGCGGCATGGGTCTGCAGGTCTGCCCTCCGGATGGCGTAGCGGATTCTTCCGCCTTTGTAAAGCGGCTGGGTAAAATCTATCGCATAGTTCTGCGACCAGTCGGGCGTGTCGGGACGCACGGCATCCGACAAACCGCGCTGGAATACCACTGGCTGCCCTACGACACCCCCGCGCAAGCCTATCTGCAAATCGGGCAGGCGCGAAGTACGGGCGGTCTTGCCACGTTCGTATGCCATAGCCTCGTCCAAGGCATCTGCCTGAAGGCGCAAGCTATTCTCCACGCCCAAGCGGAACAGTTCATCTACCGTCAGGAACAACGAGTCGGCAGGCTGGTCCTCTTTTATTTCTTCCTTTTCTGCTGCCTGCACATCTATGAAGGCAAGGGCGCAAACGCCCCAGAGCAACAGGCTAAACTTTTTCCAACACATCGCCGGTAAGTTTTAAATCAGCTGACATCGACTCTACTTTCTCCAGCCCTATGGCAACGCCGGCAGACTCGTAAATAGCATCCAGTGCAATGCTGATGCGCTTGTAAAACAAGCTCCCTTCTTCGCTCAGGAAGACCTGCTTGTTCCGGCGGTCGGAAGGGCTTTCCAGCCGGTACACATAATTCTTTTTCTCCAGATTCATTATCAGGTTCGACAATGCGGCTTTTCCTTTGGCTATGCGTTCTGCCAGCACCTGCTGGGAGATGCCTTGTTCTTCCCACAAACACCGCAATACCTGAAGCATCTCGAATGTAATCCCTGCTTCTGTCTTTTTCAGAGCCCGTTGCACAGCACGCCTGAAGGTCATCCGCGTACGAAACAACTGCAACATCAGCTCCCTGAATGCAGCACTTTCTTTTTCCATAAAAACAATCTTTATCCTTTTCGGGGCGCAAAGATACGCATTCTTCTCGAATTAGTCAAATAGTTGACTAAATAAATCAAAAGCTATTCACCACACTCTCATTAAGAACAAACAAGTCTTTCATTGACTAGAGAATCATTCTTTTTGCACATAATAATGCAGGAAACACCACTTGGGGAACTTTGTAACCCCCTTTCAACTCCCTTATTGGCATCAATAATAAATGTGCATGACTTACTTTACCAACCTGCCAAACGCACTTTATGCGTAGGAGCCGGAAATACTTTATCGATGTCATGCAGGTCTTCTTCCGTCAAGGATATGTCGAGGCTTCGGGCATTCTCCTCCACATGGGCGATGCTGCTTGCTTTGGGAATAGCGATGACATTCTGTGTACGCATTACCCACGCCAGCATGATTTGTGTGGAAGTGGCATTATGCCTGCGGGCAATCTCTATCAGCGTCTTGTGGTTGCGCAACCTTCCTTCGCCCAGCGGCGTGTAGGCCATGACGGGAATACCGTGCTGCTCGCTCCACGGGATAAGGTCGTATTCGATGCCCCTGTCTTTTAGGTTGTAGAGCACCTGATTGGCGGCACAGTCCTTTCCGTGTGGTAAAGAAAGAATATGTTCCATATCGTCCACATCCAAATTACTCATGCCCCATTGCCGGATCTTTCCTTCCTGCTGCAATTCCACCAAAGCACGGACAGTCTCGGAGAACGGATAACGGCCTATCCAATGCAGCAAGTAAAGGTCGATGTAATCCGTGCCGAGCCGCCGGAGACTCCGTTCGCAAGCCCGCTTTGTTCCCTCGTAGCTGGCATTGCTTGGCAAAACCTTGCTGACGATGAACGCCTGTTCGCGGCAATCGCGCACGGCTTCGCCCACAAGGTCTTCCGTGTCGTACATCTCGGCAGTATCTATTAATGTCAGACCCAAGTCAATGCCCCGGCGCAGGGCTTGTATTTCTTCGTTGCGCCTGCGCCCCATCTGGTAGGTGCCTTGTCCGAGCGGGCAGACTTGCTGCCCGTTTCGGAAAGTGACATGTTTATCCATATCGCTCATCATTTCAGGTTCTCGCGGTAGAACGCCTCTATCCGGTCGAACGGTATCTTGTCGAAGTTGTCGTAGAGGTCGGTGTGGTTGGCACCGGGGATAATCAGCAGTTCCTTGTTGTCGCCGGTCAGCTTCTTGTAGGTGTCCTCGCTGAAGTAGCGCGAATGAGCCTTCTCCCCGTGGACAAGCATCACGGCACTGCGGATTTCGCCTGCGTAGGACAGTATCGGCATGTTCAGAAACGAGAGTGTTGAGGTCTTGTTCCATCCGCCGTTGGAGTTGAGCGAACGCTTGTGGTAGCCGCGCTCCGTCTTATAATAGGCGAAGTAGTCTTTCAAAAATTGCGGAGCATCGTCGGGCACTACATCGGGCAGACCTCCGGCAAGCTCATACGAGCCGTTGCGATAGTCTGCTGTACGCTGGGTGTTCAGCTGGCGGCGCAGTTCGTGGCGTGCGTCGGCATTGTCGGCGGCATCGAAATAGCCGTTGGCATTGACACGGCTCATGTCGTACATGGTGGCGGCAACGGTGGCCTTGATGCGGGTGTCGATGGCTGCGGCATTAACGGCCATGCCTCCCCAACCGCAGATGCCGAGGATACCTATCTGTTCCGGGTTCACATCGTTGCGAGTTGAGAGATAGTCCACTGCTGCACAGAAGTCCTCGGTATTGATGTCGGGTGATGCTACATAACGGGGCTGACCGCCGCTCTCGCCTGTGAACGACGGGTCGAAGGCTATTGTGAGAAAGCCGCGCTTAGCCAGTTCCTGTGCATACAGTCCGGATGCCTGTTCCTTAACAGCTCCGAACGGACCGCTGACAGCTATGGCAGGCAGTTTGCCCGTTGCACCTTTAGGCACATACAGGTCGGCGGCAAGCGTGATGCCGTAACGGTTGTGGAACGTGATTTTACTGTGATTCACTTCGTCACTCAGAGGGAACACCTTGTCCCATTCTTGCGTTAAATTCAATTTTTCTTCCATAATGTTATTCGTATTAAGTTGATTTTCTTGTGCCATGAGGCTGCCCGTGCCGCAGAGGCAGGCGAGCAAGACCGTGCAGATTGATTTCATTGCTGTTGTTTTCATATTCTTCTGTTGTTTAGATTATCAATACCAGTCATGTTTCTCGTTCCGGTCGAGCGCGTCGATGCGTGCCATTTCTTCCGGTGTCAGTTCGAAGTCGAACACGGAGATGTTCTCTTTCTGGTGGTCGGGATTGCTCGAACCGGGGATGACCGCCACACCGTGCTGCAAGTCCCAGCGCAGGATGACTTGTGCAGGGGATTTGCCGTGCGCTTCGGCTATCTCTTTAAGAGTTTCGTTGCTGAACATTGCCTTTGTATAGCCTCTGCCGCCGAAGGGATACCACCCCTCTATGACAATGCCGTTGCGGTGCATAAATTCCCTCACCTCTTTCTCCTGATAATAGGGATGAATCTCGTTCTGCGTCATCACGGGCTTGATGCTCACTTTCGGCAGGAACTCCGTCATCTCCTTTATATAATAGTTGGACACGCCGAGCGAGCGTATCTTGCCTTCCGCCACGGCTCGCTCCATCGCTTTGTAGGCTTCCACGTCATTGTCGCCCGGATGGTGCAGCAGCATCAAGTCCACATAGCCAATGTTAAGTCTTGCAAGAGAGGCTTCGATGGCTTCCTCCGCGTGGCCGAACTCGTTGGGATAAAGCTTGGTGCAGATGAAGAACTCCTCACGGGGCACTCCAGAGCGGCGTATCGCTTCGCCCACTTCCTCCTCGTTTCCGTAGAACGTGGCGGTGTCGAACTTGCGGTAGCCCAACTTGATGGCGGAGAGTATGGCGTTGATGCACTCGTCCCCGTGCAGGCTGTATGTTCCCAAGCCGAGTATGGGCATGGTGTAGCCGCTGCTGAGCGTAATGACAGGCGGTTTGCCGTTCTCGCCCGTGGTCAAGTCGAACAAGCCTTCGCCGCTTACCACGGTATCATTTGCGTTCACATCGCTGCCACCAGTAATCTCATTTTCCGTCGTCTGCTGATGCGTTCCGTCCGTACCGCAGGCGTTTGTTGACAAAGCCATGCAACACAGCATCGTGAAGAATAACAGTTTTCGTTTCATCATATCCTATCCGTTTGATTTCTTATTACGATACAAAGATACGCCGAAAAAGCTGCCGCATAATTGCTGTGAGGCTCAAATAGTATTGGTGAAAAGGTCAATTTGCAAAGTGTATATTTGTCGTAACTGCACAAAAATCCCGCAACGCGAGGACATCGTTGCGGGATTTTTTACAGGTATAGGATTATTCGCTATAGCCCACCATCCTCATTTTCTTCTTCGTTATCGGGCACCTGCGTCTCGTCGCTTTCCTTGCCCAGCCATTCCATGAACGTGATGCCTTCGTCGGCAACGAGGGCACGGGTGTAGCCGCCGCTCATGTTACGGGTACGGTCGGGCGTGAACTGCACACGCAGGCCAGTAATCTGGTCACTGTTCACTTCCTCTTTCGTAGCAACGCCGTTGCCTGCCGAAACGGTGGTGTAGCGGAACCAGCCCAGTCCTTCAAAATGCACGACACGGCTTTCTTTCATGAAATCCGCCATGATGTTGGGCAGGGCACGGAGCACGGCGTGGGTGTCTGCGGGCAGGTTGTCGCTTAGATAATTCTTGACAGAAAGGCGGGTTAAACTTAAAATTGTTTTGCCTTTACCTGTTTCGTTTCTCACCACTTCACCGGTTCATTCAGAATCACGCCATCGGTTGCGTCTTCTGCCGTGAAGGTGTTGCCCCGATACTGCACGCAAAGCATTACGAGCGGAGTTGTCCCGTTGTTGCGCACGCTGCGCTTACCGTCGGGAGACACGCGCACCACGCTGCCTTCTTCAACAGGGAACACCTGTCCGTCTACTTGGAACTCACCCTTTCCCGCAAGGAAGAAATAAAGTTCCTCATGGTTCTTGTGGGTATGGAGGAATCCCGTTTCCGTTCCCGGCTGGAACATCTGGAAGGAGAACTCGCTGCCCGTTGCTTGAAGTGCCGCGCCTCCGAACACCTTTCCCGGAATCTTCACTTCGGGCGAAAGCTCTATCACATAGTCACTCAGTTCACTCAGTTTGCCAACGCTTATTGCGCTGAAGTTTTCGGCTGCTGCCACATTCTTAATTGCTTTCATTTCTGTAATTTTTTATAGGATTTATAATTTGATGGTTTCCCCATCTTCCGGGATAAGCAGGCGAGACATATCGACACCGTGGTGCAGTGCCTCGTTGCGCAGGATGGCGCGAGTGGTCTGCCCGTGGTCCGTAGCATCCATGTGGACGGCTATCAGCTTGATTTGCAGGGGCAGTTCATCAAGCATTTGCATTACCTCGGCTTCATCGGGGATGATGCAGCCGTCTACCTTGGAGAACTCCGGGAAGACCGCTCCGCCGCTGTTCACCACGATATAGTCGGGCTTGAACCGTTCTACCGTTTCGCGGATGCAGGCTTCCCATTTGCAATCGCCCATGATATAGACCGTAGGAAAGCCCTCTGCCGTCAGCACATAGCCCGACACAGGTCCCATCATCTCGCCAATCTTGCCGAAACCGTGATGGCCGCTCACACGATGAATGGCCATATCCTCCACTGTCGTCTTGTCTTCGATTACTTCTACCCGGGTAAAGCCGTCCTGCTCCACCGTCGCCTTGTCTTGCGGCTGAACATAATAACGGATGTCTTTAGGCAGATGTTGTTTCACGGTTTCATCGTAGTGGTCGGGATGAATATGGGTCTGCAACACCATGTCCAGCCCTTCGGTTATTTCACTGACGGGCATGGTCAGATGTACACGTGGAGTCTTATACACGCCGATTGCCGACTGCATGCTTCCCTTATCGGCAAAGAACGGGTCGACAAGGATGTTGTGCCCTGCATAATTGATTCTCAAGGTGGCATTGCGCACCAAACGGATAGTTGTTGTTTCCATTATCTTCTATGTTTTAATGTTTACGGTTGCAAAGTTCGGCAGAATCTTCCCGTACCTCTATGCCCAAAACAGGGGAATAAATGCCATTTTGATAAAGGAATATATTACCTTTGCGAAAACGACAAGCGTATGAATGAGATAATCAACCCCGAACGACTGGTCAGCGTGCCGTTCAGCAAGACGGATTGCGGCGTGGATTTCTACATCAACACCGCCACGAACAAGGACATCGGCCCTGTGCTGACCGAATACAAACGGTTCAAGACGGACTTCTTCAGTTTCTATTTTCTTCGGAAGGCAAACGGTTTCCTGTTGCTGAACTTCCGCAAGATAGAGCTGCATGACGGTATGGTGTTGCTCCTCTCGCCCCACCAACAACAGGAATGGCATGTGGACGAAGCGGCATTGGACTATACGTTCCTCATTTTCCGTGAGGACTTCATGCGCACATTCATTGCCGACAAGTTCTTTGTCTATCGCTTGCTCTACTATTACCAGACCGATACGCCGCCCTACCTGTATGCCTCGCCCGAAGAATTGGCGGAATACATGCGCTTGCTCGGCAAAATCAAACAGGAATTGCTGCACCCCGTGGCGGACACGTACAACCTCATTGTGTCCGTGCTCTATTACCTGCTGCTGATTATCAACCGGGCATACGCTGCCGCATACCGCCTACCCGTAGAAATCGCGAAGAACAATTACGCCTTCCAATTCAAGGACTTGCTGGAACAGCACATCCGCACCATGCAGCGGGTGCAGGAGTATGCCGACAAGCTTCACATCAGCCGCATCACGCTGAATACTTCGGTCATGGCGCAGTTCGGCGTATCAGCCACCCACCTGCTGAAACAACGTCTGTTGGAAGAACTGAAGAACGAACTGCTCTTCTCCAACCGCACCGTCAGCGAACTGGCGGATGATTTCCATTTCTCCGACCCCAGCCACCTGATGCGCTTCTTCAAACAGCAGACGGGGAAGACGTTCACGCAATATCTACAGGATTATAAGAATGGTATTTATGAATAAAATATATGGTACTCATGCCCAAGATTCTGAACGCAAAGACCGTCCACGACTACAACGCCTACGTCGGGCACGCTGACCAGCATCCGTTGGTCAGCGTCATCGACTATGCCGCGCTGCCGCCCATACGCCACAGCCGCACCCGTTTCTCCGTCTATGCCCTCTTTCTGCGCGATGATTGCTTGGAGGATTTGACTTACGGATGCAGCAAGTACGATTATCGGGAGGGAACGCTTATTTGTGTGTCGCCGGGACAGATAGGCGGTGTGGAAGACAACGGCGAGGTGTTCCGCATCGAGGGTTGGGCGTTGCTGTTTTCGCCTGAACTGCTGCACGGCACGCCGCTTGCCGCACGGATGAAAGAGTTTACCTTCTTTGCCTATCAGGTGAACGAAGCCCTGCACATGACCGCCGAGGAACGGGCTACCCTCATCGCCCTGATGAAGCAGATACAGGAAGAATTATGCAGGCATCCCGATGTGCACCAACGGACTATCCTTGTCGCCTACATCGAGTTGATACTCAACTTCTGCCTGCGCTTCTACGAACGCCAGTTCGCCACACGGAAATCGAGCAATCACGATGTGTTGGCCGGCATAAACTGGGACCGCAAGTGCATCAACAAGTACGTGAAAGGGCTGTAACTGCATTTCCGTTTTTTGAACTGTACAGCAAAATACTTTGAGCTAACCGGCAAAGCCTTTTTCACCCAAACCCGTTACCTTTGCACCAGAATCTTAAAATAAAAAAGATATGGATATTTTCGAAAAAGACCTTTCTGGCGCTATGGTCTCACCCGATGAGCCGGGTTATGACAAACTGATCAGCCCCATCTTCGACACGATGGCTACCGCTGCGGAAATGAATGCAAAAGGCTGGCTCACGCCGGAAGAAGTACATGAGTATCTACGCCGTATTACAGGCAGGGAGATTGATAAGAGTACCACACTGCTGCCTCCGTTCTATGTAGATTACGGCAAGAACATCCGCATCGGCAAAGGATGCTGGATACAGCAGGGCTGCACTTTCTTCGACCGTGGCGGCATCACTATCGGCGACGGCGTGTTTATTGCCCCGAAGGTGAACCTTATTACCATCAACCACGACCCGAACCCGGATAACCGCAGCGCCACATACGGCCGTCCCATTGTCATTGAGGACAAGGTATGGATTGGCATCGGCGCTACGGTTCTGCCCGGCGTGCGCATCGGCTACGGTTCTATTGTCGGTGCCAACAGCGTGGTGACGCATGATGTACCGCCAATGACCATCGTAGGCGGCAATCCGGCAAAGTTCATCAAGAAGATTGAAACTGGGAGCAAGAAATAAGCGCGCTGGTTTTCAGAGAACTTCTGATTCAAAATAATAAGGACCGACAGATGGCTTTTAACCCTACCGGTCCTTGTTTTTAGTATCCGTATTTCTTATTTGTACGCCTTCTCGAAAATACCCACACAATCTTCATGCGACATCTCGCAGGGATTGGCGGCAAAAAGTCCGCCCATTGTTTCACGGGCGTTGCGTGCCAGCGTGTCACATTCTTCCTTACGGATGCCATAGTCGCTCATCTTCAAGTTATCCACGCCGCAGGCTTTCTGCAAGTCGGCAAGCGCGGCCAGAAAGTCTTCGGGCTTGTCGGCATCTTTCATTCCCATTGCACGCGCCATCTTGATAAATTGTCCGTCGCAAGCGTGGCGTTCCACGAAGAAGCGGTAGAACTCGTTGGAAATCATAATCAGTCCTGCACCGTGCGGCAAATCATAGTGATAGGCACTCATGGCGTGTTCCATTGAATGCTCGGCGGTGGTACTGGTGAGTTGCATCGTCAGTCCGGCGATGGTGCTGCCGTAGGCTACAGCTTCGCGGGCTTCGATGTCGTTGCCGTCCTTTACCGCACGGGGCAGGTATTTGGCAATATGTTCGATGGCAGACAACGCTATTGGTTCGCTCAACACGTTCACAAAACGGCTGATCATCACTTCCGTATTGTGGAACAAAGCATCAAATCCCTGATAAGCGGTGTACTTGGCAGGAACGGTACGCATCAGTTCCGGATCCACAATGGCAAGCACAGGATTCAGTTCCGGCGCACCGAAACCTATCTTCTCGTTGGTCTCGTGGTTGGAGATGACACCCCAGCAGTTGATTTCCGAACCTGTGCCCGATGTGGTCGCGATGGTTACGATAGGCAGCCCCGGATGCTGCAAAGGTTGTGCCTTGCCCGTACCGCCATATACATAATCCCACAGGTCGCCGGGATTGGTGGCCATTGCAGCCACAGCCACGGCAGAATCAAGTACTGCACCGCCCGCCCAACGCAAGGACGAAGTCGCATCCGTTTTCCTTGGCGCAAGCGGCAGCTTCCATCACCACCTCTTTCGAGGGATTTTCGTGGATATTATTGCAGATGGTGTAGGCTACGCCTGCCTTTTCCAACTGTGCTGTCACACGATCGAGTGTGCCGTTTACCTTTACCGATTTTCCGCTTGAAATCAGCAGCAATGCTTTCTTTCCCGGCAGCTTCCGGTTGCCAAGTTCATTCAATTTGCCGCGACCGAACAACAGCTTGGTCGGTGTGAAAAGATTAAAATCCATGTTCATTGTTTTATCTCCTTATATTGATTAGACATTTATACGTCCTTGATTACAGATGCAAAGGTAAAGTAAAAGCCCCACAGTGCGATTGCTGTGAGGCTCAAATCATATTAGTGAAAAGTTCAAATGAACATGTAAACCCATAAAGTCTTTCAGAGAACCGCAACCGATTTGCGTATGTTCTCCAGAATAGCGGAAAGTTTGTTGTCTCTCCGGACGATCTGCATATTATATCTTTGCTGTTGCTTCCATATCGCGCTTATTTATAATGGTTACTGATATCCAACAAACGGCATACGGTTATTACCTGTTCGCCGAGAACTTCCCTGACTGTAAATTCAAGGCGGTATTTGATATTGATGCGCACGGATGAAATACCTTTCTTGTAGCCTTGCAGCACTTCATAGTTCAAGGATCGTATGCAGTAAAGCTGTTCTACATTTTCAGCGCGTATGAGAAACATCACGCATTTGTAATAGCCCCTTGATTACTCCGGGCTGGTAGCGGTGCTTCTTGTCACTTATAGGTCCATCCGCTGTAAGATTATTAATCTTCAGGCTGCAAGATTATTAATCTTACAAGCGGAAGATTATTAATCTTACAACAGACGAGGTTATCTGCACAAATCCACGCATAGCATAATTGTTATGGAAAATAAGCAACCGTCCCTATGGCCATTCAGCTAAAATTATTCCGTGTTGTGCCTTGATGTGGCATATCTTCCTTCTAACTTTGCCTGCGTATCTAAAAAGAAATGCTTATGAACGGAATGTACCCAAACCGGATAACCCTCTACTTGCGCACCACCAACTGGACCATGGGATATTGTCTACACCTCAAGTCGTTCAATCTGTCCCGTTGCCTATCCCTTTGGAAATTGGATTGCAGCTTATGTACATCGCTCGCCCGACTGGGAGTGAACAAACGCTCTTCCCTACGTGAAATGGACTACGAAAATACAGCGTGCGCCCAAAAAGGGAAAAACACCAGCTCCATATCACACAACAAATGGAGGGCATATATCCCTTATTTGAATGATGACTGAAAAAACACCTAAAAAGCACAAGCAGCCCATGATATATCTGCCGTTTATCTTTGGCGTTCTAAAAAAATTTCGTAGTTTTGTAGAAATTACAAAGCTAAGAAAACAACGCAACGATAGATTAAAAGACATATTACATAACTTGCTGGCATATTATCAGACCTGGTTAAATCTGGAAAATTTACAAATGGAGTCTACGATAATAAGTCAAAGCCTGTTCTGTATCCTTCACCGAAGGACATGGACTGCTTTTTCTTATTCCGACTCCAAGGTTTTTCCAGAACCCAACCAGACGAATGAGAAAAATATAAGGACATGTCCTTTTTTTTATTCCTATGCAATACATTGGCATACCGTCTGCTTAATTTTGCCACATCTAAACAATTGAAAAAGTTAAACCTAAAACACTGATCCACTATGTCAAAAGTATTCCAAATCATTCCCAAACACACCAAACGGGTGAACGGAACCACCCTCACCCCGGAAATGACAATTATCGTCACTACCCAATCGCACACTACAACTCCTTTCTACAACGGTGCGAAAGAAGTACAAGAAGCCTACATGCGCCTATACGGTTTCGACTATAAGAAAGCCTGCTGCTCGGCAAACGATTTTGATTTCAAAAAACTGGACTAACCTTTACTACAAAGACTATGGACAACAACCGGATTTATCAGAAGATATACGACATTGCCAGCCAACTGCTGAAAGAAAATGCCGTCTATACACGTGCCGACCTGGCATACGAATTACAGGATTTCGGTATCAAAGCGGATTCGTTCGAAATAGGTATGCTGGTATGGAAAGCCTACAAATATTTCAACGACAACGAAGCCATCCGGCACTCTTTCTACGATAATGAAAAGAAAGACCCGCTGGTAGACGAATACCGGACAGATTATCTGATAGAGACGAATGACAACACTTCGCTCTTCCCTTTGCTCCAGCAAAAGTTGGCCAAGGGAAATCAGGCGTTGAACCAATTGGAAAACACCGTAACCCAAACCCTACGGGAACAAGCCGTTAGCGGAAGTATTAGTACGCTTAATACCCTTACAGGTACACAAGGAATCGTAAAAGTAAAAAACGAAGCGACTGCTGTATTCAACCTTTATTCAGAATTAGTCGGCAACTATGACGATGCGAAACATCAAATCCAAGCAGTCACGACCGACTTTGTAAAGCTACGAGGACAAATCTGCGATACCTATCGCCAATACGCCCTTGTTTTGACCGATGCGTTCGGCGATTCCATTAAAACGGTCAGCCCCGAACTGTTCGACTTTGATTCCATCGAATGGCTTGACGTACACGGAATGCTGCAAAACGTAAAGTTAGACTATGACAAGATAAACGAAAAATGTTCTACCTTGATGAGCAGCATTACCGATAGTTTTGCCCAATCGCTGAAAACGGCAAGCCAATCGTATAAAGCAGCGGGCAGCAAGCAAATAGGGCTGGTACTCGCCGGACTTAACATGGTGTCGCACTACATCGATGCCGGACAGAAAACCGCCGAACTGAAACAAGACCTGCTCACGTTGAAAAACAGCGTGAAGCATGATGTAACCCTCATCAAAGGAGACATGGGAAGGCTATTCGTCATTTACAAAACCCTGAACGACCTGTACATCCCACAAGCCGAAGCCTTCTGCCGGTTCAGCAAACAGGTCCTTTCAGGCGAATGGCAACAATTGACCCAAGCCCTCTATGCCGATACGGATATACAATCGCTAAAAGAAGAAAGAGACGAAGCACTCGAATCTTATAAAACCCTTGAGCGGGAAATGACCGACGAGCAACTGAACATCGACTATTACACTACCCGTATCGAGGAATGCCGCCAACTGTTAGACGGAATGCAAACCCAATACCAACAAGCCCAAGCAAGCAAACCCGAAAAACCGTTCTTCTTGACCAACCTGCTCACATTGGGCTCCGCCAAGCAAAAATACAACCGGAACATCTACGACTGGAACCAAGCCTGTGCGCCTGTCATTTCCCAATACGAAGAAATGCAGACCGATATGAAATTGGATAGTGACGAACTGGAACAACTCCAACAACACTTGAACGAAAACAAACGGACGCATCAGCTGCTGAAAGAAAAACTGCACCGCCTCAACCGGGAAATAATGAACAATATAAACGTAAGCTCCGCCCTGCAAATGAAGCTGCTGCCCCACTTGGAATCAATGGTCAAGCTGTTGCGCATTGCCAGAGAAATAGCAAACAGCAAATTAGATAACAAATTGGTAAAAACCGTATCTATCACCCGGCAAAATACCGAACTGCCCCAAGAATTGAAACAAAATCTTCAGCTTTTCGCTGATACCCTGAGAGAACATGCGTCTATTGATTATGAAACAGCTAAAAATTCCTTCTATGCCGTATCAGACGAATACCCGACCGACTCCAGACAATCAACTTCAGACGGAAATGTGACCGAAGCAGATTTCGCACAATTATCGGATGCAGAAAATACAGCGATACAAAACACGGTAAACCTGCTCGAATCGTGGAGCCGACTGAAAGCGATGCAAGAGCAAAGCGCAATAGCCCATCAGGCATACGACAAGGAATTGGAAAAACTTCAGGAAGCATTCCGAAACAACTTAGCCGACATTGATAACCGGGGTATTATCCTGCGCGAAAGCCTGAAGAAAATCAATACCGCCACCAGCGAAGAAGAGCTGAAAGAAGGCTTATTATCGCTGGCACAAAAAGAAGGTGAATCTTTCAGCAAAGAAGAATGGAACGAATTTTTAAACGGAACTAAAACCATCGAACTATGAGCGAACTGCAAAGCAACCGGAGACGTCAGGCTCAAAAAGAACTGGGTCTGACCGATGAACACGAACAGGCACAGATAGAACGTGCCATGAAGCAAGAAGAAGAACGGAAAAAGAAAAAAGAACTGAGACGCATGGAGATAGAAGAATCCTCTTCCTACCGCGCCACCCAGACCATAGCCAAATGGATGGACAAGTATTTCATCGACCCGATACTGGGCTTCATCCTGCCTGCCGGGACCGGAGATGCCTTGACCTCCCTATTCGTAATACCATATATTTATGTCGCAGCCTGCAAGGTGCGTTCATTCCCACTGACCTTAGCTGTGATATTCAACGTGCTCCGTGATGTAGCCATCGGACTGATACCGTTGTGGATTGGCGACATCGTAGATGTATTCAACCGATCCTACGTACAAAACGCCCGGCTGATTGTAGGCTTCGTAGAAGATGACAAAGAAATTATTGAGGAAGTAAACCGGAAAGCCTTTTGGACGGGAGTGCTTATCCTCATTTTCTGCGCTATCATCTACCTGCTGGTCAGGCTTGCCGTACAAATTGTAGAATGGATAGGAAGCTTTTTCTAATTTAAGCTGTTTTGAGAAGCTGTTTTGAATTTCTCCAAAAAGTTTTTCTTGGCTTGATGTATCTATTTTCGTGTGTGCTTTGGGCGATTTTTGGGCCCTTTTCGCTCCTGTTCTTCGTCAGATAGCCCGCTATCTTCCTCATCACAGAAGCGAAAATGCCTCAAAAACTCATCCCAAATCAGCGCACGATAAATTCAAAACAGCTTCTGAATTTATCGTGCGATGAATTCCTTTCTACCCTCTGTTATAAAATGTAAAACTTATTGCAACATAAAGACTTTTCTCTAACTTTGAAAATGAAGCAACCCTAACAACTATGAGTGCACATACTTTACAACTGATGATTGTCCTCACGGTTTTATCTTTTACAGGAAACAATATGAACCGACCGGATAAAGAAAAACAACACTACTATTGCGAATATTGCGGAAAGAAATTCCCTGATGTCCGCCAGCTCACCTCCGCCACCTGCCCCCGTCATCCCGACGGCTCGAACAAAGGTCGTCACAAGCTGTACGAAGGAAGCGAAAAGCAGGAATACACCTGCAAGTATTGTGGAAAGAAGTTCCCCAGCATCCAAGTGATGACGGGCGGACAATGTGTGAATCATCCGAAAGGTACGAACAAAGGACCACACGCCCCGGCGTTGTAGCCCCTACATATAATAAGGAGTAGAAACTATGTTTAAAGGAATGACCCTATTCAAATGTACCCAATGTGGCAAGCACTTCAAAGCCCCCGACATCGAGTATTGTGCCACCACCTTTTCAATGCCTCAGCCCTGCCCGAAATGTGGAAGCATAAGAACACGCCCGGTAAGTTTGTTCGGAAAAGTGACGGAAGAGGTTTATCGGGGGATTTGGGAGAGGATGGAAGAAAAGAAATAAATGTTTTAAAGATCTATATATGAAAACATGTTATAAATGCGGTAAGACATTGGGAGTAATGAGCACAAAATTTGTTTGTAGAAACTGTGGCAAAACATTTTGCTCTCAATGCATGGTAAAAATTGATATTCCTGCTGAAATTGCCTCTTTGTTTAATTTAACGAATGAATTTACAAAGCCGGAATGGTCATTGAGAAAAATGAGTTATGTGTATTGTCCTGTTTGTGCAGCGAAATTTAACGATTCAAAGAATCGGTTATTCTTAGCGAATTCACATTTAGATGATATTGAATTAGTATCCATCAACTATAAAGGATACAAACCTTACGATAAAACATCTGCACGTAAAATAGAGTCCAATTTTAATAAAGACAGAAACGATTCAGAACGTGAATTAAAAGCTATAGCCAAATATTATGGACGTGATATGATTATAAATGTAAAGACAACTTCCATAAAGAAAGAATCAGAAACAGATTCCGGAGGAACTTATATTTATAGGGTTTGGAAATATGAAGGAGATGCAGTAAACCGCTATACAAAAAAATAAACGAAAGTCATATGATACAAGCACTACAACATCACAAAACAAATATCAGATTTATAGAAGACGAAAGGACTTCTATAATTATAGGCACATTATTACATTTGCCAACACAAGACATCTTAGAAATAGTTTCAAATGCTATTAACAATGAAGCCTTAAAACTCATCATAACAAATGCCAAACATTTAACAAAAATACCGAAATTTTGGCCACACTATCCTTCTGAAGGAACATCACGTACGAATTATGTCGAACCAGACATAGTGTTGAGTTTCGATAATTTTGATTTAATAATTGAAGCTAAAAAGGATGATGATACCCCTCATGATGAAACCCAATGGAAAGATGAACTGACTAGCTATGAAAATAAATATGGGAAAAAGAGGAAAATATACCTTATTGCATTAGGAAATAAAGCTCCTAATACAGCTGATAATAGAATCTTCGTATGTAGTTGGTATAATCTTCTTAATTCCATAGAAAAAGAAATTAGAAAAACACTCAAAGAAACAAAATATTTCACTGACAACAACAAATATCGCATATTACTTGATTGTAAAAATGCTTTCGAATTATTGGGATATCCTACAAGCTGGTTGTATGATATGTGTGATTTAGAATACGAATCTATAAATATAGAATCTATAAAGGAGATAAAATCATGGAAGATATAACAAAAGAAAAACTGAGTAAAATCTTAGAAGATGTACGAAAAGCCCATCGACTGATATTCGAGTATTATAAAAGGATTCAATCTATTATAGATTATATCTGCAAAAAAATTTCAAATGGAAAACCTGATGTAACATATTTTCCCTCCCCAAAATATGGTTCGTACTGGTTGTTTACAGAGTATTTTTTTGGAAGAGATGATAAAAAAGGAGACGCCTTTTATATTTTACTTGTTAATAATTCTGCATTAGAAGAGGAAGCGAAAGATGCAAAATCTGAACTGATATTCATTTTTGATGAAGATGATTTGTATTTTACAGGACTAAAAGAATCCGATTGTCGTGACATCATTTCTGAAAAGGAATACAAAAATTGCTCAGAGGAAATACAAAAGATAGCGAGCAATGGACATATCTTTCGAATCAATATAGAAGAAATCACTGACAAAGAAAAATTAGAAGAAAAATGGCGAGAATTTATCAACAAATTGCCCGAAGACTGTTGGCTTAGAGGTAAATAAGGCTTATAATCTTCTATATGAGAACTGTTTTCTAAGTATATCATGGTTCTTAACTCCAAATTATGATCAAGAAAAAGAGAACTTGTTAAGCAATAATGAAGTGGAAATCTACAAATAACAATAACATAAATTAAAAGGATTATGGGTAAAAATGTAAAAAGAGGAGCACTCAAAGATGTGGACCCGAACGATGTAATCGAGTTGATCAAAACGGCTGGTAAGATTATTAGTGACTTATTAAAGAAAGATAAAACCGATAAGAAAGATAAGAAATAGAGAACATTAAGTGTTATACTTCTCACGGTACTTATTTGTGTATTTTATCGATGTCTTCATAGTAAATACGATGTGCACATCGTATTTACAGAAACGGTACGAAATATATAGAGAAATGCACAAATCCATATCGCACATGGTATAGTACATATTTTGATTTCCAAACACGATGTATCTATCCTTATAGGTACGAACGAAACAGTCCTTACACCAGAAATGACTGTTACCGTAACTACCCAGTCGCACACCATAACTCCATTTTATAATGGAGCCAAGGAAGTGCAGGAAGCCTACATGCGACTCTACAACTTCGATTACAAGAAAGCATGCTGCTCTGCAAATGATTTTGAGTTTAAAAAGTTAGATTAAAATTGGCTTCTCATCTGACTCTCAAAAGCCAGTATATCTTACTTTGCCGATGAAGATATACTTCATCAGTCAACACAGTATATCTTCATTGGCAGTTGAAGTATATCTTCTTTCAGAAACCTGTTTTTTTTCATTCACTTGTGCAATGTTTTGGCACTTCCCCACCCTAACTTTGCACAAGTAAACAATAACCAAAGATGATTATATGGAAACATTCAGAAAGAAAATCCAGCAAATGACCGGTTGGTCAGACACTGTGGTCAATGCCATTCAAAGTGAAGCCGAAGCACGTATCTACATCGGTGCAGGACTGAAAGAAACAACTGTCAACGGAAAACCAGCCTTAATCCAACCCCGGATAGACCCAAACTATCAGATGCCGGAATGGTGGATAAAGGAACACGGGGAAAAGTGGCGCGGATGGACAAACAGCGACTTAATGGGCGAAGGTTATCCTCCACACGATGAAAACGGAGACCCATACGAGCTGCACCATATCGGGCAACTGACCGATTCGCCTCTTGCCGAACTGACCTGGTCGCAACACCGGGAAGGGGAAAACTATGCGGTGCTGCATACTACCGAAGACTACTCGGACATTGACCGCAGAGCATTCGAGAAAGAGAAAGCTGCACACTGGATGGCAAGATACCGGACAAGAGTATGAGAAACATGCAACATACATTTCCGGGTGAAGAACTGGACAAACGGGAACGAGTGTGGCGTTTTGCCGACTATGCAGCAGGAGCCTGCGTATCGCTGTTGGAAGGATTCATGCGTCACGCACAAATCCCCGACCAATTGAAACCTACGTATGAAGAAGCCGCATTTGCCTTGCACTACATACTCGACAACCAACAGGAAGAGGAAAATGTAAATCTGGAAACCTGTGCCCGTGTCTTGTTCGGGTTACATCATTTTGCCATCTGCCTGCCTTTTCTCAATGCCGAATACATAGCTGTAGACGATGAAGACTATGCTCAAACGAACCGACTGATAGCCAAGCGGATACTCCCTGTGCTGAAAGACTTTGCAGCACACACCCAGTGTCCACCCAGCTACTTTAACCGCATCTACACAGACATCAAAGACCAGTGTGCCCACTGGGATGCCACCCTGCAAGAGATGATATTTGCTTTCGAGTATTTGACCGAACCTGCCAAGTACCATAACGAAAGAGACATCAAACGGATGCAGACAGGACTACACCTATTTGCCGAATACTTACAAGAAATGTATAATTGAACCCCATGCGAAAAAGGAACACGCACATGAAATACAGAGACGGGTATTTATGCGGATACGATGACCTGACCCAGCTGCCGGTAGACATACTGGAAGACATCATCATCCGCATCTACCAAGATGGTTTGCACTGCATTTGGAAATCTGGGACAGGGAAGATACGGAAGAAAGATGTTATTCGGACGAAGAGTGCGATTTATGGGGAGTGCTTTGCGGGGAAGAGCGCAGATATACTCCTTTTGGGGTGTGATGAGAGACCATGTCTACGTCAACGAAAAAGAACCGGAAGACAATAGTCAGCCCCAACAACGCCTGTACAATCCCATCTTGGAAGACAGATTAAAAGAAAAACAAGCAAACGGGTTGGGAAAAGACTTCTGCTACATGAAAGAAACATACAAGCTTTCGTGGCAGGACATGATGCAGATTTCACGCTTCAACCTGACCGTCAAGATGTATTACGATTAAATTAAACGACCAAAAACCATGACAAAAGACCTGTTTGACAAATATATATGGCTGGTAGATACTATCTACCGTGCCGGAAAAATCACTCTCGAAGAAATCAACAAACGGTGGATGCGTACCCAGTTAAGTGAAGGGACCAGCCTGCCACACCGCACGTTCCACAACTGGCGCAACGCTATCGAGCAAGTATTCGACATCAACATCGAATGCGACCGCAAAGCTGGTTATTATTACTACATCGAGAATGCCGACGACATGGAAAAGGGAGGCGTACGCAACTGGCTGCTCAACACGTTTGCCGTAAACAACCTCATCAATGAAAGCCATCACTTGAAACGTCGCATCTTATTCGAAAACATACCGTCAGGCAGGCAATTCCTGACTCCCATTATCGAAGCGATGCGCGACGGATTGGAAGTGAACATGCTGCATCAAAGTTATTGGCGAGACACCCCCACCCTATACACCGTACAGCCCTATTGCATCAAAGTGTTCAGGCAACGCTGGTATGTCGTAGGATTTTGTAAAGAACGTAACGCCCTGCGCACGTTTTCGTTAGACCGGATACACCAGCTGACTACTTCGGACATACATTTCACTTACCCAAAAACTTTCGACCCGGAAGGATATTTTGCCGATTGTTTCGGCATCATTGTAGACAATGAGGATGTCGAGACTGTACGGATAAAAGTATCTGCCACACACCGGCAATACGTGCGTGCCCTGCCACTACATTCCTCCCAAACAGAAGTGGAGACAACGGATGAATACTCCATTTTCGAATACCGTATCAAACCGACTTTCGATTTCAAACAAGAAATCCTTTCGAGAGGAACCGACATGGAAGTCCTTACTCCCGAATACTTCAGAAAAGATATTGCAGACACCATTCGGGAGATGTCTGCCCACTACCTATAATCCCAAAACTTTGTCATCTGTATTCGAAACAGGAGGACGATAAAAAGAAAATTTGAATCTAACCCGATTATGAAACAGAAATTTTACCATAAATAATATAAATCAGAAGTTAAACGTAAAATGAATGTCCGCATTTAGCCGGCAAAAAGTAAAAAAGGAGTTATTTCAAGGAGTTAAAAGGAGCTAGAAGACCAATACTTTTATGCTATTGGCTTTTAACTCCTGCCGAAGGCATAACTCCTTCTAACTCCTTTTACCTACTGGTTTCGTGAGGATATTCATATTATAAGAAGCTATTGATTTCCTGTTTTCACTTCGCTCCATGCCGGCGGATTAACTCCCATCAGGTGGCGGACAAAGAAATCGTAACGTTTATGTTCGCCGAAGGCTTCACCCATGGTGTGGTGCGCACCGGGAATAACCACCAATTCAAAATCCTTGTTGGCTTTGATAAGTGCATTGACTACTTGCATGGTGGAGGCAGGGTCTACGTTGTCGTCCAGTTCGCCTACCACCAACATCAGTGGGCGAGTCAGCAGGTGGGCGTTTTCCACGTTCGAGCATTCCTTGTATGAATCGTCTATCGGATAGCCCATCCACAGTTCGTTCCACCAGATCTTATCCATACGGTTGTCGTGGCATCCGCAAGCTGAATAGGCGGCTTTGTAGAACTCGGGATGTAGCAAGACGGCGTTCAATGCCTCTTGTCCGCCAGCCGAACATCCGAAGATACCTACACGGTCGAGGTCGATGTACGGATACTTCTGCGCAAGGGCTTTCAACCAGGCAATGTGGTCTGCCAGTCCGGAGTCTTTCAGGTTCTTGTAGCATACTTCCTCAAACTCTTTCGAGCGGAACGAAGTGGTCATGCCGTCTACCTGCACCACGATGAAGCCCAGTTCGGCAATCGCCGACATGTAGCCGTTGAAAGGCGAGAAGGTCTTGGGCACGTACTGGTCGCCCGGACCGGAATAGATGTATTCGATAACAGGGTATTTCTTCGAAGCGTCGAAGTTGGACGGGCGGTAGACAATGCCCCACATGTCGGTCTTGCCGTCGCGTCCTTTGGCGGCGAATACTTCGGGAGCTTTCCAGCCGTTGGCGGTAAGTTTCGAAATATCGGCTTTTTCCAGTTCCATCATCACTTTGCCGTTTTCCGCGTTGCGCAGTACGGCTACAGGAGCCTGGTCTACTTTGGAATAGACATCTACCAAGTATTTATGGTCTGATGAATACCATGCTTTGTGCATTCCCTCCTCAGGAGTCAGTTCTTTCATGCCTTTGCCATCGAAGCCGATGCGGTAATAATGTATCAGATACGGGTCTTCGTCTTTGTTCACCCCGTTGGCTGAGAAATAAATCTGCTGGTTGGCTTCGTCGACGTATTGCACTTCCCGTACATACCATTCACCTTTGGTGATTTGGTTGATGGGGCTTGCCGTAGCGCGGTCGTATAGATACAGGTGGTTGTAGTTATCCCGTTCACTCGACCAGATGATGCGTTTGCCGTCGTTCAGGTAGTAGCGGTAGATGCGCGGATAGTTGACGTATTTTTCTTCCTTTTCTTCGATAAGCGGGCGTACGCTGCCATCAGTTACCGACATTTCGAGTACCCGGTAGACTTTGTGTCCGCGTTCGTTGTATTCGAAGGTAATTCCTTTGCTGTCGTTGTTCCATATAGGTCCGTACAGTTCATACTGGTGGCTGAAGAGTTCGGTAGAAGGTATCAGCCGTTTGCCGTCTTCCACCCCGAAGATGCAAGGCACTTTAAAGGGCAGTTCATCGCCCGGTTTGGCGTATTCTTGCTTGTGCAGTTTGGGCTGAAGCTGGTCGGCTGGTGATGATTCCACGTAGTATACATACCGTTTCTCGGTAGGGCGGATGCGGCAAGAGGCTACATACTTCGAGTCTGGCGACCAATAGATATACGATGAGTAATAGTTTGCCATCGTGCCGTCCTGGCTCAGTTGCTTTTCTTCACCGGTTTTGATATTGCGTACGCATACGTTGTCGTTTTTGATGAAAGCCACATACTTGCCATCGGGCGAAGTGACGGGTGCTCCCTCTTTTTCGTCATCCCGTTCCATCCAGTGGCGTTGCGGTCCCGGTGCAGGAAGGTTGCCTTCCTCGGTCAGCTTGTTGTGGGTAATGTCGAAGCACCAGCGCTTTCCTTCAAAAACGAAGCGCAAGGTGTCCAGGCTTTGCGACACGCGGCATCCGCGGATGGGAAGCTGCATCGGGTCGATTTCTTTGCTTGTGCTTGCGGCAAGGGATGCCGATAACTTGTTTGAGTCGAATAAAAGAGCGCGTTTCTTCTCGCTGGCATCTACTTTCACGTATTCCTCACCTTCGGGGGTATTTCGTATGTACCAAAAACAATCGGTGCCTTCTATCCACTGCGGGTTTACGTTGCTGTAGTATACTGATTTCGGACTGTATTTTTCGCGCAGCCCGTAAGCGCGGTTGTAATCTTCTAATGTGCCTTGCGCCCAAGCCGCACCGCTAATCAGGAGTGCGGCGGTAGTGAGTATGGAATATTTCATTGGTTTGTCGGGTTTATATTGTGCAGGTAACGTATTAAGGAGAGAAAGGAAGCGAAGTTCGAATATAAGCTTTATTTTTTAGCGATATCATCCAAATTTTACTTCCTTTCTCTCCTTTAATACGTTACTACTTGAATACTATTTCACTTCCCATTCATAAATTCCGGAAGCGTTTTTCTCTGGTAATACGACTTCCAATTTGACGGCTTTGGTTTTGACCGGTTCGAAATCAACAATGTTCGGGTCGCCTTTCTTTACGCCGTAGCCGTTCAGGTTCTGAACCGGAGTCCATGCACCTGCTGCGTCCTTGTAGTAAATCTTCCATGACTTCGGGACACGGCATCCGCCCCATGGAGCGTCATCGAACCAATAAACCGTAGAGCTGGAGACGGTCATTTCTTCAGGGAACTCGTATGAAATCCATTCGGTTGTCCCTTCTTTAGGCCACCAATGATAATAAGGAATGGTACGGTCGTTCTCATCTTTTGGCACCAGTCCGTCGGAGATAGAAGAAAGCGATGAACCTTTGTGAGATGCATCTACCTTGCTTTTCGATGCCAATGTGGGGATAGCTGTCGGACGGGTAGCGTTTACTTCATAAGGCAACCATACCGCCATGTTGCCCGAACCACGATGTGCCCATGCGTAGTAAGGAATCAGGGTCAGTGTATGGTCTTTTGCAACGAGGCGTCCGTTGTTGTCATATTCCAGGGTTTGTGCCTGAGTTTTGATTTCATTGATGCCGTACAGCAGGTCGGGTTTGCTCACCACTTCAAATTTCGGTGTGCGGTTCATCAGGATGCTCAGTACGTCGAAGTCGTTGTCGGGCCATTCGGCGCAATATACAATCGGGCCTCTTTCTATCGCAATGCGTCCACGGTCGGCTTCCACTTTGTTGTTGGCTTTGACGGTGCGCGGTTCCATGTCGAAGTGCACTTCCACCTGGTCGCCTTTCTTCCATTTCCGGTCGATGGTGAAATATCCTTGCTGCAGTTCAGCATTCATTTCTTCACCGTTTACTTTCACGCTGTATTTGGGGCGCAGTCCGTCAGTGTACATATACAGGTCGCTCGGCACGACTTGATTTTGTACCCAGCCCGGTATGCGGACTTTCATGGCGAATTGTCCGGCACTGTTACGGTCTACGGTGATGGTGACATCTCCGTTCCAAGGATACGAAGTGGTTTGTGACAGTTCTACTTTCTTGCCGTTAACTTTCAGTGTCGCGTTGTTCGACATGAAAAGGTTGACGTATACATTGCGGTCTTTTACGGCATATACATATCCCGGAAGCGAAGGAATAAAGCGGCAGATGTTCGACGGGCAGCAAGCACATCCGAACCAGGGCTGACGCTGGTGTTGTCCCATAGATTCCAAGGGATTGGGATAGAAGAATCCTCCGCCGTCGAGCGATACGCCCGAAATCAATCCATTGTAAAGCGTACGTTCCAGTACATCGTAATATTTGGCGTCGCCATGCAACAGGAAGAGGCGGTAATTGACATACACATTACCGATAGCCGCACAGGTTTCGCAGTAAGCCGACATATTGGGCAGTTCGTAGTTGGCTCCGAAAGCCTCGCCGTTGCTGGTGGCTCCGATACCGCCGGTAATGTAGAGCTTCTTGCCTACAATGTTGTCCCAAATGCGGTCGATGGCATGTACATACGATGTGTCTCCTGTCAGGGCTGCCACATCTGCCATGCCGGCATACATATAAGTGGCCCGCACGGCGTGTCCTACCGCTTCGTCTTGTTCGATGACCGGTTTGTGTGCCTGGCTGTATTCGTCACGACGTGATGTGTAGCCACGTTTGTCGAGGAAGAATTTGGCTTGTTTCAGGTATTTTTCATCACCGGTGACAAGGTATAGCTTGGCAAGTGCCATTTCGGCTATCTGATGTCCCGGTACACGTACCACTTGGTTGGGGCCGTCGCCTATTTCACGGCATACACAGTCGGCATAACGGATGGCTATGTCGAGGAAATTACGTTTTCCGGTAGCCTGGTAGTGGGCGATAGCGCCTTCTATCATGTGTCCTAAGTTATAGAATTCGTGGCTCAACTCCTCTACTTTCTCCCAGCGTTTGCTTCCTGCCCATTCGTGCGGGTGTTTGGGGTTCATCGTGCGTGCGGTATACAGGTAGCCGTCGGGTTCTTGCGCGGCGGCAACGATGGTCAGCACACTGTCGATGTATTTTTCCAGTTTCTTGTCGGGATAGGTTTGCAGCAGATAGCTGGCTCCTTCGATGGTTTTATATACATCGGTATCATCGAAAGACAATCCGCCTACCTTGATGGTATCGCTTGGATGAGCGGCCATCTCAAAATTTTTATAACGTCCCGTCTCTTCACATTTGCTGAATGCCAACGGAATAGTTGTTTCACGGCTCGCCTTCAGCCGTTGTCCCCAAAATGAATCTGTAATTTTTACAGAAGTGAACGGAACGGGGTCGATAGGATACCCATGTGCCGCCGTTCCCTTTTGTGCATATGCTCCTCCTGTTACGATAGAAAAGAGCAAAGCGGAAATCATCAGTTTTTTCATGATTTGTATTTTTTATGTGAATTAATTGTTTACTGTCATTTCACTTTCCATTCGATGATTCCTCCCGATTCGCCCGGCTGGAGCTGAGCGGCTATTTTCAGTCCAGTGGTCTTTACGGGCTTGAAGTCGAGGCTGTTGTAGCAATCTTTCTTTACGCCGTATTCGCCGAGGGCTTCCACTTCTTTCCACGTGTTTCCTACCTTATAATATAATTTCCAGCTTTGCGGCACGCGGAAGTTGCCATCGTAGTGGTCGAAGTCGAGCCAGTACACCTGCACGTTCGATACAGTATAAGGCTGGTCGAACTCGTAGGCAAGGCTTTCTTCGGTGCCTTCTTTCAGCCACCAGTAGTGGTAAGGCTTCGAAGTATCCGACGAACGGCGTGGTTCCCATTGGTCGTTCACACCCCACGCATACGAGATGACCGAAGCCGATTCGGGTGCATCTTTCTGGATGGGTGCCTGTATGCTGAACGTCTGTGCCTTGCTGGCTATGGTCGGTTCGGGGGTTGGAGTAGCATATTCCTTGGCTTCGGGAATCCATACTTCCATCTGGTCGGCACCGCGATTGTTCCACGTAGAGTAAGGAATGGCGCGGAAAGTAACATCATTCACCGTACCGTCACGTTCCACTTCCTTGGCTGCTCCGCTCAATACCATTACGCCATTAAGCAGACTGGCATCGAAGGATGCGTCTATCTTCGTGTCGGGAGCAATGAACTTATTGAACACGGTACTGTCGGGCTGGTCTTTACCTTCCAAGCAGAACACAATGGGTCCGCGTTCCAGTGCCAACATGCCGCGGTCTATTTCTACTGAGTCATTCGCCTGGATGCGACGTACGTCCATCGGAAGATCCAGCTCGATGACGTCGCCTGCTTTCCAGGTGCGTACCAAGGTTTCGTAACCGTCGCCTTCGGCTGCCCGTGCCGACGAGCCGTTTACTTTCAGGGTATATTTTTTCGGAGCATCGGTATAGGCGTAGAGGTCGGAAGCTACCGGCGCACTCTTTGCCCAACTGGGGATGCGCAGACGGATGGCGAACTCTCCTTCTTTATCGGGTGTCACCTTGATGGCTATTTTGCCGTTCCTAGGATAGCCGGTAGTCTGCTCCAGTGTGACGTGGGTGCTGTCGGCAAGTTGCATCTCGGCTTTACCTTGTATATAGAGGTTGACGTAGATGTCGTTCTGCTGGGTGGCGTAGGCATAGTTGGGCACGGAAGCGATGAAGCGGGTCACGTTGCCCGGGCAACAAGCACAACCGAACCAACGTTGGCGTTCGTGCTGCCCCATCGATTCCAGCGGATTGTCGTAGAAAAACTTGTCGCCACTGAGCGAAACGCCGCTGATGACACCGTTGTAAAGTGCACGTTCCAGCACGTCGATGTATTTCGATTCGCCTGTGGCAAGGAACATGCGGTAGTTCCAGTACACGTTGGCGATGGAAGCGCAAGTCTCGCAATAGGCGGTGTGGTTCTGCAGTTCGTAATTCGGTCCGAAGCCTTCGCCTTGTGCACGCGACCCCATGCCGCCAGTGATGTATAGCTTCTTGCTTACGAGGTTGTCCCACAGGCGGGTCAAGGCATGGAAATAAGCCGTATCATGAGTAAGGGCTGCCACATCTGCCACACCCGAATAGAGGTAGCCGGCACGTACGGCGTGGCCCACGATTTCGTCTTGTTGCAGGATGGGCTTATGGTCTTGGCTGTATTCGCTCAGCTTGTGCCCGTCGGTGCCCCGTCCGGTTTCTTCGACGAAGTATTTCGCCATGTCGAGGTATTTCCGGTCGCCCGTCACCTTATATAATTTGCAGAGTGCCATCTCTACGATGGGGTGTCCGCTGGGGCGGTGTATCTGTCCTTCCTTCGGTCCGAAGGTCTTGCAGACGAGGTCGGCATTCTTGATAGCGACATCCAGGAAGGTACGCTTGCCGGTAGCACGGTAATGGGCAACGGCTGCTTCGTACATGTGTCCGCTGTTGTACAGCTCGTGGCTGTTGATTTTTTCCCATTTCGAGCGTCCCCACCATCCGGAGAGACGATAACATTTATTGGTGACGCAAGTAGTAAGATAACCGTCCGGTTCTTGTGCCGCAGCAATGATGTTGATGACGCTATCCAAGTAATGGTCCAGTTGCGGGTCGTATTTCACCGCGAGCGAATACGATGCCCCTTCTATTACCTTATAAGGATCGGTATCGTCGAAAGAAAAGTCGCCCCGGTGCTCTCCTTTTTTCAGTCCGGCGGCAATGGCGAAGTTATCAAATCGTCCGTTTTTCTCACATTCTTTAAATGCGGAAGGGATAGACACGGTGCGGTTGGTCTCGATGCGGGGCAACCAGAAGCTATCGCTCAGGTGCACCTGAGTGAACGGCACTTCCTGAATGGGAGCATCGGGCTGGATATAGGCAGGTTTGCCACACGAAGTGACTCCCAACGCTACAAGTCCGCTCATCAGTGTTAACAGATAGTTCTTCATATTATTATTTTTAAAATTTCATCTGCACAAATGTAGGAGGAAATCTGAAAACCGGATAAAAAGATAGTCCATACTTATAAGAAAATAGTCGTGTAGAGGTCTACAGAATATGCTGTACAGCACGTTTAAACAGAATATAGACGATTTTGTCATCTGTTTGGATGATTTTTACAGATGAATATATCCGCAAACCAATTGTTTTACTATGTTGTAAGAGATTGTTTTAATTTCTCCGATAAATTTGCTTAGCAGATACGAATCAATATATGACTGAATGGTTCAGGATCTGTTACAGGCTACCTTCTTTTTACGTTTTCCATATGAAAACCGTACGGTTTCCATATCGAGAACGTACGGTTTCCATATCGAGAACGTACGGTTTTCAATTGGAGAACGTACGGTTTTGATAGGAAAACCATAAAAGGATGCCGTCCGGATTGATAATACAACCCTATCAGAAACTCCAAATATTGGGAAGGATTTTGGGATTTTGATTAAGAAGCTGTTTTGAATTTCTCCAAAAAGTTTTTCTTGGCTTGATGTATCCGTTTTCGTGTGTGCTTTGGGCGATTTTTTGGTCCTTTTCGCTCCTGTTCTTCGTCAGATAGCCCGCTATCTTCCTCATCACAGAAGCAAAAATGCCTCAAAAACTCATCCCAAATCATCGCACGATAAATTCAAAACAGCTTCTAAAATGAATATCCGCAAAATGCCAGCAGATAAAAGAAATTAGAAGGAGTTATGCCTTCGGCAGGAGTTAAAGGACAATAGTATTGGCTTCTAACTCCTTTTAACTCCCTCAAATAACTCCTTCTAACTCCTATTGGTAAAATACGGACATTCATAAAAAACCGCCCATCAATTCGTTGCGGTTTTCCCCGATGCAATGAACTTGCCGGGCGTCATGCCGAACTGTTTCTGAAAGCACTTACTGAAATACGATGGATTGCTGAAACCTACCATGTAACTCACTTCGCTGATGTGGTATTTGTTTTCTTGCAACAGCAATGCCGCCTTTTTCAGTCGTACCAATTGAATCATCTCATTGGGTGTAACGTTTGCCAGCGCTTTTATTTTCGCGAACAAGCCCGAACGGCTGATGCCTAACTTTTCGGCAAGAAAATCGACCGACAAATCGGGGTTGTCGAAATTGTTTTCTATCAGTTGGTTCATCCTGGTCAGAAACTCTTCGTCTGCCTGGTTGCCCGCTATCGTGCTGATGGGCACTACCGGCATCTGCGAGAATTTCTGTTGTAATTGGCTGCGCAAGTCCATCAGGTTTTTCACGCAGGCTTCCAGGTATTGCATGGAAAACGGTTTCTCGATATACGCGTCCGCGCCGCAATTCATGCCTGCAATCTTCGAAGCGTTATCGGTTTTTGCCGTCAGCAGGATAAAAGGAATGTGACTGGTCAGCCGGTCTTCACGCACCCGGCGGCACAATTCGATACCATCCACGTTGGGCATCATCCAGTCGCTGATGATAAGCGAAACTTCTTGTTCTTTCAGTCGTTGTAATGCTTCTGCGCCATCGGCTGCGGTAATCACTACATAGGCGGTGCCGAAGCTGTCTGCCAAAAAACTTGACATGTCTTCGTTGTCTTCCGCTATCAAGACGACAGGCAGCTTCTTATTCGCCAAACCGGCAGGCTGCACCTGCAGAATGCCTTCGGGCACTTCCGGGACTTCTCCGGCAGTTTCTATGGAGTCGGTTTTCTCTTGCCGCACCGGCAGTGTAACACGGAAAGACGAACCTTTGTTTTCTTCCGACAGTACATCGATGCGTCCGTGGTGAGCTTCTACAATGCCCTTTACGATGCTTAATCCGATGCCTGTACCCGGCTTGTTGTCGTGCGCCTGATAGAAAGGACGGAAGATAAGTTGCAGTTCTTTGGGGCTCATACCTTTCCCGTTGTCGGTTACGGTCAAGGTAAACGTATGCTCTTGCGCAGCAAATTCCATCTTCACCTGGTCGCGGGTGTACTTATTGGCGTTAGTCATCAGGTTGCTCAGCACTTTGGTGACCGCCTCGCAGTCTACATCGGCACGGAAGTCTTCGGGCGGATAGACCTCGGTTAGCGTAATGCCCCGTTGTTCCAGCGAAGGCTGGAAGCGCTCACACACGGCTTGCATCAGTTCTTTGATGTTCTGCGGCGCAAAACGCATTTTCATTTCGTTTTGTTCCACTTTGCGGAAATCCAGCAACTGATTTACCAGATAGAGTAAACGCTGGCTATTACGATCGATGATATTCAAGTCGTTGCGCACTTCCGACGGCAGATTTTGCGTAGACTGCATCACCTTTTCCAACGGTCCGATGATGAGCGACACGGGCGTGCGTATTTCGTGTGCAATCATGGTGAAAAACGAAATCTTGGCTTCGTGCATTTCTTTTTCCTTCCGCACGTTCAGTTCATCGATGGCCTGCGCGTGTCTTTTTTCGCCGCGGCGTACGATGTAGCGTATCAATACGGCCAGCGCGAGCACGGACAGGACGATGTAGGCAGCCTTGAACGGGATAGACAGGTAAAAAGGAGGATGGATGACAATACGCAAAGCGGTGCCTTCTTCGTTCCACACCTTGTCATTATTCGAAGCTTTCACCCGAAACGTATAAGTCCCGGCAGGAAGGTTGGTATACGTGGCATTGTGCTGTGACCCGACGTGGTTCCAACCTTTATCAAAGCCCTCCAACATGTAGGCATACTGGTTTTTCTCTGGAGTGCAATAACTCAATGCCGCATATTTCAGGGTGATGACATTATCGGTGTACGGCAGATGCAGTTCTTCTAATTCGCCGATAGCAGCGGGTAGTATGCCTCCGTTTTCGGTAGCGATGGGTTTGTTGAATATTTCCAGTCCGGTCAGCACTACGGCAGGAGCTTGTATGTTCGATTTCAGGCGGTGCGGATGAAAACGGTTGAATCCATTAATGCTCCCGATATAAATTTCACCGCTTTTCGACATTTGCACTGAAGCGGGCAGGAAGGATTCGTTCTGCAGCCCATCGCTGCGGGTAAACACTTGTGTCCGTCCGTTTTCCGGATGATATTTTACCAGTCCTTTCGCCGTCGTGAGCCACAAATGCTCGTCACTTTCCGCTATAGCGTTGATGCATTCGTTCGGAATGCGCAAAACTTGTCTGCCGAACCGGTCTTCTTTCTCCTGATACAGGCAAAGCCCTTCGCCCGTGGCTGCCCATAGCCTGTCTTTCCGGTCGATGTACAACTGATTGACAATCTGGCAGGCGATGCCTTCCGCCTTACCGTAAGCCTTCCATTCTTTTTGTTCCGGCTGGTAGCGGTACAGCCCGTCACCCTGTGTGGCAATCCACAGGTAACCTTTCGCGTCTTCTTTCATATCGATTACGGTGGCTTTTACCTGTTCGATGCGTATCAGCCTGTCCGTGGGGCGGTCGTAGCGACATACCGAAACCATGGAGCCAGTCCATATCTGCCCCCTTCTGTCCTTGAATACGGTATAGATGCTCATTCCTTCCGGTTCCTGATCCTGATAGTCTTTTATCGTTCCGGTTTTCCGGTTCAGGAGACGGATGTTTTTCCCGTACGTGCCTATCCACAGGTTATCGCCATCTATACATAACGCGTGTACGTTGTCGTTGGCAAACGCCGTTCTGCCAGGAAAGTCTTCAAACCTGCGGCGGATGGGGTCGAAACGACTTAATCCTCCATCGTCCGAGGCCACCCATACCTTACCGTCCTCGTCTTCGCAAAAGCGACTGATGATGGTGCCTGTGAACAGACCATTCCCATTTGCGTCCGAATACCCTTCAAACTGTCCGCTGTAAGGCGGCAAGTAATTGATGCCGTTATAGAAGGTGCCTATCCAGATACCTCCCTCCCGGTCTTTCAGGATAGGATAGATAAACCGGTCGGAAAGCGCTTTGGTTTCTTCGCCATAATAAGCATACACCGCACTGCACCCGGTAATCCGATCAATCAGTGCCAGACCGTTATCCGATCCTGCCAATAATACATTGGACGAGTATTCGCCGATGGCATGGATGTGCGAAATGCCTTTGTCGCCATGCGGTTCCATATAACGTTCCACCGCTCCCGTCTGTGGATTGATTTTCCATATACCCTCTGTCCACGTACCTGCCCAGAGGTTTCCTACTGCATCTTCCCACATAGCCATTGAATAGAACGAGTCGGGATTGTCTTGCAACGGAAAGGCGGTAAATTGATTCTTCTGCTTATCGAACCTGTACAGCCTTGCCCAAGTAGATGCCCATAGTTCTCCCTTTTTGTCGCACAACAGGTAGAAAATGTTTCCGTCATCCTCCCGCATGGGGTAATGAGCCAGTTGTTTTCCGTTGGCATACCGGAAAACCCCTTGCGAACGGGTAGCTATCCAGACGTTACCTTGTGGGTCGCAGACGATTTTAGTAACCCAACTCCGGATGGGGCTAAGGCTATCTGCCGCCACCGGACGGAAAGGAATGATTCGCTCCGGCTTCCGCTCGAAAATGTATACGCCACAATCGGTGCCCAACCACAGACTGTCTCCCCTCTCGCAAAGACAAGAAATGGTATTAGTAAGAAATTCTGGCGAAGACGCGCTTTCTTTCTGATAAAACGTAAACTCGATTCCATCGAAACGATTCAGTCCGTTGTCTGTACCTATCCAGATGTATCCTTCGGCATCCTGTAAAATATCGTAAACAGTATTCGATGACATTCCGTTTTCTATGTTGTAGTGTCTGAACTGGAACAGGGAAGGCAGTGCATCGGCAGCCGCTCCGAATAAACAGACATTGCATAACATCCACAGACAGAATAGTTTCTTTATATTCATGGAAGTAATGATTTTCGAATAACGGCGCAATTTACGGAAAATAATTTAAAAGAATGTCATCTGTCTTGATTTTTATTTTTGGGGATTATTTGTTCATTTCATTTCAGATACACCGTGATTTTTCCGCTCAGCTGGAGGAGAGAGATTTCACACATTTTGGTGTCATACTCGGCAGAGAGGATGCGTTCTTCGGCATCGAGCAGGCTTTGTTGTGCCTCACGCATTTCGATACCGGACAGATTTCCCAAGAGATAACGCTCTTTGGCTATCTCGTGATTCTCTTTGGCGGCTATCAGGTTCTGGCGTTCCAGGTGCAGCAGGCGGAGGTTGTTGCGGTATGCCTGCCACAGGTTGCTCAAGTCGGCACGCAGGGCTTGCTCTACCTGCTCGCGTTCCAGCTGGGCATTGCGGATGGCAAGGCTGGCATTGCGCTTTTCGCGCCGGCGGTTCCCGTCGAAGATATTGAAACCGATGGTGATGCCTCCGCTGAATCCCCAATTGTTGCGCTGGCGCGTGGCGTTCACATCGTATTTATTAAAGGTATAGCCATATCCCGCATTCAGGCGCAGGTAGGGATAGTTGCGCGAGAGGACTTTCTTGTAGTCCAATTGAGCCAAGACGGTATTTTGGTCGGCATGCAAGAGATTGGCATTGGTGCTTAACGTGGCATCCCAAAGCTCGTCGAAATCAAGGATGCGGTTCAGGTCGATGACCGAATCACGCACCCGGATGGGACGGTCTACATCCTTATTCGCCATCAGTTCGTTCAAGTTGATGCGCGAGGTGTGCACCAGTTCCTGCTGCTTCATGTACTGGGCACTGTCGGCATTGAAGTCTACCGTTGCCTGTTGGAAATCGAGACGCGAGAAATTACCGATGTGGTACCGCTCTTCTACAATGCGCAAACGTTCCTTCGAGAGCGAAACGGCATAGCGGAAGTTCTTCAGGCGGATTTCCTGCTGGATGTAGTTATAATACTCGGCGGTGAGCGTAGCGATGAAATCCTCAATCGCAATCCGGGTATTGGTAGCTCCCTGACGTTCCAGTTCCTGCAATTGCTTGTAAGTGGTAGAGATATTAAAGCCGTCGAAGATAGTCCAGTTCAAGTCGATGCCTGCATCGAGGGTATGGTCGAGCACATTGCGTTCGGCTACCGTACTCCCGTCGGCACGCAATTTCGAATCGGAACTGTTCAAGTCACCGGTATATCCTGCGGTAAAATCTACCGTAGGCAGATAACCCGCATTGCCCAACGTGGCGTTGTTCTTGCTGATTTGTTCTTCGTTGCGCGAGATGCGGAGCGAATAGTTGTTCAGCAATCCTTCTTCCAGGCATTGCTTCAAGGTATATTCATATTGTGCCTGAAGGGGAAGTGCGGCAAAAACGGCTATTATTAAGATAAGAATCTGCTTCATACGTTCTTGGTTTTGTTTCGGTTAGTGGATATGTACGAATAAATGGCAGGCACGATGAACATGGTGAGGAATGTCGATACCAGCATACCCCCCACTACTGCCGTTCCCATAGCAATGCGCTGGTTGGCACCTTCGCCCGTGGCAAACGCCAAAGGAATAAGTCCCAATACCGTAGCCGCACTGGTCATCAGGATAGGGCGCAGGCGCTGGAGGGCAGCATCGCGGATGGCTTGCATCTTGTCCTCGCCTGCCTCCTGTTTCTGGTTGGCAAACTCCACAATCAGAATGCCGTTCTTCGCCACCAGTCCGATGAGCATGATGATGCCAATCTGGCTGAAGATGTTCATGGTGATATCCCCGAAATACATGAATATCAATGCGCCGGCAATGGCAAGGGGCACGGTGAGCATGATGATGAGCGGGTCTTTAAAGCTTTCGAACTGCGCCGCGAGGATGAGGTAAATCAACGCCAACGCCAGGATAAAGGCAAACATCAGGCTTGACGAGCTTTCCCGATAGTCTTTCGAGTCGCCCGAAAGTGCCGTACGGAAGGTTTCATCCAAGGTTTCGGCGGCTATCTTATCCATCTCGTCCAATCCCTGGCCGATGGTCTTTCCTTCGGCAAGACCCGCCGATACCGTAGCGGAGATAAAACGGTTGTAGTGATAAAGTTTGGGCGGGGTGATTGACTCGACAAATTCCACAAGATTGTCCAGCTGAATCATTTCGCCTTTATCGCTTCGGATATAGATGGAGCGGATATTGGCAGGCTGGTTGCGCTGCTGGCGGTTGATTTGCCCCAATATCTCGTATTGCTTGCCGTTCATGTAGAAATACCCCATGCGCTGGCCGCTCAATCCGTACTGGAGGGTTTCGGCAATATCGCGCACGCTCACACCCATCGTTCCTGCCTTGTCGCGGTTGATGTTGACCTGCATTTCGGGGCTGCTGAACTTCAGGTCGACATCCGCCATCTGGAAAGTCGGGTTATCGTACACCTTATTTAAGAAAGCGGGCAATACTTTTTCCAGCTTGTCGATGCTAACCGCCTGAAGCACGTATTGCACGGGCATGCTGCTTCGCCGTCCGCCGAAAGAAGACTGCTGCTGGACAAAGGCGCGTGCCTTGGTCTTGGTCTTGATGGCTTGCGAAAGCTGCTCCGCCACCTCCATCTGACTGTAGTCGCGTTCGTTGATGTCTTTTAATGTAATCTGGATGTTTCCGCTTCCGCTCGATACCCGGGCTGTGACCGCCTCGGCATCGGGTATGAGGGAATCCACCAGCAGGTTGATGTCTTCGGTATAGTCTCGGATATATTCGTAGCTCGCCCCCTCGGCGCCACGGGTGTTGATTGTGATTTTCGAACGGTCTTCCAGAGGTGCCATTTCTGCCGGGATATGCGTCCAAAGCACACCGATAAGCACCAATGTGACTGCAGTGAAAATAATAGCCCAATACCTGCGCTTCAAGAATGCGCTCAACCCACGGGCATACCAGTAGTTCATGCCTTCGAAGAATGGTTCGGTCTTGCGGTAGAACCAGCTTTGTCTTTCGCGTTTCTTCAAGAGTTTGGTGGCAAGCATCGGCGTAAAGGTGAGGGCGGCAAAGGCAGAGATAAGCACCGAACCAGCCACCACAAAGCTGAACTCGCGGAACAACCTGCCGCTGGTGCCTTCCATAAATACAATGGGGAGGAACACCGCTACCAGCGTGATGGTGGTAGACACTACGGCAAAGAAGATTTCTTTAGCCCCCTCGATGCCTGCCTCAAAAGGCTCCATACCTCGTTCGATACGGATGTAGATGTTTTCGGTCATCACGATGGCATCGTCTACCACCAGTCCTACCGAAAGCACCACCGCCAGCATGGTCAATACATTGATGGAGAACCCCGCCACGTACATGATAAAGAAGGCACCGATGAGCGAGACCGGAATCACGATAATCGGTATCAACGTGACGCGCCAGTCGCGCAAGAACAGGAAGATGATGACGATAACCAAGAAGAAAGCCTCGTAAACGGTACTCTCCACTTCGGCAATGGAGGCACGGATAAAGCGGGTATTGTCGAATCCATACGTGTAAGACACATCGTCGGGAAGGTCTTTTTCCATCTGCTTCATACGTTCGTACACGGCATCGGCTATCTCGATATGGTTGGCTCCGGGCTGAGGGATGACCACCACGCCCACCATCGGCACACCGTTCATCTTCATGTAACTCTTTATGTCGGCAGCACCCAGTTCGGCATACCCGATATCGCTCAGGCGGATGACTTGTCCGCCTACCTCCTTAATTACGACATTGTTGAACTCGTCGGCGGTATGCATTTGTCCCATGGTGCGCAAGGTCAGTTCTACGGTATTTCCTTCGATGCTTCCCGAGGGAAGTTCTACGTTCTCGTTGTCCATCGCATTCTTCACGTCAACTGGAGTCACACCATAGCCCGCCATCTTTACGGGGTCGAGCCACAAGCGCATCGAATAGCGTTTCTCGCCCCATATCGACACGCTGCTCACATCGGATATGGTCTGAAGCTGCTCTTTTACGGTCAGGTCGGCTATCTCACTCAATTCTAAAAGTGAACGGTTATTGCTCTGGATAGCCACCATCAGGATGGGGCTGGCATCGGCATCGGCTTTCGATACCGTAGGCGGGTCACAGTCACGAGGCAGATAGCGCTGGGCACGCGAAACTTTGTCGCGCACGTCATTGGCAGCAGTCTCCAAGTCAACAGAAAGTTCAAACTCTACGGTGATGCGGCTCTGCCCCGTCTGGCTCACACTGGAAAGCGAACGGATGCCGGGGATACCGTTGATGTTCTGTTCCAAAGGTTCGGTTATCTGGTTCTCGATGACATCGGCATTGGCTCCCGAATAACTGCACGTTACGGATATGATGGGATTGTCCACCGAGGGGTATTCGCGTACACCCAAGGTCGTATAGCCTATCAATCCGAAAAGCAAGATAATGATGGTGAGCACGGTGGCAAGCACCGGCCTGCGGATACTGAGTTCGGAAATATTCATAAGGCAGGCACGGTTTTAGTTGATATTATCCAATTTTACAGGCATTCCCGTGCGGAGCTGCAAGGTTCCGGAAGTCAGGATGGTATCTCCTGCCGCTAACCCACGGAGTATCTGCACTTCGGATTCGGTTCGGATGCCTATCTCCACATCGACAGGCATGGCGATGCCCGAACGGTATACGAATACTTTATTCTGTCCCATTTCGGGCACGATGGCTTCGGAAGGGATGGCGATGGCATCCTGTATTTCGCCTTGGCGCAATTCGACATCGGCATAGCGTCCGGGAAGCAATTCGGCACGGGTATTCGGGTAAATCGCACGTACGGTCAGGGCATGCGTCTCGGGGTCAATGCTCGACTCCAGGGCATATACTTCCGCTTCGAAGGCATCCAGATGCCCCTCTACCTTAAATGATAGCTTCGTACCTTTCCGTATCTTACGTGCATAACGTTCGGGGACGGCAAATTCCACCTTAATCGGTTTTATCTTGGTAAGTTTGGCAATGACGGTTGTAGGCGAAGCGTAGGCACCCATACTGACCTGCCGCAAGCCTATCACTCCATCAAAAGGAGCACGAAGCTCGGTCATGTCAATCGTGGCACGTACGTTTTCGATATCGGCATGAAGGGTGGCAAGCTCAGTTTTCACCTGTTCGTAAGCCTCCTTACTTACAGCATCACGCTGGAGCAAGGCGTTCTGACGGAACACGCGGTCTTCGGCAAGAGGCATCTGCGCTTCCAGTCTTTGCAACTGTGCCTGAAGCTGGCTGTCATTTACCTTGGCAAGCAATTGCCCCTGGCTCACCATTGTCCCTTCCTGAAAATTGATGTCAACGATTTTTCCTGATGTTTCGAACGAGAGGTCCACTTCCTCATCGGGTATAAGCTTGCCGCTTACAAATAATTTATCGGTCAGTACGTGGGGGCGCACCACCTGCGCGTTCACGTTCAAGATTTGCTTTTTCTCGGCAGGCATTTTCCTGTCCGCCTCATTGAGTTCGGTATTCTCTCTCGGTGTAAACGAATAAATGCCCAATCCGGTCAATCCGGCTATTATCGCCACGATAATCCCCCATTTAATCCATTTGTTCATGTGCCTTTCATGCAAATTTTGGTTTCTACTAATGCTTATGTGATGACAAAAGTAAGAAAACGTTTAAACAAAAACCACTTTTTTTAAAAATATTCACAAAACAAGATGCGATTTGTTCCCTTGTCACGCTAGTGTTCATACTGATTTGCAGTCCGAACAAAGCCTCCAAAACAAAGCCCAAAATACATCTCTCGACAAGCGTCCAAAATGGACGTTTTATGTTTTATATCATAAAATGTAACATACGTGATAAAATATGTAACAAACAAAGAGTCGGATGTATCATAGAGAAAAGTTTTTGAAGCATTTGTGAATACGAAATAGCTAAACTTTCCATATATTTGCATAGGACCAAAACCAATCAAGTATTAATTATGATGAAAACAAATAGGTTGAATATTAAGTTAGGGTTAGTTTTATTACTTTGTCTTTGCTTCGCCGCGATTGGCGAAGCAAAGATCTCTTTGCCTTACTTAATAAACGACGGCATGGTATTGCAACGTGGAAAAGCAGTACCTATATGGGGAACCGCTGATGCAGGCGAAAGTGTTACCCTCAAGTTTGCAGGAAAAGAGTATCAAACCACTGCCGGTCCGGATGGAAACTGGAAGATCATGCTTCCTGCCATGAAGGCGGGAGGCCCGTATGACATACAGATAAACGACATTACCTTACATAATATATTAATAGGTGATGTATTCCTCTGTTCGGGACAATCGAATATGGAGCTGACCGTAGCACGTGTAATGGACATGTTTGCCGATGAAATAAATGCTTACGAAAACACAAACATCCATTATCTGAAGGTTCCATATTGCTACGATTTCAATGAGCCGCAAAAAGACATCAAAAAAGCCGAGTGGCAACCGTTGGACAAAACGCATGTCATGGGATATTCGGCTTTGTGCTATTTCTTTGCCAAGCAACTTTACGAAAAAACAAAGGTACCCGTAGGTATCATCAACTCAAGCTGGGGAGGAACTCCCATCGAAGCCTGGATCAGCGAAGAAGGTTTGCAAGACTTTCCTGTCTACACACACCAAAAAGCAGTATATGAATCGAAAGAACTGATAAACAACATCCAACAGATAGAACAAGCCCGTGGACGTGCCTGGCAAATCGAACTTTACAAAACCGATAAAGGCACTCATGCACAAACTCCGTGGTATGCCGAAAATTACGATGATTCGGCATGGCAAACCGTTGACATGTTTTCACCTCAATGGGCTACCAACGGATGGCACCCGATAAACGGTGTACACTGGTTCCGTCAGCAGATTGACCTGCCTGCCTCGTGGAACGGAAAAGAAGCTACGTTGCGCCTGGGATGCATTGTGGATGCAGACTCGGTATATGTCAATGGAAAATTCGTAGGAAGCGTTGCCTACCAATATCCTCCACGTATTTACAACATCCCGAAAGGACTTCTGAAAACAGGCAAAAACCAAATAACCATACGCCTGGTGAGCAACGGAGGACTCCCTTCTTTCGTAAAAGACAAACCATATAAGCTGATTTGCGGGACAGAAGAGACCAACCTCTCACAACAATGGAAACACCGCATAGGAACAGAAATGCCTCAGGCTCCTTCGTCTACAGCTTTTCAGAATATGCCCATCGGACTCTATAATGGCATGATTGCCCCTCTGAGAAATTATGTGTTCAAAGGCACTGTATGGTATCAGGGCGAATCAAACACAGGTAAATGGAAAGAATATGCCAGCCTGCTGAAATCGTTGATGAAAGACTGGCGGAAAACCTTCGGAATGCCTGAAATGCCTTTCTACATCATGGAACTTGCCGATTTCATGGCTCCCGACAATCCGGGCAGAAAAGGATGGGCAGCTTTGCAGGCACAACAGGCGAAAGCCGCAGAAGAAGACCCGCACGCCACCCTGATTCCCAATAAAGACACAGGCGAGTGGAATGACATCCATCCGTTGGACAAGAAAACAGGAGGCAAACGACTGGTAGAAGCCGTTACCCAAAGTTTTTAAACCTACCTCACAAAATAAAAGGGAATTGCCCAAAAAACATAAATAAAACCAAGAACCAATTAAAGAATTAAATACATACCATGAACACACTACAGAATCAAAAAGTCTCCATGGCCGAAAAAATCGGTTACGGATTGGGAGACTGCTCTGCGAACCTTGTGTTCCAGATGATGATGATTTATCAAACAAAGTTTTATACCGACGTATTCGGATTGGAAGGAGCCATTGCCGGAACTGTTATGTTGGTAGCACGCATTGTAGACGCTTTTGTAGACCCTACCGTAGGCATTCTTTCCGACCGTACGCAGACACGTTGGGGAAAATACCGCCCCTGGGTATTGTGGACAGCCATACCTTTTATGGTATTCTATATTCTGGCATTCTACAATCCCGGCATTGAAGACAAAGGGCTGGTGGCATTGTATGCAACCATCTCCTATACGTTATTGATGACGATGTATTCATTCAATAACACCCCCTACTCTTCACTGGGTGGCGTCATGTCGGGCGACATCAAAGAACGTACCAGCATCACTTCCGTACGTTTCATATTCTCAACTATCGGACAGTTTGTGGTTCAAGGACTAACATTGCCCCTGGTCGGCAAATTCTCGGAAGACGGCGATAAAGGACATGGATGGCTATGCACGATTTCCTTATTTGCTGTAGTGGGATTCATCTTCCTTGCCATAGCTGCCTTCTCGGCAAAAGAACGCATTACCCCACCGGCCAATCAAAAGACCAATTTACGCGAAGATATCAAGGATATTTTCGGAAGCATACCTTGGCGCGCAATGTTCGTGCTGACTCTATTTGTCTTCATCACCCTAGCCATGTGGGGAAGCGCTATGAACTACTATTTCGAGCATTACGTCGATGCGGGAGCCCTCTATAACTTCCTCGACCGCATGGGACTGGTATCTGCCGAAGCACAGGATTCAATAGGTTATCATATATTAAATGCATTCGGGCTGATAGTGAGCTCCCCTGACAAAGCCTACGAAGTAGGTTTCGGTGTATTCAACATGCTGGGAGCATTGGTACAATTTTTCGGTGTAATCATTCTTTCCAACTTCCTTGCCAACCGCTTCGGAAAGAAAAATACATTCATTGTATGTCTGACACTGACCGCCATCTTCACGGCAATGTTCTACTTCCCGGCGAAAGAGAACATTGAATTGATGTTCTTCCTGAATTTCTTGAAGAGTCTGGCATACGCCCCCACCGTACCTCTGCTTTGGGCAATGATTGCCGATGTAGCCGACCATTCGGAATACATCCATTACCGCCGTGCCACGGGGTTCACTTTCGCCGGAGTGGTATTTGCCTTAAAAGCCGGCCTGGGTGTAGGAGGTGCCATCCTTGGCTTCCTGCTTTCTGGCTTTGGCTATGTATCGGGAGTCGGAGCTGTACAAAGCGAATCGGCTATCCACGGAATCATTCTCTCGTCCAGCCTGATTCCTGCAGCCACGTTCTTTGTGGGAGTAATTGCCTTGTGCTTCTATCCTATCACCAAACAATATAACGAAAAAATGCAGGCAGAACTCGCCGAACGGAGAAGCAAACAAAATTAAATGACAAAGTATCAGAAGCTGTTTTGAATTTATCGTGCGATGATTTGGGATG
>ULSD01030183.1_pt1 | contig 74453 bp, 68 predicted proteins | sample 1956051 | NCBI WGS metagenome assembly ULSD01 (sample SAMEA4835699, study PRJEB28245) | human gut metagenome | biome: gut microbiome; material: fecal sample | place: Denmark | collected 2008
TCTTTTTTGCTCACTTTCATAAACGGTAATTGTAAGGATTGTAACTGTAAGTTTTGCTGGTGCAACTATAAGGAATACATCATGCATCTATATGCAAAGCCCGGTATATATAGCTTCGCGCGCCTGTGCAAATAGTTGCATTTCAGCGGTTTAAGTATAACTTGCCAAAAAAATAATTGCCGATTGTCAAATTTCCATTGTCCATTGCCTAATATCCATTGCCAATTGAAAAATTTTTCGTATCTTTGTGGAGTGAATCCTCCCTCACTATTCCCCTCTCCATACCGACATACGTGCCGAGACGGTGTATGTTTGACAGAGGGGGTCTCTGCGCAAGACAACAACGACCTACCTTGAAAGCAGGTCGTCTCTGAGATAAGGTAGTTTCAAACCACCCTATCCTGCAGGATGACCTTACTTGAATTAAGGTCATGGGGAAGACGATATGAGTTGAAACCATACCGTGCGCAGGGGTGTCGTTTCAACCTATACCACTCTTGCATCCATTTTGTGAAAATAAATTAGCGCATTGCCCTATTGTTCATTGGCACATTAAAATATCTGGTGAGAAAATGTACAATTTCATACCGCGCTTATTTTCTTCCGGAAGTCTTAATTTGTAGTGTGAATTTCTGTATTCTGCTTTTTTATTTCGCGTAATTCAGAGATTTTGCCTATTTTTGCAAACAAAACAAGTGTTGAATGAGTGAAAAGAAGATATCCCTTTTGGGAAAAACACTGGGCGAGCTGACCGAAATCGTGACAAGCTTGGGAATGCCCAAGTTTACAGGGAAGCAGGTGGCACGCTGGATGTACGGGAGGAAGGTGGCTTCGATAGATGAAATGACCGACCTGTCGCTCAAGAACCGTGAACGGCTGAAGGAGATGTACGAGGTGGGGGCTTCTGCTCCGGTGCATGAGATGCGTTCGGTGGACGGCACGGTGAAATATCTGTTCCGTACGCCCGATAACAACTATATCGAGTCTGTTTATATTCCTGATGGCGAACGCGCTACGTTATGTGTGTCTTCACAGGTGGGATGCAAAATGAACTGCAAGTTCTGCATGACGGGTAAACAAGGCTTTTCGGGCAATCTGACCACTGCGCAAATCTTGAATCAGATTTATTCTATCCCTGAGCGGGACACACTGACCAATGTGGTGTTTATGGGGATGGGTGAGCCTATGGATAATCTGGATGCTGTGTTGCGGTCGCTGGAGGTGCTGACCGCAGACTATGGTTATGCCTGGAGCCCGAAACGAATCACGGTTTCTACGGTAGGCCTGAGACGTGGAATGGAACGCTTCTTGAAAGAGAGCGATTGCCACCTGGCGGTAAGCATGCACTCGCCTTTCCCGGCACAACGTGGTGAACTGATGCCTGCCGAAAAGGCTTTTTCCATTCGTGAAATTGTCGACATGCTCCGGGGGTATGACTTCAGCAAACAACGGCGCCTGTCGTTCGAATACATCGTTTTCGGCGGTGTGAACGATAATTTGGCATATGCCAAAGAACTGGTGAAGTTGGTGCGGGGACTGGACTGCCGGGTCAACCTGATTCGTTTCCATGCGATTCCGGGGGTGGATTTGCAGGGAACCGATGCGGATACGATGCTGGCATTCCGCGATTATTTGACCCGTCATGGGGTATTTGCCACCATTCGTGCTTCGCGGGGAGAAGATATTTTTGCTGCTTGCGGTATGCTTTCTACAGCAGAGAAACAGGCGGAAAGACAACATGTACATAAAGACAAGACAAAAATCAATAAATAAGGAAATGATATGGAAGGACGTAAAATAAAGGTGGGTATCACCCACGGAGATATCAATGGGGTAGGTTATGAGGTGATTCTGAAAACCTTCTCCAATCCGGCAATGCTGGATTTGTGCACACCGGTCGTTTACGGTTCGCCCAAGGTGGCGGCTTATCACCGTAAAGCGATGGACTTGCCTGCCAATTTCAGTATCATAAGTTCGGCATCGGAAGCGCAAGACGGGCGTCTGAACATTGTCAGCTGTACTGATGAGGAATTGAAAGTGGAACTTTCGAAACCTACACCCGACGGAAGCCGTGCCGCACTCGATGCACTGGAAAGGGCTTCGGCTGAATATAGTGAAGGATTATTTGATGTGCTGGTGACGGCTCCTGCAAACCAGAATGCCGTACAGACGGAAGAGTATCCTTTCTCCGGCCATACTGCTTATTTGGAAGAACGCTTTGGCAAGGGTAGAAAAGCACTGAAAATCTTGCTGAAGGATGATTTCCGGATGGCACTGGTGACAGGGCGTATCCCATTGAAAGAGGTATCTCCCAGGCTGACAAAAGAAGAGGTGATGGAAAAAATAGAAGTGTTCCACCGTTCGCTGAAGCAAGATTTCGGTATTGATAATCCGCGTATCGCCGTGTTTGCGCTGAACCCGCAGGCACAAAGCAATGTGCTTGTCGGTCTGGAAGAAGAACAGGCAATTGTTCCCGCCGTGGAAGCCATGACCAAACGGGGTATCTTATGCTACGGACCCTATGCCGCTGATACGTTTATGGGTTTGGGGTATTACCGGCACTTCGATGGGGTGTTGGCAATGTATTACGACCAGGGTGTGCTTCCTTTTATGACACTTGCCATGAATGAAGGAGTTTGCTATACCGCCGGCCTTTCCATTGTCCGCACGGCTCCGGTACACGATGCTGCATACGACCTGGCGGGGAAAGGTGTGGCTTCCGAGGATTCTTTCAGGCAAGCCATTTATGTGGCACTTGATGTGTTCCGCCGCCGGCAGATTGAAGAAGAAATCAATGCCCGCCCGTTGCGCAAGCAATATTACGAGAAACGTGACGATAGCGATAAGCTGAAACTGGACACGGTAGAGGACGAATGAGTATGAAGTTTGCAATTATAGCGGCTGGAGAGGGGACCCGATTGTCACAAGAAGGCGTCCGGTTGCCCAAACCTTTGGTACAGCTGAATGGGAGAGCGATGATAGATCGCCTGATACATATATTTATGCAGAACGGTGCCGAAGAGGTAGTGGTCGTCATTAACAATGAATCGCCTTTGACAAAGGCGCATTTGACAGAACTGGAAAAGCATTCAGACATTCCGTTGAGGGTGGTCGTCAAGACCACTCCCAGCTCGATGCACAGTTTCCACGAGTTGAGTCCTTATCTGAAAGAAGACCGTTTTTGCCTGACCACCGTAGATACTGTTTTCCGGGAAGATGAGTTTTCCCGCTTCATCGAAGCTTTCAAAGTTTCGGATAAAGATGGGCTGATGGCGGTTACGGATTATGTTGATGATGAGAAGCCGCTATATATCGGTACCGATACCGATTTGAACATTACCGGTTTTTATGACATGCCCATGCCTGGTATGAAATACATTTCAGGAGGCATTTACTGCCTGACTCCCCAAGCCATCGGCACTTTGGAGCATTGCATTTGTTCAGGTATGTCGCGTATGCGTAATTTTCAGCGGCAGTTGGTGAGCGACGGATTACGCTTGGAAGCATATCCGTTTTCGAAAATTCTGGACGTAGACCATGCTGCAGATATCCCAAAGGCAGAAGCATTTTTGAATGAAGTACATTGATGGGAGCTGTATATACTCCCAAAAATAAAGAGAGAAGCGCATAAGTCATGCAACACGAGGAGAGAAGAATCCAGCTTATTGGAGTGAGTCGTGGAAACCAGTTTTCACCCAATCATATCAATAATGATGCGGCTATTTTGATGAAGACAGCTGAAAAGCTGGGGAAAAAAGGCTGTGAGGTGAAACTGTTTTCAGAAACAGAGTTCGTACAACGGCGTATTCAGGCAGAATTCATTTTCAATATGGCACGCGACCATGCCACCATTCCATATTTGAAAGAACTGGAAAAGACAGGTAGTCTGGTTATTAATTCAGGACAGGGAATCGAGAATTGCATTCGCCAGCCGATGACCGAGATTTTAATGCATTACGGCATTCCACATCCCAAAAGTTATATCATTCCTACTGATCAGGGATTTACGCTTGATTTGTTTCCCTGTTGGATTAAACGGGGTGATTCACATGCTATGGTGAAAGAAGACGTGGTCTATGTAGAATGTAGGGAGGAGGCAAATATTGTTCTTGCTGATTTCCGGAACCGTGGGATACCGAGGGCAGTAGTCAACGAACATCTGGTAGGAGACTTGGTGAAGTTTTACGGGGTGAAGAATACCGATTTTTTCTATTCGTTTTATCCTACCGAACAATCGCATAGCAAATATGGACTGGAAGCCATTAATGGGAAGGCACGCGGTTTCCCGTTTTGTCTGGACAAACTGAAAAATTATGCCAACCGGGCGGCAGAGGTGCTCCAGGTACCTGTTTATGGAGGCGATTGTGTAGTAGGTCCGACGGGCGATATCCGTATCATTGATTTCAATGACTGGCCAAGTTTTGCACCTTGTTGTGAGGAGGCGTCAACAGAAATAGCCGGTTATATTTACAATTGTATCATTGCCAAACAGAACAGCCATTAAGAGATGAGTACAGAAAAGAAAGGATTGAAAGCCTCTTTCAAGTCAATGGATACGGAAGAGTTTCTGGATATATATTTTAACCGTCCGATAGGTTATGCCTGGGCGTTGTTTTTCAGGCATTTCGATGTACACCCTAATGTAGTGACTATTTTGTCGATTTTGTTGGGCATAGGGGCAGGAATCATGTTTTATTATCCGGACTTGAAACATACGCTTGCCGGCATAATCTTGCTCATGTGGGCAAACCATTATGATAGCTGCGACGGGCAATTGGCACGTATGACTGGTAAAAAGACGCGTTGGGGACGCATGTTGGACGGATTTGCAGGCGACCTTTGGTTTATAGCCATTTATTTCACTATTTGTTTGCGTCTTACCAGCCAACCCTTGCCGTTAGGCATAGGCAGTAGTGACGGAATGGTATGGGGAGCAGGCATTTGGATAATAGCCGCCTTGTCGGGGACACTCTGTCATAGCCGGCAATGTGCATTGGCAGATTATTACCGTAATATCCATTTGTTTTTCCTGAAAGGGAAAGCAGGAAGCGAACTGGATAACTTCAAGCAACAGCGGGATTTGTTTTATAGCCTTCCCTGGAAAGGAAATTTCTGGTGGAAAGCTTTTCTGTATTTTTATGGCAATTATACCCGGAAACAAGAACGCATGACCCCGAATTTCCAACGTTTTTATGCCTTTATACAGCAGAAATATGGTGATGATATTCCCGGTACATTGCGCAACGAGTTCCGCTCTTTAAGTCTGCCACTGATGAAATATGCCAATATCCTCACGTTCAACACACGTGCCATTGTGCTTTATGTATCGTTGCTTATGGGTGAACCGTGGGTATATTTTATATTTGAAATGACAGTTATGACTATCCTTTTTATCTATATGCGCCATCGCCACGAGGCTTTGAGTGCCTATCTGTATCATAAATACGCTCGACAATGAAAGAAAAAGCCCGTAACATATTTTGGTTTTTCGGTATCTTTGCCATTGTGGTGATGCTCTGCACATTTGATATGGACTACAATGAGTTATGGAAAAATCTGCGTAGGGCAGGGATATGGCTTCCTGCTGTCATTTTCCTGTGGGTGTTTATCTATTACCTGAATGCATGGGCATGGTATGTGATTATCTGCGACGGGAAGAGTGGAAAAGTTCCTTTCAGACAAGTCTATAAACTGACTATCTCCGGTTTTGCCTTGAATTACGCAACACCGGTAGGGCTGATGGGAGGGGAGCCTTACCGTATCATGGAACTTAGCTCGTATGTGGGGGGAAGCAAAGCTACTTCTTCCGTGATATTATATGCCATGATGCATATCTTTTCGCATTTCTGGTTTTGGCTTGTATCGGCTGTGCTTTATGTGCTTTTTGAACCGATGAACTGGGGGGTAGGTATTCTGTTGGCTGTGGTTGTAGCGTTCTGTTCTCTGGCGATTTATTTCTTTATGAAAGGTTACCGGAACGGGATGGCGGTACGTGCACTGAACTGGTTATCGCACGTGCCTTTTGTGAAGAAGTGGGCAAAGCGGTTCTGCGTGGAAAAGAAAGATACGCTGGAACGGATAGATGCACAAATAGCAGAATTGCACAAACAGCGGAAAAGTACGTTCTATATTTCGTTGGGACTGGAGTTCTCGGCACGGATTGTGGGCTGCCTGGAAGTCTATTTCATTCTAAACATCCTGACTGCAGATGTCAGTTTCTTGGCTTGTATTTTGATTATGGCATTCACTTCGCTCTTTGCCAATTTATTTTTCTTCTCGCCCATGCAGCTGGGAGCTCGCGAAGGAGGATTTGTCCTGGCAACCGGAGGACTTGCCATTCCAGGTGCATTCGGTATCTATACCGGACTGATAGCTCGGGTGCGGGAGTTGTTTTGGATTATGATAGGAGTGTTGCTGATGAAGGTTGGCAACTGTAAAAATGAAAAGAAAAATGAGTGAAAAATTAATTGATATACAGGGTATCATCTTCGATTACGGAGGGACTATTGATACCAATGGCCGTCATTGGGCAGAAGTTTTATGGGAAAAGTATAAGACTTTTGACGTACCAGTCAGCAAACCGGAATTCCGTGAGGCATATGTATATGGTGAACGGACACTGGCACACAAACAATTGATAAAACCGGAATACGGCTTTCATGAAGTGCTTTCGGTCAAAACCCGTATTCAAGTGGATTATTTGATTGATAAAGGGGTCTTGTCGCGTACGAAAGCCGATAAATACGACTATGCAACATGTATAGCCGACAGTTGCTATAGGTATGTATGGGACGTATTACAGCGGACCCGTCCGGTTTTACAAACTCTGTCAAAACGGTATAAGCTGGTTTTGGTTTCCAATTTCTACGGAAACATTCAGGCGGTTTTGAAAGATTTCGGTCTGTCCGAAAGCTTTTCGGCCATTATAGAGTCATCGGTGGTAGGGGTACGCAAGCCCGATCCAGCCATCTACCAGTTAGGAATAGACGCTATGGGATTTCCGGCAGATAAGGTTTTGGCAGTAGGTGATTCGTATCCGAAAGATGTTGTCCCAGCCAAGCATATAGGATGCCGGGTGGCGTGGTTGAAAGGAGAAAGTTGGGACGAAGATGCAAACGAATCATTACCCGACCTGATTATAACTGATTTACCCGAATTATTAACTTATTTATTATAATAAAGATATCCATGGATAAACAACGGACTGTATTGGTCGACAAGCAGTATTTCCTGCCTTTCGTCCTGTTGACTTCACTTTTTTTCTTGTGGGGATTTGCCCACGCCATATTGGACGTATTAAACAAACATTTCCAGGAGATGCTGGACATTTCGAAGACTCATTCGGCATTGATTCAGGCAATGATGTATATGGGATATTTCGTAATGGCTATCCCGGCCGGATTATTCATCAACCGGTTCGGATACCGGAGCGGGGTAGTATTCGGCTTGCTGCTTTATGGCATAGGGTCATTGTTGTTCATTCCCGGACAATATTTTGTTTCGTTCAATGCTTTTCTCTTCGCTTTGTTCGTTATCGGTTGCGGACTGACTTTCCTGGAAACGGCAGCCAATCCTTATGTCACCGAACTGGGTGCAAAAGAAACGGCGGCGAGCCGTTTGAACTTTGCTCAGTCGTTCAACGGACTGGGGTGTATCTGTGCACCGTTGTTGGTGGGTTGGTTCCTTTTTTCCGAAACCAAAGAACATCCCAACAGCGTAGCTTTTCCTTATGCTTGCATGGGGATATTGGTGCTTTTTGTGGCAAGTATATTCTTGCGGGTAAAACTTCCCGAAATCAGGCATGAGGCAGAGGTGGACAAAGAAGGACATCGGGTGGGGCTATGGTCGCACCGGCTGTTTATCTTCGGGTTGATAGCCTTGTTCGCTTATGAGGTGGCGGAAATCTCCATCAATAGTTTCTTTATCAATTACGTGGTAGAACAGCGGTGGATGGACGCCCGTTATGCTTCGCTGGTTCTTTCTTTCGGCGGGCTGGGACTGTTTATGTTGGGGCGTTTCTCCGGAAGCTGGATTATGCAGCGTGTCAGTGCCGAACGGATGTTGTTCTGGTGTGCTACGGGTACGGTACTGACCACTACGGTGGTATTGTTCGACCTTGGTATCGTTTCTCTCATCGCCCTGCTGTGTGGGTATGCGTTCGAGGCGATTATGTTCCCCACTATCTTTGCTCTTTCACTGAAAGGGCTGGGCATCCATACCAAGCGTGCCTCTTCTTTCCTGATGATGTCGCCTGTGGGAGGTGTGGTAGGTCCGTTGCTGATGGGAGTGGTGGCAGACCATACCGACTCCATGGTTTGGGCGTTCGTAGTGCCTTGGGTGGCATATGTCGTGGTGTGGTTTTATGCACGGAAAATGCTTTCACAGCGTATCACCCTCTCTAAGTAAAGATATATTCAGCAACTCCGTGATAGGGGAATGGCTATGTGAAAAAGCATGTTCTCGATGAGGGGCTGTATTGGGGACTCATAAAAAAGGCGTGAGGCCTGTCTGTAGTTCATTCAAACTGAGGCATCGCCAAACGCCTGTCCTAAAATGAACATACAGACAATGCTGTCACGCCGTTTTTTTAGTATACTCTTCCACTACGTAGACATCATTTGAGGAGCAAAGGCAAGTCGGTTATGAAGATGGCAGACAAATAGGTGAGGGCATAAAATAAGCATACGATGATGAAACACCAGCGTGCCACGGGGTAAAGCGGATGGGGGTTTTGACCGGCTTTGGGCCGCATGCGGCTGATAAGTGCAAGTACACTGGTGATGAACAGTAGCAGGTGGATGAGGCGGTAACTCAGGTCGCCCGTCCATACGGTATTGGTTTTTGCCAGATTGACGATGCCAATGACATATATCGCTGCAAAGATAAAAAGTTTGATAACTGTCTGCATAATTCTTGTTTTAGGGGTTTGTAAAAAAATCGTGCCAAGATATAAATAAAATCATTCCCCCGCAAGCCGGACAAGATATTTTATGGCTCGCGGGGGATATTTATATCTGCATCGCTATTTTCAGATAGTTGCAACGATGTATATAAGTTGTTTCGTGTAAGATTATTAATCTTGCATGGAAAGGACATTATCTTCTTATCAAGGCGGTTGTACAATTTGTCTTTTGAAAGATAAGAGCTTGATAGAATATGAGAAGAAACTGTTTTGAATTTCTCCCAGCACAAGATAAATTAAGAAGCTGTTTTGAATTTATCGTGCGATGATTTGGGATGAGTTTTTGAGGCATTTTCGCTTCTGTGATGAGGAAGATAGCGGGCTATCTGACGAAGAACAGGAGCGGAAGGGGCCAAAAAATCGCCCAAAGCACACACGAAAACGGATACATCAAGCCAAGAAAAACTTTTTGGAGAAATTCAAAACAGCTTCTCAAAACAGTTTCTTGCATTCGTATAGTTTCTTAGTCTTCTTTGCGGATTAGTTTTTGTTGATTGGCATCCGGATAGGCAAAATCAAGCAAGTTTTTATCATCAGACTTGTCTATGCCCAATAGCTTCAGCATTTGGATGGCATAGCGTGTACCAAGCATCCGGTAGCCTTGTGCCGTGAAATGCAAACTATCCTTGGCGGCAGGACAACCTGCCGACGGGATGATATGTGCAGTAGGAATGGTGCGGGGCAAAGTGTCGATAATGGCATTCATCGAGGCACATTTCCCGTTTTGGTCAGCATTGACCACTTCACCAGCAAGCAAGGGAACGTTTTTCGCTTTCAGGTGAAGGTCGGAAAGCAGGTTTTCGTAAACCAGCTTTACTTTGTCTGGCCAATCGGGGTCGCCCGTGTTCGATTCTCCTTGATGCAGCAATATGCCTTTGATGACTCCGTCTTTTTGTGCCAGACGTGCCATTTCCACTAAACGCGCGTAAGGGTTGCCATCATATTCTTTTACCATGTTTTTTAACCATTCGGGTGATGAATCTACATACGATTGGTAGTTATCCTTGTCGAACAATTCGATACGACAGCCTCCGATGGCCACATGTACAATACCTACACGTATTTTTTCGGGCAGATTGTTTACTAATGTCCGACCAAAGTAATCGGCAGGAGTCAGTCCCGTATGGCATCGGCACAAAGGGGGTACGGCACGATACCAATGCCCTTTTACTCTGTTCAGTTCAGGGCAATCGACAGCAGACATCAGCAGGAAACGGTTGCTGATATTGCAAGTGTCCTGGGGCTCAAACTTAGCATTACCTTCCATATTCGACTGTCCCAGGCAGAGATAAATGTGGAAATCTTTGTCGCGTGCGGAAGCAGAAATGGCTATCAGCAACACGCTCAAAAATAAAAGCTTTTTCATCATACAATAAATAATGAAATTGTTTGTAAATACTTATACTAACCAATGGCAAAGTTATAAGTTTTTTTGGAATATATGTCTTATCGCTTACATCTTTCAAAGAAAATGTTTATCTTTCTTGCCAGAAAATTTATCGAAAGAATCCATATGACCAAGCAAAAGAAAATCATTTGCATCAGTGCCGGCATTGTTTTGGTGCTGGTCATTTCTTATTTGTCATTGCCTTACTATGCCCGTCAGGCTCTTATTCATCTGATGCCTGTTATTGATGACTTGGAGACTTTTCACCGTCATGTCGTGCATCACGATGCAGACAGCGTATGGTTATGGCCTCAAGCAGAAGCGTATAATCAGCATCAGCTTTCGGAAAAGGATGCAGCTTATCTTGATAGTTTGCATACAGTATCCTTTCTTGTCGTCCGTCGGGACAGTATCCTTTTTGAGGATTATCGCGACGGATGGAATGACACTCTGACTTCCAATCTTTATTCGGCAACCAAAACCATCGTGGGCTTGTTGGTAGGAATAGCATTCGATGAAGGGAAAATACATAGTCTTGATGACAAGGTTTCGGACTATATACCTATATATAATAAAGGTATGCAAGCGGATGTTACGCTACGTGATTTGCTTACAATGAGTGGGGGGATGGCATGGGACGAATCATACGCTTCGCTGTTTTCGGTTACTACCCACGGTTATTATGGAAATGATTTGTACGAACTGGTTACCGGGTTGGAGGTAAAAGACCGGCCTGGTATGCAATTCTCATACCGCAGCGGTGAGACGCAGCTTTTGGCGTTCGTGCTTGAAGCTGCAACGGGAGAAACGTTGAGCCGGTATGCTGAGGAAAAGTTGTGGAAGCCGATGCAAGCGGAAAAAGATGCTTATTGGTTGTTGGATAAACGTGACGGTGATGAAAAAGCATTCTGTTGTTTTCATACGACGGCACGCGATGCGGCGCGTCTCGGAAGCCTGTTGCTTCAGCAAGGTAAATGGCGTGGAAAACAGCTCGTGTCGCAAAGATATATGGACGAGATGCTGCGTCCTGCTTCTTACCTGAAAGACCAGTGGGGAAGAGATTCGCTCAGTTATTATGGCTTGCAGTTATGGTTGATACCCTATCGGGGCGAAACCATTCCTTGTATGCGGGGCATGCTGGGACAATATGTTTATGCGATACCTTCAGAAAATGCGGTAGTGGTTCGTTTGGGACGTAAACGTTGTGATGTGTACGATGGACCTTTTACGACTGATATGACACGATATCTTGACATTGCAATGCACATACTTCATCCTTGATAAGAATGTCAGATTTAATGAAAAACTTGTTTGTTTATCTGCTTTTGTAGGTTTTCTTACGTTTCTGTGTTTTATTTCACGGTTTTGACGTATCTTTACCTCGTTTTAATGATATAGTCTATGGATCAGGAAATTTTTCATCTTTTTCTGGCAGTCATGTCGGGCATTGCTTTTCTGGTATTTGTTGCCCTCTATTTTGTAAAGGCAGGATACGGAATGTTTCGCACTCCATCGTGGGGATTGTCACTGGACAATAAAATAGCGTGGATGCTGATGGAGGCACCTGTATTTGTGGTGATGTTTGTTTTGTGGATACGGAGCGGGGTAGGATTTGCATTGCCTCAGTTCTTGTTTTTTGCGTTGTTTCAGTTGCATTATTTGCAGCGTTCGTTTATCTTCCCTTTTCTGATGACAGGGAAAAGCCGTATGCCAGTAGCCATTATGGCAATGGGCATCGTATTTAATGTACTGAACGGGATGATGCAGGGAGGAGGATTGTTTTGGTTCAATGACAGTGTGCCTGTCGGCATTGGAGCCGGTTACTTGTTACAGCCGAATGCCCTGTTGGGGATAATCCTGTTCTTGGTGGGGATGGGAATTAACTTGCATTCCGATCATGTTATCCGTCATTTGCGTAAGCCGGGAGATACCCGGCATTATCTTCCGCAGAAAGGGATGTATAAGTATGTCACTTCTGCCAATTATTTCGGTGAACTGGTGGAGTGGACGGGATTTGCCGTGCTTACCGCTTCTCCAGCAGCTTGGGTGTTTGTGTGGTGGACAGCCGCCAATCTGATACCTCGTGCCAATGCTATTTATCATAAATATCGTGAAACGTTCGGTGTCGAAGCCGTAGGAAATAGAAAACGGATTATACCTTTTATATATTAGTTTTTCGGTTGACACTCAGATGCCTTGGTATATGTCATCAAGACTATCCGATAGTCTGTTAACTGATATTTTGTCAACAAAAACAAAAGAAGTAGTATGAAAGACTCTAAGTTGTTTACTCCGGTCACGATAGGACCGCTTACGTTGCGCAACCGTACTATTCGCTCAGCCGCATTCGAAAGCATGTGTCTGGGAAATAATCCCTCGCAGATGTTGCTCGATTATCATCGGTCAGTAGCAGCCGGAGGGGTAGGTATGACAACAGTGGCATATGCCGCTGTTACCCGAAGCGGTTTGTCGTTTGACCGTCAGTTATGGATGCGCCCTGAAATAGTACCGGGCTTGCGTGAACTGACCAATGCCGTGCATAAAGAAGGTGCTGCTGCAAGTATTCAGTTGGGACATTGTGGTAATATGTCTCACAAGAGCATTTGCGGTTGTTTGCCAGTAGGGGCAAGCAGTGGATTTAATCTTTATTCGCCCACTTTCGTACGTGGGCTTCGTGCTGACGAATTGCCTGAAATGGCACGTGCTTATGGGCATGCGGTCAATCTTGCACGTGAGGCAGGTTTCGATGCGGTAGAGGTCCATGCCGGTCACGGTTATCTTATCAGTCAGTTTCTTTCGCCTTCCACCAATCACCGCAAGGATATTTACGGAGGTTCGCTTGAGAACCGGATGCGGTTTATGGATATGGTGATGGATGAAGTGATGAAGGCTGCAGGTAACGATATGGCTGTGTTGGTAAAGATGAATATGCGTGATGGTTTCAAGGGAGGTATGGAACTGAACGAGACTATTCAGGTGGCAAAACGGCTGGAACATTCGGGTGCCCATGCGCTGGTGCTGAGCGGAGGTTTTGTCAGCAAGGCGCCGATGTATGTGATGCGGGGTGAAATGCCTATCCGCAGCATGACACATTACATGACTTGCTGGTGGCTGAAGTATGGCGTACGGCTGGTAGGTAAATGGATGATTCCCAGTGTACCTTTTAAGGAAGCCTATTTCTTGGAAGACGCATTGAAGTTCCGCGAGGCAGTTCGGATGCCATTGGTCTATGTAGGTGGACTGGTGTCACGGGAAAAAATAGATGAAGTACTTGATTATGGGTTCGAGGCAGTGCAAATGGGACGTGCCTTGCTGAATGAGCCGGGATTTGTAAACCGGATGCGGGACGAAGAACAGGCACGCTGCAATTGCCGTCACAGCAATTATTGCATAGCCCGGATGTATTCCATAGAAATGGCATGTCACCAACATTTGCATGAAGCATTGCCTCCGTGTTTGAAAAAAGAGATAGAACAGATAGAAGAAAGGCAGGCTGTAAAATGAAAGCACGGAAACTGGCAGTGATTACAGGTGCCGACGGTGGAATGGGACAGGAAATAACCCGTGCCGTGGCAATGGCGGGATATCGTGTTATCATGGCATGCCTGCGGGTGGAGAAAGGAGAAGAGGTGCGTGAGGCATTGTTGCGTGAGCGTGGTGATTTGCAGGTAGAGGTACGTAGCATCGACCTGGCATCGTTTGTTTCGGTATCAGTGTTTGCAGATACTTTGGTCGCAGAAGGCGGGCAAGTCAGCTTGCTGATGAATAATGCCGGTACAATGGAAACCGCTTTTCATTGTACGGAAGATGGTTATGAACGTACGGTCCAGGTGAACTATATGGGGCACTATTTGCTGACTCGTAAGTTATTGCCATTGATGGGAGAAGGTAGTCGTATAGTCAATATGGTGTCGTGTACGTATGCCATCGGTAAATTGGATTTTCCAGATTTCTTCTACCGGGGAAGGAAAGGAGCTTTTTGGCGTATCCCGGTGTATAGTAATACCAAGCTGGCATTGATGCTTTTCACTATAGACTTGGCAGAGCGTGTGCGTGACAAAGGAATCGTGGTCAATGCAGCCGACCCGGGTATTGTCTCTACTGATATTATTACGATGCATGCATGGTTCGATCCGTTAACTGACATTTTTTTCCGTCCCTTTATCCGCACTCCACTGCAAGGTGCGTCTACTGCCATTCATTTGTTGTTGGATGAAGAAGCAGGCAAGCGGACAGGTACATTGAATGTGAGTGGGCATGCCAAGCCGTTATCAGATAAATATGTCAGACATCCGCAGATGCAAGAATTGTGGAACCGGACGGAGCAAATTGTGAACCGCTGGTTATTTTAAATTGAAGTATAAAAAGGTTTGGTGCATGAGCAGTGCATGAGACCTGTGAATGGAAAAAGCAGAAAAATGGATAGTAAGAAAAATAAGGAAGAATTTGTTGAGTTGTTGCGTTCTACGGGACGTGATGGAGTAGAGGACGTAATAACAGGGCTTGAAGAGTTGGGGTTTTTTACAGCTCCTGCCTCTGCAGGGCATCATCTCAACACTGAAGGTGGTTTGGTACTTCATTCCATCAATACGTGTAAGGCTGCTTTGGCAATATGGGAAGGGATGAAGGTTCTTGAACCGAGTTTGGAAAATGAAGTGGGAAGAGACAATGTGATTATTGCCAGCTTGCTGCACGATGTGTGCAAGAGTGACATTTATGTGCGCAGTGTGAAGAAACGCAAGAATGCGTTGGGCGTGTGGGAAGATACTGAAGGTTACAAGGTGACTTATAAAGGTTTTCCGATGGGACACGGCGAAAAATCAGTGATTCTTCTGCTTTGTAACGGACTGGAAATGAGTGATGATGAAATGCTGGCAATCCGTTGGCATATGGGGGCTTTCGGGTTGAACTTGAACAGTTATGAAGAATTGCGTAATTATGATACAGCACGTATGCTTTACCCGTTGGTAGCCATTGTGCAGGCAGCAGATAGTTTAGCCGCGAGTATTATGGAGCGTACGGGCAGCGATTTGGATGAGCTTTAAAATATAAAACGCGTAGAATCTCTCTGACTATATACACAGAGGTGCAGGGCTTTTTAATGGTTTCCTGCACCCCTGTATATACAAGTTTGATTTTCAGCTTGTTATTCTTCTCCTTCGTAATTTAGATAAGACTGTACAGGAAGGCTATAGTCGAAGATTTCTTCAGGTCTGAAGAAGCGGTTCAGCTCTACGATAGCATTCTCCGGAGAATCAGAAGTATGCACGATGTTTTCTTGTGCACTTACGCTGTAATCGCCTCGAATCGTACCGGGGGTAGCTTTACGGCCGTTGGTAGCACCTGTCATAGAGCGTACCACCTGCACTGCATCCACTCCTTCGTAGCAGCAAGCTATGACCGGCGATGCCATCATCGATTGCTTGATGCGTCCGAAGAAAGGTTTGTCTGCCAAATGGGCGTAGTGTTCGTTCAGTAAATCATCGGTGAGCTGCATCATTTTCATACCTGCAAGCCGTAGGCCTTTGCGTTCGAAACGTGTAGTAATTTCTCCGATTAACCCACGCTGTACGGCGCTGGGTTTTAAAATGACCAATGTTTTTTCTAGACTCATAGTGATAATTTTTAGGTTATTACAAATTATCACAAAGATATTAATTATCAGGGAAAAAGCAAAAGAGAGGGGATAGAAAATGTAAATTTTATCATAAAAAAGCGGAACCGGCTTTATGGGTCCCGCTCTGTTTGTATTTATGTGACTGTCTGTGCCGGATGTATATAAGCGGTTTGTTCAGCACGATAAAATTTCGGGGATTAGATGGCTTGTACATACAATATCGGCTGCTGCCTGTTCTGTGCCACAGAACGGACCTGATTTTTCGAGCTTGATGGTAGACAATGCTGCGGCAAATGTTCCAGCCTCTGCATAAGATGCTCCTTTATTACGCATATAAAGGTAACCTAACATATAAGTATCGCCGCATCCTGTAGCATCCACCACTTCTTTGGGCGGGTAGGCAGGAATACGGAATAATGTATTCTCGGCGTATATCAATGAACCTTCACTGCCTAGAGTCAATAACACTTCTTTTACTCCCCATTCATGTAAAAGACGAATAGCCTCGCCATAATCAGAAGAACCGGTAAGTACGGCTGCTTCGTGTTCATTCACTTTCAGAATGTCTATATACTTTAAGGCTTCTTTCTTTTCGCTCCAATCCACCGGATAAACGTTTTCTCCTCGCACTTCACGCAAATATCCTTGTGCATCTACTGAAAGCACTCCTTTCTGAGAGAGAAATTTGATTACATCCAAAGGAAAGTCATCAGACAGCAGACTGCCCAGGTGGAAGAAACGTGCTTCAAGATGTTGTAATTTCTCTACAGTAAAAGGGTCTGCTTTAGCCAATACACGCTGGGTACGATTATTTTGGTTCTCTCCGTATTTGTTTTCAAAATATACAGTATGTTGGCTGGGGATGATTTCCACGTCAATGCCTTTATCACGTAATTCGTTAGCTGATTTATATTCACTGGGTGCCAAAGAGGTTACCAGTTTATAGTGTTTGTAATCGTTTAAATGATAGATTCCGTGTGAAAAATAATACGAAGTGCCTCCAGGCATGTAAATTGTCTGTCTGGGAGTGACTATTTTATCCAGTGTTATATGTCCTATGCAGCAAATGTCATTCATGTTACGTTACTGTTATTCAAGTTAAAAAACGGTGGCAAAGATAGTGCTTTTTTGTGAATTAAAGAGATTTTCCGGCAGCTTTCCTATGAAAGATTATCATTTCTATGGTTGTTTTTATAGGAATAATGTTCTATTTTTGCTGAATAAGCAACAAAAAAGGCAAAAGACATTTATTTTATTGATAAAAAGTCTACCTTTACGCGGCAAATGTAAGTGAAAAGAAAATTCATTACCTTATTAATGTTAATATAAAAACCGAAAAACTTATTAGAAAATGGGAAAAGTGAATGTACAACCTGCCACTGGGAAATTAGGTGTGCTGTGTGTTGGTCTAGGAGCTGTAGCTACTACATTTATTACAGGTGTCTTGATGGTGAGAAAAGGGTTGGCAAAGCCTGTTGGTTCGATGACTCAATATGACAAGATTCGTGTAGGACGTGGGAACGATAAGAAATACCTTCATTATAATGAAATTGTCCCGATGGCAGATTTGAATGACATTGTGTTTGGCGCATGGGATGTATATCCGGCCAATGCATACGAATCTGCAATCAATTGCGAAGTGTTAAAGGAAAAGGATATTAATCCGGTGAAAGATGAGTTGGAGAAAATTGTGCCGATGAAAGCAGCTTTCGACCATAATTATGCCAAACGTCTGGACGGGAAAAACGTGAAGGATTGTGCTACGCGATGGGATATGATGGAAGCCTTGCGCAAAGACATACGTGATTTTAAGGAAGCGAACGGATGCAGCCGCATTGTGGTATTGTGGGCAGCTTCTACTGAAATTTATGTGCCGGTGAACGAATCTGTGCACGGGACATTGGCTGATTTTGAACAGGCAATGAAGAATGATGACCGTGAAAACATTGCTCCATCCATGTGTTATGCCTATGCGGCTCTTGCCGAAGGTGCACCGTTTATTATGGGAGCTCCCAATACGACAGTGGATATTCCTGCGATGTGGGAAATGGCAGAAAAGACAAAGATGCCTATTGCCGGGAAAGACTTTAAGACAGGGCAGACATTGGTGAAATCTGGTTTTGCGCCGATTATCGGTACACGTTGTCTGGGATTGTCGGGGTGGTTCTCTACAAATATTTTGGGCAATCGGGATGGACTGGTTTTGGACGAACCTGCCAATTTCCATACTAAGGAAGTAAGTAAACTCTCTACCCTGGAATCTATTCTGATGCCTGAAAATCAGCCGGATTTGTATTCGGACTATTACCATAAGGTACGTATCAATTATTATCCTCCGCGCAATGACAATAAGGAAGGATGGGATAATATTGACATCTTCGGATGGATGGGGTATCCGATGCAGATCAAGATAAATTTCTTATGCCGTGATTCTATTCTTGCAGCTCCACTTTGTCTTGACTTGGTATTGTTGAGCGATTTAGCGGCACGTGCCGGACGTTACGGCATCCAACGTTTCTTGAGTTTCTTCCTCAAGAGTCCGATGCACGACTATACACAGCATGAAGTTCCTGTCAATCATCTCTTCCAGCAATATGTGATGCTGAAGAATGCCCTTCGGGAAATGGGCGGTTATGAAGCTGACGAAGAAATCGATTAATGTTTTTAGAAGCTGTTTTGAATTTATCGTGCGATGATTTGGGATGAGTTTTTGAGGCATTTTCGCTTCTGTGATGAGGAAGATAGCGGGCTATCTGACGAAGAACAGGAGTGAAAAAGACCAAAAAATCGCCCAAAGCACACACGAAAACGGATACATCAAGCCAAGAAAAACTTTTTGGAGAAATTCAAAACAGCTTCTTAGTCGTTTGGAGAGGGATATTCCGTAAATAGTCATCTCTTGATAATTTATGAGCCTGTTTAAAAAAGTAACAGGCTCTATATTTTAGCGAGATATTGTTGGGTAGAGCAGTATCTCGCTGTCTTTTTCAATGAGTTTCAAATTCCTGTGAAAGTTTTATGGATGTCCTGTAATTTGTCAATCCGGCTAAGTTGAAAATGCAGTAGTACTGCGTTTGCTGATGCAGTATATATCCGTAGGCGAATGCAGTATATATCCGTAGGCGAATGCAGTATATATTCAACCGCGGATGCAGTATATATTCATTTTTCAGAGGTATATATTGGCTGTTTGCGGGCATTTATTAAAAGTTTTCTTGTTTTGATGTATTCACACTTCATCCAGTGGTTTGAGCTTGGGATGTTTTAATTGCTTGAACTGGGTGGGCGAAAGTCCGGTGACGGAACGGAACTGAGAACTGAGATGGGCTGAACTGGAATAATGTAGCTTGTCTGCTATTTCGCTGATAGATAATTCATCGTACACTAAAAGCTCTTTAACACGTTCTATTTTTTGAGCAATGTAGTATTTTTCGATGGTAATGCCGTTGGTTTCGGTGAACAGCTTGCTGAGTGAGCTATAATCACGGTGGCATTGACGGCTGATGTAGTCGGACAGGTTCTGCTGTTCTGGGAGGTCATCATGGTGTACGTATTGAATGACGGCGGTGCGTACTTGTTCGATGATGCGTGTACGCTTGTCGTCAATCCATTCGAATCCGCAGTCTGTCAATTCCTTGCGAATGATGCCGGCTGTTTCCTTTGGTAGCGGCTGCGCAAGTATGACCGTACCCAGTTCGATGCTGGAAGGCTCGAAGCCGTGCTTTTGGAAAATCTGGTTCACGATGATGATGCACCGGCGGCACACCATATTTTTGATATGGATGGTAGTATGGCAGTTCATAGAAACTTATGGTGTGTTGGTGTCACTGGCTATTCTTTTGGCTTTTGCTCTGTCAGGCTTCCCTGTTTCTGTCAATGGAAGTTTGTCGGTGAGTATGATTTGCTTCGGTACCCAGTAAGCTGGTAAATATTGGAAAGCCTTGTCGAACTTTTTTTGTTCGTTGTCTGGCAGAGATGTGCCACAGGCTTGTACAAGTAGCACGACGCGTTCGCCGAACTTGACATCGGGTACCGAGGTTACCATGAATGGTAGTGGAAGCAAAGGTTGCAGGATTGCTTCTATCTGTTCGATTTGTACTTTTACTCCTCCCGTGTTGATGGTATTGTCTTTCCTGCCGATGACACGGAATTGTCCGGATGCGTTAAATACAACAATGTCGTTGGTCGTGAGTCGTTCCGGACAGACCCAAGGAGCATCAATAACCAATGTTCCTTCGTCTGACTGGGAAAGTGTGACGTTTTCGAGTGGGGTGTACCATTCCGAAGCTCCTTTGCCGTTCAGTTTTCGTAGTGCGATATGTGAAAGGGTTTCTGTCATGCCATATGTGCTCCATATATTATTGGGAAAGGTTTGCAGGGCTTGCACGATAGTTGGGTCTATGGCTCCTCCGCCGATGATGAGTTGGTCGACAGCCTTCATCCGTTCGCATTCTTCAGGAACTTGCAATGAATTGAATACTTGCATTGGAATCAGGGCGGCAAATGTCGGGTGAATATCCAGCTGTTGGAAAGGATGTCCGCAGGGAGTGATTGGAATCAGGTCAAGACCGGCCACCAAGGCACGTACCACGACCATTTTTCCGGCAATGTATTTCAGTGGCATGCAAAGCAGGGCTGTGTCACCATGGTGGAGCCGGAGGAACGAAACCGTCAGCATTGCACTTTTCATCATGCGTCGTTTTTCCACATAAAGTTTTTTGGGGGTGCCGGTGGAGCCAGATGTGTGTACGCTGACCGTATCTTCATCGTTGAACCATTCGGTTAGAAAATCGGCCAGTGATGCCAGAAAATTGTCGCTTTCCGCAGGTTTGCGGAAAAGGATTTGCAGCCGGCTGAAGCAACCGGCTGTGGCTCGTGCATCATCGGCAGTATAAGTTTTCCCGTTGATGGTTATGGTTTGTCGGGATATTTCTGTATTGAAGTCATTCATGAATTATATATTTTTTCGTTTCCTTGCCAATTGAAGTATGCATTCCAGTCCGGCTCAGGTTGTTCGGGCAAATACCAGAGACAGTCACCTTTGATGCGAAGTGGGTAGGGAATGTTGTCTGTGAATAGCATGCCTGTGCCCAGTCCTTGCGGTATTTGAGGATGCATGGTAGCACACCATTGCGCAATACTATTCAGTCCGACATTTGATTCGAGTGCTGAAGTTACCCACGAACCGATTCCTCTTTCTTGTGCCAATCGTATCCATTCTTCCGAGCCGTTCATGCCTCCATGCAGTGACGGCTTTAGGATGATGTATTGCGGGCGGATTTGGTCAAGCAGTTCGGCCTTTTGTTCTGGAAGGTTTATACCGATTAATTCTTCATCAAGTGCTATTGGTATGGGAGTGTTCTGGCATAGCTTCGCCAGTGTGTCCCATTGTCCGGCACGGATGGGCTGTTCGATGGAATGCAAGTGGAAATGGCTGAGCTGTTCCAGTTTGGCTGGAGCTTCTTCAGGCGAAAAGGCACCGTTGGCATCTACCCGCAGTTCGATTTCTTCGGGTGAGAAGTAACGGCGGATGTGAGCCAACAGTTCCAGTTCTTGTTCGAAATCAATAGCCCCGATTTTTACCTTGATGCATCGGAATCCTGCATGCATTTTTTCTTCGATACGATGATACATCTCATTGAAGTTTCCCATCCAGATGAGTCCATTGATGGGAATACCTTCTTTACCTTTAGTAAAAGGAGTGTCCCAGAACTGCAGACAGCCTGCTTGTAAGTGGCGGAATGCGGTTTCCAGTCCGAACAGCATGGACGGATAAGTGCGCAGAGCCTCGTAGTCGATGATGCCGTGCTCGGCCGTTTGCAGGCAATGGCAGGTCAGTACGTCCTCATAGTCGGGTATGTCATCACAACTCAGTGCTGGTAGTGGAGCACATTCTCCGATGCCGTATTTACCGGTTTCTGAATCTTTCAATATCAGGTACCAGACGTTACGGGTGCGGTACACACCGCGTGAAGTCCCGGCAGGTTGTTTGAAATGCAAAGTGCGGGGGATGATTTTTATGGTGTACATAAGCGAGGTGTTTTAATAATTATGGCAGTTTCGGGTATTTAGACCAGTCGGGTTTGCGCTTTTCCAAGAAGGCCTTTCCTCCTTCCTGCGCTTCCTCGGTCATATAGTAAAGCATTGTCGCGTCGCCGGCCAGTTCCTGAATGCCGGATTGTCCGTCAAGTTCGGCATTCAGTCCTGCTTTTATCATCCGAATGGCAAGTGGGCTGTGCTGCATGATGGTTTCTGCCCATTCCACCACCTCGTCTTCCAGACGGTCGAATGGTACGACTTTGTTGACTAATCCCATTTCCAATGCTTCTTGAGCTGAATACTGGCGGCAGAGGAACCATATTTCGCGCGCTTTCTTTTGTCCGACCACACGTGCCAGATAAGAAGAGCCGAATCCGGCATCGAAACTACCTACGCGTGGACCGGTTTGTCCGAAGATTGCGTTTTCGGAGGCAATGCTCAAGTCACATACTACGTGGAGCACATGTCCGCCTCCAATGGCGTATCCGTTTACCATGGCAATGACAGGTTTCGGGATGGAGCGGATTTGCTTCTGTACGTCAAGGATATTCAGACGGGGTACTCCATCGCTGCCTACATAACCTCCGTGTCCTTTCACGTGCATGTCGCCACCCGAGCAAAATGCTTTATCACCAGCTCCGGTAAGTACGACTACGCGGATGTCGGAGCATTCGCGGCAGTAGACCAATGCATTACTGATTTCGTTGGTCGTATCAGGAGTAAATGCATTGCGATATCTGGGGCGATTGATAGTGATTTTTGCGATGCCGTTGTAGAAGTCGAAAAGAATATCGTTGTATTCCTTGATGGTTTTCCATTCTCTTTGTGCCATAATTCGTATGTTTTATTGTTTCAGTTTGTGATAATATGCTTTTAATAAATCTGTATCGCGGGTCTTGTCGGTAAATACTTCCAGTAACAGTGGGTGAGGAGTGGGGTTAGGTTGTGTAAATACGTCTAATGCAGTCTGCAACTCGGTATCGTTGTGGGTGCATAAGTAATCGAATCCCCTGTCTTCTGCCCATGCTTTGCCGGATGCATGGTGTGTGCCGATGACAAAGTGGTGTGTGTGCTCGTCCAAGGAAAGCCCAGGCAGGGCGTGGAAGATTTCGCCTCCTTCGTTGTTCAGCAATAAGATGCGCACGTTGTTCCGGTAGTTCGGATTCCACAAGGCATTCATATCGTAAAAGAAACTTAGGTCGCCTATCAGGATAAAGTTCAGCTGGTTTGAAACACTTGCGTATCCGATGGCCGTTGATAAAGAACCTTCGATACCGTTTACACCCCGATTCGACTGTACTTCTACGCCTGTGGGCAAATCGAACAGTTGGGCGTAACGCACTGTCGAGCTGTTGGCTAAATGGAGTGTGCAAGGGTTAGGAAGCCTGCGGATAACCTCGCCGATGGCTTTCATTTGCGAATAGGCGAAAATGGCGTGACCGAGGTTCTGTACTTTTGCTCTCCACGTCTGCGGATAATCAGAGCCGGGAAGGTTTTGTAGCTGTACCATTTGTTGCCAGAATGCGTGCGGTTCTATTTCGATAACCGTGCTGAGCGAGCCGAACAGGTCGACTATATTTCCGTCAGCACTTATGTGCCAATGCTCCATAGGCGGATGCTGACGTAAGAATTTTTTCAGACGCTTCGAGATGATATGCCCTCCATAGGTAATCAGTAATTCGGGACACATAGTTTCTTGTGCGCTGTTATCCATTGAATAGAGCAGTTGGTCGATATGTGTGATGGCCTGTTCGGGCAGGGTGGGATTGTTGATGTTTTCGACAATCCAAGCGAAATGCTTATATAATGTGGTATATTGTTCGGGGGTAAATGTTTGTCGACGATTCATCTGTCCTGCCACCACCATACGTCTGGTGTATTGCCGGAGACGGTCGGCAAGCTGATTGTTCCAACCCTGATAGCGGGAAATGACACGCACATCAGGCAATTGGGTAACGGGAAACTGGAAGAATGGTTCGCTGACAGGCACGTTGATATGAACCGGTCCTTTGCCGTGATGGCAGGTTTCCAGTAAAGCTTCGTTGATGAGGCGGTTGCAGAACCATTCGTCTTCATCTGTCTGAATATCGGGTAGGTTGACCGATTTCTTGACCAGCGTGCCGAATACTCCAGGTTGAGGCAAGGTTTGTCCGTCCATTTGTCCAATCCAAGCAGCTGGACGATCGGCGGAGATTACCACCAAAGGTACTTGCTGGTAATAAGCTTCAGATATTGCTGGATGCAGGTTGAGCAAAGCACTTCCGGATGTGCAGCATACGGCAACGGTCGTATTGTCGTGAAGTGCCAGGCCAATGGCAAAGAAGCCGGCACTTCGTTCGTCGGTCATTGGGTAACATACAAAATCGGGGATGTGGGCGAATGTTTGTACCAGCGGGATGTCTCGGCTTCCCGGGCAAAGTACAATTCTTCGGATGCCATGTGCACGAAGCAAGGCAGCTAGCTGTAATATATTTTTCTTATGAGTATACATGCTTTTTATTTTGTCAAATAGCTTTTTGTGCGCTTTCCTACAACTGTTTTTTATGCAAATTATATGTGCGGTTGCAGATTTATACGTACGTTCGTATTTATTATTAAATGCATGTCCACCAACAGCCAATACATACCCCTGAAAAATGAATATATACTGCATCCGCCTACGGATATATACTTTATCGGCAAATGCAGTATTACTGCGTTTGCAATTCAGTGGCTTGGCTAATTGCGGATATTCATTATTATTAATGTGCAGATGTGTTTAAAACCCGATTTGTTATGATATCCAATAGCCTGTTTTTATTCATCTTCTTCTCTTTTATTATAGTATACTTAGCATGGTATTTAATTTTTGTCGTGTTTCTTCCCATTCAGACTCTAGTGTGGATGAGGATAGGATACCTCCTCCGGCATATAGCGTACTTCTTTTACCTTCAATATTCATACAGCGCAGATTGACGTAAAGTGAAGTGTCTTCTTCCGGGTCAAGCCAACCGATAATTCCGGCATAATAACGTCGGTCGTATCCTTCGTTTTCGTTGATGAATTCGTATGTTTCGTTTTTAGGGAGTCCACATACTGCCGGTGTCGGATGTAGTTCGTACAAGATATTTCCTACTTGTGAGGCATCTTTCAGAATGAAATTGAAATCAGTTTTTAAATGCACCAGTTGACCAGCCCGTGCTGGATAAGGACCTTTTTCAGTGATTTTATTTCCAAACTGTTTTATGGTACGACGTATGTAGTCACTAACAAAAGCTTGTTCGCGTATATTCTTATCACTCCAGTCGGTCGGTATGACATCTCCTTGCATGGACATAGTGCCAGCAAGGGAGACTGTATGCCATTGGGTACCATGTCCGCTAAGGATGATTTCCGGAGTACTTCCTAGCCAGGTACCAGTTTCAGGGGTATGGCAAAGGGAAATCATCATGCGTGGATAATTATTGCAAGCATTGATAAAAGAGGTGAGAGGCGAAAAGCCGTCAGGCAATTCCAGAAAAGTACGGCGTGACAATACCAGTTTTTGGAACTGCTTTTGCTGTAAGGGAGCAATGAATCGTTCGAATGCTTGACGATAATTTTCCCATTCTTTATCTGAAGCTTTCTGGGTGATGAAAGATGCTGTTTTAGAAAACGGCAATTCGGTCTGGGTAGGAATGAGGTCTGTTCGATCCTGCACCAAACGGGTTAATGTTTCGCTGATAGCTTCCCAATCATGTTCAACATGAGTTGGGCGAATCAAAACAATGGGATGTTGCTCTGTACGGCGGAAAGGAGCCAACAGAAAACCGCGTTGTCCGTTCAAATCAGTCAGGCTGTCAATGATTTGTGTGTTTCCGCTTTCTTGCAATACCAATATAGGCATATCAGTCCACGGTTGACGGTAGAGGGCAAAGTTTACCGTGCTTCGTGTCAGGTTGTCTATCAGTTTGTGTATGTAAATGGAAGGTTGGTTCATGGCCGTTTCTTTATGATAAGATTGACAACACGTGCGGTAGACACCAGTTTGCCCTCGGGAGTGATGATGTCCACGTTCCATACATGCTGTGTGCGTCCCCGGTGTACAATGTTCGCATGGGCTTCCACGTAACGTCCTTCTCCTACGGGAGTCATGCTTACATGGTTGGCGCTGACCTGTATGCCTACCGGCTCTTCGTCTTCAGCGCACAAGTGTATCGAACCATATCCGCTGACGATTTCAGCGAAAGCCAGTGATGCTCCTCCGTTCAGTATGTCGACAGGGGTGCAAGGACGTGCTGTATTGTCGTTTACGGGCATGGTTGCTTTTACATGTCCGTCTTTCATTTCCACCAGTTTGATGCCTAAGAATCTTCCTATGGATTCTTTTAGTTCGTATGGTTTGCCAGGTTCTATTTGCATATTCTTCCTGTATTTTTAATTAATAACCATGCAAAGGTACATTTATTTTGTGGTATTTTCTATCTTTCGATTCAAATTCTGATGTATTTTTGCATCCGATTTAATAAGATGTTGTTATGGAAATGCAAAAACTAAAAGGACACGGAGCGATGCTTTGTGCCAATGCCATGTGGGGGCTGATGTCGCCACTGGCAAAACTTGTTATGTTGGGTGGACTGGTTACACCGTTGGTCGTGACAGACTTGCGCGTGTTTGGCGCGATGGTATTGTTTTGGATTGTTTCATTTTTTCGCAAACCGGAGCATGTGGGACATAAGGATTTGGCAAAGCTGTTTGTGGCTTCGTTGCTTGCCATTGTGTTCAATCAAGGATGTTTCATCTTCGGGGTAGGGCTTACTTCGCCTGCCGATGCTTCCATTATCACTACCAGCATGCCGCTGTGGGCGATGGTGCTTGCTGCTATTTTCCTGAAAGAGCCGATTACAGGGAAAAAGGTGCTGGGTATTGCTTTCGGTGCTACAGGAGCGTTGTTGCTAATCATGGGCAGTTCACATGCAGGGACGTCTTCAACTGTATCGGGCGACAAGAGCATCTGGGGTGATTTGCTGGTATTGATGGCACAGTTGAGTTATGCATTATATTTGGTGCTGTTCAAGAATTTCGTAGGCAAGTATTCGGTTTTCACGCTGATGAAATGGATGTTTACGTATGCTTTCATCTGTCTGCTCCCGTTTTCGTACAATGATTTGCTTGCCGCGGGCTGGGCTGGGCTGAGCTTGATGGAAATCGGTTCGCTTGCCTTCATCGTGGTAGGGAGTACATTCTTATGTTACATCCTGGTGGTAGTGGGACAGAAAAACCTGCGTCCTACAGTGGCAGGCATGTACAATTATGTACAGCCTGTTGTAGCATGCATTGTGGCAATTTGCTGGGGAATGGATTCTTTCAACTGGGTAAAAGGAGTTTCCATCTTATTGATATTCGGCGGTGTCTATTTGGTGACAATGAGCCGTTCGCGTGCCGAGCTGGAGGCTCATGAGGCGTCAGTGAAGGGTACGGAAGACAACCGCTGATATATCGGCTATCACTCTTTCAGTAGCTTCGAAACTTAGCTTGGAATGCTTCACGAATACGACAAGGGTATATCTTTTGCCGTTGGGAAGCAGGATGAAACCGGCATCGTTGATTCCTATCCATTCGCCTTGTTCGTTTTGGTCGGAGGTGCCGGTTTTATGTCCGATACGTGTTTCGGTGCCTTGTAAAGGGAAGGGCAGACGTGCCTTTCCTGTCTGGCAGTCAAGTAAGGTTTCGCGGATAAAGTGGGTATATAAGGTATCAATCGGCAAAGTTTCGGCAGCCAATCTGTCCATCAGCCGGGCGGTAGAGAGTGGTGTGCTCCAGTTATTATAACATAGAGCCAGATTTTTGTGCATGTCGTCTTCGGTGGCTGTAACGGCGAACTGGTCGCATTCGATGGTGCGGAGATACTTGTCTGTTTCTTCCGTACCGCCTATGTAGTCGAACAGAATGTCGCAGGCATTGTTATCGCTCAACTGGAGGGTATAAGTGAGCAATTCGCTGATTGGCAAACTGATGTTCCCTTCCGGATAACGGTCGCGCAACGGGCTGTAAGTATCGGGTCGTAAGTCTTCTTTGCGGATGAAGACAGAGGTAGAAAGGGGCAGGTGGTGCTTGTCCAAGTAATGTGCCACGGCGAGTGCCTGGTGATATTTCATTACGCTCATTAGCGGATAGCGGTCATCGTTGTTTATTGTTATGGTGTCTTTTCCATCGATAATGAGTGCTACACCCACGTGTGCATCTGTGTTTGCTGTGATTTGTTGGATTTGTTCTTGCAGTGGATGAGTGGCTTGCGAGGATAATGTGCAAAAGGCATAGAGTATAATAAAAAGGAGTAGTTTCATCATTTGTAAAGTTCGAATTTGGGTGAAAATTTTGTCAGTTGCTTTCTTTTTGCAGTATCTTCAACAGGTTCTTCCGTGAAGTACTTACTCCGGCAGGTAAAAAGTCTGGTTCCATCATTTCCAGTGTCGTACGTAATTCTGTTCGTAATTCCGGAAAATGTTTACACTGTTCGTAGGTCAGTTTCATGCACAGAGATTTGATACTGATGGCTGTTTGGGGACTGAGCATCTGCGAGAAACAGAAATCAAGGAAATCAGTGCGGAGGTTTTCGGGAGGAAAGGGTTGCCGCAGCAGCAACGTCAGCAGTAGACGGCGTTTTGTATTGCTGGCAGTATGCAGTGTTTCGTTTATTAGTTCATTCTGTTTGTCATACAGCCATTCGTTATTATGTAAATCGAAGTGTGTAAATATCCATGCAGCATTTTCGGCTATCCGTTTATTGTTGTCGAATAAGAGACGGTAAAGTGTAAGTTTTGCTGCATTGCCATCTGTACCTTGGGTGGCATGGCAGATTTCCAGGATATCATTTTCATGAATTTTGCCGGAAAGCCTTTGCCGGAGGATGGTTAAGGTGTAATTCATATACTTTTTTTTATGATAACAGGTGAAAGAGCAGTACTCAGTACGACAAGTATCCATAAATTACCTGTCATCGGATTGTATGCCGATACCAATTCATGGAAAGTTTGTCTGGTACTTGTTCCGAATATAAGTTCGAAAGTGATAGTCAAGACCATCCATAGGCAAGCAATGGCATAACGTTCTTTTTGATTCAATATGCCAACGCGAGGTAATAGTAGCCATGTCAAGAGAATGATAAGTCCGCTTAACAGAACACCGCTTACGGGCAAGGCCCATTGATGCAACAAGGGATGCAGGCAATACTGCCGTACACCACCATTGAGAATAGCGGCAGGAATGAAGCAAAGCCAAACAAGCAATGATTTTAAAATTCGCATATAGAGGTCTTTATAGTTCTTTTTTCATTACATAGTTTATCATTTCCAACCGTTTGGCACGTTTCTTTTGGCTTTTTCCCACACTATAGCCTTGTTTTTCAAAAAAAGGACGTGCCGTAATGCTGACTTCTGACGTGATTTGTGTTATACCGAAACGGCATGCATAGGCTTCTATTTCTGACAGGAGCTGGGATGCTATGCCTTTTCTTTGCCAATCCTTGTGAACAAACATTGAGTGCAGATAGCCATCAGCCCGAATAGAAGCGAAGCCAATGATACGTCCTTCACTATCTAATGCTGCAAGGAAATAGAGTGTGGATAGCAGATTTTTCCAGTGGATTGTACTGTCACCGCATGATGCCCAGTCTTCTATTTCTGCAGGTGTGTAATTCTGAATGTTTACAGCCTGTATTGTAGAGCGGAACAGATTGCGTAGTTCGTCTATGTCGTTTATCGTGACTGTTCGGGTTGGGTAAGTTGTTTTCATGCATTCAACTATATAGGATAATGTTTGAGGATGTCTGGCTGATAAAGTGTATCGGTTCCTGACTGTGTAAAGATAAATAATTATCCGAAACAGGCTCGTCGTTTCCGAGGTTTCCCTGTTTGGAAAGACAAGTCTGTTTCAAGTTTAATGGTTGGGGTATCAATATTTGATTCCTGTACCTTGGTTTATTATTTGGACTGGCTTTTTTCGTCAGTTGCGTTTTGTTGCATTTCGTCTTCTCCCCAGTGGGTCTCGGCTTCACGTTTTTCACGCTCAATGACTTCTTGAGCTTTGCGCGGATAAAGAATCAGGCGGAGTGAATGGTCATAGGTCATGTAGCTCCACATCCAGTTGAGCAGGACATTGATTTTGTTTCGTACTCCTAAGATGGAACGCAGGTGGACTACCAGCCACAAGAACCAGGCTATCCAACCTTGGGTCTTCAAGGAACTGAATTCGGCTACAGCCTTGTTGCGACCTACGGTAGCCATGCTTCCCAGGTTGCGGTAATGGAAAGGCTTCATGGCTTTTCCTTTCTGCAGGCGAATCAGGTTTTCAGCCAGTAGGCTTCCTTGTTGGATGGCTACTTGTGCAAGTTGCGGATGTCCGTAAGGATAGTCCTTGTCGCCGTTCATGATACATTGGTCGCCGATGCAGAATATGTTGTCGAAACCGTCAACTTTATTATATTGATTTACTTTGATGCGTCCTCCGCGTCCGATGGAACTGGATGGCATATTGCCGATAGCATTGGCACGTACACCACTTACCCAAATGAAAGTACGGGTAGGTATTTGTGTCCCATCTTCCAGAATAACCTTGTGGTCACGGTAGTCCAGCACTTTTTTGTCCAGCCATACGTTGATGCCCATTTCACGCAAGAATTCTGCCGATTTTTGCGAAGATACGGGAGCCATACCCGACAGCAGGCGGCTGCCTGCCTCTATCAAATAGATTTGCAGCAGGTTTTCGTTCATGTCCGGATAGTCTTTCGGAAGCACATACCGTTTCATTTCAGCCAATGCTCCGGCTATTTCCACACCGGTAGCTCCTCCACCGACAATAACGATATTCAACAATTCTCTGCGTTCTTGTTCGGTAGCGCAAGTCACGCTTCGTTCAAAGTTGCCCAGTAGGGCATTGCGTAATCCCATTGCTTCTTGTAGAGTCTTCATCGGAATGGCCTCTTTTTCAATGTTCTGGTTCCCGAAGAAGTTGGAAGTGGTTCCAGCAGCCAGAATCAAGTAATCGTATTCTACTTTACCGATAGAAGTCTGCAGGATGTTCTTTTCAGGAAAAATCAGCCGGGCTTCCGCCATACGGTAATTTACATGAGATTTTTTCCCGAATATTTTCCGGAAAGGAAACGAGATAGAACTCGGCTCAATGCCGGCAGATGCCACCTGGTAAATGAGTGGCGGAAACTGGTGATAATTGTTTTTGTCAATCAGGATTACCTGGAAATTGGATTTAGACAACTTGTCTGCTAGTTTGAGGCCTCCAAATCCTCCTCCTACAATGACAACTCTCTTTTTACCTTTTTCTCTTTCAATGTTGAAACTCATATCATTTTGTTTTTGTGTAAAGCTGGTGCAAAGTTACAACTTTATCAGGATTTAAACATATGTTTGGCGGTAAATTAGAGAAAAATTTCTGTAATTCGTATACAATCCGGTATTTGATATTTCATTACTTTTGCATTTGTAGAACAAAATACAGGTAAACTTATGGAATTGGAAGACTTTTTGGCTTATGTAAAGACCGGTAAAGCATTGGCAACGGAAGAAATCGGCCGCTTTATGGATGAAATGAGTGACGAAGCGCGTAAAGTGACCTTTCGTCTGAATGCAGCTTATCATACGCCTGACGAAGTACGGGCATTATTATCCGAGTTGTTTGGAAAACCTGTCGATCCGACTTTACGGGTATTTCCTCCTTTTTATACTGATTTCGGGAAAAATATAACTATCGGCAAACATGTGTTTATCAATGCCTGTTGCCATTTTCAGGATCATGGTGGCGTAACGTTGGGCGATGGATGTCAGATAGGGCATAATGTGGTATTTGCTACACTGAATCATGGCATTGCTCCGACAGACAGGAAAAACACTTATCCTGCCTCTATCGTGTTGGGTAAGAATGTGTGGGTAGGTTCGAATGCCACGATTTTGCAGGGAGTGACTATCGGTGACAATGCGGTCGTGGCTGCCGGTGCAGTGGTGACCAAGGATGTACCAGCCAATACTATTGTTGGTGGAGTGCCGGCGAAAGTGATTCGCAGGATAGACTGATAAATTTATGTAAAATAGGTAGTATTATCTGTAAACAGGATACAAGGATATGGATGGAACTGCCTATCTTTGTAACTGAAAAAACAACTGAAGACAATGAAATACAATTTCGATGAATTAACCGACCGCCGTCATACCGGTTCATATAAGTGGGATTCGGCTGTTGGAGAGGATGTGCTTCCAATGTGGGTGGCTGATATGGATTTCCAGACGGTTCCAGTTATTATCGAAGCATTGCAAAAGCGGGTGGCGCACGGTATTTTCGGCTATACAAAGGTGCCTGATACATATTACGAAGCCATTATCCGTTGGTTTTCCAGGCAACATGGATGGAGCATTGACCGTGAATGGATACAATATACCATCGGGGTCGTTCCAGCATTGTCTGCCATCATCAAGGCAATGACTTGTCCGGGAGATAAAGTCGTGGTACAGACACCTGTATACAATTGTTTCTTTTCTTCCATTCGCAACAATGGGTGTGAAATCGTGACAAGTCCTTTGTTGCGTGAAGGAGATACATACCGTGTTGATTATGCCGACTTGGAAGAAAAGGTTTCCGACCCGAAGGTTAAACTTTTTCTGTTATGTAATCCGCATAATCCTGCCGGGCGGGTATGGACACCCGAAGAGTTGCGCTGTATGGGAGAGATCTGCTTCCGTCACGATGTGTTTGTCGTGGCTGACGAAATACATTGCGAACTGGTCATGCCGGGATATGTCTATACGCCTTTCGCGTCATTGGGCGAGAAATTCCTGCAACATTCGGCTACCTGCATATCTCCCAGTAAGGCATTCAATCTGGCTGGTTTGCAAATTGCCAACATTGTATTGTGGAGTGAAGAGTTTCGTAAGAAAGTAGACCGTGCTATCAATATTAATGAGGTATGTGATGTAAATCCGTTCGGAGTAGCGGCGTTGATAGCTGCCTATAGTGAAGAAGGAGCTGAATGGTTGAAACAGTTGAATGCATACATTGCAGGCAATTATCAGTATATGCAGCATTTCTGTAACGAGCGTCTTCCACAGTTCCCGTTGATAAAACTGGAAGGGACGTATTTAGCATGGATGGATTGCTCAGTGCTTGCACTGAATGCAGAAGAAATAGAAACGCAGTTGTTGGACGAGGAAAAGCTGTGGCTCAATGCCGGTACGATGTACGGAGAAGCGGGTGAAGGCTTTATGCGTTGGAACTTGGCTTGTCCGCGCAGCAGGGTAGAAGAAGGGTTGCGGCGTTTTAGCTGTTTTGTAGAAAAGAAGTTGAAGAAAGACTGAAAATGGATGTCCATATTCAGCTATACCATGCCTACAGAAAACGAAGATAACTTCATAAGCCATTTCAGATAACTGCAATGGCAAAGTAAGTATATATTCATTTGGCACATCATTATGGGAGGCTGATTACGGACATTCTAAACCTGAATATTTATTTAATTATTAAAATTAAAGTGTTATGGAATCTGTAGTAAAACTTTATTCGTTATCGTATTCGAATTCGAAGACGTATCTTGCGGCTTTGCTTTTCGTGGCAGGCAATATTGCTTTGCCTCAGCTTTTTCATTTGGCTCCACAAGGAGGAATGACGTGGTTGCCGATTTATTTCTTTACCTTGGTAGGGGCATATAAATATGGATGGAAGGTAGGTTTGCTTACCGCTATCGCTTCGCCATTGATTAATTCGGCATTGTTCGGTATGCCTGCTCCTGCGGTACTTCCTGCCATTTTGCTGAAATCTGTCTTGCTGGCTGTAGGTGCCGGATTCATGGCTCATCGTTTCCAGAAAGTATCGGTTCTGGCTCTATTGGCTGTAGTTTTATTCTATCAGGTGGTAGGTACGTTAGGCGAATGGGCATTCTTTGCCGATGGCTTTTATGCTGCCGTTCAGGATTTCCGTATAGGTATTCCGGGCATGTTGTTGCAAGTATTCGGAGGTTATGCTTTCATCCGTTATCTGATTCAGAAGTGATTTTTAATAATGTGCAAATATGAAAATGTGCTAATGTAATAATGAGTTAATGTGCTAATTCATTTTCACATTGGCACATTTTCATATTATTACATTAGCACATTAATTACCCTTTCCGCTGGTAGGCAATACGTGGTGTACCATTGGATACATAAATAATGCCACAACGAACAAAACCGTGCTTTTCCAACAGATGTTGCATCACTTTATTGTCGGCATGAGTGTCGGCACGTAGTTGGGATGCACGGGCGGTACACCAGTCAAGGCAGGCGGAAAAGATACCTTTTTCGCTGCCATCGGATGCCAGACGATGGATGACATAGTAAGGTTCGTCATTCAGCCACTTCCCGTTTTCGATATGTGCATAGTTGGGGTCCGGACTGGGAACAAAACAGAAAGTACCGACAAGGACATTCTCTTCGTTTTCACAAACATAACAATTACCTTGGTTGATTTCTTCAGCAACCAGTTCACGTTGCGGATATCCGTTTATCCATTGGTTGGGGTTTCCGGTACTCGTCATAAAGTGCCTGGCTGTATCAAATATTTCCATCAGGCGGTCTATATCGGTAAGGATGGCGGGGCGTATGGTCTGTATCATATTGTAAAGTGGCTTTGGTAAAATACAAAAAAGGTGAAACAAAACTGATGCTCCACCTTTTTTGTTGGTATGTAATAAATAAGCTTTAACGTCCTTTACTTGAACTCAATAATTAGCGATTGATTTGCTGGTATGATAAGATTTTTAGTGAAATCCACTTTTTTACCGGAAGTGAGGATTGTTCCTCCTTTAGAATCGCGAGTTAAAGCATTGTAGTGTTGGCACGGCAGAACTTGCTCTTTGTTAGTACTATTCAAGATAATCATTTCTGTTTTGCCTTCACTGGTACGGGCGTACACGTAGATTCCTTGTTCGGGAATGTGATACTTTACAGTTTTGTTTTCTGACATATTCTTGTTTAGTTTTAGTTTTGCACTCCAAAGGTAGAGTTTTCATTCTAAACAAGCGGAAAGAAAAGGGTTAAAATTGCAGGTTTTATGCGGTTTTTATGATATAAATCAAGTTTTTGACAAGGTGACGAGGTCTCAGTTGACAAGGTGGACAAGATTTTAAATAGTTTTTCGAATGGAATGTTTTCTAAAGCCTTGTCTCCTTGTCAACTGATACTTCGTTACTTCATTTATATTAAGAATCCCAGCAAGATACCTGCCGCTACGGCAGAACCGATGACGCCGGCTACGTTCGGGCCCATGGCGTGCATCAGCAGGTAATTGGTCGGGTCGTATTCGGCGCCTACGATTTGCGAGATGCGTGCCGAGTCGGGCACGGCAGATACGCCGGCATTTCCGATAAGCGGATTAATCTTGTTGTCTTTCTTCAATACCAGGTTGAATATCTTAACGAAGAGCACTCCCGATGCGGTGGCTATCACGAAGGACAAGGCACCCAGCCCGAAAATCTTCAGTGAATCCCAGGTGATGAATTCCGAAGCCTGCGTAGAGGCACCTACGGTCAGTCCCAGCAAGATGGTGATGGTATCAATCAGCGGTCCGCGTGCAGTTTCTGCCAGACGGCGTGTCACGCCGCTTTCCTTCAGCAGGTTGCCGAAGAAGAGCATGCCCAGCAGGGGAAGACCCGAAGGCACCAGGAAGCAGGTCAGCAGCAGACCCATAATTGGGAACAGGACCTTTTCGGTATGCGACACGGCACGCGGGGCTTTCATGCGGATGAGACGCTCTTTCTTGGTGGTGAGCAGGCGCATGATGGGCGGTTGGATAACCGGCACCAGTGCCATGTAGGAGTAGGCAGACACGGCGATGGCTCCCATCAGGTTGGGCGCCAGCTTCGATGAAAGGAAGATGGCAGTGGGGCCGTCTGCGCCACCGATGATGCCGATAGCGGCTGCCTGCATGGGGTCGAATCCCCATTCGAGGGCAATCATGTAGGCACCGAAGATACCGAATTGGGCTGCCGCCCCGATAAGCATCAGCTTCGGATTGGAAATCAGTGCCGAGAAGTCGGTCATGGCGCCGATGCCGAGGAAGATGAGCGGCGGATACCAGCCCGATGTCACGCCTTGGTATAAGATGTTGAGTACCGAACCCTGTTCGTAGATGCCGACTTGCAGTCCGGCTTCCATATTGAACGGAATGTTGCCTATCAGCATACCGAATCCGATAGGAATCAGCAGCATCGGCTCGAATTCCTTTGCCACGGCAAGATAAATGAAGAATATACCGACGGCTATCATGATGAAATGCTGGTAAGTGGCATTGTAGAAGCCGGTATACGTCCAGAAATCAGCCAGGTTGCTCTGTAAGAAATTGATGAATTCTCCCATAGTTATTCGATGATTATAAGGTCTGTACCTTCAAGAATAGATTCTCCTTTGCTCACGTTGATGGCAGTCACTTTGCCGTCGCGGTCCGACTTGATGTCGTTTTCCATTTTCATGGCTTCCAGTATCAGCAGGGTCTGTCCGCGTTTCACCGTGTCGCCTTCCTTTACCTTGATATCGAGGATGACTCCGGGCAGCGGAGATTTTATGCCCGACTTGCCTTGCGACACTGTGGGGCGGGTTACGGCAGGAGGAGGAGCGGCAGGCGTGGTGGAAGCCGTGCGGATGACCGGCTTGATTTTCGGGGTTGCAGGCTTCTCCAGTTCTACGGTGTAGGGCGTACCGTTTACTTCTACGTGTACGTTGTTTTCTTCGATGTCTCCTACGGTCACTTTGTATAAGTTTCCGTTGATTTTGTATCTATATTCTTTCATGGTTATCTATTCGTTAGAGGGTTATTTCTTGTGAGGATTTTCGCGCAGTGTATAAATCTTCGAGCTCCACGGCGAGTAGCTCCGTTTCACACGGCTGATGGTCAGGATGGTTTCTTCCACGTCGTGGTCGCTTCCCTGCGCTTCATGCAGCGCCATGGCAATGGCGGCTATCACGTCGCCCGGTGCTTCGCCCAGCCGGCGCTCTTTGGCTTCTTGCTTGTCGGTGATGTTGTGTGCCTTCATCGCATTGCGTTTGCGTAACTTGACGGCTATCTTGCCGATAATCCGGAAACTGATGTACAGCAGGATAAGTCCGATGAAGACCACGCTCATGGCGGTGATGGTCATACCGAGTCCTGCCGAGTCGTGTTGTTCGAACTTGTCCATTTTCGGGTTACCTTCCAGCGTCTGGTTATTGGTGCTTGGAGTCACGTATTTGGTTTCACTGTCGTCTTTTACTTCCCATTCGTCCGAGCCGTCGCTGACCCTTGCGTACGATTGGTCTGTCTTCAAGACACCGGCAGGAACGACCACTTCATCCAACAGTTTCCGTCCAGAATCGTATAATCCTACCCAGTTGTCTTTGGTTTTACTTAATACGAAATTGGTATGGAAAGTGCCTCGGCGCGGTGCTCCGTCTGCCCAAAAGAGGGCGTGCTGGCGGGGGCTGATGGCGGTCAGCACGTCGCCCTTCGGAATGAAATAAGAGAGGGTGTCGCCCGGCTCGCTGCTTACTTTCAGGTAGCATCCGGCAAGGTTGACACTGTTGTAAGAGGTGTTGAATATTTCCACCCATCCGCTATGCACGCCGTAATCGTCCTGAAAGTTTTCCTGATTGTCTACCAGCACTTCGTTGATGACGATTTTACTCTTGGCTTCCGGCGTGGTGCACGAACTGAATGCTCCCAGCAGGGCGAATGTAAAAAATATTCCGGCTATATATTTATTCATAATTAAACGCGTTTTTTTGAGTTTTTAAGTTCTTAAGTTCTTGAGCTTGTAAGTTCTTGAGTTTTTAAGTTTTTAAGTTTGTAAGTTGAGAAACTCAAGAACTTAAAAGCTCAAAAACTTATAAACTCATTTACAAAGGAATGTTCCCGTGTTTCTTTGCCGGATTGGTCTGCTTCTTGGTTTGCAATTGCTGCAGGGCACGGATGATGCGGAAACGTGTGTTGCGCGGTTCGATGACATCGTCGATATACCCGTACTTCGCCGCATTGTATGGGTTGGCAAACAACTTGGTATATTCGGCTTCCTTCTCTGCCATAAAGGCTTTCGGGTCGGCAGCTTCCTTGGCTTCCTTGGCATAGAGCACTTCTACGGCTCCTGCGCCTCCCATGACGGCGATTTCAGCAGTAGGCCATGCGTAGTTCATGTCGCCGCGCAGCTGCTTGCAGCTCATCACGATGTGCGAGCCTCCGTACGACTTGCGGAGAGTGACGGTCACCTTAGGCACCGTAGCCTCGCCGTATGCATACAGCAGTTTGGCTCCGTGCAGGATGACGGCGTTGTATTCTTGTCCGGTACCCGGCAGGAAGCCCGGCACGTCGACCAGTGACACGATGGGGATGTTGAACGCGTCGCAGAAGCGGACGAAGCGTGCGCCCTTGCGTGAGGAGTTGCAGTCGAGCACGCCTGCAAGGAATTTGGGTTGGTTGGCTACGATGCCCACCGACTGTCCGTTGAAGCGGGCGAAACCGATGATGATGTTTTTGGCGAAGTCGCGTTGCACTTCCAGAAACTCGCCGTTGTCGACAATGGCTCCGATTACCTCATACATATCGTAAGGCTTGTTGGGGCTGTCGGGGACGATTTCATTTAATGAGTCTTCCAACCGGTCTATCGGGTCGGTACAGTCCACGTAAGGCGGTTCTTCAAGGTTGTTTTGGGGAATGTAGCTCAGAAGCTTGCGTATAAGGGCCAATCCTTCTTCTTCAGTGGCGGCGGTAAAGTGTGTTACGCCCGAGCGGGTAGAGTGCACGCTGGCGCCTCCTAAGTTTTCTTGAGTCACGTCTTCGCCGGTAACGGTCTTCACCACTTTCGGCCCGGTGAGGAACATGTACGACGTTCCTTCCATCATCAGGGTGAAGTCGGTCAGTGCCGGAGAGTAAACGGCTCCTCCCGCGCAGGGACCGAAGATGCCGGAGATTTGCGGAACTACGCCGGATGCCAGAATGTTGCGCTGGAATATCTCGGCATATCCTGCCAGCGCGTTGATACCTTCCTGGATACGTGCGCCACCCGAGTCGTTCAGTCCGATGACGGGTGCGCCCATCTTCATCGCCATATCCATCACCTTGCAAATCTTTTGCGACATGGTTTCCGACAGCGAGCCTGCCGATACGGTAAAGTCTTGTGCAAAGACATACACCAGCCGTCCCTCGATGGTTCCGTATCCGGTTACTACGCCGTCGCCCAAGTATTGTTTCTTGTCCATGCCGAAGTTGGTGCAACGGTGTTTCACGAACATGTCCATTTCTTCGAAACTGCCTTCGTCGAGCAGCATGGAAATGCGTTCGCGTGCTGTATATTTCCCTTTTGCGTGTTGTTTCTCAATCGCTTTCTCGCCGCCTCCCAGACGGGCTTGGGCACGCAGCTCGATCAGTTCTTTTACTTTTTCAAGTTGGTTACTCATGGCATTAAGTTTTAGTGTTTGATTTTAGTTGTCTAGGAGCTAGGTTTTAAATTGTTTTACTGATGTATTCAGAACCTAGTCGCCTAGTACCTAGTCAACTAGTACCTATAATATTATTTTTCACACAATTCAGTCAGTACACCCATCGTCGATTTCGGATGCAGGAAAGCAATCTGCAGGTTTTCCGCCCCTTTGCGAGGTGCCTTGTCAATCAGTCGTATGCCCGCTCCTTCGGCTTCTGCCAAGGCGTTGGCCACTCCGTCTTCGATGGCGAATGCAAGGTGATGGATGCCCATGCCTCGCTTTTCAATAAAACTGGCGATGGTACTGTCGGGACTAGTCGGTTCCAACAATTCGATTTTGGTGTCTCCGCATTTCAAGAAAGCGGTCTTTACTTTTTGGTCTTCTACAGTCTCTATGTTGTAGCAGGTCAGTCCGAGAACTTTTTCGTAATACGGAAGGGCTTCTTCGATGCTTTTTACAGCAATGCCCAAGTGTTCGATGTGGGAAATTTTCATAAATGTTGTTTTTTATAAAGTATTAAATTCTTTAATTTATTCACATTGATTGCACAAAGAAAAGAAAAATGTGCTGAAAAACGAAATCTTTCTTCGATTTATTTTCAGAAAAGATGTATGTCTGGTTTTTCTCACGGCATACAGATGGTGATATTTACTTGACAGGCATTGTTCCTTTCAATTCGATGCGGCTGCGTCCTTCTCCTTTTTTTATGACACGGATTTGTACATTGATTCTTTCGTCTAACTCTTCACGATGCGATATGATGCCGACACGTCGCCCGTTTTGTCCTGCAATTTCCTGTAGTCGTTCAAGGGTAGACATGACAGAGTCTAAACTTTTTTCATCAAGTGTGCCGAAGCCCTCATCAATAAACAGAATGTCTATATTCATGTCCGGACGGTTCAACGACGAGAGTGCTAGCGATAATGCCAATGAAATCATGAAGCGTTCGCCTCCCGAAAGCACTGTTACGCTGCGCACTTGGTTTTTGTTGTAACAGTCTAAGACTAAAATGGAAAGCTGTTCGTTTTCTTCGCTGCATGTCAGCTTGTAACGGTCGGTAATCTGTGCGAGATAGATGTTTGCATTGTTGAGTAACGGCCGCAGGATATAGGATTGTACGAGTGTGCGGAAACGGGTTCCTCCAAAGCGGGAATTTAGCCGGTCCCATTTTGTAAAATTCTTTTTTACAGCTTCCAGTCTTGCTGTTATCTTTTTGAAGTTATCTTCGTTGCGTTTGTCTTCTTCCAGTTTACTGCAGATAGTTGCCTGTTCACTTACAAGCTGGTCACGGGTAAGTGCAAGTATGTTTTTTTCTTCCTGTAGCAGTGTAAGGTCTGGGATATCTTGTCCTTCACAGATACCTAGCTTTTCCATAGCTTCAGTCTGTTGCCTTTGCATTGTGGCAATGGCATCACGTCGTGAGGTGATACTTGCCTGGAGGTCATTGATACGTTGGCGTGCCTCTGGTATTTCTTTTTCTTTTCCAACGAGGGCAATAAGATCAGATTCGGCTGTGCCTGATGTCTTGTAATATATACCCAGTGTGGTTTCGCAAGCTGTGATAATGGCAGTACACTCACACGTGTCTTTGGCTATTGTATTAATTTCAATATAAAGCCTGGTCCATTCATCATTGATGTCACTGCATGGATAGGTGGCAGGAGAGGCTGAAGTGTTCCATCCGGCATGTAAATGGAGGATTTTGGCTCTTGTGTTTCCGATGGAGACTGCTGTAGCCTTTGCTGTTTGTAATTGTTGTGCAGCTGTATCAAACTTTTTTTTCATATCTGCGTATTCGTTAGCATCACGGCAAAGAATATTTTTGGTGCTGTAGGTGTCTTGTTGCCAACCGGGCAGCCAGTTTGCCAATATTGCGTTCAAGTCAGTGAAGAGGTTGATTGCGGTCCGTTCTCCAGCTTTCTTTTGTTCGTGTAATTGATGTATATGTTGCTCGTTGGCATAAAAATCTTTGTCTGCCTGGACTTTGGCTTTATCGGCTGTTGTTTTTTGGATTTCAAGCTTCTTCTTCTCATTCAGCAACAGATTAATCTTGTTTTGTAATTCTTCGGCATCTTTTTGTTGCAGTTTGAGTTGGTGGAGGATCTGTCCGATTTCGTTTATGGCTATGTTGACCTGTTGTGCTATGGGTTTCGTTATATCCAGACCCGATTGTTTTGCCACGGTCAGTGCCTGTTTTTTGGTAGCATCGGCTTTATTCTTTTGCTCAGCCAGTATGTGTCTTTGGGTTTCGAGCATGCCAGATGCTGTGTTGTATCTTTTTTTTGCTTCATCATATGCTGTGGTAGCTTTCAACAGGTTTTCCTCTGTAATGTTTTTCTCTTTTTCAAGAGGGGTAAGCACGGCTTTGAAGTCTTCGTCAAGATATATGTGATTGATGTGTTGTCCACACAAGGGACAGATGTCTGCCTGCTCAGCAATGAGACGTTTGCGTAACGTGACAAGGTGTTCTTCCAGACTGGTTTGCATGGTGTGGAGCAGGTTATTGGCTTTTTCGTCTTTTTCTTTAGCAGCCAGATAGGCTTCTTCGGCTTTTTGGACTGCTTGATGGAAAATGGTCAGTTTTTCGGTTTGTCCTTTAATTTCTTTATCAAGTTTTTCCAGATTGTTTGTATCAGTCTCCATGTTCTGTAGGGTTTGCTGAAGCTGTTTCAACCTGGTATTTCTCATGTTTGCCTGTTCAAGGTTTTGGTTTATCAAAACCGGGTTCAGCATTTCACGCTGTTTGCTTAAGGTCTCTATGTTTTTTTGTATGTCAGCTATTGCGTTATCTGTATTTGCTGCTGCCTGTGCGGTCTTTTCTACAATGTTTTTTAAGGTCGTTGTTCGGGCGGTTTCAGTTTCTATCTGTCTGGCGATGGTTTGTATTTCTTTGTTGGTGTCTTCATATTGTCGTATCTTTTGAATGATTTCTCCGGTTTTGCTATACACTTCTTCTTGACTTTGATGTGCCGTTATCCATTGGTGTAACTTTTCGGTTTTGTCGGATAGTAGGGACATGTCATGGTTGCGTTGGGCAAAATCAGCGGAAAGTCGGTTGAACATTTGTTGGCACATGGGTTCTTGGGAAAGCGATTGTTCCCTTTTGACTTTTGCTTCTTGCATTTTGACGAGTGTCTGGCGTTGGGCAGTGGTGTTGTCCCAGTTTTTGACCAGTTTCATGTCTGCTTTGTATTCTTCCCCTTGTAAGCGTTTTTGCAGTTGCTCCAGTTCTTCTTGAGCTAACGTTTGGTTTTTGCGGCATTGATTGATGGTATTGACTAAAGTGAGTTGCTGTTCGTTTAGTCGGATTTTTGTTTCCAGTGTCTGTTTTTGAGTGTTTATATTGGATTGTTCGGCAAGCAGTTTTTCTTTTTCTTCTTTGTCTAAAATATGTGTTTTTTCTGTTTCATATTCAGTTTGAGTTTGCTTGTAGATAGCCTGGGCTTTGTCGAAGAGGTTTTTGATAGCGGCACCGTATTTTGAGAAACGTTCGGTATTTGTCAGTTGTTCCAAGATGGCTTCACGTTCGGATTTGTTACCGGTAAGGAATGTTGCGAATTGTCCTTGTGCCAGCATGGCCATGCGTCCGAATTGTTCGAAGGTAAGTCCTACTGCCTGTAAAATGGTGTTGGCTACTTCTGTATTGCCGGATATCCAGTCGTTGTCTCCTTTTTTAACTTCCCATTTAGGCTGTCGATGCTTCAGCTGTTTACGGCTTCGCTGCATGCCAAGGGAAAGCCGTGCATGGTAGTTCATTCCATCGTTTCCTTCGAATATCACTTCGCTGTAACATTCTTCACGTTCGGATATTCCTAAGCGGGTATATTGCTCGATGCTGGCTACCCGCAGGGTTTCTCCTTCGGCATTGACATAATCATTTCTCATAGCGTTGGCCACTCCGTCTATGCGGGGAGTTTTCTTGTATAAAGCCATTGAGATACAATCCAGTATTACAGTTTTTCCGGCACCGGTATCTCCGCTGATAAGAAAAAGCGGGGCGGTTTCGCCACTTATGGCATCACGTAACCCGTTTTCAAAATCAATGTCACCTTTCTCTATGGAAGCAATGTTCCTGATATGTAGTTCTTTTATTTTCATGATTATTTGATTATCAAGTTTTTAGTCTTGTATGGGGTATGCATTTGCTGGCAATGAATGATTTACAGACTTCGGAATCTGCTGTTTATGCGGTTAATTCTGTATTGTTTTTTTGCGCGAAGCATTGCTTTCTTCTGCCATACGTTTTACTTCCGCTTCTATTTCGACAAATGCCTGACGTACTTCATCCATGTCGAGTTCTGGATATTGTTGTTTGGTTTTTTCTATAAAGAGAACCGGATTTGTCATCTGTTGTATTTCGGCTACTTCAAATTTGGGTTTGGTTGCCTCGACAGTGTTGTTTTCTGAAGTTCCTGTCCATTTTATTTTCGGATTGTAGCGCAATTCACCGTTATAAGCATCGGTGATGGTGTAGACCATTTGATTGAAATCTGAAGGTAACGATGTTGCATAATCCATTTGCAAGCGGATGTATCCTCTTCCACCTTTTTCGGCAAATTGTTTGATGCCGTTCAGTGCTTCTTCGGCACTGGCAAATGCAGTTTCATTGGCAGGTAAAAGATAGAAATGACGTAATTCGTTGATGCGTAATTGCCGTATACGTACATTGCCTCCATGACTTTTTATTTCTATGACACTGACGGTGTGAGGATAGTTTTCATCGCTACTTACGTGCAGGGCACTGCCTGCATAGCGTATGACAGGGGCAGGGTAGGTTACGTCTGTCTGCTGGTTGTCATCTCTGTGTCCGATGGTTTGCGGTCTATGTATGTGTCCAAGTGCCAGGTAGTCGTATCCTGTGCCTAAGCTGGCAATTTCTTGGGTACGTATGTGCCCGATATCGAAGTCGTGTCCTGTCATATCACTTCCTTTGACAGTAAGATGTCCTGTCATGATAACTGGCTTCCCTTCAGTATTTTCCGCTTTTACATAGTCCAGCAGTGACTGAATCATGGAGGTACGTTCGCCAGTCATATAAGGTAATGCAATAATGTACCCGTTCGGCAGACTGATTATGAAATTTTTTTGCCATTCGTCTGCCGATGTAAAATCGGCAGGTGGCGGTGTTCCTATAAGGTGTGTATTAGCCAGCTTCCATATCTCATGATTAGATTGGATGCGGGAGGCTGAATCGTGATTGCCTGCGATGATGACCAGATGCATGGTAGGGGAGGCTTGGTGTAAGCGTACAAAACGGTCGGTAAATGATTTCCAGACGGCAGCCGAAGGTTGTTGGATATCGAATACATCCCCACTTACGATTAAGGCGTCGGGCTGTTCTTCTTGGCACCATCGTTCCAATTGTGAGAAAAAGCAATCGTGCTCATCGTTCCGTTCATAATTTTGATAAATGATTTGTCCCAAGTGCAAATCGGCAGTATGAAGTATTTTCATGCTTGTAATTATAGGTTTCTAAAGGCAAGTTATCAAAAATAGTTGGAATATGCAAGAAAAAACGAGAATATGCAATTGGGGGTCTTTTAATTTCCCAAGCACCTGCTTCTGCTTTCTAAGAAGCTGTTTTGAATTTCTCCAAAAAGTTTTTCTTGGCTTGATGTATCCGTTTTCGTGTGTGCTTTGGGCGATTTTTTGGTCCTTTTCGCTCCTGTTCTTCGTCAGATAGCCCGCTATCTTCCTCATCACAGAAGCGAAAAATGCCTCAAAAACTCATCCCAAATCATCGCACGATAAATCCAAAACAGCTTCTAAACTATATTCTTTCTCAGCAGCAGATAACTTCATCTGATGTAAGATTAAGAATCTTACAGCGGATGGACTATATGTTTGTCTTAAAATGCATGTCCGACAACAACCAATATATACCCCTGAAAAATGAATATATACTGCATCCGCGATTGAATATATACTGCATTCGCGATTGAATATATACTGCATTCGCCTACGGATATATACTTCATCGGCAAATGCAGTACTACTGCGTTTCCGACTCGGACGGATTGGCTAATGGCGGCCATTCATATTTCCTTAGAAGCTGTTTTTGAATTTCTCCAAAAAGTTTTTCTATTCATTTTTGTGTGTGCTTTGGGTGATTTTTTGGTCCTTCCCGTTTCTGTTCTTCGTCAGATAGCCCGTTATCTTCCTCATCACAGAAGCAGAAATGCTTCAAAAACTCATTCCAAATCATCGCACGATAGATTCAAAACGGTTTCTTAAAGTATTTGTTCTATTTGCTTGAGTTCTTCGGAACGGAATGCTGTATTCTTCAAGCACATTAGATTGTCTTGCAATTGCTGTACGGAACTGGCACCGATAATGACCGAAGTAACCAGGTCATCTTTCAGTAACCAGGCTAGTGCCATTTCAGCCAGTGTTTGTCCACGTGAAGCTGCGATTTTGTCTAAAGCTTTTATTTTGCCGATTGTTTCAGGGGTAAGGGACTCTTTCTTCAAGAAACCGCCTCGTGCGATGCGTGAGTCGGTGGGGATACCATTCAGGTAGCGGTTTGTCAACAGTCCTTGAGCAAGTGGTGAGAAAGCGATAAATCCGCTGCCAGCCTGTCGTGCTTGGTCGAGTATGCCTTCTTGTTCTACTTTACGGTCGAACATATTGTATCTTCCTTGATATAACAGGCAGTGTATGTGCTGCGATTGTAGGTAGTTGTAGGCTTCTTCTGCCTTGTCTTTCGGGTATTTAGAGATACCTACGTAGAGTGCTTTGCCTTGGTGTATGATGTCTACCAATGTTTGTAAGGTCTCTTCCAAAGGTGTTTCCGGGTCATAGCGGTGGCTGTAGAAAATATCTACATATTCCAGATGCATCCGTTTTAAGCTTTGGTCGAGGCTGGCTATAAGATGTTTGCGTGAGTTCCAGGTTCCGTAAGGACCTTGCCACATGTCGTGTCCGGCTTTTGTTGAGATAAACAGTTCATCGCGGTAAGGTGCCATTGATTTTTGCATGATTTGCCCGAATGTTTCTTCTGCCGAGCCTGCTGAGGGACCGTAGTTGTTTGCTAGGTCGAAATGTGTGATTCCATGGTCGAAAGCATAATGGACGATGTTTTTACAAGTCGAAAAGATATCTATGTCTCCGAAGTTGTGCCACATTCCCAGTGATATTTCCGGCAGGAGAATGCCACTTTTTCCTGCACGCCGGTATTTCATGCCACATTCATAACGGTTTTTGTCTGCTGCGTAAACATAATTATTCATAGAGTCGTTTTTTTAAGATTATATGTAAAAATGAATGAGTATCCGATTCAGCCATTTCCATCTGATTCTGAACCATCGGCGTGTGCTGATTTGCCTGCCACCGAAGCGGAGAATGAAGTCACGGTATGTATATTTTTTGAAAGGAATGCCAGCTTCGATGAATTCGAAATGTCTGTATCCGTGTTGGCGTGAATAAGTCATGGCTTTCCATACAGCCAAGATGCCTGGATAGAGTAGGGGATAGCTTTTCCGCATTCCGGCAGAGAATAGTAAGTAAGCAGTGTCTTGCGAAAAAAGGCAGACAGAGCCGCCGATGATTTTGTTTTTGTAGCGAATGACGAATATTTGTCCCAGTTTATCTCGGGTAGGATGTTCTAGCAGGGAAATAAAGAAACGGAGGTCGGGTAGGAAACGGTGAATTTTCGAAGCATAGTATTTTCTCAGCATGGCAAAGAACTCTTCAAGGTCTTTGCGGTTGTTTACTACATCCATTTGGGCTCCGTTTTTCAGTCCGCGTGCGATCTGGCGCTTGCGGGACGGGCTGGCCCATTTGTCTAATGCAGTGTGATGAATGGAATTGCGTACCCGCAACCAGCGTACAGGGAAATATCCGTTCTGGCGGAAGTATTTGTAACCGAAAAGCGATTGTTCCAAATTACGGAATTCTAGAAAGAACGAATCGTCTTGAAAACGTACCGTAAGGTAAGAAAGAAATTTGCCGAAAATGGTCTCGTCTTTCACAGCCGAGTGGAAATATTCGCCTGTCCCGTAAGCATACGTTTTGTTGCATAGTCCGGTAATCCGTGCGTTACGCCGGGTAATGCAGAGTAGTTTGCCTACTGCTTTATTACCTTCCCAAGCTACTAGCAGTACCGGACGGTAACCGGGAGTTTGTTCTAATATCTGGAACAACTCGGTAGAATGAAAAACATTGGTTCCTGGAAGGTCCGGGATGTCTTTCGACTGTTCGTATATATTCACTTGGATAGCCATGATATTGCAAAGATAAACTTTTTTTAGGTAACAACGGGCTTCGGGGCAAAGGATTTTGCTTCTGTGATATCAAGCCAACCTGTTATTCGTATCCCGGATTCTGTTTCATGGCTTTGTTCATACCAAGTATTTTTTGTGGAATGGGGAATACGGTGGTAAAACCGCTTGTTTCGTTTTCCACCTGGGGGCGAAAACTGTAAGGACGGGTGAAAGTACCGAAACGGATCATGTCTTGACGGCGCCAGCCTTCCCATGCCAATTCCAATTGTCTTTCAGCCAGCAGGTTCTCAAGGGTAGCAGTTCGTGGCGATGCACCTGCCCGGTTACGTATTTCATTCAGTTCGGCATTGCCGTCTTCTCCGTTGCGTACTTTGGCTTCGCTTTGCATCAGCAACACGTCGGCATAGCGGAACAGGACAATGTCGTTGTTGATTAGTTTTCCGTCCTTTAGCGCGGTTTTGTCTACTTCGTATTTTTTCATCCTGGCTCCGGCGGTTTGTTCGTATGCGGTTCCAGACAGGTCAAGACTGACTTGCCAAGGTTCGTAGACCAAAGGTGTCTGTTCGTCATCCAGCAATATCGGATTCCCGTCAAGGTCTTTTACCGGACCGGCAAAATAGCAGAAATCGAAGCGGGGATCTGTATCAGGGGTATCGTATCCGAATGTTTCCAACACTTCGAGGGTAGCACTCGAACCGTTTTCGCCACCTAAGCCATACGCTTTGGCATGGTTGTAATGGCGTGAGCGGAACAGATAGATGAACTGGTTGGTATATAGTGTCTTGTCCATCGGTATGACAAAAATGTTTTCTTGCGATGATTCGTTGAAAATAGCGAAGTTGAGTGTGTAGTCTGCTTCCAGTCTGTATCCGGCCGAGGTAATCTGCCTGCAGTAATATTGTACGGTTTCCCATGCGTTCAGCCGGTTGCCATCTATGTCGAAGAATAATTGTTTGCCGTCTGGCTTGTCGGAGTCTGTCCAGAGATCATCGGCATAGATTTCTGCATTCAATGCCAGTTTGGCCAGCAAGAAGTATGCTACTGGCTGTGTGATTCTTCCGTAATAGATGCCTGGTTGGTTACTGCGTTCTTTACTTAAGAAAGGAACTGCATCTTGCAGTTCATCGAAGATGAAACGGAATGTTTGACTTCGCTTTTGTTGTTCGATGTCGCTGACATGTAGGTCGGAAGATAAGAGCAGGGGAATATTACCGAACAGGTCCATGGTATAATAATAGAACATGGCTCTCAGTGCCCGTACTTCTGCAGCATAGATACGGGTGTCTTCATCTGGATGTTTTTCTGCGTACGATTGGATTTTCTTCAGCGACTTGTTGCACAAAATGATGACTCCGTACAAGTATTCCCATGTGTCGTGTATCGCATCGTTGTTCACTCCCCACCGGTGCAGGTAAAGTCCTTGCCAGAATCCTCCATCGAACCAGTCGGCACCCCGTGTGGGCATAATGGCTTCATCGGTTGTGAAAGTATTCAGGTCGTATACGCCACGTCCGGTTCCTTGCAGTCCCTGACTGTCGTTGTATCCGCCGATATGGTTATAGAGCGACAAGACGCCGTTTTGGAATAACTCTTGTAACGTTTCGTAAGCGGTGTCTTCGTCAAGGCTGTCGCGTGGGTCTTCTTCCAGAAACTTGCTGCACGAAGGCATTCCCAACAAGAGGGAAAGCAACAAAAAAATAAAGGTATACTGTCTTTTCATAAGGCTCGTGATTAGAAGTTAAGACTAAGACTGATTGTGTATGTGCGCGAAAGCGGATAGGTACGTTTGTCGTCTACCCCTAGCGTGTTGTCTGCTAAGCTGGAGTTAATTAATGGAGTCAGTCCCGAATAGCTGCTGATGGTTCCCAAATTGTTGACAGTGCCTGCCAGGCGTACTCCTTTCAGGAAACGGGTATGTTTCAGAGGGATGGTCCATCCGATAGTCAGGTAATCGAAGTTGACATAATCGCCTTTTTCCAACCAGTAATCGGTAGCGGTCTGGTCTTTTATCATTTGTTTGGGGGCTTCTGCCAGCACATTGTAATCAGGCAGGCTGTTCATGTTCATATACGAGAGGGATGTCCCGTTGTATATTTTATGTCCGAATGCTCCGTTTATCTGTAAGGAAATGTCTATATTTTTGTAGCGGAAACTGATGTTCGAACCCAATAGCGTTTTCGGAATGGCTTGTCCGGCTATGTAGCGGTCTTCGCCATCTTCCAGGTTTACCCCGCCACCGTTCAGGTCGGCAATCTGATAAGTATATCCTCCTTTTCCGTCTGCTGCAAGTCCTTCGCAATGTGGTAAGTAAAATACGCCCAAAGGTTGTCCTACAATCTGATACACGATGTTGTTGTATCCTCCGTGTGTACCAGCACCGTTTAATCCGGCGATGGCGGTGTATTCGGAAGCCGAGACGTATTCTCCGTTATACATGCCGCTTAACGAGAGGAGTTTATTTTGTTGGAAAGTAATGTTTGCGTTGATGTTCAGTTCCATGTCTTGTGTTTTCAGTGGTGTGATGCCTATGGATATTTCTGTTCCGCTGTTCCGCATGGAACCCAGATTTGCCAGTAAGGTGTTGTGGGCAAAGGGAGGTACGCTTACATTATAGGAATAAAGCATGTCTGTGGTTTTCGAGTTGTAGTAATTGACCGAAAGCAGGAGCCGATTGCCGTATAATCCCACATCGAATCCTGCATTGAACGTGCGTTTCACTTCCCATTTTAAGTTGGGGTTGATGTTCCGGAGGTTTTCGTATGTGACCAATGGGGCATTGCCAGTAGGTGTTATTCCGTTAGGACGGACTAATGCCATGGTGGTATACGAATCGATACCTGCCTGATTGCCTGCAAGCCCGTATCCCATACGTATTTTCAGGTTGTCTATGTAGCGGAAACGTTTCATGAATGCTTCTTCCGAAATGTTCCATGCAATGGATGCCGAAGGGAAAAATCCCCATTTATGGTTTTTACCGAATTTGGATGAAGCGTCTGTACGTGCATTCAGGGTCAGTACGTAACGGTTGTCGAATGTATAGTTCACGCGTCCCAAGAATGAAACCAGATGCGGTTCTTCGAAATATGAACCGGTGCCTTCCCATGGCCGGAGTGCTCCGCCTTGCAGGTTATCGAATCCGGTTTCATCGGAAGAAAAGTTAGTCACGGTTGTATAAAATCCTTTATAAATATCTTTCTCCAGTTCGCCCAGTGCCAGTGCGTCAAAGAAATGCACTCCTTTGTGTTTGCGGTAGGTAAGCATCAGATTTCCCAAAAGTGATTCAGACTTTCGGTCGCCTCGGTAAGCCTGCCCATGTGCCCATACACTGGTAGGAAGATATTGCGAGTCTTCGCTGTCACTGTATGTGTACGAACCGAACAGAACCAGCTTCAGGTCTTTCAACAGGTGGAAGGTCAGGCGGGCGTGGGCACTAAAATATGATGTGGCATTCTGGTTGTTCACTTCCATCCACGCCAAGGGGTTTGTTATCTGGCTGGCTGTGGTTATCTGGTCCCATCCTCCTGTCTCAGGATTTTTGTGGTTGGGGTAGGTAGGGTTGAACGTTGCTGCCGAGTAGAATGTCTTTTGATAATCGAACAAGGTGCGGTTACGCTTTACTGAGCCGAACAGTCCCAGTTCGCAATCAATGAAGCCATCCAGTAATTTCTGGTTCATATTCATGTTCGAGGTGAATAGTTTCATATTTTCGTGTCGGACAACTCCTTCACGGTTCTGGAAGCCTAGTGAGACACGATAGTTCGATGTTTCACCTCCTCCATAAAATGCAATGTTATGATTTTGTTGCAATCCGGTTTGTTCTATTTCCTTTTGGAAGTCTGTGTCATAACCTTTGTCCAGGAAGTGCAGACCGTTTTCGGTTGCCACTCTTCGATATTCTGTTCCTGAAAGCATGTCCAAGTGGCGGTAGACGTGGGCTATGCCGAAGCTTCCGCTGTAATTTATCCGTGTTTTCCCTGCCGTCCCTTTTTTAGTGACAATATTGATGACTCCCGAAGCTCCCCGAGAACCATATTGGGCAGTTTCTGATGCATCTTTCAGGATGGTGAAACTTTCGATGTCGGCTGGGTAAATGGATGTCAGCATCGTTAAGTCACCCAGTACACCGTCGACAATGATTAGCGGGTCGTTTCCGCTAGTCAGTGAAGTGGTACCCCGCATACGTACAGATTCCAGTGCAGCCATACCGTTGCTGCTTTTCAGAATGGTAAGTCCTGCCACTCGTCCTTGGATGGCTTCTAAAGGGTTGGTGATTTGTTCTTTATTCATCTGTTGTTCGGTAATCCGTTCTACCGAACCTGAAAGGTTTATCAGGCTGCCTTGTGCATATCCGATGTTCAATACAGAATCGGGAATCGATTCCGTATGTTGTTTTTTTTCTTGTGCCGACAAGGGTTGCAGGCAAAAAGAAGAGACGATAATACATGTTGTCAAAAAGTGTTTTTCTTTTTTCATAAGCGTCTAAGGAACATGGTTTATGCAAATATATGTAATATTATCGACAATTCCTATTATTATGGATACAGATTATAAGTTTTCGGATATTGTCCCAAATTGTCCCAAATATGTGCTTGAGCCAGGACATAGACGGTTTATATGCTGGTTGTGTTGGTTTTTAGAAAGAGCTGTTTCTCATAAGAGTATTTCATAAAAAGAGGGTGTGCCGGAATTTGATACACCCTCTTTTTTCACAAACCAATTTTGTCTTAGAAGCTGTTTTGAATTTATCGTGCGATGATTTGGGATGAGTTTTTGAGGCATTTTCGCTTCTGTGATGAGGAAGATAGCGGGCTATCTGACGAAGAACAGAAGCGGAAAGGAGCAAAAAATCGCCCAAAGCACACACGAAAACGAACACATCAAGCCAAGAAAAACTTTTTGGAGAAATTCAAAACAGCTTCTTACTATAACTTCTAACCGGAGTGCTGGCTCTTGTGAAACATAATTGCTTGCAACTCCTGATTAGCGCCTGCTGATTATTTCTTATAATCTTTTACAATAGCATCGGTAATCCAGTTTGCTAAAGCTTGACGGTTATCGGGAATAACCAGACGTTTTTGGTCTTGTGCGTTTTGGATATTTCCCAATTCCAGAAAGACAGCGTAAGGAATAGTATTACGCAATACAAACAAATCACGTGCACTTACCGTCCCCTCAAAGCCACGATTGGGTTGATGACGATCGTATTTTGCCTTGAACGTTTTGTGCAACTGAGTAGCAAGTCGTTTTCCATATTTACTTTGGGGGGCATGATAAAAATATACATCGGTCTGCTTGCCACGGCTCCTGCTGTCAACATGAATGAATATCGCTCGTTTGTATTTGCTTTTATCCTTGCGGTAAAGCCGGTTGATGGCGTCGCAACGTTGTTGTAACCGTGCTACCTGCTTTAGTGGAATGGGTCTTCCCATACATGTTTCACGCTTGCTATTTTTCAGGATCGTTGTGTTGCGGATGCCGTCTTTGGCATCCTGGATGATGAAATGCACTTTTGCGCCCCGTTTTAGTAATTCGCGTCCCAGCCGTAAAATGATGTCATAAGCATACTCGTCTTCATGCAGTTCCTTGCCTTGATACTTACCGATGCATCCCGGATCAGGTCCTCCGTGTCCGCTTACCAAATAAAAGGTAGCTCCCTTCAAACTGTTGGACGTAACTTGATAAGTGGCATTAGCTTTTCCGAACAAGGGCTCGCGCCGGGTATTTTTCTTTTGGGCATAAGCAGGTGCGAGCAACAGCAGGCACAATGCTACAAGTGTCAGTCGCAAACGGTTCATTTCAGCAATTCATCTATTTTATTGCACAATGACGCAAACTCGTCTTCGTTGTAGAGGCGGGTCATCAACACAATCTTGCCCGTCTGGTCAATCAGCACGTTACGGGTAATGCCAGCACTACGCTCTGCGTAAAGCGCAAAAATATTGGCATCCGGATCAAGTCCCATTGGATAAGTTACTTGGGTCTGTTCCACGAAAGCTTTCACTTTATCTAGCGGTTCGTCTCGGTCAATGCCATACAGTGCGAATGTGTCGTTGTCCTTGTGCTTCTGCCAGATGTCACGCTCAATGAAAGGCATTTCCTTGCGGCATACGCCGCACCAACTTGCAGTGAACTGAAGCATCACCACTTTGCCGCGTAAATCAGAAAGTTTTACTTGGCTGCCGTCAGTGAGCATCATTTCAAAATCGGGTGCTACATCTCCTACCTTTACTATATATCCATTGGAATCGGGCATAGGTTGCTGCGCGTGTAAAGCTGGAACTATTCTCAGCATAAGGATACAGCCTAAAAGCATCGATAAAAACAGTTTTTTCATACACATTATCTTTAGTCACTAGGCAAAGATAATGCAAAAAAGCGAGACACCGAGCAAATCAGGGAAATATAATGAAGAATAATCACGGTTTTTTTCTCTTTTGTAACCAAGTAATGAACGTTGTTTGGGATTGTTAGTATTAGCTTGGTTCGTCTCATATCGTGTGCACATCGTGTCACAATGGATACAACGGCATCTTCTATATCTATCGAAAAGGACTTCGAGAATGATGGTTATCTCGTTGAATTTGTTCGTCAGATAGCCTGCTATCTTTTTCATAAAATCAGAAAAACGTCCACGAAAATAATTCTCAATACATGATTGAAAGGTTCAGTATCTGTTTCAGGCTGTCTGGATTGATAACGCAACCCAATCAGAAACTCCAACTGTTTTGATTACTTTTGGAATTTGATTACCAAATTAATTAGATGCCCATCACATTTTTCTTTGATTAATTCAAAACAGTCTCCAAGGAGTGGGGGAAAATTATACACCTTAATATCAATGCCCAAATGAAAGAACCATGGGGTATGCATGTGAAATCTATATACAGAAGAAGGTTTTTCCGTAGATTTTTCCTACATTTGCATACTCAAACCAAAAAAAAGAATGCCATGAATTTTATCGGAATCATTCCTGCAAGATATGCATCAACTCGTTTTCCTGCCAAGCCGCTGGCATTGTTGGGAGGAAAACCGGTTATTGAACGAGTGTATGAACAAGTATACGGTGTATTTGATGATGTATACGTGGCCACTGACGACGAGCGCATCGAAGCTGCTGTTAAGTCGTTTGGTGGAAAAGTTGTAATGACCTCTGCTGCGCACCGGAGCGGAACAGACCGTTGTGCGGAAGCTTACCGGAAAGTGGGAGGAGAATTCGACGTAGTAGTCAATATCCAAGGCGACGAACCTTTCATCCAACCTTCGCAGCTGAAAACTCTCAAGGCCTGTTTTGACGACCCTGCTACACAGATAGCTACGCTGGTGAAACCCTTTAATGCGACAAATGGATTGGATGCACTGGAAAATCCCAATTCGCCCAAGGTTGTGGTAGGGAGAAATGGTAATGCTTTGTACTTCAGTCGTTCCATCATTCCTTTCCTGCGTGGGAAAGACCGCCAAGAATGGTTATCCTCGCATACATACTACAAACACATCGGACTGTATGCTTATCGCTCTCAGGTACTGAAGGAAATTACAGCCCTTCCCCAGTCCCCACTAGAACTGGCCGAATCGCTGGAACAACTACGCTGGTTGGAAAACGGATACGTCATCAAAGTGGGTATCAGTGATGTAGAAACAATAGGCATAGACACCCCGCAAGACTTGGCTCGTGCCGAGAAGTTCTTGCAAGAACATTTCCAACAGCTATGAGTCTTGACAGAACAACAGCTCCTGAAATACGCCAGATAGAGCATTTCTCGATACCGGAACCCGAACGTTACGTGCTGCGTAACGGCATCCCAGTGAACATCATGCAGGTGGGCGATGAAGATGTCATCCGTTTTGACCTGCTGATGAAGGGTGGGCAATGGAACCAAGAGCAACCTTTACAAGCAATGTTTACCAACCGTATGTTACGCGAGGGTACTCGCTTATTGACATCGGCGCAAATAGCGGAACGTTTGGACTATTATGGTGCGTGGCTCGATTTGTCTTCATCGGTCAACTATGGTTTTATCACGCTATATTCGCTGGGTAAGCACTTTCCACGCACTGTTGAGGTGGTGGCTTCGATGGTGAAAGAACCTGTATTCCCGGAAAAAGAACTTTCGGTCATCGTCAATGCCAATAAACAGCAGTTCCGGGTGAATGCCCGTAGGGTGGACGTGATGGCCCGTAAACGATTGAATCGTGCTCTTTTTGGCTCTACACACCCATTGGGAAGATACGCTGAATTGGACGACTACGACCACATCACTCGAGACGCATTGGTGCGTTTTTATCGTACTTATTATCATTCAGCTAATTGTTCGATGTACGTATCAGGCAAAGTAACTCCCGAGATATTGCGTTGTATCGAACAGCATTTCGGTGAAACATCTTGGGGCGAAAGTTCGCACACAGCTACCTTTGAGCAATATTTACCCGATACGGAGAACTGTCGCCGCCTCTTTGTGGAAAAAGACGATGCTCTTCAAAGTTCGTTGAAGATGGGTGCCTTCTCGCTTCCCCAGCAGCATCCCGATTACCTGAAGCTACGCGTGCTGGTCACACTGTTTGGCGGTTATTTCGGGAGTAGGCTGATGTCGAACATCCGCGAAGAAAAAGGATACACTTATGGAATAGGTGCCGGACTGGTCAATTATCCAGGAATAGGCGTGCTGGGCATCAGTACTGAGGCTGCCAACGAATATATAGAGCCAATCATTACCGAAGTATTCAAGGAAATGGATCGCCTATGCTCGGAAAAGGTGTCTTCCGAGGAATTGGAGATGGTGCGCAATTATATGCTCGGCGACATGTGCCGCTCTTATGAAGGTGCGTTCTCACTTTCCGATGCATGGATATTTATCGAAACCACCGGATTGGCAAACGATTTCTTTGAACGCTCCCTGGAGGCTATTCGTGAAGTAAGTACCGATGAAATCCTGTCGTTGGCACAAAAACATTTTTGCAAAGAAAACTTAATAGCAGTAGTAGCAGGTAAAAAAGTGTAATGAAATTGTCACGGCTGGTTGAAAAAAACTAATTTTGGACGATTTAAACAAATAAGTAGAATAAGCATGAATAAATATATAGGATTATTTTGTGCCTTTTTGGCCATGGGGAGCCTGTGCGCTTCCGCCCAAATGTCGTTGGGTTACTATAAATTCAAGGACGGGTCGGAATACACTGGTGAACTGAAGAGCCGTCGCCCGAACGGCAAAGGAAAAACCGTATTCAAAAACGGAGATATCTATGAAGGGGAATATGTGAAAGGCAAACGACAGGGAACGGGAACCTATACTTTCGCCGATGGGGAAAAATACGTAGGTGAATGGTTCGAAGACCAGCAGCATGGCAAAGGTACTTATTACTTTATGAATAACAACCGCTACGAAGGAATGTGGTATCAGGATTTTCAGGAAGGCGAAGGTACGATGTACTATTACAACGGTGACAAATATGTAGGTTCCTGGCACCACGACAAACGGAACGGCAAAGGCATTTATACTTGGAGCGGAGGTGCCAATTATGACGGAGAGTGGAAAAACGACCTGAAGGACGGATCCGGTGTGATGATTTGGGAAGATGGTTCAAAATATGAAGGACAGTGGAAGAGTGGCGAGCGCGACGGGCAAGGTACTTTCTATTATACTAATGGCGACAAATACGTGGGCGATTGGGTACGTGATGTACAGCACGGCAAAGGCGTGTATCACTTTCAGAACGGTGAAACATACGAAGGGGATTACGTGGATGGCGAACGGACCGGAACAGGAACCTACACCTATCCGAATGGAGACAAGTACGTGGGTCAGTTCAAGAACGGCAAACAGGAGGGAACAGGAACATTTACTTGGCAGAACGGTGCCGTGTACGAAGGTGAGTGGGAAAACAACCAACGCTCTGGACACGGACATTACAAATGGGGTAACGGTGACGAGTATGAAGGCGAATGGAAGAACAATGTTGCCGAAGGGCAAGGAGTGCTTCACATGCAAGACGGCTCAGTATATACCGGAAGTTTTGCAGGAGGCAAGGAGCACGGCAAGGGCACAATTGTCAACAAAGACGGTTCGCGCTTTGAAGGCTTTTTTAAGCATGGTAAGAAAGACGGAGCTTTTGTGGAAACCGATGCGCAAGGAAATGTGACACGCCAAGGCACCTTCCGTAACGGACGGTTGCTGAATGCGGCAGACAAGAAGTAGTAACCGGCATGGCTATGATGTATCCAGACAATACGCATATAAGTATTAAAAACATTTAGAAGCTGTTTTGAATTTATCGTGCGATGATTTGGGATGAGTTTTTGAGGCATTTTCGCTTTTGTGATGAGGAAGATAGCGGGCTATCTGACGAAGAACAGGAGCGGAAAGGACCAAAAAATCGCCCAAAGCACACACGAAAACGGATACATCAAGCCAAGAAAAACTTTTTGGAGAAATTCAAAACAGCTTCTTAGAAACTGCTTTGGATTTATCGTGTGTTGATTGGGGAGGAGAGACGCAAAATCTTGCGTCTTTACTATGAGGAAGATAGTGAGGGGTATCTGACGAAGAACAGAAACGGAAAGGACCCCCAAATTACCTGGAGCACACACGAAAACGAATACATCAAGATGAGAAAAACTTTTTGGAGAAATTCGAAATAGTTTTTTACCATATTTGTATGCCGATTCAAGGATTATGATAAAACCAGGGAGAGTGGTTGGCTATAACTCCCAAACGCATTAACGGAAAAATAGAATAAAGAATGAGAATCATCGGAAATTTATTGTGGTGGCTCTTTGGCGGACTGGAAGCCGCAATCGGATATTTTACAGGCAGTCTGGCTATTGCCTGTACCATCATCGGCATACCGGTTGCCTTGCAAACATTCAAGATTGGGCTGCTCTGCCTGTGGCCTTTCGGTGCAGAAGTAAAGGATACGGAATCACCTACGGGATGCATTCGTATCCCACTCAACCTGTTATGGATTATTTTCGGTGGGCTAATGGCATGGATTATGCACATTTTCTTTGGCTTATTGCTTTTCATCACTATTATCGGCATCCCTTTTGCCAAACAACATTTCAAGATGGCAAAGTTATCCTTGGCACCGTTTGGCAAAGATGTGTCACTCAATCTATGAATACAATGATGGATTTAACATTACTTACCGAAAAAGTTCGCGCTGTGGCTATCGAGGCTGGTGCATTTATCCGTGAAGAACGGAAGAAATTCGACTGGAATGCTGTCGAGAAGAAACACGCACACGACTATGTGTCATACGTAGATAAGGAGTCAGAGAAACGTCTCGTATCCAGTCTCAATGAATTACTTCCAGAAGCAAGTTTCATCGCAGAAGAAGGAAGTGTGCCTCAAAACGAAAATGCGCCATATTGTTGGCTGGTTGACCCGCTGGACGGCACCACTAACTTTATTCACAACAATGCTCCCTATTGCGTCAGCATTGCTTTGCGTGACCAAAAGGAATTGCTACTGGGCGTGGTTTACGAAATCACACATGACGAATGTTATTGGACCTGCAAAGGATCCGCTTCGTACTTGAACGGAAACAAGATACACGTGTCACAAGTAAACGCATTGGAAGATGCTTTTATTGCCTTAGGCTTTCCTTACGACTCGGACGCTTACAAGCCCATAGCCATACATTTGGTCGACCGCCTTTATGGGTACGTAGGAGGATTGCGTCTGATGGGGGCTGCGGCAGTCGAGTTGTGTTATGTGGCAGCTGGACGCTTTGAGGCTCGTATTGAGGCTTTTCTGGGACCGTGGGACATTGCAGCAGGTGCTCTTATCCTGCAAAACGCAGGAGGCCAGGTAACCGACTTCAAGGGAGGAAATACGTACCATTCCGGACGGCAAGTCCTGGCTTCCAACGGTAAAACACACACCGAATTGTTGAATATCCTTGGCGAGTGGTAAAATACTTCCGCTTTGTTGGCTTATTTCCAACTTTTTTTGTATGTTTGTGTCACCAAAAAAGAAAGGACATGAACATATCAGAGATAATAGAGTTTCTGAAACAACTGGCGGCGAACAACAACCGAATTTGGTTTCAGGAACATAAGGCGGAATATTTGCATGTACAGGAAATGTTTAACGAACTGCTTGCCGCGCTTATCGCACGTATCGCTGTGTTCGATAAAAGCGTGGCACATGTCCGTCCGCAAGATTGTACTTACCGCATTTACCGCGACATTCGTTTCTCCTCAGACAAGTCGCCTTACAAGCGGCACATCGGTGGATATATTAATGCCAAAGGCAAAAAATCAAATCATTGTGGTTATTACATCCACTTGGAGCCAGGTAATTGCATGTTGGCAGGAGGTAGCTGGTGTCTGCCGGCAAATGTGCTGAAGGCCGTCCGGCAGTCGGTGTACGACAACATTGACGAATTCCGCGCCATTGTAGAAGCCCCTGCTTTCAGACGGTATTTCCCCGTTATCGGCGAAGAGCACTTGAAAACCCTGCCAAAAGGATTCCCCAAAGACTTTCCTTATCCCCAGTATCTCTGTTGTAAGGATTATTCGGTGTCTTATCGGGTATCAGACAACTTTTTTGAAGTTCCCGATTTTTTGGAACAGACTGCTGAAGTGTTTAGGCAAATGAAGCCTTTTGCTGATTTTACTAACTTTACGATAGACGATTTTGAGTAATTTCTATTATCAAACCTTATAAAACGATACGACTATGGTTGTCGACAAACTGGAAAACATGGAAAAATATGTGTCGTTGAACCCGCTGTTCGCCGATGCATTGGCTTTTTTGAAAGCAACCGACCTAAATGCCCACGAATTGGGCAAAATGACTCTGAAAGAAGGTGAACTCACCGTCAACTTTTCGCAAACCCGTCCAAAAACGAAAGAAGAGGCGAAGCTGGAGACCCACAACAACTTTATCGACATTCAAATCCCGCTTTCGGGAGTGGAGCTGATGGGTTACATGCCGCGCACCGACTTGCCCGAAGAAGAATACAATGCGGAAAAAGATATTACCTTCTATAAGGGCTTGGCACCTGACTACCTGACCGTGAAGCCAGGCATGTTCGCCATTTTCTTTCCTGAAGACGCGCATGCGCCCGGCGTAACCCCCGATGGAGTGAAAAAAATTATCATAAAAGTAAAAGCAAACAGATTAAAAGGCTAATACCATGGACGAAGAATTGAATATCATTAAGAACGACCCTTGGCTGGAACCATACAAGGATGCCATCACAGGCAGACACCAGCATGCCATTGACAAGGAAAAGGAACTGACTGGAAAGAAGACCCTGGCAGACTTCGCTACCGGGCATCTTTATTTTGGACTTCATCACACCGAAAAAGGATGGACTTTTCGCGAGTGGGCTCCCAATGCTACTGCTATCTACCTTATCGGTGATTTCAACGGCTGGCAGGAACAACCCAAGTTCAAATTGAGGAAAGTAAAGAATAGTGGAAACTGGGAAATCAATCTGCCGGAAAAAGCCATGAAGCACGGCGACCTGTACAAGCTGAAAGTGTATTGGGAAGGCGGATGTGGCGAACGCATTCCTGCGTGGGCTACCCGTGTGGTGCAGGATGACGAAACCAAAATATTCAGTGCGCAGGTGTGGAACCCAAGCAAACCTTACAAGTTCAAGAAAAAAGTCTTCAATCCCAATATCTCGCCCCTGATGATTTACGAATGCCACATCGGTATGTCGCAGGACGCTGAGAAAGTGGGCACATACAACGAATTCCGCGAAAATGTGCTTCCGCGTGTGGTAAAAGACGGTTACAACTGTATTCAAGTCATGGCCATTCAGGAACATCCTTATTATGGAAGTTTCGGCTATCACGTATCAAGCTTTTTTGCACCTTCTTCCCGTTTCGGAACGCCTGAAGAACTGAAGCAACTTATCGACACAGCTCACCAAATGGGCGTGGCAGTCATCATGGACATTGTGCACTCTCATGCCGTAAAGAATGAAGTGGAAGGATTGGGCAACTTTGCCGGAGACCCTTGCCAGTATTTCTACCAAGGCGACCGCCGAGAGCATCCGGCTTGGGACTCGCTCTGCTTCGATTATGGAAAGAATGAAGTGCTTCACTTCTTGCTGTCCAATTGCAAGTACTGGCTGGATGAGTTCCATTTCGATGGGTTCCGGTTCGATGGTGTTACTTCGATGCTTTATTACAGCCACGGTCTGGGAGAGGCGTTCTGTAGCTATGAAGATTATTTCAACGGCCATCAGGACGACAATGCTATCTGTTACCTCACATTGGCAAACAAATTGATACATCAGGTGAATCCGCGTGCCATTACTATTGCTGAGGAAGTGTCGGGTATGCCGGGGCTGGCAGCACCCTTCGCCGATGGAGGCTATGGCTTCGACTATCGTATGGCAATGAACATTCCTGACTACTGGATAAAAATCATCAAGGAACGCCGTGATGAGGACTGGAAACCTTCCAGCATGTTTTGGGAAGTAACTAATCGCAGAAAAGATGAGAAGACCATCTCGTACTGCGAAAGTCACGACCAGGCATTAGTGGGTGACAAAACCATTATCTTCCGGTTGATAGACGCGGACATGTACTGGCATTTCCGCATCGGCGATGAAAACGGTACTGTAGAACGGGGTATCGCCCTGCACAAAATGATACGCCTGCTTACGGCATCTACCATTAACGGTGGATACTTGAATTTCATGGGTAATGAGTTCGGTCATCCGGAATGGATTGACTTCCCACGTGAAGGCAATGGTTGGTCGTATAAATATGCCCGCCGTCAGTGGCACCTGGTAGATGACCCAACTTTATGTTACCACTATCTGGGCGATTTCGACGCAGCCATGGTACACCTTATCGAAAGTGTAAAGAACATCCAGAAGACTGATGTCATAGAAGTATGGCACAATGATGGAGACCAAGTATTGGCTTACCGTCGGAAAGACCTGATATTCGTATTTAATTTCAACCCGACCCGCTCGTTCACCGACTATGGATTTCTGGTTCCGAGAGGCGAATATCATGTGGTGTTGAATACAGACAGTAAGGAATTCGGTGGCTTTGGATTTGCTGATGATACAGTAGCCCATTTCACCTGCGCCGACCCGCTGTACGCGAAAGAAAAGAAAGAATGGCTTAAGCTCTACATTCCTGCCCGTTCGGCTGTAGTACTCAAACGCCAGAAATAAACTAAAGGAGGCGTGTCTGGGCAAGTTCCAAGGCACACCTCCTTATTTTACTAGAACCCCGTAGAGATATGAGTGAATACATCCATACCGCATACAAAAAAACTGCTCGCATACAGACTGTCGTATGCGGTCTTCTTTTTTCTGCATTTAGCTTTACCTACCTATATGTCTTCCAGAGCGATATCCTGGAAGCGTTGCATTTTTCATTAGCTCACGGCAAAACACATTTTGCCCCTTTGGCAAGTGCCATTATCATCACCGTTATTTTATTGTTACTGCGCTGGGGTGTCAACAGCCTGCTAGGCTTGAAGGGTAATGTGCGTGCTTTATCTTATTTTCCTTCCTGCCTTATTTTAGGCGCATTGACCGATGTGGGAGAAGATGTCTACACTGGCGGTTACCATACTTTCTGGGGCTGGATGCTCCCGCTTGTACTGATGATTTACATTGCAGTGGCATATTGGCTGCGCCGTATCTTCCGCAATCAGCTAAATCACGAAAGCAATCCTATCATCCTTATGAATTGCAATATACTGATAGTGATAGTACTCTGTTTGATGGCTGCGCTTATCGGAAATACCAATCGTGCTTTCCATCACGAACTGGAAGCCGAACATCATTTACGTTTACGGCAGTATCAGCAAGTCTTAAAGGCAGGAGAAAAATCGCTGGATGCTTCCCGGACGTTAACCGTACTTCGTTCAATAGCTCTCTCTCATACCGGTGAGCTGGGCAAACGCCTTTTTACTTTCCCGCAGCATTACCGATCTGGCGGATTATTTTTTGCCGATGACTCCACTCAGACCTATCGCTATACTAACGATTCCATCTATTACCTGCTAGGCGTACGGCCATATGCAGGCGAAAAGTGGCTGACTTTCTTGCAAAACATCTGCTACAAAGGTACGGGAAAATACACAGCTCTAGATTATTATCTCTCGGCTCTATTGCTCGAAAAAGATTTGGATACGTTTGTTAAGGCTGTGAATGACCTCTATGAAATTGAGGAGGAGCTGCCTCGCCATTACAGCGAAGCCCTGTTGATTTATCGAGACTCACATCCCGAATACCCAGTGCAAATAACCGACAGCACCTTGGTCAAACGTTACATTACATACAGGGAACGTCAAGTTGGATTCACCTCATACACAGAGGAACGGAATAGAATGCGCCGTGAGTTTGGCGACACCTATTGGTGGTACTTCGACTACCAGGAATAACCAGATTCGCACTTGTAGAAATTCAAAATAGTTTCTTAATCCTCAAACAGAGCAATAAGAGAGTATTTTTAATTTTTCTGATAAATTTGTTTAGCGGATATGATCAATGTATGATTGAAAGGTTCAGTATCTGTTTCAGACTGTCTTCCTTTTACGTTCTCCATTCCAAGAAAGTACGGTTTTGGGACGGAAACTATAAAAGGTAACCATACTATTTTCCGCCACGACAATTTTATCGGCTGTTTTTCAGCCGATAAAATAAAATAATAGTCCGTTAAGAATTCAACATATCGGCTAGGCGGCTTCTGCCACTATGCCAAATAGTTCTTTGATAAGTTTAGCATTAAAAGTTCTGTTCAGTTTCAGACCGGACTTGCTAAAAATTCTTTTGAACATGTAAATATTACTCAGATAGGCCTTTAGCAGTCCAATGGAAAGCGAGGGATAGTATCGTTGGCGCATGACCTTTGCGGCGTTTACCGAGGCCAGTGAAGCATTGAAAGCGAAGTCAAGTTTCCTCAAGTCTCTTGCCTGACAATCATTGAGTCCGGTAAACTGCTTGGAATCCCGAAAGCAAAACTCGATCTGAAATCTTGTACGGTAGTATTCGGTGATGTCTTTAGCCGACATTTCAAGGTCGGTAGAAAAATAAACCTTGTGCCCTCCCGATTCGGGATAATGGACCACGACTTTGATGTTGCGTTTCATTGCCTTTGAATAGGTCTTGACTGAGTAAGCCCTTCCTCCTTCAATGTCGAGAATCTTGCAACGCTGAAGGTCGAGTTTCTCAAAATCAATCTTCTCGCCTTTGATACGCGGCCGTCCCCGCTTGCCTGTGCGGACACCGTCATGCGCATACCACAAGGCGGCGTCATCACGCAGGCGGCTGATGACATGGAATCCCAACAGGCAGGCTTCACCCACGAACTTCGCCTTTGAGAACCAGGCGTCTGCAACGACATAACGTGTTATGCGGAGCAACTTGTCCTTGTATTTGCGGAGTACGTCAAGATACCAGTCCACAAGGTTGTAATCTTCGCCTTGCTTTTCCAGATACGCCTTGTCCGGCGTCTGTTCCGCACGCAGCATCATGCAGTCCCGACTGTCAATGTCGACAATGCCAATGCCGAGAATTTCCAGTCCCCGTTTCACCTGAGAAGCACATCCCGACCAGAACTTGCCGATGCAGTATGTGTACATCGTTGATTATCAATAGTATAGCGCTCTAAAAGGTACAACCAGCATGTTGGCAAGTATCTGAGAATGTGTAAGTTAGTGATTTTTAGCACCATTCTCGGCTTGTACCTCCATTTTGGAAAGTAAAAGTAAGTGTAATTTCTTGAATATCAAAATGTGCGGTACAAAAACTTGTGAAAAATGGCGTTTTTTGATGAGAAAAGGTACAAAAATGGCTCTATAACCAAGGGGGACATAATCCGTATTTTGCGAAGTATTTGGTCTTCACTCAATAGTCATAAATCGGGTCTTCAAACGAGATTTCATCAGCCTTATTTTCCAATATATCATCCTTGATAAGAGCGGCCTTTGAACGGGAAATTGAGGTCGTTGAAGAGATTTTGATAGCGATGTATCACTTCAGTCGAACTGATGGCCTTTTCGCAGGCAATAAGAGCTTTGGGACAGTTCAATTGCTGTGTGGTCAGTGTTTCGGTGATTGTCACAAACAACAGCCTTATGTGGCAGCGGTCGCTATTTTTAAGATTGCCTTAGTAGTAATATTCTGAATAGAAAAGGAAGTATTATTTCTTTTTCTGTTCAATTTATTGCTATATTTGCAGTATGGATAGAAAATTAACTGAAATAGGAACCGTTCCAGTAACGACTTCAATCATTGAATCGTTGTATCCGGAACTTAAGTCTGCTGACAAGAAAGTAACCTGGCTCGAAAAGCAAGGGATTATCATCAGATTGAAGCGGGGACTTTATGTGATCAACCCCGAATATTCAGGAAAGACTCTATCAAGTGAGTTGATTGCCAATCATCTCTATACACCTTCGTATATTTCAATGTCTACTGCACTACGATATTATGGACTTATCCCCGAGGCTGTATATGTTCATCAATCAATGACTGTAAAACATCCCCGAAGCTTTCAAACTCCAGTCGGCAATTATGACTACAAATATATTTCAAGAAAGGCATTTCCGATAGGAGTAAGGAGTATGAATAAAGGTGACTATGCATTTCTCATTGCATCACCGGAAAAGGCTTTGTGTGATTTGATTGCCAATTCCTCAAAAGTCATTCTTCGTTATATGAAGGATGTAGAGACATATCTTGAGCAGGATATTCGTATGGATATGGATGAGTTCTATAATATGGACGCAACCATATTTGAAGATTATATAAAGGTTGGCAAAAAGGCTGATTCAATTTCAACACTTCTAAAATTCTTAAGACGATGAAAAATGAAATATTCGACAATATGCTCTCCCGTTATGATTTAACAACGGAGCAACATAAGAGAAACGCCATATTTGAAGTGAACCAACAAATGATACTTGCAGGCCTGTATGCTGGGGGCTTCTTTGAATCGGCTGCGTTCTATGGCGGAACTTGTCTGAGAATCTTTCATGGCTTGCAGCGTTTCAGTGAGGACATGGATTTCTCATTGCTTGCGCAAGATGATACCTTCGATTTTACGAAATACTTCCCTGCTATCATTGATGCCTTTGCAATGGTAGGTCGTGAGGTTGAAATAAAGAAAAAAGATAAGAAGAGTTTTGGGAAAATCGAATCGGCATTTCTTAAAGATAATACCGATGTGTATGATGTGACTTTCCAAACAGAGAAGTCTATAAAGATAAAGATTGAAGTAGATACATGTCCACCGTTGAACTTCAAGACGGAACAAAAGCTATTGCTCCAACCACATTCATTTATGACTCGTTGTTTCACACTTCCGGACCTGTTTGCAGGCAAGATGCACGCACTGGTCTATCGTGTGTGGAAGAATAGAGTCAAAGGTCGTGATTGGTATGACTTTGAATGGTATGTGCGCCATAATGTTCCGCTGGATTTCACTCATTTGGCAGAACGTTGCAAGCAATTCAACAATGAGGATATTACTCTAGAGTTATTCAAGGAGAAACTCATTGAGCGTCTCTCTACAGCTGATATAAAACAAGTGAAAGAAGATGTATTGCCTTTCATGCGCAATCCAAAGGAACTTGATATATGGTCAAATGATTATTTCTTGCAGTTGGCAGGGATGGTAAGAATTGAATAATACAACATAGTGTTTAGCTAACTTAGCAGTAGAATTTATAAGTAAGATTATAGCGATAATCAAAAATCTCCAAAAAATATATGGAATTCATAGATTATCGCTATTATATCATAAATACTTGCTTGCTATGACGCATTTAGAATTATTACGCTTAATATAAAGCTAATAAAAAATAATAATCCTATCATAAGATGTTTAATGCTTTTATTGTATAATTTAAACTTTGTATCACATATTGTGGCACAATTATGAATTTGAGACAGCTTGTCATTATGATAATCCTCTACTGATATCATTTTAACTCTATTAATATACTGTTCCTTGGATAGATTTGCAATTTTTCCGAAAAATATAATAGAATTATCTATACATTTAATATTGGCCTTTAATGATTTAATGGCAAAACAGCAGCAGCAACTCATAGAAATTGCTAGTCCTATCAGGGTAATAAACATTAGAGTCGCTATTAAACTGAATTGTCCTATACCATCATTCCAATATAAAATAATATTCTTTACTTGATTATCAATTGTAGTAAGTAAATACTCGCTTGTGAATGTTATTGAAACAAGAACTCCAACAAATGCTAAAACAATAGAAGCCTTTGTATCACAATTCCCAGTCCAACCAATAATCTGATTGTGTACTTCAGTGTAATATTCCTTATTTTCTTCTGTATTCATAACTGAGGGTAATTATTCAATTATCCAATAATAGTTTGTTTTGTAATAACTTTCATATTCATTATTATATATAAGATTTTCACGACTCCACATATCTATTTTTTGTTTTACAAAATATCCATTATCTTTTTCGTGATATTTTACATAATCCAATAGGTTGTTATATATACATTCAGAGATTCCTATGTTGTAGGAAGTTTGACATTTGTCACTTATTTTAGTCGCTCTATTAACGGCATTCCCAATCCAAATCAAATCTTTTGTTTCATCAGTTCCACCAATTCCAACTTTTGTAGCAAGGATTTTCCCATGATCGATACCAATTCCAAAATCTATATCGGTATAATTCTTTAAATTATCATTTAATAATGTTTGAATTGCAAATTTCATTTGCATCGCTGCTTTGACAGCTGTTGATAACGAATCTTTTGTTGTGCCTTGATAGAATACAAGAAGACTATCGCCATTGAAACTACGTATTTCACCACCTGTTGCTTTAGCGATTTTTACAATTGCGTGATAATATAACATATGAATTTTAGCAACTACTCTTTTTTGATGTTTATTTAAAATTGCGGTAGAACCTCTCATATCAATATATAGCACAGTTGCTTCAAATTCCAATCCTTTACATCCAAATGTCAATTTAGTGTTGGATAATGTTGGAACAAAAGAAACACTTTCTACCTGAAAGATTTCTTTTTCAATTTCTTTTGCCTTTTTCTGTATATCTTCTTTTAATCCCATAAATCTATATTTTATTATTTAACAAAATACTCAGTCTTTAACCAATAGGCATAAATCGGGTCCTGGAACGAGATTTCACCAGCTTTATTATCCAATATATCATTCTTGATAAGGGCAGCCTTTGAGCGGGATATTGAGGTCGTTGAAGAGATTTGATAGCGATGCATCACTTCGGTTGAACTGATGGCCTTTTCTCCTGCTATAAGAGCTTTGAGGTAGTTCAATTGCTGTGTGGTCAATGTTTCGGTGATTGTTACAAACAGCAGACTTAACTGTTCCACCAATGCTGTATGCGCCTCAAGTACGATTTCAACGGTACATACATCTTTTGTTCTGAGCCATGAAAGCTGTGCCAGCTGCTGAGCGTAGTATGGATGGTTATCAACGAGCTTTGCAATCAAATAGCTTGCTTCATTGTCGATTTCCTTGCCGGTATCAGCGAAACGACTCTTGAAAAAATCCATAAGGCAAAGTGTTTCAATCTTGTTGAGAAACATCAGATTGCCGAACTTGTAGAATGGTTTGGATGTGTCTGTAAACATTTCCAACATCATGTGGCGCTTGCTGCCACAGAGACAAAAGGCCACACTTTGGTGCAGCTGCCAATGTGAATACAACTTTTCCTGGAAATAGTCTGGGTCAGTAAACTCCGAGATATTTTGGAACTCACTTACACAAATCACGATTTTCAGGCCCTTCTTTCTGGCAATCTTTTCAGCAAGATCGAGTACTTCATCGGGGTTACGCTTTACTTCACCCCAATCAAAGTCGATTGAAACCTCATTAGTGGGGTCTGTACCGATTGAAATCTTTGGAACAAGATGCGAAAAGAAACTCTTCGCACTCTCGATTGCTTCCTCCCATTTTGTGGAAGTGGCGGCAATAACCTTCTGGGCGAGCAAAGAATAGAAATGCTCCTCGCTACGCACATTGAACAGGTCGATATGACAGATTCGGAGGTTACTGTCCTGCGCCATCGCCAATCTTGCAGCCTTATTAACAAGCGAACTTTTACCCCAGCGACGGGGAGATATAATAATCGTGTTAATTAACGACGTAAAGTTCTGAACCAGATCGGCTGTTTCTTTCTCACGGTCGGTAAAATTCTTCTCGGTAGCAATCTTTCCAAATATAAACGGAGTTTCCATAACGCTCTGTTTTGATTTGATGTACAAATATAATACATAAAATGTAACTACAAAAAATGTTGCGACAAAAAGCGTATATACATTTATTGTAGTATTTTACTGATTTCTGTCTTCTTTGTATAAATATCAGGGAAAAAGTTGTACAATCATAATGAGTTTCGTCTTACAGTAAGAAACAATATATTATTTGTTATAGGTGGAATACGAACTTTACGAATAATATAATAGCATTTAATGTCTTAATGTCCAATGATGTAGTCAGCAGATTACGGTAAGGGTAAATTCGAAAATTAATTCCTGTAACACATCATAAAATAAAGTAAAACCGATATATTTGTATATTATATGATAGGTTGAACTATGACAAAAAGTACGATGGGTACCAAGTTGCCAAGAAAATTGGAGCAGAAGATGCAAATTGTGGGAGAACAAATCAGACTTGCACGATTGCGTAGAAACCTTAGTATCGCTCAGATTGCCGAACGTGCTACCTGTTCGCCTCTGACGGTTTCACGCATAGAGAAGGGTGTACCAACGGTTGCAATAGGCATTTATCTTAGGGTGCTTTATGCGCTTCAGTTGGATGATGATATTCTTCTGCTTGCAAAAGAAGATACAATGGGAAAGGCCTTGCAGGATTTGAGCCTTAAGAAACGAGAAAGAGCATCCAAAAAGGAATAAAAATTAAATGAATTGGTAATAATATGTTGTATATCTATCCGGAAACAGTAGAATCTGTCAGAAAATTTGTAAATAAAAAATGGCCAGATAAGAATAAAAAAGTGTATTGCCAAGAAAATGAAAGTGCTTGGCATCAGAATAGGTATATATTGATTACTGTATCACCCCGGATTAACTTTAAAGTAGTGCATTATGAATATATTAATGGCTACCTGGAGTTGCATCTGGAGGACGAATATTATGGTAATACATTCAATCAGAAATTGTATAAATATCTTCGTGATAACATCGACACGGAATCGGGCGATTATTTATGGCATAATTGGTATGGGATGAGACAAGGACGATTGCGCTATGAATATAAGATTGGAGATCTTCTGGAATTAGCAGATTATCTTACAAAATTTATTAGTAAGGTCGATCCACTGATTGAAGATTTTCTAAACACATATTATGACGGAAATAATGAAACTCAAAAGAATAGTTGTACAGTATCATCTATTGATTTTAATGAAATTGAAGATGGTACTTCTGTCAATATTAATATCACAGAAGGAACTGAAAGCAAAGTTGTCCTTCATACGATGTCATTAAAAGATGTATTTTCCTTAAAATTAAAGATACCAGATTATCAGCGTATATATTGCTGGCCGCAAAAAAATGTAGAACAGCTGCTGGATGATATTTTTATTCCAAGAAATCATAAATATCATTTAGGGACATTGATTCTTCAAAAGAAAGGCGATGAATATGATATCATAGATGGCCAGCAAAGAACTGTTACTTTAGCACTCATTTTGCGTGCTATGCGTATTGATAATATTCAGTTATTGAAGGAAAGTTTTGATTCTGTCGAAGCGCAAAGATATGTAGGATACAACAGATATATTATTGAAACGTATCTTGATAGGCGTTGTCCTGATGTTGAGAAACGTAGTAAAGAGGCGGAAAGTATTCTTGATATAATTTCTTTTGATGTACTAGTACTTAATGATTCATCGCTTGAACTTGCTTATACGTTCTTTTCAACACAGAACGCCAGAGGAAAGGCTTTGACAGATTATGAGTTGTTAAAATCACATCATCTCAGATTCATTCCTGAAAGCCATGAAGCTCAACAGCATCATTTGGCAAAGATGTGGGATAAGCTTCTTGTGAAAAGTGAACGGGAAAATGGAGATAGAAGTGTATCAATTATCTTAGGAATATATTTATATTGCCTCCGTAAGTGGACAAGAAAACAATATTGGTATATAAATGAACCCAATAGGGTTAAGAACGAATTTGAAGCAGCACCGACTATACCGGAGATCCCTCCTTTTGGCGAGAGATTCGACTTTATGGACCCTATTCAAGGTGGTGCACATTTCTTTTCCTTTGTAGATACGTTTATTCAGCATTATAATCATTTTATTGAGACAAAGCAATACCAGATACTTTGGAAAACGATTTCTTGTTCGGGATTACTTGAAATGGAAATTGACAGTAACAATAAAAAATTCTCGGAAGGAAAGCGACGGACTCATTGGTGGTATGGGGATGTAATAGCGGCATTTTTATTTGCCTATTATATGAAATTTGGGAACCAATATCTTTCTGAAGCTATGACTTGCATAACAAGAATAGTATCACAATTAAGATATGAAAAAAGTAAAGCCAATAAGCAATCCATAATGGACAAAGCAGGGGAGATGGAAATAATAGTAATGATAAATCAGGCTACATCACCAACATTCTTCCTTGCAAGTGCACGAGATATCATAAAACGTCTCCCATATTTTGATAAAACTCTGAAAGGAATAAGAGCTGATTATTTCAATAAAGAAATGTCACTTTATGAACAGAACGAAAAAAATTATCTTATTGACTCATTTAAAACACTTCATAACAAATGACGAATATAAAACAAGCTTATACTCCAAGAAAAATTGTAGATTCAGGATTATTCTTCAGTATTCCTTTATATCAGAGATTATTTGAGTGGGGAGAGGATCAGATAATCCAGCTACTTGATGACCTTTATTCTTCGTACAAAAGAGACAAAGAATCTGCATATTACATTGGAATGCTTACAGTCAAAAGAAGTGAAAGCAGTATAGAACTTGTCGATGGTCAGCAACGCTTTACCGCAATGATTCTTCTAGGGATCCATTTCAAGTGGAATGATTTTCTATATGTCTCTACTGAACATGATAATATCTTGCGTCTACAATTTACAGCGCGAGAAGAAGACAAAAAATATCTTGAAGCAAAAATCAAGGGAATAGAGTGTTCGTTCTTAAATGAAAAAATGGAAAATGGATTGAATTATATTTCAAAACACCTGAAGAAAATACTACAGAATAATTCAGATAAAGATTTTGAGAATTATATTTTCGAAAAACTAACATTTTTTCTTTCTGAACTTCCAGGAAACTATTCCCCTATGGAATTGAATACTTATTTTGAAAGGATGAATACCTCGGGTAAATCATTGGAGAATTATGAAATACTCAAAGTCGATATCATCCGGCGTTTGCGCACTGATAAGGAAAAATATACTCTTCTTTGGAATGCTTGTAGCATAATGGAGAAGATGATTCTCAGAAAACATAACAATGAACAGCTCGACAGCTTGAGGAATCGTTATAAAAATGCTATGATTGAGATAATCCAAAACGGGAATATAGATAATGCATTTGAAAAATATCAAACTAAATTTGATATTGAAGAGGAAGATTCTGATGACAATCAGGACTTGGAAGCTACCTCTATAGCTATAGGTGACATAGCCATCAATACTGAGAATCCATATAAGATTATAAAACGACGTACTGATGAACATTCACTCCTGACATTTCCGGAATTTCTTTTGCAGGTATTATATATATGCCTTAATATGAATATTTCTGAACAAGAAAAGGATGGAAAGGCAGTAGAATGTATGCTTGTTACAGATTTCTTTGATGTGAGAAAACTATGTGACACTTTCAAGTGGGCCTTTGACAAACGTGGTCTTGATGCAGAAACTTTTATGCGGAAACTAGGATTGTATCGCCTGATTACGGATTATTTCATTATTAGAATGAACGATGAAGATGAGGAGCCTTACCCATTTAAATTATATAAAGGAGATGACAAAGAGAAGATGAAGGTTAGGATGTATCTTGCTATGCTATATTCTGCTTCATCAGCCATGACATATTATATGTGGATGCCCCAATTACTTACCTATTTGGAATGTTTTGTTTCAATTAATAATAGTCTTGATATTAACGCTACAGAATATCTTGCTAAACTTAAAGCAATAGATAATAAATGGCATCCAGAACAAAGCGTTGTCGATAATAATCTGACATACACAACCATTGATAGATATTGGTTTTGGAGAATAGATTACTATTTATGGGAACAAAGAGAGTTATTCTTTAAAAATGAGTTACTCAATATCGTTGAAAAATATGTATTCAGAAGGAATCGTTCCATTGAGCACATTGCCCCACAGCATCCTAAAGATGAGTATGGTGACAAAACCAGATTCTATTGGGACGATGAATCTCGACCGGAAGTTGCCTGGAAACGAGATTGTCTGGGTAATATGGTCATGATATCTTCTGGTCAGAACAGTACATTGACTAATTCATGTTTTGAAGTTAAACATGCAGTTATGCAGAGATATGCATCCGGAAACGGAACCGTTGAAAGTCTGAAAATGTTATATGTTTATTCAAAATATAGCAGTTGGTCTTTAGATAATATTGATGAACATTATCGTTTTTCAATGAAGGTATTAAAATATTCGTATGAGAAAGGAAATACTATATGGAATGCTCTCTATATCTAACTTTGGAAGTATAATAAAATGATTTATAGTAGTATTAGTAAAACATTTATTCAAGTTTCGCAAGTTAATAGATAACCTTCTTCTT
>ULSD01030698.1_pt1 | contig 66421 bp, 48 predicted proteins | sample 1956051 | NCBI WGS metagenome assembly ULSD01 (sample SAMEA4835699, study PRJEB28245) | human gut metagenome | biome: gut microbiome; material: fecal sample | place: Denmark | collected 2008
GCACGGATGTCCTCCAATGTTTCATTCAACTGGCGGGCTTTCTGTGTATTTCCTTTCGCCTTGCCCAAAACTGTATCCCAGGCATCCGGCTTCACGCTCAGTTTAGAACTGAACTGTGTGATTTCACCGTTAAGTGACAAACGAATCATAATACAAACTGTTCCGTCTTTGTTTACCTGATTCTTTCTTAGATAGAACAGAATCTTAAATGTACTCTTACTCATATCCTTTTTTAATTTAGCTCCGTTACAGTGGGTGTAATGACTTCCCTCTGCAAAGGAATAATTAATAATTGGGTTACAAGCAGACATTTGAATGTCAATGAGCTACAAATCAAGGACTTACATCGAAAATCGTTACTATTTTTATAGGTTATTTTTTAGTAACGATTTAGTAACGGAACTTTGTCCGAAGTGGGCATTTTAATGTCTTTCGGTTGTCCACCGGATAAATAGAAAAAGTCCCGTAAAACGTTGATTTTACGGGACTTGTCTTAAATTGTCTACCTGATGTCTTAGGTTTCAGCGGAGAGACAGGGATTCGAACCCCGGGTACCTCGCGGTACAACGGTTTTCAAGACCGCCGCAATCGACCACTCTGCCACCTCTCCAAAACGCTTTTCGCGATGTGCTTCCTTTCAAAAGCGCTGCAAAGGTACGGATTATTTTCAATTTGGCAAATATTTCATCACTTTTTTTGATTGTTTTTTCGCATTGTCGTAACTTTGCCGACGATAACCAAATTGTTAGAACAGACATTAACAAGGCATGATATATCCACAAAACTTTGAACAGAAAATAGGGTTCGACCAAATCAGGAACCTTATAAAAGCCAAGTGCCTGAGCACATTGGGCGAAGAAAAAACAGACGGAATGGCTTTCTCCAGCGACTACGAAGAAATCAACTGCCGGCTGGAGGAAGTAGTGGAATTCGTCCGCATTCTGGAAGAGGAAGACGAATTTCCCAGCCAATACTTTTTCGATGTGCGCCCTTCGTTGAAACGCATCCGGGTGGAAGGACTGTATTTGGACGAACAGGAACTGTTCGACCTGCGTCGCTCGCTGGAAACGATACGCGACATCGTGGGTTTTCTGCAAAAAGAGGACGAGGAAGACGAAGATTCGCACTCCCCCTACCCTGCCCTACACGCCCTGGCTGCCGATATTCTGGTATTTCCACAGCTCATAGCACGCATCAACAACATTCTTGACAAGTTCGGCAAGATAAAAGACAATGCCTCTGCCGAGCTCTTGCGTATCCGGCGCGAACTGGCAGACACGACAGGCAGCATCTCGCGCAGCCTGAACAGCATCTTGCGCAGTGCACAGGCAGAAGGTTTCGTGGAAAAAGACGTGACGCCGACTATGCGCGACGGACGGTTGGTCATTCCTGTGGCTCCGGGCATGAAGCGCAAGATACGAGGCATCGTACACGATGAATCGGCTACAGGCAAGACCGTTTTCATTGAACCGGCAGAAGTGGTAGAAGCCAATAACCGCATCCGGGAACTGGAAGGTGAAGAGCGACGGGAAATTATCCGCATACTGACCGAATTTTCGGCAACTATCCGCCCGCAAGTACCCGCCATCCTGCAATCATACGAATTCCTGGCACTTATCGACTTTATCCGTGCCAAAGCCCTTTTCTGTATGGATATCAAAGCAGTAAAGCCCGCCTTCGAAGAACAACAAATCATCGACTGGATAGAAGCCGTACACCCATTGCTCCAGAAATCGCTGGCGAAACACAATAAGAAGGTAGTGCCGCTGGACATCGAACTGACCAGCCGCCAACGCATCCTGCTGATATCAGGACCCAATGCCGGAGGCAAATCGGTATGTCTGAAAACCGTAGGACTGCTGCAATACATGCTCCAATGTGGCTTGTTGATACCGCTGAACGAACGGAGCCATGCGGGCATCTTCGAAAACATCTTTATCGACATCGGCGACGAACAAAGCATCGAAGACGACCTGAGCACCTATTCTTCACACCTTACCAATATGAAGAATATGATGAAATATTGCAACGGCAAGAGCCTTATCCTGATAGACGAGTTCGGCGGAGGTACGGAGCCGCAAATCGGAGGCGCCATTGCCGAAGCGGTACTGAAACGGTTTAACCAGAAACAGACATTCGGGGTCATCACCACCCATTACCAGAACCTGAAGCACTTTGCCGAAGACCACGAAGGCGTAATCAATGGAGCCATGCTCTACGACCGCCACGAGATGCGCGCACTCTTCCAGTTGCAGATAGGAAATCCCGGAAGCTCGTTCGCCGTAGAGATAGCCCGTAAAATCGGATTGCCCGAAGAGGTGATAGCCGATGCCTCGGAAATTGTGGGCAGCGAATACATTCAAAGCGACAAATACCTGCAAGACATCGTGCGCGACAAACGCTACTGGGAAACCAAGCGGCAAAACATCCGCAAGAAAGAAAAGCAGATGGAAGACACCATTGCCCGCTACCAGCAAGAGATGGAAGAACTGGAGCGCAAACGGAAGGAAATCCTGCAAAAAGCCAAGGAGGATGCCGAACACCTGCTCCAGGAATCGAACGCCAAGATAGAGAACACTATCCGCACCATCAAGGAGGCACAGGCGGAAAAAGAACGCACACGCACGGCACGCCAGGAACTTGCCGATTTCAAGCAAGAAGTGGAGACCATTGACACCGCAGCCCTCGAAGAACAAATAGCCCGCAAAATGGAACGCCTGCGCGAAAAGCAGAAACGCAAAGAAGAACGGAAGAACAAAAAAGCCGAAACTACCCCCATGCAGCCGAAAGCAAAGCCCATCTGCACGGGAGACTATGTGCGCATCAAAGGTCAGACAAGTGTTGGACAGGTGTTGGAACTAAACGGACAGAACGCCGTGGTGATGTTCGGACTGATGAAAACCAATGTCAAGACCGAACGGCTGGAACACGCCGACCCACCCAAGACTTCGAACGTGATGGCAAAAGCCACCTTCGTAAGCAGCGAGACGCAAGAACAGATGTACCAGAAGAAACTGAACTTCAAGCAAGACATCGACGTACGGGGCATGCGCGGCGATGAAGCCATACAGGCGGTCACCTATTTCATCGATGATGCCATTCAAGTAGGCGTAAGCCGTGTCCGCATCCTGCATGGAACAGGCTCGGGCATCCTGCGCACACTGATACGCCAATACCTTGCCACTGTACCCGGCGTAGCGCATTTCCAAGACGAGCACGTACAGTTCGGCGGGGCGGGAATCACGGTGGTAGATTTGAAATGACTTACATTATATATAATGAACCATTCACCACAGAGAACACAGAGGGACACAGCGTTTTTTATTTTTATCTCCTCTGTGATACTCTGTGTCATCTGTGGTAAAAGATTAACCATTTCACATACATACTTTAAAAGATGAAATCAATCAGAGAATTATACCGGATAGGCACAGGACCCTCTAGCAGCCACACCATGGGACCGCGGAAGGCAGCCGAACAATTCCTTGCCCGCCATCCCGAAGCAAAATCCTTCGAAGTGACGCTTTACGGAAGCCTTGCCGCTACAGGCAAGGGACACATGACCGATGTGGCCATCTTAGACGTACTCCAACCACACGCACCGGTCGAAATCGTATGGAAACCGCATGTGTTCTTTCCCTTCCACCCCAATGGAATGACTTTCAAGGCTTTCGATGGAAACGGAAAGAAAACCGATGAGTGGACCGTGTTCAGCATCGGGGGAGGGGCACTTGCTGAAGAAGGGCATCCGCAAGGTAGCACTCCTGACATCTATGAAATGAACACGATGAGCCGGATACTCTACTGGTGCGAACACACCGGACGCAGCTACTGGGAATATGTAGAACAATGCGAAGGTAAAGAGATATGGGACTACCTCGCCGAAGTATGGGAAACAATGAAGGCAGCCATCCTGCGTGGATTGGATGCTGAAGGCGTATTGCCGGGACCGCTCAACCTGCGCCGGAAAGCATCGGCATACTACATCAAGGCAAAGGGATTCAAAGACTCGCTCCGCTCACGCGGACTGGTGTTTGCGTACGCCCTTGCCGTAAGCGAGGAAAACGCTTCGGGCGGAAAAATCGTAACTGCCCCCACGTGTGGAGCCTGTGGCGTGGTGCCTGCCGTGCTCTATCATTTACAGAAAACCCGGGAGTTCAGCGATGCCCGCATCCTGCGTGCCCTTGCCACCGCAGGACTGGTAGGAAATATCGTCAAACATAACGCCTCGATATCGGGAGCCGAAGCCGGATGCCAGGCAGAAGTAGGCGTGGCATGCTCGATGGCGGCTGCAGCGGCAAGCCAACTCTTCGGTGGAAGTCCCGCACAGATAGAATATGCTGCCGAAATGGGACTGGAACACCACTTGGGCATGACGTGCGACCCTGTGTGCGGACTGGTGCAAATTCCCTGCATCGAACGAAACGCCTACGCCGCTGCCCGTGCCCTTGACGCCAATACCTACTCTGCGTTCACCGACGGACACCACCGCGTATCGTTCGACCGTGTGGTAGAAGTAATGAAAGAAACCGGACACGACCTCCCCTCACTCTACAAAGAGACCAGCGAGGGTGGGCTTGCCAAAGACTATCACCCGATGGCAATTGACAATTGACAATTACCAAAGGCTCATCATCTTGTTCTAACAAAAAGTTACTACCCCAAACGTCGGAAACACGGAGTTCCCGACGTTTCTTTTTTATATAAATACCTAAAAATACTGATTTTCTCACTTCCTTTCAGACTCAAGGCCACCGTCTTTTTTCATGAATTTTAGGTATTGACCACCCTCTGAAACCACTCTACCTTTGCATCGTAAAACCAAAACCTAATCAAAAAGCAACATGAAACTAAAGAATCTATTAACATGTACGGCCCTTGCATTATTTGCGGCTGCATGCAGCGACGATGAAAACAACAGTATCAACGAGAATCCGGCAGCAGACATCGCCGGCACATATGCAGGCTATTCCGAAGCCTCATTCCAATATACCGATACGCCGCTGGTATCGGCAGGTGAATCGCTGACAATAACCAGCGACGGGGAAAACGGCACAGCCACCCTTACTTATACTTCTGCCAGCTTTGGTGAGTTCACCGTAAGTGGAGCCGAAGTGACGCATTCGGGTAGCACGTACAGCGTAAGCGGAAGCGGGTCGACCTTAATGGGAATGGGAGACACGAAAAACGAATACGAATGCACCCTACAAGGCACACTGGACGAAGGACGGACCAAAGGCACGTTCACTTTCACCGTACCGTCGGTAATGGGTGGGATGACTATCACCTTCACCTTGGGCGACATTCCGGCAGAGAAACTTCTTGCCGGCTCCTACGAAGGATGGACCAATGCCAGCTGCGCTTATTTTGAAAGCATGACGGCCGAAAACCAAACCATCACGCTCTCTGCCAATAACGACGGTACCTTCACCTTGGCATACACATCGGATACGTGGGGCGAGTTTTCATTCACAAGTGTAAGCGCAACCGAAGCCAACGGAACCTATACGTTGAGCGGCGAAGGTACCACCCAAATGGGAATGAACGGCAACGTGAGCGAATATCCCTGCACGCTGAGCGGAAGCATCGATAAAAGCAAGGAAAACGTTAGTTTCACCTTCACCGTACCCGGCGTGATGGGCGGGCTTACCATCACCTTCACTCTGGGCGATATGCCTGCCGCCAACTAATGTATGTACGATTTTCCGATTTACGAGGTACGATTTAGGGCAAAATAGTAAATAAAATAAATTGTCAAATAGTACATGAAATTACGATTTTCCGATTTACGAGGTACGATTTAAGGCAAATCGTAAATAATCAAATAGTAAATAGTACATGAAATTGTTTCGTCTTTATCAATTGTTCGCGCTGGGGGCAACAATGCTGTTGTTCCCGGCGTGCGACGGCATACTGGACGGCATCTACGACCAGCCCCGCACCACTACCGGCTACGGATTCAACCCGAACGGCGACGGAACGGGAACACTCTTCATTGATGCCACCGATTATGCCCAGTGGACTTACATCAACCTGCATACCGAAGAAATAGACTCCACCCGCATCACCGGAACGGACGGAACGGAGGTACCAATGGGAGAAAACGCCTCACTGCCTGCTGAGTGGGACTTCGCTATCCACCGCTACGATGTAAAGACCAACGGCGGTGCTGTATTGGAGACCGAGGCGACCAGCCTGGATGCCGTACTACTGATGAGCAGCATCCCAACGGGGAACTACGTGAGCGACACCGAGACCCAAATCACCATCGATATGTCGGGTATGATGGAGGGCAACATCCTGTATGCCACCTCCAGCTACAACGCCGAGCTTGCCAAATGGCTGGACGTGGACACCAGCACGATGCCACCTATTTATACCTTATCTAATAAGGTGTACATCCTGCGCATGGCCGACGGCACTTATGCCGCCCTGCGCCTCACGGCATTCCGCAACAAACAGAATACTTCGGGACACCTCACTATCGAATATGCTTATCCGCTGTAGCCCCCAGCCCATTTAATAAAAAACAAAAGAATATGCAACAACCTATACTGAAAAATCTTATCGTGCTGGCGGGCTGCCTCCTCATCGCGGCAAGCGCCGCCGCACAACGCTACGTTTCGGGGAAAGTGCTCGATGCGGACAACAGGCCGCTTGCCGGAGCAACGGTGTTCGTGAAAGAGAACAGAGCCATCGGAATGACCACCGATGCCGAAGGGAACTACCGCCTGCGCCTCCCCGACGGGAAAGCATACACCCTGCAGGCATCGTTCATCGGATACGTGACGCAAAGCCATGCACTCCAACCGGGACAAGACCGGCTGGACTTCGCTTTGGAAGAAGATGCCATAGGTATGGAAACTGTAGTGGTAACGGGTACACGCACGCCCAAGCTGCTGAAAGACGTGCCTATCGTGACACGGGTCATCACCGCCGACGACATCCGCAAGGTAGACGCCACACACATCGGCGACCTGCTGCAGGCAGAGCTGCCGGGCATCGAGTTCTCCTACTCCATGGACCAGCAGACCTCGCTCAACATGCAGGGTTTCGGAGGAAACGCCGTCCTCTTCCTTGTCGACGGCGAAAGGCTGGCGGGCGAAACGCTGGACAACATCGACTACAGCCGCCTGAACCTGGACAACGTGGAACGCATCGAAATCGTAAAAGGGGCGGCATCGTCGCTCTATGGCTCGAACGCCGTGGGCGGAGTGGTCAACCTCATCACCAAGGAAGCTACCGAGCCGTGGACACTGAACCTGAACGGAAAGTACGGCGCGCACAACAACCAGCGTTACGGAGGCACCTTCACCTTCCGCGCAGGTGACTTCCAGAACAGCCTCAACGTGCAGCACACCTCCACCGACCCCATCGAAGTAGGCACCGTAGACAAGGACGGCGAGGAGAACGACTTCAGCCGCGTATACGGCAACCGCACGTGGAACTTCAAGGAACGCCTCGTCTATACCCCTACCGACCGGCTGAAGCTGACCGGACGGCTGGGATACTTCTTTCACGAACGTGACAAGAGCACATCGAGCAAGGACCGCTACCGCGACTTTTCGGGAGGGATCCGGGGCAACTATACCTTCAACAAGCGGAGCGACCTGGAACTGTCGTACAGCTTCGACCAGTACGACAAGAGCGACTACGACCCTGCGCAAGACTATGACCTGCGCGACTATACCAACGTGCAGCACACCGTACGCGCCCTCTACAACTATGCGATGAACGACAAGAACACCCTTACCGTGGGAGGCGACTTCATGCGCGACTACCTGATGAGCTACCAGTTCACCGACAACGGCGACCACGAGCAATACACCGCCGACGCCTTCGCCCAGTTCGACCTGAACCCCATCCGAAACCTCAACGTGATGTCGTCTATCCGCTTCGACTATTATTCCGAAGCCGACGTGAAGAACACCTCGTCGAAACTCGGCATCATGTACAAATGGCGCAACTGCTCGCTCCGCGCCTCCTACGCCGGCGGATTCCGCGCCCCCACGCTGAAGGAAATGTACATGGACTTCAACATGGCGAACGTCTTCATGATATACGGCAACGAGAACCTGAAACCCGAAAGCAGCCAGAACTTCTCGCTCTCCGCCGAATACCTGAAAAGCCGCTACAATGTCACCCTGACCGGATATTTCAACCTGGTGGACAACCGCATCACCACCGTGTGGGACCAGAGCCGTAACGGAATGGTCTACTCCAACATCGCCCAGATGAACATCGCCGGGCTGAACGCCGACGTAGCCGCCAAGTATCCCTGCGGCTTGGGCGCACGCCTCTCGTATGCCTACACCCACGTGCACATCCCCGACGGCGAGCCTTACTTCTCGTCCACCCGTCCCCATTCCGCCACCGCCAAGCTGGACTACGGCAAGCAGTGGAAAAACTACGGTTTCGACGTGACGTTGACCGGCCGCGTCCTCTCGCGCGTCACCACGGACGAATACGTGAGCTATACCGACCCCGACGCAGGCACCACCTCGACCACCTATCCGGCATACACCCTGTGGAAGCTGAACCTTGCGCAGCGCGTGTACCGGGGCATCCGCGTGAACGTAGTGGTGGACAACCTGTTCAATTACCGCCCAGACCACTATTACAACAGCACGCCCACCACCACCGGCACCACCGTTTCCGTGGGGCTTTCGCTCGACGTGGACCAGCTGTTCTGACGGAAAAGGCATCGGAACACGTGCAAAATGCAATTTAGAGGTCTGAAATCGACCTTGCAACACTTGCAAAATCCATTTTAGAGGTCTAAAATCCATTTTGCAGGCGTGCAAAGTCCGAAACTGAGGTCTAAAATACACTTTGCAACACTTGCAAAATCAGTTTTAGAGGTCTAAAATCCATTTTGCAGACGTGCAAAGTCCGAAACTGAGGTCTAAAACACATTTTGCAAGTGTCCGAAGGCCTGCGGCGACCCCTCGCCGCACATTTTCCACCTCTCCGAAGGGCGGAGACAGACAGGATAAAACCTCTCGCCACAGAGTAAAAACACAGATTTTCGCGGATTAACGCAGATTAAAACAGATAATCAAAATGAGAATCTGCGAAAATCTGTGTTAATCTGCGTTTCTGAACAGACAAATTATAGTTTCAACATCTACTTAAAAACAAATGAGCAATGAAAAAGAAAAGAATGATTGTGTTGGGTAGCCTCCTCGTAGCCGCCCTCCTGCTGTTCGCCGTATGGAACAGCTGGTTCAGTGCCACGAAGATAGGCTTCATCAACTACCAGGCCATTACCCTAGGCGAAATTTCGAAAGCCAATGACAACCCGTTCATCCGCCTCGCCGAAATCGGCACCGACGAACTGAACAAGCTGGATGGTTGCGACATGGTTTTCATCAACGCGATGGGCATCCGCATCACCGAAGAGCAGCGCGCCCTTATCCAAAAGGCCGCCGACAGAGGGCTTCCCGTCCTCTCGACAGCGGTCACCAACCCTGCTAACGACATCTGCTCGCTCGACTCCGCCACCGCCGCTCCCCTGCGTGCCTACCTGGCTGGCGGCGGAAGGCGCAACTACCGCAGCATGCTGGAGTATGTGCGCGGCACGGTGGACGGCAAGCTGATTTCCACCCGTGAGCCGGAACCTGTGCAGGAAGCGGCAAACGAAATGCTGTACCACATCGACCCCTCCCACCCCGATGACGAGGCAAAAGGCTTCAACACCGTAGCCGGATACAACCAATTTCTGAAAGAGCACGACCTGTGGAAAGACGGTGCGCCACGCATCATCATCACCGGACAGATGGGCGAACCCACCGACCTCATCCGCCGGCTGGAAGAGACGGGCAACGTGGTCTATCCCGTGCGCCGCATGAAGAGCTTCATCACCCGCCACCAGATAGACTCGGTGCGTCCCTCTGCCGTCATCAACATGGCACACGGGCGCATGGGCGACTACATCACCGATTACCTGACCCGGCAGAACATCCCCCTCTTCGCCCCGCTGAACGTGAACACGCTGGTGGAAGACTGGGAAAACGACCCGATGGGGATGAACGGCGGATTCCTCTCGCAAAGCGTGGTGACACCCGAGATTGACGGAGCCATCCGCCCCTTCGCGCTCTTCGGCCACTATGCCGACAAGGAGGGGCTGCAACATGCGTCCGCCATCCCCGAACGGCTGGAGACCTTTGTGCAGACCGTGAACAATTACATCGCCCTGCAACGCAAGCCCAACGCCGAAAAGCGCATTGCCATCGTCTATTATAAAGGACCGGGACAGAACGCCCTGACCGCTTCGGGCATGGAGGTAGTGCCCTCGCTCTACAACCTATTGGTGCGCCTGCGCCAGGAAGGATACCGGGTAGACGGGATGCCGGAGAGCAGCGAAGCCCTCGGACGGCTCATCCAAGAGCGCGGCACCGTGTTCAGCACCTACGCCGAAGGAGCTTCCGACCGGTTTATGCGCGAAGGACATCCGCAACTGATTACGAAAGACGAATACGAAAACTGGGTGAAGCAAAGCATCCGCCCCGAACAGTATGACCAAGTGACAGAGGCGAACGGAGAGTTTCCGGGCGAATACATGGCAACGGCGGACGGCAAACTGGGCATCGCCCGCCTGCAGTTCGGCAATGTCGTTCTGCTTCCCCAACCGGCGGCAGGAGCGGGCAGCAACTCGTTCCAGATAGTGCACGGCACCGATGCCGCACCTCCTCATAGCTACATCGCCCCCTACTTATGGGTGCAATACGGATTCAAGGCAGATGCGCTGATTCACTTCGGCACCCACGGAAGCCTGGAATTCACTCCGCGCAAGCAGGTGGCGCTGAGCAGCAAAGACTGGCCCGACCGCCTCGTAGGCGCCCTGCCCCATTTCTACATCTATACCATCGGCAATGTGGGCGAAGGGGTCATCGCCAAACGCCGCTCGTATGCCGGGCTGCAATCGTACCTCACGCCTCCGTTTATGGAAAGCAACGTGCGCGGCACCTACCGCGAACTGAGTGAAGCCGTAAAGAACTACAACAACCTGCTGGAAGAAAACGTTCCCGACCGTTCCGCCCTCGACCGGGCATCGCTGAAGGTGAAAGCCCTGACCGTCAAGCTGGGCATCCACCGCGATCTGGGGCTGGACAGCCTGCTGACCCGTCCTTACACCGAAGACGAAGTGGCACGTGTCGAAAATTTCGCCGAAGAGCTTGCCAACGAAAAGATAACAGGGCAGCTATACACGATGGGCGTGCCCTACGAACAGGCACGTATCGAATCGAGCGTATACGCCATGGCTACCGAACCCATAGCCTATAGCCTGCTGGCACTGGACAAGCTGAACGGGAAAACCGGTCCGCAGACCGAGAAGCACCGCAGCCGGTTCACTCGCCTGTACCTCACTCCGGCACGCACGCTGGTCGCCCGCCTGCTTGCCAATCCCTCGCTTGCCACCGATGAACTGGTATGCCGCACCACCGGCATCACGCAAGCCCAGCTGGACGAAGCACGCGAGATAGAAGCCTCGCGCCAGCGTCCCGAAGGCATGCTGTCGATGATGATGCAGGCAGCCGAAGAGATGCAGGAAAAACCCGCCTCAATGCCTGTCCGACATCCGTCGGGCATCAGCGCAAAGATGCACGAGCAAATGAAAAAAGCCGGACAAGGCATGGATCCCGACAAGGCACTGGCAATGGCAAAGAAAATGGGTGCCGACTCCGCCTCGCTCCACAAAATGGAAGAAGCGATGAAGCGTCACGCCACTTCCTCCCAACCTGCCGGAGGAGGCATGGCGGCAATGATGAAGCAGATGATGCACCGCAAAGAATACACCAAGGAACAAATCGCCCGCGCCACGGCAATCATGGAAGTGGAACGTGCCGTCAAGAACGTAAACCTCTACCGCACTGCCCTGCTGGAAAGCCCCGCCAAGGAACTGGAAAGCATGATGAACGCCCTTGCCGGAGGCTATACGCAACCCTCGCCGGGAGGCGACCCGATAGCCAATCCCAACACCTTGCCCACCGGACGCAACCTCTATGCCATCAATGCCGAAGCCACTCCGTCTGAAGCAGCATGGGAAAAAGGCATCCGCCTGGCGAACAACACCATCGAGATGTACAAGAGCCGCCACCACGACTCCATCCCGCGCAAGGTGAGCTATACGTTATGGAGCAGCGAATTCATCGAGACCGAAGGAGCCACCGTGGCACAAATCCTGTACATGCTGGGCGTAGAACCCATCCGCGATGCTTTCGGGCGTGTAAACGACATCCGGCTGATTCCGTCGAAAGAATTGGGCCGTCCGCGCATCGATGTGGTAGTGCAGACCAGCGGACAATTGCGCGACTTAGCGGCATCCCGCCTCTTCTTGATTAACCGTGCCGTAGAAATGGCTGCGGCAGCCAAAGACGATATGTACGAAAACCAGGTAGCTGCAGGAATCGTCGAAACCGAACGTGCCCTGATAGAGAAAGGGCTTACACCGAAAGATGCCCGCGAAATGTCGGCATACCGTGTATTCGGAGGCGTAAACGGCGGATACGGCACCGGCATCCAAGGAATGGTAGAAGCCGGAGACCGGTGGGAAAATGAAAAAGAGATAGCCGGCACCTACCTGCACAATATGGGAGCTTATTACGGAAGCGAAAAGAACTGGGAAGCCTTCCGCCAATATGCGTTCGAAGCCGCCTTGACCCGTACCGATGCCGTCGTACAGCCCCGCCAAAGCAACACATGGGGTGCGCTGAGCCTCGACCACGTGTACGAGTTCATGGGAGGCATGAACCTGGCGGTGCGCAACGTCACCGGAAAAGACCCCGATGCCTACCTGAGCGATTACCGCAACCGCAACAACGTACGGATGCAGGAAGTGAAAGAAGCTATCGGAGTAGAGAGCCGCACCACCATCCTCAATCCCGCCTACATCCGCGAAAAGATGAAAGGCGATGCCGGAGCGGCAAGCTCCATCGCCGAAATCGTGCAGAACACCTACGGCTGGAACGTAATGAAGCCCCAGGCCATCGACCAGCAGTTATGGAACGACATCTACGACGTGTATGTCAAGGATAAATACCATCTCGGCACACAAGGCTATTTCGAAGGCAAAAATCCTGCCGCCCTGCAGAACATGACCGCCGTGATGCTGGAAACCGCCCGCAAAGGATACTGGAAAGCATCGCCCCAGCAGTTGAAAGCCGTGGCAGAACTGCACACCGGACTGGTTGCCAAGTACGGCACTTCGGGAGGAGGATTCGCCGACAACAACGCCAAACTGCAAGACTTCATCGCCGCAAACGTCAGTGCCCCGCAAGCAGCCGGTTACAAACAACGCATAGACGGGATGAAAGAAGCTGCCCTTGCCGACGGAACCGTACAGAAAGGCATGACTCTCAAGAAGAGCACCGTAAACGCTTCCAGTCAGCCCGAAGAGGAAACCAACAAGCTGAGCAGCACCGTAGTAATCAGTGTTGTACTTGCCGCCTTCATCATCCTGCTGATGATACTGAAAAGAAAACGTTCACAAAACCATAAATAAAATGGAACAAATCATTCTCATCCTGATGCTGTTCATCGCCATAAACTGCGCTTTCAAGCTCAGTCTGTGGCGGTGGTGGCAGGCAGGCATCTATAGCCTGATTGTGGCGGCATTCACCGTGCTGGCATATCCGTATGCCATCCTGCAATCGAAAACACAGATAGCCGACTACCTGCAGAATACCGAAGCCCTGCAGAACATGGCGGTCATCATCACCCTTGAGTCCGCCCTCTGCTTCGGGTTCTGCGTCACCTACCTGCGCGGGCTTTACGGAAAGAAGAATCCCTGGTGGGCAAAGCTGCTGTGGTGGTACCCCAGCCTGCTCTTGTTCCCCGTGGTGTTCTATTGCCTCACCGAAGCCATTTTTACCTTTGTAGGAACCGCATTCAGCACAACCGCTTACATCGTGGCGGCTTTGATGCTAATGGGCATTCCGGCATTGGCAAAGGCAGTAACATACTTCGTTCCGGAAAAAGACCTGCGGCTGGAAATCCATTTCCTCATCAGCCTCTTCGTCTGCATCCTCGGACTGCTCACCACCGTAAACGGCAAGACGGTCTATGCCGCCGCAGACGAACCGGTCAACTGGAACGCGGTTATTCTCGCCCTTTCGCTCTTCGTTATCCTATTCATCGTAGGTTATGTATGGAGCCAAATCAAGTATCCACTTATCCAGCGATGGAAAGAACGGAAAATGAAAAAACGTTATTAACTATTCACTATTAATTATTAATTCAAAAATAATGGAATTTATCTCTAAAATGCTTTTCTGGGTAGCCAACAGCCTGTTGATACCCGATGTGATTATCCTGCTTTTCCTCTTCGTGCGTGCACTTATCCTTATCGGAGCCACCTACAACATGTACATCACCAAACGTAAAAACGACCAAGCATTCGATCATCTTATCAAAGAAGGCAACATGGAAGCTCTGAAGCAGGCATTGCCCGACAAAGACAATTCGCTCTACGTCTGCTACCTGCGCGACATGCTCAGCCGTCCCGTCAACGAAGACTATGCCGACTTTACCCTCTCCAAGTTCGAGGTGGAAGCCGAGAAAGACGTTGCACTCTCCAAGATGCTCTCCAAGTTAGGACCCGTATTGGGACTGATTGGCACCCTGATTGCCATGAGCCCTGCATTGGTCGGACTCTCAACAGGCGACATTGCCGGCATGGCATACAACATGCAAGTGGTGTTTGCCACCACCGTAGTGGGTTTGGTAGTCAGTGCCGTAGGGCTGGTTTCGATGCAATTCAAGCAACGCTGGTATGCCAAGTGCGTCAACAACCTCGACTATGTGTCGCGCCTGTTGATTGAGAAAGGAGGGCAAGTATGAGTAGACGTAACCGCCGTGTCAGCTTCTTCAAGAAAGAAGAAGACACCGACCCGTTGAGTGTAGTGGTCAACCTCTTCGACGTAGCAATGGTATTCGCAGTCTCCCTGATGGTAGCGATGGTGATGCACATGAACATGACCGAAGTGTTCACCGACAAAGACTTCACCATCGTAAAGAATCCCGGCAAAGACAACATGGAAATCATCACCAAGGAAGGCAAGCAAATCAACCGTTACACGCCCAGTCAGGACCAGTCGTCCAGCGGCAAGCGAGGCAAGAAAGTGGGCATCGCCTACGAACTGGAAAACGGTGAAATCATCTACGTGCCCGAAGGGGAATGACAAATGTCCGCCATTAGCCTATTCGGTTGAATTGAAAACACAGTAGTACTGCATCTGCCTACGGATATATACTTCATCGGCAGATGCAGTATATATTCAACCGTGGATGCAGTATATATTCAATAGCAGATGCAGTATATATTCATTTTTAGGAATATGTCCTTGATTACACCAGACAAGGCAACGCTGTTAAGAAACTGTTTTTGAATTTATCGTGCGATGATTTGGGATGAGTTTTTGAGGCATTTCCGCTTGTGTGATGAGGAAGATAGCGGGCTATCTGACGAAGAACAGAAGCGGAAAGGACCAAAAAATCGCCCAAAGCACACACGAAAACGAATACATCAAAACGAGAAAAACTTTTTGGAGAAATTCAAAACAGTTTCTAAATTTTACCGGTGCAAATCTGTGCTCCATCAGTGTGCTGTATGCTATTCGTTATCCGTCTGTGTGCCGTATTTTAGGAAAATCGGGCAATTTCACGTATCTTTGCGGCACAATTCACCAAACATATATCCAGACAAATGAAAACATACCAGACTTATCTTTTCGATTTCGACTATACATTGGCAGATTCGTCGAAAGGCATCGTGATGTGTTACCGCAACGTGCTCGAACGCCATCATCATACCGGCATCAGCGATGAAGCCATCAAGCGGACCATTGGCAAAACGCTGGTGGAATCGTTCTCCCTCCTCAGCGAAATCACCGATGCCGATACCCTGGAAGCCTACCGGAAGGAATACGTAAAGGAAGCGGACAAGTATATGACGGCAAACACCCGCCTCTTCCCCGAAACCTCACACGTGCTGGCAACGCTGAAAGCACGCGGAGCAAAACTGGGCATCATCTCCACCAAATACCGTTACCGCATCATGGAACTGTTGGGACATGCGCTTCCCGAAAGCACGGTCGACCTCATCGTAGGTGGAGAAGACGTGCAGACTCCTAAGCCTTCGCCCGAAGGCGTATTCATCGCCCTCGAAAAGCTACAAACAGAAAAAACGGATGTCCTGTACGTAGGCGACAGCACTGTAGATGCCGAAACTGCCCGAGCGGCAGGAATAGACTTTGCAGGCGTGCTTCACGGAACAACCACCCGGGAAGAGCTTGCCGCCTATCCGCATACCGGCATTATGAACGACCTTACAGCATTGCTGAAAAACGAATAACACGTTCTACGTCCATCTGGCATAAAAAAGAGGCTTTCAATGAAAGCCTCTTTTTCTACCTAAATACGTTTTCGGATTTGATTATGCTTCAGCCGCAGCAGGAACTACCGATACATAACTCTTGTCTTTACGACCTCTCTTGAAGCATACGGTTCCATCTACCAATGCGTAAAGTGTATGGTCGCTTCCCATACCTACATTTTCGCCGGGGTTATGAACTGTACCTCTCTGACGAACAATGATGTTACCAGCTTTGCAAGCTGAACCGCCGAATATCTTTACGCCTAATCTCTTACTTGCCGATTCACGACCGTTCTTAGAACTACCTACACCTTTTTTATGTGCCATTTTCTTCTACGTTTTTAATGATTAAGCAATAACTTGTTTAATGGTCAATTCAGTAAACTGTTGACGATGACCGTTCAGTTTTCTGTAGCCTTTTCTTCTCTTCTTGTGGAATACCAGCACTTTATCGCCTTTTACCAGCGGAGAAACTACTTCGCAAACCACTTTGGCTCCTTCTACGGTAGGAGCACCCACTTTTACTTCACCGTTGTTGTCTACCAACAAAACTTTGTCAAATTCAACAGTTGCACCGCTTTCTGCGTTTTGAATGTGCTGAACAAAGAGTTTCTTTCCTTCTTCAACCTTGAACTGCTGACCGTTAATTTCTACAATTACGTACATTTTTTATTACTGTTAAACGGGTTTTCTCCGCAAGGTGAACCGCTCTCTCCGGTTGCTTCTTTACCTCCACGGACTAAATCGGCTGCAAAGATATAGCTTTAAATCCATATAACCAACTTTTTATGCAGCATTTTCACGCAGAGTTTGTTTAAATTTTCCAATTTTCCGATAAGCAGTATGATATCAGGTCTATATTAAGCAAAATTTAAACGACAGGCTCTCAGAAGCTGTTTTGAATTTATCGTGCGATGATTTGGGATGAGTTTTTGAGGCATTTTCGCTTCTGTGATGAGGAAGATAGCGGGCTATCTGACGAAGAACAGGAGCGAAAAGGACCAAAAAATCGCCCAAAGCACACACGAAAACGAACACATCAAGCCAAGAAAAACTTTTTGGAGAAATTCAAAACAGCTTCTAAGCCTCCTGCGCCAGCAAGACTTCCATCAAGGCAATATCCATATTCACCTCCCCTTGCATGAGGTATTTCTCACGAAGGTTCACGACGCTGCGGTATATAGTTTCGGCCTTTTCCCTGTCGTTTTCCTGATACAAAGCCAGTGCGAAAAGTTGACGCTGTTTCGAAGAACTGACACGACTATAGAGGTGAATATAACGCAGCAATTTATCAGTCGCAAGTTCACCGGCACGTTCCATCCTCCCAGTTACCAAAGCTGTAAAAAGCAACTCAGCATCCGTTTCTTGTTGCAAAATACCTATCAGTTCGGAGCTATGGCTCTTGACATCTTCCAAAAGACGATAAGCGTCCTCCCACTCTTCCCGATCTAGCAGGCGGGACACGTTCATCAGTCCGACTGTCGCTTGCAGAATGTCTTTGTAATCTATCGTTGCCGCATCTTGCTTGAACCATTCTTCGGGCATATCTTTCGGACGCATCCCTTCTTGTATCAGCGCATTTATACGAAGTTGCAATATCAGAGCATGCTTCGTTGCCGGATTATGTCTCAGCAAACGCAATGTATAAGCATCGTTCCCTATTCCACCCAGCTTCATCGGAACACCATTTGTCACTCCCAAAAACAATCCGATTATTACCCCAAACACCAGAAAAACCGATAACATGAAAGGCAAATCCTCCATCCACAATAAAAATCCCAAAGCCACAAGGGCAGTCAAAATATTCATCATTACACCACCCATGTTATATCCGCATACCGGAATCTCTTCCTCAGGCCTATCAGGCGGAGCCAACAAGCATTGCCCTCCGGTACCTGCCACACTGAAACGTTTCAAGACCCATTTACCATCCTTGCGTATCCACGTGAAATTAAAGATACGGAACGACACGAAACGATACCCCGAAGCCAATCCGCATATCAGGTGTCCTGCCTCGTGCAAAGTAACCTGCAAGAATAGGGTTATCAGAAAAAAGCATATAAACAAGAGTGGGAAACCAATAACTTCTGCTATATGCAGTCTGAAGAGTTTCCCGAAAAATGCAGCCAAGGTCATATCGGTAAACAGGGCTATACCTGCTCCACTTACCATCACCCCCAATAAAATTCCTATAAGGAACATGCCTACCAGTTTCAATGCCTGTTTCATAGATATAAAGATTATTTTTCTGGAGCAAAAATAACACATTTTCCCTGAACTTCAGCCAATAAAAAAGGGATATACCCAAAAGCATATCCCTTTTTCTGATATAAAGAAGAAATTATTTATTGTTCTTTCCTTCCAACTGTTCCTTCAATGCTGCCAAAGCATCGATATCACCCAAAGTAGTAGAAGCAGCCTGGTTCTGAATCATCGGAGTTTCTTCCTTCTTAGCTGCACGCTTAGCTTTCTTTTCTGCCTTTTCTTCTGCTTTCTGAGCATCTTCGAAGATACGGCTGTGAGACAAGATAATGCGTTTAGCGTCCTTATTGAATTCGATGACCTTGAACGGAAGCTTTTCATCGAGCTGAGCTTGAGATCCGTCTTCTTTTACCAGGTGTTTCGGAGTTGCGAAACCTTCTACACCGTAAGGCAATGCGATAACGGCACCCTTATCCAGCATTTCGATGATGCGTCCTTCGTGTACCGAACCTACTGTAAATACGGTTTCGAATACATCCCACGGATTTTCTTCCAATTGCTTGTGACCCAAGCTCAGGCGACGGTTTTCCTTGTCGATTTCCAGAACTACTACATCGATGTCTGCACCGATCTGAGTGAATTCTGACGGATGTTTGATTTTCTTCGTCCAAGACAGGTCAGAGATGTGAATCAGTCCGTCTACACCTTCTTCGATTTCTACGAATACGCCGAAGTTGGTGAAGTTGCGTACCTTAGCCGTGTGCTTAGAGCCTACGGGGTATTTCTCTTCAATCGTTTCCCATGGATCCGGTTTCAGCTGCTTGATGCCCAAAGACATCTTGCGTTCGTCGCGGTCGAGTGTCAGGATAACGGCTTCGATTTCATCGCCTACCTTCATGAAGTCCTGAGCCGAACGCAAGTGTTGCGACCAAGACATTTCTGATACGTGAATCAGTCCTTCTACGCCCGGAGCAATTTCAACGAATGCTCCGTAATCAGCCATAACGACAACTTTGCCTTTCACATGGTCGCCTACCTTCAAGTTCGGATCGAGGCTGTCCCATGGATGCGGAGTCAGTTGCTTCAAGCCCAAAGCGATGCGTTTCTTTTCGTCATCGAAGTCGAGGATAACTACATTCAGTTTCTGATCCAACTGAACGACTTCATGCGGATCGCTTACACGGCCCCACGACAAGTCGGTGATGTGGATCAAACCGTCTACGCCGCCCAAGTCGATGAATACGCCGTAAGAAGTGATATTCTTGACAGTACCTTCCAGTACCTGGCCTTTTTCGAGCTTGCTGATGATTTCTTTCTTCTGTTGTTCCAGTTCGGCTTCGATAAGCGCCTTGTGCGAAACAACCACATTCTTGAATTCCTGATTGATTTTTACAACCTTGAATTCCATCGTCTTGCCTACGAACACATCGTAGTCGCGGATAGGTTTCACATCAATTTGCGAACCCGGCAAGAATGCTTCGATGCCGAATACGTCTACAATCATACCGCCTTTCGTACGGCACTTGATGTAACCCTTGATAATTTCTTCGTTTTCGAGCGCTGCGTTGACACGGTCCCAAGAGCGTGTAGCACGTGCTTTCTTGTGCGACAAGATCAGCTGGCCTTTCTTGTCTTCCTGGTTTTCGATGTACACTTCTACAGTGTCGCCCACCTTCAGGTCGGGATTGTAGCGGAATTCGCTCAGCGGAATGATACCGTCTGACTTGTAGCCGATGTTCACTACAACCTCACGTTTGTTCATTGCGATTACGGTACCGTCAACCACCTCATGGTCGCCTACCTTGTTCAAGGTGTTGTCATAAGCCTTTTCTTGTTCTTCTTTGCTTATGCTTGATGCTGACTCACCGCTCTCATAAGCATCCCAATTGAAATCTTCAATGGGCTTTACGTCTTTTAAGTTTTCCATTAAGTTTAAATAATTGTTTTGTAAATAACTAATTGTGTTAGACTTTATATTGATCTAAATCGGGTGCAAAGGTATAACAAATTCCTGAAAGTGAAAACTTTTAACCGTTTTTTTAATCCTCCAGCGAATATTCTATTGTCGTAACCACCCGCACCTTCTTTATATAAGGAGTATTGGCATCGCGGTCGCTGATGCTGAACTGTCCCTGACTGGCATGTCTGATCTTGCCCAGTTCGCTTTCTGAATCTTTGGCAAACTTTTCGGCTGCCTCACGGGCATTCTTGGTAGCTTCTTCTATCATGCCCGGTTTGATTTTGTTCAGACTGGTATACTCGTATGATACATTATACCGATAGTCGCCTCCCGTGATGGCAATCCCCCGTTTCAGTAATTCTCCCTGTTCGCTGATAAGCTTACGCACCAGGTCCACCTTCATCGAAGTAACGGTGATAACCGAAGTCACATTATAACGGTACGGTGTATCATTATTATTACTATACCGTTCCGCCTTCAGGTCGATGATTTCAGGAGCATTGACACTGATTTCCGTTTCGGCAAGTCCTTTTTCCTTCAGAAATTCCAAAATCGTCTGGTTCGAGCGTTTGATGTCATCATACAATGCTCCCAAGTCATTCCCCAAGCTCTTGTATACCAGAGGCCACGTCACCTTGTCGGCTGGAACCTCCATTTCGGCTAGTCCTTTCACGTTTACACTGCGGTCTTTTTGAGCAAATTCGCTAAATCCGTTTTTAATAAACACTCCCAACAAAAGCATACCTACAGCCAGTATAATGGCTTCCATTCTCCAGTTTTTCATACTCTTTCCTTTTAATTAAACGTTTGGTCTCTATACTGATTAAGAACAGGCAAGATACTAATAAATATGCAATATTCAAGTATCTTGCCTGTTAAATAAAACAATCAGAAGAAGAGAAATGTTCGCCCTACACCTTTACTCCGTACACATTCCGATAAATTTCGTCACGTATCTGCGGATAATATGAGTCTATCTCGTCGGCACCTGCATACATCAAGTAAAGCGGCAACCCTTTTCCTCCTGCCCGATAAGGGGGTTGATAATAATCCTGCATACATAAGCTAAAGCCGCAACGTTGGTAGAAACCGATACGACGCCGGCTCATCTCGTCATCAGGTCTTTCCACTTCCAAGACAATGACACTCCCTGCAAACTGCATCTTCAGTGCCTCCATAACCTGACGCCCATAACCACGGTTACGAATCTGGGGCGAAGTGGCAAGATGCTCGGCGTAATAAAAACCGTCCAGTTTCCATACGGTAATCACACCGATAAGTTCTTCTTTTCCGTTCTCATCCTTATCAGTCAGCAGATAACAATGAAACCGTTCGTTATAGTCCGTGTTCCAGCGTTGCCCCTCATCGTCACGGCGTTCTTCTTCGGGAAAAGACAGATGCAGCAATTTTTCTACAAAAGGGTAATGAGGATGCTGGGTGTTAATACGTGTAAAAACAAGCATAAGATTTTAAGTTTGTGAGTTTTTAGGTTTGTGAGTTTTTAAGTTTGTGAGTTTTTAAGTTTGTGAGTTTTTAAGTTTGTGAGTTTTTAGGTTTGTGAGTTTTTTACATCATGCACGGTATATCTCTACTATGATGACATCCACAAATACACAATGCCACGAAACGTGTGATTGTCCTCTTTATTCAGTATAAAAACGGATCAGACGTTCGAGTGCCCGTTCGCATACCGGACAGAAACAGGGAGCTTCGTTGATTTTCATCCGGCACTCAGTGGTAGGACGGTAAATGCCTTTTTTCGTATATCCGGCACCTTCGTAAACACCTACCTTGGTATAAATCTTTGCCGGATCGGTTTCCACCGGTGTAGGCACCGGAATACCTTCAGGCACCAGGTCTTTCCATTTGCTTCCGAAATCGACCAAGGTCGTGATATTAGGCTCCCACGGTTCTACCTCATAGGGATAAAGCGGACTGGGAGCCTCATCGTAGGCATACTCATCGGCAAGCCCTCCAAAACTATGCCCGAACTCATGCACCACCACAGGCTTGAACATAGCGTGATGAGCCGTCGTAAGCAAATAGGCATTATAGATACCTCCGCCTCCATAGGTATCGGTATTGGCTAATATAATAATGTGTTCGTAAGGGATGCCGGCAAGCCAGTTATGCATTGCCTTCACCGAACGGGTCGTCAAGTAGCGGTCGGAATAAAAAGTATCGAAGTGCGAACTGACTGCCGTATTCTTCCACTCGTTCTTCCGAGGAATGCTGACCCCACTATCTTGTGAAACCGATTCTACCGCGACAACATTGAATTTATGTTTCAGCCGCTTGAATGGCTCGTGAGAAAAAATAGCCTCGCAAGCGTCTTGCGCATCCTTATAAAAAAGCTCCATCTCATCCGATGTATAGCCTTCGGCAAGGATAGCGATATCGATACACGCATCCGAAGCTCCATTCTGAAGCAAATAACGGTGTGGCGTGATTTGAGAAGTACCTCTCTGGTGGATAAGAATGTCTTCCGGATTGACTTCATGCTTCAGCACGGCACAAGGCTGATGCCGGACATCCTTCAGACGGACGGTCACAATAGCCGGATATTTAGGATATGGCAACAAGAAGGTATTCTCAAAACCACGTGTAAGCAGCTGTGCCTCTTTCTCACCCAGCCATTCCTGAAACAAACTGGAAAAGGAAGTACGGTAAATCACTTTGCCACTCGCCTTGTCAACCATCGTGATATCTCCATTCCCTTCCAAGGGAAGACGATCGAGCGCATGTCTCCTCCCCGCCCATCCGGGAAGCGAAACCAATTCATCAAGGCTGATGACCTGCTTGCTGGCATCTCCATTGAACAAATAATCAACACGAAGTGTTTTGTCGATGAAATAGTCATCGAAACTTTGGGCCTCTGCTCCATTCCACCAAAAGAGCAAAGCCAAGAGTGTAAACATAATTCTTTTTCTCATGACGCATCTGTTTTTAGTCGGCAAAGATAAGACTATCTGGCAAATTCATGCTAAAAACTTGAGAAAAGTTAGTCACATATAGGCATTTGAAAGAAAAATCATTATATTTGTATCAAACTAAAATAAAATAAATGGGACATCATCAATTAGACAAATTAGACGAACAGATTCTGCGATTAATAGCAGATAATGCACGTATTCCGTTTTTAGAGGTCGCCCGAGCTTGCAATGTATCGGGTGCAGCCATTCATCAGCGCATTCAAAAGCTGACCAATCTAGGTATCCTGAAAGGTTCCGAGTTTATTATAGATCCAGAAAAAATAGGTTACGAAACATGTGCCTATATCGGTCTGTATCTGAAAGACCCTGAACAATTCGATTCAGTAACGGAAGCGTTGAAACTCATTCCCGAAGTTGTGGAATGCCACTTTACAACCGGACAATATGATTTGTTTATTAAGATTTATGCAAAAAACAACCACCATCTCCTTAACATCATCCATGACAAGCTACAGCCTTTAGGACTTTCGCGCTCGGAAACCATCATCTCGTTCCGCGAAGCTATCAAACGGCAAATGCCTATCCAGGATCTGGTAGAAGAAGAATAAAATGAAAAATGAAGAATGAAGAATTCTCCTCCGCAGGTATTCTTCATTCTTCATTTATCTTTGATTTCCTCAAAATCAATGTATTCCCCCTCATCGCTATCAAAAACCTTCTTACGGCGCCGGGAATCCTTATCCGAATATTGCGATTCGTCATCACGACGTGTATCTTCTGCATAGGTCGTACGTTGCCGATAAGTGTCTTCGGCAGTACCGCTCCGTGTCATCTTACGTCCAAATCCGAATATCGTGCGGACAATTTTAGACAATAATACCAGCCCGATAATCAAGATTACCAGAACGAAGAAAAACAAAAATCCTAAAATATGAAACATAAGCTATTGGCTTTTGGTTTGTTTTTATCGTACAACAACCGTGCCACCGATTGTCTCTTTATGATTTTTTACGGAAAAGCAAAGACAAGATAACATACCAGATGATAACAGCTGCAAAACCACTCCACTGGAAAATCAAGAATAAAGGTATGCAGCCAATCAAAAAGATATAACTCACCTTATTATGTTGCCATGACAAATCTTTAAACTTAAGTGAAAACATCGGCAATTCAGCTACCAGCAGAAGTGACATTACCACAACCAGTACAAACAAATACACGGCATTAAAATGAGGCGAAGTAAGAAAGGCATGCTCGCCTGTCACCAGCGAACCCCAGAACAAAGCATTGGCAGGAGTAGGCATACCGATAAACGAACTGGCCTGCCGTGTATCAATATTGAATTTGGCCAAACGTAGCCCCGAGAATACAGCAACCAGAAATGCCGTATAAGGCAATACCGGACGCAGGCTCTGGATAAAATCGGGATAATGCACCTCCTGAAACAAGGCAAAAGCAATAGCTGCAGGCGCCAGACCGAAAGTAATATCATCGGCCAGCGAATCCAATTCTTTACCGATAGGAGACGAAACATGCAGTAAACGTGCCACCATACCATCGAAAAAGTCAAAAGCCGCACCGATGATAATGAAAACAAACGCCCATACATAATTGCCCTGAAAAGCCATGCATGAGGCAATGCAACCCGAAAACAAGTTGCAACAAGTCAGTGTATTCGGAATGTTCCGAATCATTGCATTGGCCATTTCTGTTCCTCCTTCCTTTAATTCTTTATTTCAGTTTGGCGATAACCGTCTGATTACCGACCGTTTTCTGCCCCATCCGCACACAAATTTCTGTATCTAAAGGCAGATAGACATCCACCCGGGAACCAAACTTGATGAATCCCATATGCTCGTCTATATAACATTCTTCTCCCACTTCAGCATACGTAACGATACGTCGCGCCACAGCTCCTGCTATCTGGCGTGCCATGACCGTATGTCCTTCAGGTGTTTCAATCACAATGGTCGAGCGTTCGTTTTCAGTACTAGCCTTCGGGAGCCATGCTTTCATAAACCGTCCTTTCTGATGGGAAACATGCTTCACGGTTCCATCTACAGGATACCAGTTGGCATGTACATTAGTGATACTCATAAAAATAGAAACCATCAGCCGGCGGTCGTGAAAATATTCATGCTCGTCCACCTCTTCTACCACCACCACCTTTCCATCGGCAGGTGCAACGACAATTTTCTCCGTATCCTTATTAAAAAGACGTATCGGACAACGGAAAAAGTTGACCATCATCGAATACAAAAAAAGACTGGCTAAAGCCACGATATAAAAAGGCCATTTACACTCCAGCCCCCAATAAAGAGCTATATTTATAATAAGGAGTATGATGGCAGCGCTCACCAAGATATGGGTTCCTTCCTGATGCAGCCTAATCTTCTTTATCTTTTTTCTTATCTTATTCATACTTGAAACAATGGGTCACACTTTTATTTATCGTGCAAAAATAAAGTTAATTTATCTACCCTGCAAATAAACAACGTTCAGAATTGTGACTTTCTTTCTTTTTTTCATAAAATTCTGCCTTCTTTACAACTTTGTCTTTTGATTCTTCGCATAAACTCGGTATCTTTGGGCTGATTTTACCATATAAACTGAATTATGCAGGATTTTGTTCATTTACATGTTCACACTCAATATTCTATTCTGGACGGGCAAGCATCCATTACCCGCCTGGTAGACAAAGCCATCGGAAATGGTATGAAAGGTATTGCCATTACTGACCATGGTGATATGTTCGGTATCAAAGAGTTTTTCAATTATGTAAATAAGAAAAACGGAGCCACAAACGGAGAAATAAAAGACTTGAAGAAGAAAATAGCCGGACTGGAAAGCGGAAAGACAGAATCGGAAAACGTAGAAGCCGATTTGGCAACCTGCCGCGAACAACTGGAAGCTGCCCAAAAAAGATTGTTCAAACCAATTATCGGATGCGAAATGTATGTCGCACGCAACCGGCTGAGCGATAAAAACGGTAAACCCGACCAAAGTGGTTATCACCTGATTGTACTTGCCAAAAACCTGCAAGGTTATCACAACCTTATCAAACTGGTATCGAAAGCCTGGACAGAAGGATTCTATATGCGCCCCCGCACCGACCGGGCAGAACTTGAAAAATATCATGAAGGACTGATTGTTTGTTCTGCCTGTCTGGGAGGAGAAGTACCACGACGCATCACTGCAGGACAGTTTGCCGAAGCAGAAGAAGCTATACAATGGTACAAGAATCTGTTTGGCGATGATTATTATCTGGAGTTGCAACGCCATAAAGCTACTGTGCCACGCGCCAATCACGAAGTCTATAAATTGCAGGAAACGGTCAACAAGAAACTTATCGAGTATGCAAAAAAATACGATATCAAGCTGGTCTGCACCAACGACGTACATTTTGTTGACGAAGAAAATGCTGAAGCACACGACCGGTTGATATGCCTGAGCACAGGCAAAGACCTGGACGACCCTAAACGCATGCTTTACACCAAACAAGAGTGGATGAAGACGCGCGAAGAGATGAACGCCATCTTCAGCGATGTGCCCGAAGCACTGGCCAACACCTGTGAAGTATGCGATAAGGTTGAATTTTATTCAATAGACCATGCTCCGATTATGCCGACTTTTGCCATTCCGGAAGATTTCGGTACAGAAGAAGAGTATCGTAAAAAATATACTGAAAAAGACCTGTTCGACGAATTCACGCAAGACGAAAACGGGAACATTGTCATGAGTGAAGCCGATGCCAAAGCAAAAATAGACCGACTGGGAGGTTACGAAAAATTATACCGTATCAAACTGGAAGCAGACTATCTGGCAAAACTTGCTTACGAAGGTGCCCGCCGACGCTACGGTGATGAGCTGAGCGAAGAAGTAAAGGAACGTATCAAATTCGAACTGCACATCATGAAAACCATGGGTTTCCCCGGATACTTTCTGATTGTGCAAGACTTCATTTCGGCCGCACGTAATCTGCTGGATGTTTCCGTAGGACCCGGACGTGGTTCAGCGGCAGGTTCGGCTGTAGCATACTGTCTGGGCATTACACAAATTGACCCTATCAAATATGACTTGCTGTTTGAACGTTTCTTAAATCCTGACCGAATCTCATTGCCTGATATTGACGTCGATTTTGACGATGATGGTCGAGGACGCGTTTTAAACTGGGTAACAGAAAAATACGGACAAGAGAAAGTAGCACATATCATCACTTATGGAACCATGGCTACCAAACTTGCCATCAAAGATGTTGCACGAGTGCAAAAGCTTCCTCTTTCCGAGTCTGAGAGGCTATGTAAACTGATACCCGACAAGATTCCAGACAAAAAGCTGAATCTCCCGAATGCCATTGCTTATGTCCCCGAACTGCAGGAGGCAGAGGTTTCTCCGAACCCAATCCTGCGTGACACAATCAAATATGCAAAGATGCTGGAAGGCAATGTACGCAATACAGGGGTACACGCATGTGGTACAATCATCTGCCGCGATGACATCACCGACTGGGTGCCAGTAAGTACAGCTGATGATAAAGAAACCGGCGAAAAGATGCTGGTGACTCAATACGAAGGGTCTGTTATCGAAGAAACAGGACTAATCAAGATGGACTTCTTAGGTCTGAAAACCCTGTCTATCATCAAAGAAGCCCTTGAAAACATCCGTCACAGCAAGGGAATACAACTGAATATAGACGAAATTCCGATTGACGACCCTGCTACCTATAAATTATATAGCGACGGACGGACCATCGGTACATTCCAGTTCGAGTCCGCCGGTATGCAGAAATATCTCCGTGAACTTCAGCCTTCCACTTTTGAAGACTTGATTGCCATGAATGCCCTGTATCGTCCGGGACCGATGGACTATATTCCAGACTTCATCGACCGGAAACACGGACGGAAGCCAATAGAATATGACATTCCTATCATGGAAAAGTACCTGAAAGATACTTATGGCATTACAGTATATCAGGAGCAGGTGATGCTGCTCTCACGCCTGCTTGCTGATTTTACACGAGGCGAATCGGATGCCCTGCGTAAAGCGATGGGAAAGAAATTGCGTGACAAGCTGGATCACATGAAACCCAAATTTATCGAAGGGGGAAAGAAAAACGGACACGACCCGAAAACCCTTGAAAAGATTTGGGCTGACTGGGAGAAATTCGCTTCGTATGCATTCAACAAATCGCACGCTACATGCTACTCGTGGGTAGCCTACCAGACAGCTTATCTGAAAGCCAATTATCCGTCTGAGTACATGGCAGCAACCATGAGCCGGAACATTTCAAATATCACCGAAATTACCAAACTGATGGATGAATGTAAGGCTACAGGCATCAATGTTCTGGGACCGGATGTAAATGAAAGTAACCTGAAATTCTCGGTAAACTACCACGGAGACATCCGGTTCGGACTAGGTGCCATCAAAGGAGTAGGCGAATCAGCTGTACAAAGCATTTTGTCAGAACGGGAAAAAAACGGACCGTTCAAAAACATCTTCGATTTCGTGCAACGTGTCAACCTGTCGGCTTGCAACCGCAAAAACATTGAAAACCTGGCATTGGCAGGCGGATTTGATAGCTTTACAGGTATCAAACGTGAAGATTTCTTTATGAAAAACGCCAAAGAAGAAACGTTCACCGAAGTACTGGTACGTTATGGTAACCGGTACCAGCTGGACAAAGCAGCTACGGCCAATTCTCTGTTTGGTGGTACCGAAGAAATAGAAATAGCAACTCCGGAAATCATTTCCGCACCGACATGGAGCGATTTGGAACGCTTGAATAAAGAACGTGAACTGGTAGGTATCTACCTTTCCGCCCATCCGCTTGACGAATATGCTGTCATACTGGAAGATGTGTGCAATACGCGCATGATACAACTGGCAGACCTGACACCACTGCAAAATCATGACCTGACCATGGGAGGTATCGTTACTGGTGTACGCGAAGGATATACCCGTACAGGAAAACCCTATGGCATAGCCAAAATAGAAGACTACTCAGGAACAGGTGAATTTGCATTTTTCGGCAACGAATGGGTAGATAAAAAGAACTTTTTTGTAGAAGGTATGTTCCTTTATCTAAAAGGTAAATGCCAGCCCAAGCAATGGAAACCTGACGAATGGGAAATAAAAGTCAACACCATTGAACTGCTACCAGACGTAAAAGACCGGCTGATAGAAAAACTGACCGTAACAGCTCCACTGTCTGCTATCAATGACGAAATGATTATGGAATTGGGGTCTATGGTAAAAGACAGTCCGGGAAATACCGAATTATACTTCTTCATCCGCGATGAAGACGGACAAATGTTTGTCAACTTGCTTTCACGCACATTGAAGATTGAAGTACATAAAAACCTAGTAAATTATTTAAAAACCCAACCTTTGTTGGACTATAAAATAAATTAGTATATATTTGCGTAGATATTTTGATAACAATAAACATTTGAATTATGGCACTGACAATTAAAGATGACAATTTTGATGCAATCGTAGCAGAAGGAAAACCGGTAGTATTGGACTTTTGGGCAACATGGTGTGGACCTTGCCGCCAGATTGCCCCGTATATTGAAGAACTGGCCGAAGAATACAAAGACACTGTAAACATCGGTAAATGTGATGTGGACGAAAATTCAGACCTGCCCGGACAGTTTGGAGTTCGTAATATTCCAACCGTACTTTTCATCAAAGATGGTAAAGTCGTTGACAAACAAGTAGGAGCTACTACAAAAGCCGCTCTGAAAGAAAAAGTAGAAGCTTTGTTGAAGTAATTTCTTCAAAAGTAAATATCATTAATCTTAAATATGAATATCCGCAATCTGCCCCATTCTGAAACAAAGGCTAAAGTTGTATTTATCCTACAAAAGATACAAGGCTAATACCAAATAGCACCTGACAGATTGACAAAATGCGGATATTCATTCTAAAAAAAGAACTGAACTATGGGAATGGATGACAATTTCTTGTTGGAAGATGAAGACGATGAAAAGACCATCGCATTCATCAAGAATTATTTGCCGCAAGATTTAAAAGGCAAATTCTCGGATGACGAACTGTATTATATGCTCGACTTGATAGTAGATTACTATACAACCAGCGGCTGTTTGGATGCTCAACCCGATGAAGAAGGATACATCAACATCGACCAGGATGAAATTGTAAACTACATAGTCGGTGAAGCCAAGAAAGACGGAATGGGTCCTTTCGACCCAGATGATGTATTTTTCGTGGTGCAAGGCGAAATGGAATACGGCAACTCATTGGGAGAAGTAGAATAAACACTTATCCCTTACCTCTTATAAATCCACAAAGACATACACCAATGTCTTTGTGGATTTTTTATTCACCATTCACTTTATTTCCTACAAAATGTTGCTCGTTCTGCTTTTTTTGTTACTTTTGCACAATTAGTTCAATATTAAGACAACATTAAACACACAAAAGACTGTATGAAAAAAGCACTTTTAAAAATCCTTTTTCTGCTGGCAGGGAGCTGTATATGGACAGCCTGCTCTGATGATACGCCCGACCAGACACCAGAAACGACAACAATAAGCAATGAAATCTATTATGCCAACAAATTAGGCAAAGACATCTTGAGTACATATTATTATTGGAATAAAAATATCAACAATGACCTGGAAGCATGGAATATCGAAACCAATGAAGACCCTATTGAAACTGTAGATAAAATCAGATACCACGAAGGCGACAAGTATATCGATAAATGGACCATGATGACCGATGATATGGATTCGTTTACCAGCAGCGTAGGCGGTGTGTCCACAACATTCGGATGGAACCTGACCGTTTACCTGGTGTCTGACGACAACCAATGTATCGGTGTAATCAATTATGTATCAGCAGGAAGCCCTGCAGAAAAAGCCGGACTGAAACGGGGAGACATCCTTTTATGGATAAACGGACAAAACATTACAACAGACAATTATCAAGAACTTTATTACGCTTCCTCGCTGACCGTTGCACTTGCAGAAATAGATTGGGAAAGCAATTCGATTACCGCTTCGGGCAAAGAAATAGAACTGACAGCCACAACCCTGTATGAAAATCCGATATTATGCGATACGGTCTACGAATTCAACGGCAAAAAAGTGGGCTACCTGGCCTATGCCAGTTTCGACCTGATTGCTATCCCTGAACTGGTAGAAATCGGCAAGAAATTCAAAAGCGAAAACATTTCCGAACTGATACTTGACCTGAGATATAACGGCGGAGGATATGTCATAACCGAAAACGTCCTGGCATCAATGTTTGCCCCACAAGCTGATGTAGAAGCGAAAAAAATATTCGAAAAAGAAACTTACAATGATTATCTGACAGAAATATACCGCCAAGAAGGCATCAGCCTGGAAACACGCTTCACTACAGAATATAACTATGATGATATTAACCTGCACATAAGTACCAAAGACGCCAACATCGGGTTAAAGAAAATATACGGAATCATTTCTTCCGGCACAGCCTCAGCATCCGAAGCTCTGCTAAGCGGACTAATGCCTTATATGGACATAGAACTGATAGGTACGGCCTCACATGGCAAGTATTGTACCGGATTGATGCTAAGTGGCGAAGATACATACCAACACTGCCCGGAAGAAATAAAAAATTGGGGCGTATATGTTATGATCAGCATCTACCAGAATGCCAATGGAGAAACTCCCTGTATGCCCGACGGACTACAACCCGATGTAACGGTAGAAGACAATCCGATGCTTCCTTACCAACTAGGCGATGTAAACGAACCTTTGCTGCAAGCAGCATTACTCCGTGCCGGACGTAAATACGAAAACCTCTCAACAAGAAGCCACAGCCAACTTCCTTTGTATCCAAGTTTGCCTATGCCTCAAAAAGCCACATTCGGAAAACGAATTCTTCTTCCTCCGGCGGCTATAAAACATTCCGACACGATAATGCCCGATATACAATAAGCAGACATCTGCCGCTTTCGTCAAGTCTTGACGAAAGCGGTGGGGGTCTGTCCATATTGACGGACAAAAACCCTGGTAAAATATTTCGGATCGTTAAAACCAACCTTATAAGCTACCTCAGACACAATTACATTACTACTATTTTCCAACAACAACTTCGCTTTCTGCAAACGGTAAACCTGCAGGAAACGTACAGGCGAAAGCCCTGTCAACGAAACCATTTTCTTATAGATGACTGCATAACTGACATGCAACATCTCCATCCACTCCTTTACGCCAAAATCAGAGTCAGCATAATTACGCTCCAATACTGCCAAAACTTCATTCATAAAGACCTTGTCTGGCTGGGCAAGGTCTTTCAACTCCGGCATAAATTCCTGCTCAACATCCGACCTACATCGCTGTATCTCACGGTTTTTTATTACAGACTGAAGACAGGCCGACAAAACAGCCTCATCAAAAGGTTTGGTCAGATACCCATCAACGCCACTACCAAAACTTTCGGTCTGTGCTTCAGCGTCCGAATTGGCCGAAAGCAAAACAAAAGGAATATGTTTCAATGAACGGTCTGCACGTATTTTCCGACAAAAGGCAATACCGTCACATATCGGCATCATCAAATCGGAAAGAATCAAATCGGGTACCAGTTTGCATGCTAAATCATACCCCTGATTGCCGTCACTGGCCTCTGCCACATTATAAAACTTTTCAAGTATCACTTTTAAATAACACCGCATATCCGGATTATCCTCAACCAACAATAAAAGCGGCTTACTTCCATCTACCGGTACATAAGTTTCAGCATCATTACCCAATAATACAGGCTGCTGATGCATTACGGCATCCGGTTCTTTTTCGGCATCTGCCAATGTAACCGGGAAATAAAGCCGGAAAGCCACCCCTCGCCTATCCGAACTTTTAACTTTAATGACTCCACCCAACAAATTTACAATTTCTTTTACAATGTGAAGTCCGATTCCTGTATTCCGCTGCCCATATACCGAATAACGTTCTTGCCCTTTAATACTATAAAAACGATGAAATATGCGCTCGGTCTCTTCAGGCGGGATGTTACTCCCCGTATTTAAAACTGATAAATACAGCAACATCTTTCCCTCCTTATTCCTAAACTGGCAAGCATACAACGTAATCACTCCTCTTTCGGGAGTATGCTTGACTGCATTAGACAACAAATTGAACAGCACCTTGTGCAAATGCTCTTTATCGGAAGAAATAAAATCTGCCTTCAGACGAACCTTACAAGAAAAAATCAGATGATGCTCTTTCATCAATCCGGAAAAATCGGTTACAACAGCATTCAAAAAACGCCTGAAGTCAAAACATTCATAATTCAAGGTCAATTTCTTTGTATCAATCTTACGCAAATCTATCAGTTGTTCGACCAATGACAACAAATAACGGGCATTACGTAAGATAATTTGCAAACTTTCCTTTTGCTCTTTTCCGACAAGCTGACCTTCTAGTTGCTGGGCTGGTCCCTGAATCAATGTCAAAGGTGTCTTGAACTCATGTGCCATATTAGTAAAGTATGACAACTTCTCCCGATTTATCTCATCCATTTGTTTGGACATCGACACTATTTCATCCCGTTGCCGGATAATGGTTTCTCTCGAAGTCGTCAACTCGGTTATGGTCTGATGCAACTCTTGTGTACGTTCATCTATTTTCCTTTTCAATAGACGCTGAACATATTTTTGCCGGGAATTATATGCATAAACGGTATATCCCAATGCCAATATAGCGACCAATGCCAGCAACGTATAAAACCATCCGGTACGGTAAAAAGGAGGATGAACTATTATCTTTAGCCGGGTCAGTTGCGATGACCACGTATTATCATGATTCGTACAGCGCATCTCCAACGTATAGGTTCCAGGAGACAGATTGGTATACCTTGCAATCCGGTTCATCAATCCGATATTGGGGGTTTTATCCAATTCAAGAATACGGTAAGTATAAAAAACCTTTTCCGGTTCCAAATACTCCAGACAACTGAAAGTCACTTCAAACGAATTCTGGGGCGGATACAGATGCAATTCTTGGGCATTGACAATACTCGATAAAAGATTGGTCTCATCCAGATAAGGCACCAAAGACCGTCCTCCAAAAGAAACATTGGTCAGCACCACCTTACGCTGCTCTGGCACTGGAAAGTTCATAACCGGACAAAAGACCACCAACCCATCGGTAGTACCTAACAGCAAACGGTCATCCGAGGTCTTGCATCCTGAACGCCGATAAAACTGAGGCACCAACAATCCGTCTTCCTGATCAAACTTAAAAGCCCTCCGAGTAAGAATATCAAAAAAATAAACGCCTTTCAATGTACAAATCCACAAGTTTCCACTATCATCTGCGAATATACTTGAAATGCTTGTATCCGACAATCCACATCTCACATCGTAATTTTTAAACTTACACGCCGACAAAAGCCTTGCATCCTCCAATAAATAAATACCATTACCCTGACTACCCAAATAAATATCACCGTTCTGTGCCTCGAATATACATGTTATCCTCTCACTGACTGCATGCTCTGAAGCATCCAGCTTATACCGGTAATAAAAACATTCATAAGTATCCTGCGGATTTGCCAAATCAATAACCCCCACTCCATTGCCACCTATCCACAAGCGGGAATGCGAATCTACGAGTATGGTATGCATATTATACATTTCCTCTCCCGTATGGGTATAATAATGCAACTGACTGATAGCTCCCGAAGAAAAGTCTAACAGATAAATGTAATTATTGCAGCAAATCCATAGCGAATTGCGTAGACTATCCAAAGCGATATCGTAAACATCATTCGACGGCAACTGAGTGGTAGATACATCATAATGTTCGAACACAGGAGCATCCAGACATTCTTTTGGCAACCGGTCAATTCCGCCACCTATGGTTGCTATCCAATAATTCCCTTCAAAATCCTGCACAATGCGTGATATATTATCATGCGACAAAGAACGGGAATCTCCAGGAACATGCCTGTAAAAACGAAAAGACCGGCTTCCTCTTCTACGGATAGCCAAGCCTCCATCGACCAGGCCAGCCAGAATATTTCCTTCATCGTCTTCTATCACCGTACTGATAACATTCGGACTGCCTTTTTCATACCCACGCAAAAAATAAGTGAATGAAATCCGTACCGGTGACAAAATATTGACCCCACCAAATTCTGTACCTACCCAAAATACATTATCGTCATCTACCCAGACCCGATTAATCAAATTATCATTCAACGACTGAGGAGCATCTCCCTTACCATACCTGGCAAAATGCCCACCCTGCCTGAGCACATTCAAACCATTGCGTGTACCTATCACCATATCGCCCGAAGTATTCCGGGTGATATCTGTTACAAAATCAGAAGACAAGCTTTCCGGGTCATCAGATGCATGGCGATAAGAAACAAACTTCATATTCTGTGTGTCACAACAATACAATCCACTCTGAGTGCCCAGCCACAAATAATCTCCATAAGCATAAGCACTGGTGAAAATCAGCTTCGAGACATCAAGTCCAGTCCACAAAGACGTCAATGCATAATACTGGGTTCCGGAAGAAGCAAAACGGAAGAGACACCCGTATCCGCCAGCCCATACCTCGTTACCGTGCTGGACCAATACACGGATATCTACATCCGATTTCAGAATCTGCACATCCTGGATATGCCGAAACTTATCCAGCCTGACATACACCAACCCGTCACTTTTCCCAATCCACAAATTCTCGAACTCATCAATTAAAATCGTCTGGACCGGCGAATGAAGTATCTCCTGATGTTCACCTGCATAATCCCGAAACGATTCAACCTGCTCACTTTCCAAATCAATGAACATTACTCCTGCCTCGGTGGCTACCCACAAATGCCCACTATTATCTTCGGTAATGTCATTAATATAATTGCTTTCAATAACCCTTTCTTCCCAACCGGAAGATACAGAATAATGTTTGAATTCATAACCGTCATAACGGTCCAATCCGTTTGAAGTCCCTAACCATACAAAGTGGAAACGGTCTTGGTGAATGGCACGGATGGTATTGTCGCATAAACCTTCGTGCATCGTTACATAACGGTAATTAAAAGATGCAGAATTACTTTGGGCACATAAAATACCCCCAAAGGCTTCACCCAACAAACCAAGCACAACCAGCAACAAGGCAAGCGGCTTCATCCTATTCCTTTTATATATCATTCGAAACGTATCCAATCAACTTGCACATTTCTTCCCGACGACAAAGAAACACACAAATTATGAACCCCTTCTTGCAACCCGGTCAACGGCACCGTCAACGTCTGCCAACGTCCTACAGTAACAGGCACTTCTATATCAGCTATCACATGTCCATCGGCACAGACCTGTAACGTTCCACCCATCTCCGAACTTACCCGGGCACTCACCTTTTGCAACTTTCCATCGCCAAAATCCACCCGATGAAAAGTAACCCATGCACCTTCATGACTGAAAAATGTCTTCCACCCTTCGAATTTATCATCCTGATTCACATAATCAATAAAAACTCCTTCTTCACTTTTTGTGCTATAACGGTCTATCTGAATCAGGCTACGGGCATCCGCAATCCCGACTCCACGCAAGGTAGGAACCACTTGCCGGATAGTCCCGTCAGCATTAAAAAACAACGAGTCAATACATACCGAACGATTCTTGTCGAAATCCGGGCTATAATCATTATGGTGATAAAACAAATACCATTGTCCCTTATACTCCAACAACGAATGATGATTGGTCCAGCATCCTGTAGGCGACTGGTCCATGATGATGCCCTTATATTCAAACGGTCCCATCGGAGAATCACTCATTGCATAAGCCAGACACTCCGTTTTATCTTTTACCCATGGATAAGTCAGATAATACTTACCATTGCGTTCGAAAGCAAAAGGCCCTTCTTTAAACCCATCTTTCACATCGGCCACAAGTACTGGAGCCGAATCCAGTTCTGTCAGGTTATTCTTCAGACGAGCTACATTCAATCCTCTTCCCGACCAATACAGATAAGCCTGTCCGTCTTTATCCAATAACACACAAGGGTCAATCCCCTGTACCCCAGCTATCGGCTCGGCCAAAGGCTTGAATGGTCCAAACGGAGTATCGGACGTAGCTACACCGATACGGAAGCCTTTCTCACCCTTTGGACTGGCAGGGAAAAAGAAATAATACGTTCCGTTCTTATACACACAATCGGGAGCCCACATCGAATAAGATCCGGCATCACCCCATGGCACATCTGACTGGGAAAGTACAACCCCATGGTCTGTCCACTTCACCAGATCCTCTGATGAAAACACATGATAATCTTCCATACAAAACCATTCCTGCAAACGTTCTACAGGACTAGGAATATCGTGCGAAGGATAAAGATACACTTTCCCTTCGAATACCCGGGCTGTAGGATCAGCCGTAAACTGTCCGGAAATAATCGGATTTTGCGCTACAAGTCCAGAGAATGCCCCCAGACACAGCAATAAGACAAACAACACTCTTTTATTCATAATACTAAACCCAACAATTCTAAATGATTCAACAAAGATACACAAATACCTATAATTATCATTCTTTTATCCGAACGAAAATCTTTCTATTCCGAATAAAAAAAACGGGAATTTGTTTAAGAAATTGTTTTGAAATTATCGTGTATTGATTGGGGATGAGTTTTTGAGGCATTTCCGCTTGTGTAATGAGGAGGATAACGGGCTATCAGACGAATAAAACCGGAAAAACGAACCGGAAACAGATGCAAAAACTGAGATGTAATAATACTTTAATTGAATATCCGCTATCAGCCCATCCCGATGAGTTGAAAACGCAGTAGTACTGCATTCGCTGATGAAGATATATTCAACTGCTGATGAAGATATATTCAACCGCGGATGGAGATATATTCAACCGCGGATGCAGTATATATTCATTTTTCAGGGGTATATATTGGCTGTTGGCAGACATGCATTTATTTAAAAAGCATCCCATGTAGGGGGCAAAATACGGATATCCATATTTATTTATCATCGCCTTCGGTACCTGTTTTTGCAGGTTGCATAAAACAGGCTCTTATCCAATATAGCTTTCGATTAATGCTCTCACTTCCGGCTTTTTCGATTTCAAACAAGTTGAGAGTTGTTTATGGATAAATTTCGCATTCGCATCAGACTGCTCTGCATATTTGCGTAAGGCAAGCGCGGCTGCCCGCTGTACTACAAGATATTCGCTTTCAACAGAGGTAAAAGCCTGGTCGATGAACTCTGCTTCGGCACGTTCGTTCAATACAAGTCCCCGCGACAGCAGGCGTGCCATCAGCAAGAAACCACACAAAAGGAAGTATTCGCGCTCATCTGCCATCCAGTGGAACACGACTTCCGCAGCATAAGGCAAACGCTGGAAAAGGTTCATCACTGTGTACTCTGCCAACTCGGGATAACGCATGTCTTCTATCCAGATATCGGCAATTTCAGGATAAAAAGTTTCCGTCGGCTGAAGCAACCCTGCCATAATCTTGCACTCCCGAATGTCTTCCTTCCACAAGGCTTGTGCCAAATCGTGGTCGGGAGTATATTCTGCCGCTATCTCCTTAATACGTGGGTACTCAATCCCGAAGTTAACTTTGTAATTCATCCCTTTCTCTCGCATGCTTTGCGATACGGGACCGTTCATAAACAAACGGAATTTTGATTTGATTTCTTTAAGTGTTTCGTGTAAGTCCATATTTCTTTTTTTGAATGTCGGCATTTAGCCACAAAAAAGTTATAGTAGCGCAAAAATGATTTGCGAAAAATCATTTGTCATGCTGAGTAGAGGGTGTATCAAAATCGGAATCAACTTTCATTTTGTCATCCTGAGTGCCTATTTCCTGCGGAAAACCCATTCGATTATGACATTACTTTTTGACAGTCGTTTTTTCTTTTGATACAGCCTCCCTCAGGACAACAAAATAAAAGCCGTTTTATCTTTTGATACCCACCTTGAATGATATACCATGCGCTTCGTAATGGAATTTCTATTATTTCACATTCGCATACTCCCGGGCATAACGTAACATCTGTTCTGCATATCCCTCGGTATAAGATACCAGTACATCGGTCACCTTGCCTTCGGCATCGGTCTGTAAGGTATAAACGGGATTGACAAAACCTTTGTAAGGAGCCAAGTGCAGCCGTTTGTAACGGCGTAACACCTCGGCATGGAGAATCGGGTCTACCTGTACTCCATACGTTTCCACCAACAGACGTGCCGCCTCGTAGTCGCCTTCGCTTTTAATGCGCTGCACTTCGGCAAGCAAGCGTCCGAAGAGTGTACGCAGATGGAGATAGTCGTTAATGCGTACATAGGTCTTTCCTTCGCGCACCACCATTTCGACCACCTTGTCTGTCTTTCCTTGTTCAAGTACCCAACGGGCTATCAGCTGACGATTCCGCATGTGTGCTTCTTCTACCGTATGACCAGGTTCTATCCGTACCAGCTGAGTCATCAGACCGTTCATCATATACGAATAATACGCAGCCTTATAGGCTTCGGCATCGGGTAGCAGTCCCAGTTCCAGCAGTTTGCTGTCGGCAAGGTAATACAGGCCGAACAAGTCGGCACGCGCCTCTTCAACCGTTGATCCATATGCTTTCAAGGCATCGGCATCCACGCCCGGAAGCAGCTTGCCCGAACCATGCCCCAAGCATTCGTGCAGGTCGGTGTGCAAGTCGTCTGTAATGTCGGCGTACTTGTCAAGCAGAGCCAGTTCGGTATCGCCATATACAAATTCCTCACGGAAACCGTTTCCTCTGGCGGCACGGTTGTATGCTTCGGTCAGGTTGCCGATAGTGACAGACTTTGAGCCATGCACGCTCCGTATCCAGTTCGAGTTAGGCAGGTTAATGCCAATAGCTGTTGACGGATACAAATCACCTCCCAAAATAGCAGCAGTAACGACTTTTGCCGAAACACCTTTTACGGATTTCTTTTTAAAACGCACATCAACAGGCGAATGATCTTCAAACCATTGTGCTTCGCCACTAATCAGTTCGGTGCGCCGTGTAGCCTCCAAATCCTTGAAGTCGACAATCGACTCCCAGCTTGCCTTCATCCCTAACGGGTCGCCATAACTCTCGATGAATCCGTTGACGAAATCCACCCGCGAACTAGTGTCCTTCAGCCATGCAATGGAATATTCATCGAATGTATGCAGACTGCCCGTACGGTAAAACTCTATCAGCAGACGGATGACCTGGATTTGTTTTTCATTTTCTGCCACGGTCTCGGCTTTTTCCAGCCAGTCGATGATACGCTCTATAGCTTCGGAATACATCCCGCCCACCTTCCAGACCTGTTCGGTAATCTGACCTTGTTCTTTCACCAACTTGCTATTCATTCCATACATTACCGGTTCGTCGGTACTTCCCAATGCTTTTTGTCTTGCATAGAAAGTTTCCGCCTCACTTTGCGTTACTCCTTCATAATAGTTCGCGGCAGAGGTCTGAACCAAATCTTCCCCATCTGTCTGATTAACCCGTTTAGGCATCACATCCGGAGAAAAAATTACCGGAAAGAGTTTATTGCACATAGCCTGTACATCTTCCTCTCCTGCAAGTGGCAATACCGACGGACTTACAGCATCAATAAGCATGGAAAGATAATCGGGTGAAAATCCCGGTACAAACTTGTCGCATGCATAATGATGATGAATTCCATTCGAGAACCATACGCGTTTCAGGTAAATTTCGAACAAACGGAATTCTTCCGTATCACGGTTTCCGTTGAAATGTACGTAGAGTGTTTCGAGCAAACGACGGATTTGCAAATTGTATTTCCCGTTTTGGTCGAACAAGATGTCACGTCCCTCCAATGCTGCCTCTGAAAGATAATACACCAGCATTTTCTGTCTCAAAGACAACTGTTCGAACCCAGGTACCCGGTAACGCAAGATTTGTAAATCCGCAAATTGCTCTACCGTATAAGAGAATGTTTCTTCCATGAATACATTTTTAGTTTCTTAAACTCCCCGTTTCCGTTTTCGGTAGCCATTCGGTGTCTCTCCTGTATTCTTATAAAAAGCTGCATAAAACGACTGCCGGTTCGAAAAGCCTACCATTGCGCTGATTTCTTCTACATTTTTATCTGCATAGCGCTTGTCTACCAGCAAATGCAATGCTTCTTTAATCCGGTATTCGTTCACCAGACACGAATAATTCATACCAAAACGGGAATTAATTACTGCCGATAAATAACGGGTGTTGGTCTTTAATTCCTTTGCCAAGTCTTTTGCCGAATAATTGGGGTCTTTGTACTTTTTCTGTACGACCAAAATATTCAGAACCTTATCATACAATTCATCCGCAAGTTCTGCCCGGATCATATCGCGATAGGCAGCTTCCTTAATCTTGCGTTCACGCACATTGTAAGGCTTCCTCACGGAGACTTCTTCTTTACGTTCTACTTCTTCTAGTTGATTATTTTCCCTCATCTGTCTTTTAAAATAATAAGTGTAATTTTATTGAATAGTTGCAATTATACAAATTACGTAAGTTTTTTTCTATTCTACAACATATTTAGCTGCTTATTTTTGAATTATGCCATTTTTTTTATTTATTTATGCCAATCGGGAGTAAAAAGGGAGTCAGAAGAAGTTATCGCCCGCCGGGTGGCTGGAAGTTAGAAGCTAATACTTCGGGGTTCGGTTTCAGAAGCAGGACTATTGACCTTTCTAGTAGTACCAAATTGACTTGCAAAAAAACTCTGAGGTCTTGCCATCTAAGGAAAGGTTGTGAAAAATCTCGTGTACATCCACGTGAACGTTTCCGGGATACTTTACTTCGTTACCAATGACAAATGATTTTTTGCTATTCATGATGTTCCTATCCGACACACCGGAAAAACGGCTTGTAAACATGAAAGTGAAAAAATAATCAGCAATTCCGCGCATTCCGACTTCAAATTCGCTTAACTTTGTACCCTGATATGAATACAGAAATGCTTAAGACACTCAAATCTTATTTCGGATATACCAGTTTCCGACCATTGCAAGAAGATATCATCAACTGCATCCTGCAAAAAAAAGATACCTTGGTACTGATGCCTACCGGCGGCGGTAAATCACTCTGCTACCAGATACCGGCATTGCTGATGGAAGGAACCGCCATCGTAGTCTCTCCGCTAATCTCCTTGATGAAAGACCAAGTAGAAGCCTTACAGAACAACGGTATCATTGCACGTGCCTTGAACAGCACCAACGATGAAACCAGCAATGCCAATATCCGTTTCGAGTGCCGGCAAGGCAGGGTAAAGCTGCTCTACATCTCTCCCGAACGGCTGTTGACGGAAATCAACTACCTGCTGAAAGACATCCGTATCTCACTTTTCGCCATTGATGAAGCTCACTGCATTTCACAGTGGGGACATGATTTCCGTCCTGAATATACCCAACTGAAAACATTGCGTGAACAATTTCCGCAAATACCTGTGGTAGCACTGACTGCTACTGCCGACAAAATAACACGGCAAGACATCGTGAAGCAACTGGCAATGCGTGACCCGCAGATATTCATATCATCTTTCGACCGTCCGAACCTAAGTCTTGACGTAAAACGGGGCTATCAGCAGAAAGAGAAGATACGTACCATCGTAGACTTCATCAGCCGCCATGCCGGAGAAAGCGGCATCATCTATTGCATGAGCCGGAACACAACTGAAAAAGTAGCAGAAATCTTGGAAGGATACGGCATATCCACTACTGTCTACCATGCCGGATTGAGTGCAGCTACACGCGATGCGGCTCAAGAGGATTTCATCAACGACCGTATACAGGTGGTATGCGCTACCATTGCATTCGGAATGGGCATTGACAAATCAAACGTACGCTGGGTCATCCATTACAATCTTCCGAAAAGTATCGAAAGTTTTTATCAGGAAATAGGACGTGCCGGACGTGACGGACTGCCCAGTGACACTTTACTGTTTTATTCTTTAGCAGACATTGTGCTACTTTCACGTTTTGCCTCAGAAAGCGGACAACAAGAGTTGAACATGGAAAAATTGAAACGCATGCAACAGTATGCCGAAGCGGACATTTGCCGCCGGCGTATTCTGCTGAACTATTTCGGCGAAAGCATGGACCACGATTGTGGAAATTGTGATGTATGCCGCAATCCTCCTCAGCGTTTCGACGGAACCATCTTGGTGCAAAAGGCACTAAGCGCCATAGCCCGTACTGACCAACAGGTGGGTACAAGTACCTTAATAGACATACTGAAAGGGGCTGCAACAGCAGATATCATCGAACGCGGATACGACAAGCTGAAAACCTATGGAGCCGGACGAGATGTACCGGCACGCGACTGGCAAGACTATCTGTTACAAATGTTGAACCTGGGATATTTTGAAGTGGCCTACAACGAAAAAAATCATCTCAAAATAACAGAGACAGGAAAAAAAGTATTGTTCGGGCACGAACGTGCACAATTAGTAGTTATCAAACGAGAAGAATTCCTCTCTCACGAGAAGCGTAAAAGGAAGAAAACGGCGTCACACATTACTCCCGTACAACCGGAACCTACAATGTTTGAAGATGAAAACCTCCAGCTGTTCGAAGCCTTGCGGGCACTTCGCAAAAAACTTGCCGACCAACAGGCTATCCCTGCCTACATTGTCCTGTCGGATAAGGTACTTCATTTGCTAGCCTCTTCCAGACCTACTACCATCGATGCCTTTGGAGAAATAAGCGGCATTGGCGAATACAAGAAAGAACGTTATGGGAAAGAATTTATCGAAGTAATCCGACGGTTTAGCTGATAACGTTTTAGAAGCTGTTTTGAATTTATCGTGCGATGATTTGGGATGAGTTTTTGAGGCATTTTCGCTTCTGTGATGAGGAAGATAGCGGGCTATCTGACGAAGAACAGGAGCGAAAAGAACCAAAAAATCGCCCAAAGCACACACGAAAACGGATACATCAAGCCAAGAAAAACTTTTTGGAGAAATTCAAAACAGCTTCTTAATAAGAGCCCGATTTCTGTCCCTACTGCCAAACAAAAAATGCGGAAGCACTCCGACACCCGATTAACGATAATCTTTGTGTCACCGTGCTTCCGCATTCTATTTATTGCGTATAAAGCTGCAGCTTATTTGCAATTACCGGTACAACGTGGTTTGATTTGTTTAAAGAAATCATTTCCCTTGTTATCCACCAGAATAAATGCCGGGAAGTCTTCTACTTCAATCTTCCAAATAGCTTCCATACCCAGTTCTGGATATTCCACACACTCGATGCTCTTGATGTTGTTCTGTGCCAGGATAGCAGCAGGACCACCGATAGAACCCAAATAAAAACCTCCGTGTTTCTTGCAGGCATCGGTTACAGCCTGGCTACGGTTTCCTTTAGCAAGCATAATCATACTACCTCCATGACTCTGGAACAAGTCCACATATGGGTCCATACGCCCTGCTGTAGTCGGTCCCATTGAGCCACAAGCCATTCCTTTCGGGGTCTTTGCCGGACCAGCATAATAAATCGGATGGTCTTTGATGTATTGCGGAAGGTCTTCACCTCTATCCAGACGCTCTTTCAACTTGGCATGAGCGATATCACGTCCTACGATAATCGTACCGTTCAATGACAGGCGGGTGGCTACCGGATATTTGTCAAGTTCGGCAAGAATTTCTTTCATCGGACGGTTCAAATCTATTTTAACCGCATTTCCTTCTCCTGCCTGACGCAATTCTTCCGGAATCAGTTCGCCTGGATTCGAATCCAGCTTTTCAATCCAGATACCGTCTTTGTTGATTTTACACTTGATGTTACGGTCGGCCGAACAAGACACTCCCAAGCCTACCGGACAAGAAGCACCATGACGAGGCAAACGGATAATGCGTATATCGTGTGCATAATACTTACCACCGAACTGTGCACCCAATCCAATATTATGAGCTTCTTCCAATACTTTCTTTTCCAACTCCACGTCGCGGAAAGCGCGTCCGTATTCATTGCCCGTAGTAGGCAGGTTGTCGTAATAATGGGTAGAAGCCAATTTCACCGTAAGCAAATTCTTTTCGGCAGAAGTACCGCCAATGACAAAAGCGATATGATAAGGAGGACAAGCCGCAGTACCCAGCGTTTTCATCTTTTCTACCAGGAACGGAACCAACGTAGCAGGATTCAGAATTGCCTTGGTTTCCTGATACAAATAGGTTTTATTGGCAGAACCTCCACCTTTGGTTACGCACAAGAATTCATATTCCATACCTTCGGTAGCCTCAATATCGATTTGCGCCGGAAGATTGCAACGGGTATTCACTTCTTCGTACATGCTGAGTGGCGCATTTTGCGAATAACGCAAGTTGTTTTCGGTATAAGTCTTATACACTCCCAGTGACAATGCTTCTTCGTCGCAATAACCGGTCCATACCTGCTGGCCTTTTTCTCCGTGAATGATTGCCGTACCGGTATCCTGGCAGAAAGGCAATACACCTTTGGCAGCCACTTCGGCATTGCGCAAGAATGTCAGTGCTACATACTTGTCGTTTTCGCTTGCCTCGGGGTCGTGCAAGATTTTTGCCACTTGCTCGTTGTGTGAACGGCGCAACATAAATGAAACATCGTGGAAAGCGGCATTTGCCATAGCTGTCAGACCTTCCTTTTCCACTTTCAGAACAGGTTTTCCCTCAAACTCGCTTACAGAAACATAATCTTTTGTAAGCAGATAGTATTCAGTAGTATCCTTACCTTTTTCGAACATCGGCTGATACTTGAATTCTGGAGTTGTTGCCATAATCGATAAGATATTAATTGTTAGTTATTACGTGTGAGCAAAGTTACAAAGTATTATTGAAATATTTCCTTAAATAAACGAGTTTTTCAAGTTTCTACAAAAAGTTTTTCTCGTCTTGATGTTTCCGTTTTCAAAAGAGTTTCTGAAATTCACTCGCTTGCCCGAAGCAAGTCTTTCATCAGCACATCGGTTCCTGGGAAACCGGTGTATTGGTCTTGCAGCTTGCCATCATAGCTGATTACCAGATAACCCGGTATGGCTTTTATGCCATACGTCTGACACAGGTAATCCCATTGTTCTTTTTTCAGGCGATAATGTACTCCTTTGATATCCGTAATAGCCGTCTTCCACTCAGCTTCAGGTGAAGAAGGTCCGGTCAGATAGATATACACGATATCTTTCGATGCCAGTTTTTTCTTTAAATCGCGAATGGCAAACATGCTCTTCCGGCACGGTCCGCACCATGTTGCCCAAAAGTCTATCAAGACAGCTTGTCCCCGGTAAGAAGAAATGATAGACGGCAGAATATCCGCCCCCGATACATTCTTGTCCAGTTCGGCTATCACAAAACTCTTGTTCGATTGTGCCAAAGCAGCTTGCGCTTCAAGAGCCTCAGCCCTTTCCTTGACATATTTCTGAATTTCAGGCTGAGTTATGGTTTTCATCAGCTTCTTGTCATCGGAAGAGAACCTATGTTCTTTCACAAAGTTCTGATATACCTCACGTGCTTTCTTCACGTCTTCCCACAAGTCTACCACCTGTCCTTTATCGCGCTCCATATATTCCAGGTATGTGGTATAGTCGTATCCATAACGGAAATAGGGCGACTTCACGATACCCGGCATCGCTCCTTTTTTCCCCAGTACTACCAGTTCATTCATTTTCAAGTTCAACAAGACATACTGACGATAAGCTTCTCCCACTTTTTTATCATCCTGTAAATTACGCTCATACCTGTCGTAATGTCCTTTTACGAATTCATTGAACCTGTCTGCCGACTGCTCAGAAGCCATGAACTTAAAATCCGGGTCTTCTTCCATTGATAACGGATAGCCCCACGTAGCCAACTCATCATTCAGGTTCGCCATACTTCCATCGAACCATGCCTTTTGCAGTTGTCCGTACTTTTCCTTCAACAGGTGGGAAGCCGACATGCTCAACCGAGGCAGATGGATATATACCGTAGTTTCTTCGCCCGGCACAAGGAACATATCCAGTTGTGCTTTGTTTATCTGCAATTTGGCTCCCCCTGCCAACAACAAGTCGGTTTCGATATGGAAAGAACCATCCTGACGTATACGCACGGTTTGCCCCCACTCATTATAAAACAACCAGTCGGAATGCCGAAAGACAACTTCCAATTCCATCGAGGGGTTGTAACCCAAGATATAACCGTTGATAACCGCCTTGCCCGATTTCAATTGAGGCTGAGGCAAAGTGCGGCTTTGTTCGAAACGTCGAGTCTGTAAGAAACTGGGTACGTATACATACGGCTCTATTCCCGTCAGCTGTACTCCATAAATGGTCCACCCCTCGTCTTTTTCCACAAAATCTACTGTATGTATACCCTGGGGTATCGGAGCAAACGACAAGATAATATCCATTTTTCCAGAATCCGGAATCCGTTCGGGAACCGTTTTCCCATCGATAGATACATGAGCAGCCTCGCGCAAAGGAAACTCTTGCTTGCCACTCCGCAAACAGGTATTCGATGAAATGACCGCCACTTCACCCGGCCTGCCATACAAAACAGCATCTACCTGTGTCTGTTCATCGGTCTGAATGATTTTCTTGATTTCTATCTTCGACGTGGTAGCAGTCACAAAACAGGGATTGGTAACATCTCTTTTCCGATAATTTTCAGCCTGTGCCGTCAAGGCAATACAGCCCAACAAACACAATATCCAGACATACTTTTTCATAATACACTCCTCCTTATCTTTATTCATACATCACGCTTCATTTTCATTCAACAGACCCTTGAGCCTGTCAATCAATTCATTGCCCAAGGCTGTCTTAACCTTGATGTGTTCCAGAACCGCCGTTACAAACGGATTGCTTTCGAACACCCCCCTCACTTGTTCAAAGTCGAGCTGTTGTTCCGTCTTGCTTCCATCGGCACCGAAGCCTGTCATCGAAGTCAATGAAAACTCCTTTTGGGCATCTTCGTATACCATCCGGTCCAGCCACACCACAGACTCTTGCCATTGCCGTACGATAGCCACAATATCCCGGGCAGTCACCTTGTCGGCCTCCAGATGATAAAAGTCCAACATTTTCTCGTAAGCCCATGTCCATTCATACGTATAATAACAAGCATGCATTTCGGCAAAACGCTCGTGCATCTGCTTCACCGTGCACAATGTTCCAGTCTCGATTTCACTCATCACCCGTTCTATCTCGCTCTTAGGTGCTATCAGTCCCGAGACGTCCACCCATTCGCCCTTTCCTATGGATGTATCGGGCACAAGACGTTGACGGATTTCCTCGTCGCTCCGGAAACGAATGTTTTCAAGCCGCTTGATGACCGAATTTCCCAAGAACTTATGAATGGCAGTTTCGTAAAACCTGATTCCCTTGTTCAAGGCCGAGTTCTTGATTTTGGCACTTTGGTATGCATAAGTTTCCGATGTTTCGCCCGATACTCTTTCCAGTTCTTTCAGGATTTCACGCCCCTTCATCATTTTCTGAATGGTGTACGGGCTGAGCAAGTTGTAATTAATCTGGTCCAGCTTCATCGGGTCTTTGCGCAAATCACGTTTCGGCCACTTCTGCGCATCGCGAATGGTTCCTACACTCCGTAAGTTAACTCCAGGGACCAGATAAGTCGTATTCTTGTCCTCTATCAGATAAGAGAAAGGAAGATTGGACGTATCCGGATGATTGACATGGCGACCCATTACCAAAGAAAAGGCTCCGATGCGTGCCGGCCACAAGACATACGAATCGGAAGTGGTTTTTGCACCACGCTCCAAAGCACCTTGGTGAATCGGTCCCAGCTTATACATGTGATTGCTCTGGTTAGACCCAGAGCCTGCATTCATAAACGAAAACATTCCTGCTATCAACAGGGTCGACTTATGATGTGTCACCGTAAACGGTCCGGCAAAAATGGCACATGCTTCGCCGTTTTCTTCTTGACAATTGCTGAAGAAAAGTGAGTCGGATGCCGAATAGTTGTGCCCCATCCGGCAGGCTTGCCCCACAAAACAACGGGTTATCATCGTACCGTCTTCGATGTGGGCACCGCTCGACACGATGAAATCATCACATACCACACCATATCCGATATGTACCGGGTCAGCAGCATTGCTATTGATGGAACCATTTTTCAACCGCCCGGCCCCTTCTATTTCACAACAATCACCGATACGTACATTCTTAATGTACCCAGCATTGACAATTGTCACATGGTTTCCGATGGTTCCCCGCTCGGAGGCATGTTCTTCGGCGTATCCCTCTATTACCGCTTTCATACGCTCTATCAACAACGGCCGGTGCCGGTACAATGCCATAATATATGCCTGATGTGCGGAAAGATGGTCGTGTATCACCACCTCACGCCCTCCAGTTTCATTCAGTACAGAAACCTCCACGCCATTGCCGAAGCGCGATTTCTTGTCCACCAAAATGATGTCGACATTCTCGATAAACGTCGATTCTCCGATATCATAATTGGCTATATAATTCTTTACGTTCTCTATCAGGCAATTGTCGCCTACCGTTACATTGTGCAATACCACGTACGACAGTCCGGCATGCTTGCGTACCCCTCCAGCCAACTGGAACTCACCCTCGAACACTCCCAGGCGTATCTTCCCCGAGAAACGGGCGTGATGTACATGTGCGGTAGTAAATCTTTCCGCCACCTGCACCTCGTTCCAGTCAGCAGCTGTACAAGCCTGTGCTTCCAGCCTGCCGATTTCTTCTTTTGTCAGCGAACGATAGGTATTCATAAGCTGCTCTCCTCATCGTAAGTCTGGTAAAGAAAATCATTGTACGGATACTTCTGCACATGCAGTTCCCTTACCTTGTTATATAATATTTTCTTCAACTCCTCCAGATTGGTCTTGTTTCTGGCAGAAATGAAAATACAGTTATCATTCAGTTTTGCCATCCAGGTATGCATCAGTTCATCCAGTGTAATATTCTCCTTGGTTTTCGGGGTCAGGTCGTCTTCGGCTTTCTGTACATACGTATAGGCATCTATCTTGTTGAACACAATCATCGTAGGCTTACCGCCTGCCCCCAGTTCGGCTATCGTCTTGTCCACCACCTGTATCTGTTCCTCGAAGTCGGGATGCGAGATATCCACCACATGTACCAGCAAGTCGGCTTCGCGCACTTCATCCAGCGTCGACTTGAACGAATCGACCAAATCGGTAGGCAATTTACGGATAAACCCTACGGTATCCGAAAGCAAGAAAGGCAAATTATCAATAATCACTTTGCGCACAGTCGTGTCCAGCGTTGCAAAAAGTTTGTTTTCGGCAAACACTTCACTCTTGGCTAGCAGGTTCATCAGCGTAGATTTACCCACGTTGGTATATCCTACCAACGCGACCCGAATCAGCCTGCCGCGGTTCTTGCGCTGGGTAGACTTCTGTGTATCAATCTCCGCCAGACGCTGTTTCAGCAGCGACATACGGTTCAAGATGATACGGCGGTCCATTTCCAGCTGCGTTTCACCCGGTCCGCGCAGCCCTACCGAGCCTTTACCTCCTCCTGCACCGGAACCACCCCCCTGGCGTTCCAAGTGTGTCCATAACCGTTGCAGGCGTGGAAGCATATATTTGTATTGTGCCAGTTCCACCTGTGTCTTGGCATTGGCTGTCTGCGCCCGCATAGCAAAGATATCCAGAATCAGCGAAGTGCGGTCCAAGATTTTCACTTTCAATTCATTCTCGATATTCCTTATCTGTTTGGCAGACAACTCGTCATCGAATATGACCATCCCGATTTCGGTCTCTTCGTTTTCGTTCTGTTCTTGCAAATACGCCTGTATTTCCTGTAGTTTTCCTTTTCCAACGTAAGTTACCGAATTGGGCGTGTCTAGCTTCTGCGTGAAACGTTTTACCACTTCCGCACCTGCCGTTTCGGCAAGAAAAGCCAGTTCGTCCAAGTATTCATTGGTTTTTCGCTCGTCTTGCGACTGGGTTATCAAACCCACCAGCACAGCCTTTTCGGTCTGTGCTTCAGATATTACAAATTCTTTCATCCAGCTTCTTATTTCAATCAACGCAAATATAAAGAGATTTTCTATATAAACAAAGTACTGACGGAACCTTATCAAGACAAAATTCTTTTATTTTAGAAACTATTTTGAATTTCTACAAAAAGTTTTTCTTGGCTTGATGTGTTCGTTTCGTGTGTGCACGATAAATTCAAAACAGTTTATTGCCTGACGAAATTTCGTAAATATTCGAACCAATGCCTACTGACTACCGCCTTTCCGGATAGTATCATTGCAAGATGCAGCCGGTTGCAGAAGCCTGCGGATATAGGTGCATCGGCAAACGCATATAGGTTCATCCGCTGTAAGATTATTAATCTTCAGGCTGCAAGATTATTAATCTTACAAGCGGAAGATTATTAATCTTACACCAGACGAAGCTATCTGCGTGAGAAAAGAAGAAAATAACAACAGCCTTTTAAATCATCTGATATATGATAAAATACAGTTTATACTTTGCGCGGTATAAGTGCCAGCATTACAGTCCTATGCCCGATTATTCCTCTGCAGAAAGCAACAACTGACAATCGACAATATCAAGCCAGCGACCGAACTTAAATCCGACCTCCTGAAAACGTGATACCTGTACGAAACCCAGATGTTCGTGCAGGAGAAGACTGGGATGGTTGTCGGCTGTAATACAAGCTATCAGCGAGTGAATACCGGCTTGTCTGCAGTCGTCAATAAGACGGTTCATCAGGCGTGTGCCGATGCCTTTGCGCTCTTCACCCGGAGCAACATAAACCGTAGTTTCGAGGGTACGGGCATAGGCTGCCCTCTCTTTCCACAAATGGGCATAACAATATCCTGTGACTTGCCCGCCAGACTCTTCGACATAATAGGGATAACGGGAAGAGATGGAGAGAATGCGATTGCGTATTTCTTCCTCGCTTACAGGTTCCAGTTCGAAAGTAGAGGTAGTATGCTCGATATAATAATTATAAATGCCGGCTATGGCACGTGCATCTTGAAGGGTAACTTTTCTCATCTGTAGGTTATTGTTTATTGCTGATTATATACAGAAAGCGATAAATCTTCTCTTTTTCTATGCAAAGGTAGTGCTTTTTATTTATTTTTGTACAGAAAAGAGAATAATGCTCATGAAGACATTCCGGAACCTGATATTAGGGTTTATTTTACTTTCCGTGCTTTCATGCGGGAGAAAACAACAACCTGTATTGCCCCGACAGGAGATGGCAGAACGCCTGTTAATGGAAGCAGACAGCCTGATGCGTGCAGACTCGGCTTTCTGGTTGGCCGCTGTAAATCGTACTCATCCGGCTGTATGCCAATACGACTCAGCAATCAGGAAGAAACTGGACAACGCAATGCTGATGTGTCCGGGACTAAAAAAGGTATATCTGACAAAATATGTCTACCTAATGCGCAGCTGGAAACCAGACGAGATATTATTGCTTTTGCGGAAGATGGCAACCAATGTGCCCGACTCTATAGCTGCGGATATGTGGAGTTTGAAGGCTGTCCTGGAAGACAGGGCAGGCTTCCGCGACACGGCAAAGCATGATTTCCGGAAAGCTGATTCGATTTATGAACTGACATTGCGACATTATGCTAAAGAGCAGCGTGACACTATGCAATATTCGGCAATCCGTGTAATGAAAGCATTGAATCTTTCTTTGCTGTATGATAACTTCCAGCTTTTACAACACGAATTGGAATTATACAGACGGGTGTACGAAACGCCCTTGGATGGTTGGGAAGTTTTATATACGATAGAAAGCAAAGAACAGTACTACCGGTTTGTGTTTGGAAACTGAGAGCCTGTTTATACCATGCACGATATGAAATGGTGCATTCCGCGCAAAGTATACAGAGAATGCCTTGCGCGGAATGATATTCTTATCAGTATCCGAAGATTTCTTCGGTAGTCAGACGTTTGACAGGACCGATTTTCTCAAGTGATTTGATATCCAGTTCTTTTTCGTTCCCCAGAATGATGTAGCGGTAAGGTTTGCCTGCCATCGTTTCCTGTTCGAAACGGACTATGTCATCCATTGTGAGCGAAGGAACGGTATTGTAAATCTTTTCATTGATATCATAGTCGATGCCCTTGTCTGTGGCGTTGAGGTAAGCATTGATGATATTCATCTTGGTGGTACGTGCAGTAGCAAGACGTTTCAGAAGTGCCTGCTTGGCAAGGTCGAATGCCTTACCTGCTTGCGGTATTGTATCGATAATCTGATTGAATGTGCGTATGCAGTCCATCATCTTATCATTTTGCGAAATGATGAATGTCGTGGCATATTCAGGTTTATCCTTATAAGCAGGAGTAACATAGCTGGCTCCTGCGCTATAGGCCAGCCCGCGTGCTTCGCGTAATTCCTGGAATACGATTGTGTTCATGCCACCTCCGAAATATTCATTAAACAACGCGATGACAGGTTGCCGGTCAGCATTCCACGGATGGTTCTCGTTATGATATTGCATCATATAGATGTTTTTCGCATCGTATGGAGCAATGAAAACTTCGTTAGCCGGAGTCGGCTGCAATGTGTAAGGCTTTCCAACGGGAGCATCAGCAAGGGTTGCTGCGGTTTTATGATAGCGGTCAACGGATACAGTCACCTCGTCAAGATTCATCGGACCGTAATAAAGCACAGTATGTTTGTAGTTGCTGAGGTTTCGAATCAAGTCAACCAGTTCTTGCGGGTCGATTTGTTCAAACTCCTGTGCAGAAGGGATGTTACGTACCGGATTGTAGGCACCATATACACTGTATGCCTGAAGTGCACTGAAATTGTTCTGCTGGTCGAGTTTATTGTCGGCACGTCCTTTCATCTCCAGAGCCGCATACTGGGTAAATGCTGCTGTATCCACCTGTGCATGAGCGATGAAGTCTTCCATCAACGCCATGGCTTTTGTCATGTTTTCGGAAAGTCCACGCAAACCGATGCTGCTTTTTTTAGAACCTATGCTGATATCGAAGTCACATGCCAGTTGATAAAATTTCTGTTTGAGTTGTTCGGCACTTAGCTTGTCGGTCCCCAGGTAATCCAGGTAATCGGCAGCATAAGGCAACCATTTGTTCCATTCTTCTCCACAATCGAAATAATAATTAAGTGAAAAACGTCCGTTTTCATTATTCTTCACATAGAGTACAGGCAAGCCATTAGACGTCATTCCTTTGGTCAGGTCTTTGTCGAAGTTGACAAATTTGGGCTGTATCGGTGCTGTTTCCGCATTTACAATCTCAGTCACGAATGCACTTTGCATATCCCGGTTGGTAGGAATGGGCGTGATTTGCGGTTTGTCTATTTTCTTGATAGTAGAATCGTTTCCGATACGTTTGTACACAGTTACATAATTGTCACGGAAATGACGGTTGGCAAAATCGATTATCTGTTGTTTGGTTATTTTCGAGATGCGATCCATTTTACCAGTCACATCACTCCATTTCTGGTGGTTGATAAATGCGTTGACAAACAGGTCAGCACGTCCTTCGTTGCTTTCAAGGGTAGTATAGAAAGAAAGTTTTTTATTGTTCACCACGGCTTGAATCAAGTCTTCATCGAAGTCGCCTTTCTTCAGTTTGCCGATTTCATCAAGGAGTAAAGCTTTTACTTCATCAAGCGATTGTCCTTCCTTGGGAAATCCGGCTACGACAAAGCCTGAATACTCGGCAAGCGGAAGGGTAAAGGCACCTCCTCCCAGCCATTTCATCTGCTGGTCGAGATTGAGGTCCATCAATCCTGCCTTGCCATTACTGAGCATGTCAGCTATTACATCAAGAGTGTCGTTTTGAAACGAAGCAGCCTTATCAAACTTCCATGCCATATAGACGCGTTCGGCTTCTTGTCCTACAACTGTTGTATCTTTCGGCATAGTGCGGTCGGGTATCGGGGCATACTGGGGTTGAGAAAGGGACGGATTAGGCTGCCAAGTACCGAAATATTTATCAAGAGTAGCGATTACCTGATCGGGGTCGAAGTCTCCCGCCATACAGATAGCTATGTTATTGGGCACATAGTAACGGCGGAAATAGTTCTTGATGTTTGTGATTGAAGGATTTTTCAGATGCTCTTGTGTACCGATAGTGGTTTGCGTCCCATAAGGATGCCCCGGAAAGAGCAGGGCCATCAGTGCATTGAACAATTTATCCGTGTCACTTCCCAAACCTATGTTATACTCTTCGTATACAGCTTCCAGCTCTGTATGAAATCCACGGATAACCATATTCTGGAAACGGTCTGCCTGGATACGCGCCCAGTTTTCCACTTCATTTGCCGGAATGTCTTCTATGTAACAAGTCACATCGTTGCTGGTATAGGCATTAGTCCCCACGGCTCCAATGGCAGACATCAGCTTATCATATTCGTTGGGAATAAAGTACCGGGCTGCAAGTTGTGAGATACTGTCTATCTCGTGGTAATATGCACGGCGCTGGTCCGGGTCTTTCAAGGTTCGGTATACTTCGAAATGTTTTTCTATAGCATCAAGAAGAGGAGCTTCTTTATCTATGTCAGAAGTGCCGAATTGGCGGGTTCCCTTGAACATCAGATGTTCCAGGTAATGGGCAAGTCCCGTGGTTTCAGGCGGATCATTCCGGCTTCCTGTACGTACGGCAATGTAGGTTTGAATACGTGGTTTCTCGTCGTTGACCGACAGATAGACTTTCAGCCCGTTGTCCAAAGTATAGATACGGGCATTCATCAGATCGCCTTCCACAGTCTGATACTGGTATTCCTTTGCCATAATAGGCAGCCCGAAGGCAAGCAGGAATACCCCAAGCACTGATTTGAATTTGTTCATACTTAAATAGATTTAATAGTTCTGTTTGCTTTGATTTTAAAAAACTGTTTCGGATTTCTTCAAAATAGTTTCTAAATGTTTCTGCTGTCCACTCCCCACATCATCTTTTCCCGAAGTGTGTTGAAAAATGAATGATGACACCGTTTGACAATGCGTACGAAATAGTCGGCACGACGAATACGCAAACGGGTGCCCTCACGACAAGTTTCACTCCGTCCGTCTACCGAAATAAGGAAGTTATGGTTCCGGCTTTCCACATCGAGTATGATTTCCCACTCGTCACGTATCACAATGGGGCGGATATTCAAACTATGCGGAGCTACGGCTGTAAGACTGATGGTACCGCTTTGTGGAACAAGAATAGGGCCTCCCACGCTGAGAGAATATCCGGTAGAGCCGGTAGGAGTAGCTACGACCAGCCCATCTGCCTGATAGGTACATAACAGTTCATTGTTGATATAAGCGTGTATGGTAATCATTGACGAACTGTCTTGTTTAAGTACGGCAATTTCGTTTAAGCCGAAAGGATACCCTTTCAGGACATAATTGTCAGTATGGAGCTGCAATACTCTTCGTGGTTCGGCAAGGTATTTCCCTGCATAGATTTCATCGAAGGCTTCCTCCATCTGGTCGGGTGATACATCGGCAAGAAACCCCAGCCTTCCGGTGTTGATTCCCAAAATAGGGATTTCTTTTTTACCTACCCGGCTTGCCGCACGCAGAAAAGTCCCATCACCTCCGATACTAAGCACCATATCGGCATTGAAATCATTTCCTTGAAATACCTGCAGGCCTTTCAGATTGGTTTTTGTATGTTGCTTGAGAAAATCGAAAAAGTCATTACTGATGCATATTTCGGCTTTTTTGTTCCGTAAAATGTCGAGCAGGTGTGTGACATGTGCCGATTTATGCTCTTGGTATGTATTCCCGAAAAGGGCGAATCTAAGAGTCCGTTGCATATCTTGTAGCTTTTTATCAATCTTTATTCAGTAAAGTAAGCAGGTTGTCCGTATTTTCTGCTAACTTTGCACTTTGTTGACGCAAAGATAGAAAAATAAATTGAAAACAATTAATATTATGGTAACTATGACATTGTTGGCGGCGGCACAAGCCGTTGCAGACACATTGGCGGGAGCGAATCCGGTACTTACCCCTGTTGCATCGGGAGAACCGGAAATGAATTTATGGGATATGGCCTGCAAAGGCGGATGGATAATGATTGTATTGGCAGTGATGTCGGTAATAGCCTTCTATGTATTTTTCGAGCGGGCTTTTGCTATCCGAAAGGCATCAAAAGACGACCCATTGTTTATGGACCGTATCCGGGATTATATCAAAACCGGTGAAATAAAATCTGCAATCAACTATTGCCGGATGGTAAACACACCTTCGGCACGGATGATAGAAAAAGGTATTACGCGCATGGGACGTCCGGTTTCGGATGTACAGGCAGCTATCGAAAATACAGGCAACATCGAAGTAGCCAAACTGGAAAATGGCCTGGCGATTATTGCTACCGTGTCGAGTGGGGCTCCGATGTTAGGCTTTTTAGGAACAGTAACAGGTATGGTACGTGCATTCTGGAATATGGCTAATGCTGGTAATAACATTGATATCACTCTGCTGTCAGGCGGTATCTACGAAGCAATGATTACTACAGTAGGAGGTCTGATTGTGGGTATTGCAGCGATGTTTGCCTACAATCATTTGGTCTATCGGGTAGACAAAGTGGTCAGTCAGATGGAAGCCCGCACGATGGCCTTTATGGATTTATTGAACGAACCCGACGAAAACCGATAGGCTTATGGCACTGAAAAGAAGACAGAAAATATCACCCAGCTTCAGTATGTCATCCATGACCGACCTTATCTTCCTGTTGCTGATATTTTTTATGATTACTTCTACGATGGTATCACCCAATGCTATTAAGGTCTTGTTGCCTCAAGGATCTGAGCAGACTTCGGCAAAACCGATGGTACGGGTGATTATCGACAAGGATCTGAATTATTACGGAGCATTCGGCAATGATGACGAAATGCCTTTATCACTTGATGAGGTACCTTCGTTTTTGCAAGAATGTGCTTCTAAAGAACCGGATATGTATGTGGCTTTGTATGCCGATGAATCAATCCCTTACCGTGAAATTGTACGGGTATTGAACATTGCTAATGAAAATCATTACAAAATGGTGCTCGCTACACGGAGACCAGATAAAGAATGAATTACAGGAAACAAGGCGACAAGGTGACAAGGCAACATGGTGACAAGGTTTGAACGGCTTTACTAAGGTATTTAAGACTTTGCCAACCCGTCAACTTGTTAACTTGTCAACTCGTCAAACTTGTCAACTTAAAACAACAGAATCGTGAAACGAAGCAAGTTAATCGGACTTATAGGAACAGTGGTGTTGCACGTGGCAATCCTTGTATTCTTGTACCTGTACGTGCTGACGCTTCCTCCCAAACAAGAAGAGGGAGGAGTGCCCGTTATGCTGGGCAATACTGAGACAGGAGAAGGAGATGCCGACCCTTATACCCTGACAGAGGTAGACTTGTTGCCGCAGCCCGAAACAGCAGAACAGGAAGCATCTTTACCTGATGGTGGAGATGACTCTCCGTTGATAACCCAAGCCGATGAGCCTTCCTTGCAAGTGAAAAAGGAAGAGCCCCGTCAGGAGCAGAAACAAAAAGAAACATCTGACGTAAAACCAAAAAAAACTACAGAACATCCAAAGCCGAAAGAAAAAACCGAAGCAGAGAAGCGTGCCGAAGCAGAACGCGCTGCGGCACAGGCGGCTTCCAGTAAAGTGGCCGGAGCTTTCGGAAAAGGCTCCAAGATGGGAAGTACCGGCAATGGTAGTGGTGAAGGAATGCAAGGAAGCCCTACAGGGAATGGAAAAGAAGGAAAGACTTCGGGCGTAGGTGCCTCAGGAGTATTCGATTTAAACGGCCGGTCACTGGGGACTGAAGGATTGCCTTTACCGGCTTACAATGTACAGGACGAAGGACGTGTAGTGGTTACAATAGTCGTTAACCCGGCAGGAAAGGTTATCAGTACACAAATCAACAAGCGTACCAATACTGTAAATCCTACTTTACGCCGTGCCGCGGAAGAAGCTGCACGACGGGCACAATTCAACCGGGTAGACGGTGTAAATAATCAGTCAGGAACAATAACTTATTACTTTAAATTGAAATAAGCGTATGAAATCGATTTGTATTTTTTTAGCTGAGGGCTTTGAAGAAGTGGAAGCTCTTTTCCCGCTCGATATTTTGCGTCGTGGCGGTCTGAATGTAAAAACCGTATCTATAATGGGAGAACCGACAGTAAAAGGTGCCCATGGTGTACCTGTAGTTGCCGATTGCCTGATAGAAGATTTGAAAGAAGAAGATATTGAGATGATTGTATTGCCGGGAGGACTTCCTGGTGCCACTAACCTTGATGCACATGCAGGAATAGACAAACTGGTCCGTAATTTTGCTACAGCCAGCAAACCACTGGCAGCTATTTGTGCAGCTCCGATGGTATACGGAAACCGAGGCTTACTGAAAGGGAAAAAGGCAACTTGTTATCCGGGCTTCGACAAATACCTGGACGGTGCTGAGTATACCGGCAATATGGTAGAAATCGCCGACAACTTCATTTTGGGAAAAGGCCCTGCCGCTGCATCAGCTTTCGGATTTGCCATTCTTGAAAAAATGGCCGGAGCAGCCAAAGTGGCAGAAGTAAAAAATGGAATGCTTTTCGCTGAATGAAAAAATACATAATAATTGTTGCCGGAGGAAAAGGTTTGCGCATGGGAGGAGAAATCCCCAAACAATTTCTTCCTATTAAAGGGAAGCCTGTATTGATGCGTACGCTGGAAACCTTTTCCACTTGCGATGAGACTATCGAACGGATTGTAGTGCTTCCGGTAGACCAACAGGACTACTGGAGGCATTTGTGTAAAATCTATGGATTTACACTTTCTCATCGTATTGCCAATGGCGGAGAAACCCGTTTCCATTCAGTTAAAAACGGGTTGGCACTGGTAGAAGATAATGCATTGGTCGGTGTACACGACGGAGTACGCCCTTTTGTGTCATCCAAGGTCATATCGGAATGTTACCGTGTGGCAGAAGTATCAGGAGCAGCAATACCTGTAACCGATGTTGTAGAAACACTGCGTCAGGTTACAGAAAATGGAAATAGCCAGACAGTTCCACGCAACTGCTATAAGCTAGTTCAGACCCCTCAGGTTTTTCTTTCTTCGTTATTGAAACAAGCTTATTCCCAACCTTACACATCGTGTTTCACGGATGATGCTTCGGTGGTAGAAGCTTGGGGACATCGGGTAGAACTGGTGGAAGGAAACCGGGAAAACGTTAAGCTGACAACTCCGTTTGACCTGAAACTGGCAGAAATGATATTAAGTTGACAAGATTTTATACAATGTACGGTCGGATTTTTGCATTTTCATGACACATTGCATAGATCTTTGTCAACGTGCAGACTTGTGACCTAAAAATGAAAGAATATGCTTGATTTGTCTACGCGTGATATCAAGTTCTTGCAAGGGGTGGGTCCCCAGCGGGCAACTTTGTTGAATAAGGAGTTGAATATCTGTTCCTTTAAAGACTTATTGTATTATTTCCCGTACAAATACGTAGACCGCAGCCGTTTGTATTACATTCACGAGATAGACGGAAACATGCCCTATATCCAGTTGCGTGGACAAATCTTGAGTTTCGAAATCTTAGGTGAAGGAAGGCAACGACGTCTGGTCGGACATTTTTCCGACGGTACAGGTGTCGTAGATTTGATATGGTTTCAAGGTCTGAAATATGTTGAAGGCAAATACAAAGCACGCGAGCCTTACATCGTGTTCGGCAAACCAACCGTATTCAACGGGCGCGTTAATATCGCTCATCCCGACATCGACCCTGCCGATGAGTTAACTTTATCCACAATGGGACTTCAGCCATATTACAATACGACCGAAAAGATGAAACGGAGCAACCTCAATTCGCATGCGATAGAAAAGTTGATGAAAAACCTGTTTGCCGTACTTCGGCATGAGGAATTTGAAGAAACCTTGAGCTCCCGGCTGATAGAACAACACCGTCTGATGCCGTTGACAGAAGCTTTGCACAACATTCATTTTCCGCAAAATCCAGAATTACTCCGCCGGGCACAATATCGTTTGAAATTCGAAGAGCTCTTTTATGTACAACTGAATATCTTACGCTATACGCAAGAACGACGAAACAAATTCCGTGGACTGATATTCGGCAAAGTAGGTGATATCTTCAACACCTTTTATGCCCAAAATCTTCCATTTCAACTTACTGGTGCACAAAAGCGGGTCATTAAGGAAATGCGCCGCGACATGAAAAGCGGCAGACAGATGAACCGTCTGCTTCAAGGTGATGTGGGAAGCGGGAAAACCTTAGTGGCACTGATGATAATGTTGATAGCCCTTGATAACGGTTATCAGGCGTGCATGATGGCACCTACTGAAATTCTTGCCAACCAACACTATGAAACCATTACCCATTTTCTGCAAGGAATGTCCGTCCGGGTAGAATTACTCACGGGAAATGTAAAAGGGAAACGCAGGGAAACGATTTTACGCGATTTAGTGACAGGCGACATACAGATACTTATCGGTACACACGCTGTAATAGAAGACACAGTAAACTTTTCTTCATTAGGGCTGATAGTCATTGACGAACAGCATCGCTTCGGAGTAGCACAGCGCGCCAAGTTGTGGCGAAAGAACCTGTGCCCGCCTCATGTACTGGTAATGACCGCTACTCCGATACCCCGTACACTTGCCATGACCCTTTATGGTGACCTTGACGTATCGGTCATCGATGAACTGCTTCCCGGTCGCAAACCCATACAGACTATTCATCAGTTCGATAACCGGCGGGCTTCGATGTATACTTTCATCCGCAAGCAATTGCAGGAAGGCAGACAGGCATATATCGTTTATCCCTTGATTCAGGAAAGTGAAAAAATGGACATCAAGAATTTGGAAGATGGCTACCTCCACGTGTGTGAAGCATTTCCCGAATATAAGGTAAGCAAAGTACACGGTAAAATGAAAGTAGCAGAAAAGGAGGAAGAAATGCAACGTTTTGTAAATCACGAAACGCATATTCTGGTAGCAACGACGGTTATCGAAGTAGGTGTAAACGTTCCGAATGCTTCGGTAATGGTCATCGAAAATGCCGAACGTTTCGGTTTATCCCAATTACATCAGTTAAGAGGACGGGTAGGACGTGGTGCCGACCAATCATATTGCATCCTGGTAACCGGTTATAAACTGACAGAAGATACCCGAAAACGTATCCAGATAATGGTGGATACGAATGATGGTTTCGAGATAGCAGAAGCCGACCTGAAGTTGCGGGGACCAGGCGATTTGGAAGGGACACAGCAAAGTGGAGTAGCATTCGATTTAAAAATAGCCGATATTGCCCGAGACGGCCAGCTCCTTCAGTATGTACGCGAAGTGGCAGGACATCTGCTTGAAGAAGACCCGCAAGGCATACACCCTGAAAACGCTATCGTATGGCAACACCTGAAAGAACTCCGGAGTAAAAATGTAAACTGGTCGGTAATTTCATAATAAAAGTGTCCGGAACCGACAGCTTTTCGGGCCGATTTACCTGTTATTCCCAAATTCTAAAGAAACCCGTAAAAGCCCTGCCACAAAATTATGCTTGTTATGATGAATAATGTGTAAAGCAGGCTGAACAGAAAGCCAGGGAGTCAGGTGACAGTGAAGAGTACATTCAATGTCTGTTTCATCACCTCCGGAAAAGAGAAGACGATTGAACACAATACCGGCAGTCATATCGTTCCGGGCAATGCGGTTCATCACCAGTCCGCCTCCCCAATATCCGTTACAGGGAACGTAACGCCGGGTCATAGCTGCCCCTTGTCCTAACAGGACCAATTGCGATTTGCCCACCATCAGCAAAGGCTGCTCCAGCAAAGCCCAGAAACCAGTTTCCCGCTCGTGCACGCTTCTGTCTTCAGAAGGTGTTTTCCCATATACATACCCTATTGTATAGTTTGCAGCCTGCTCGCCTTTCGAAGGTATTTCGTATGAAATGCTTCCCATGGTAAATATACCATCGCCAGACGGACAAAAACGGAACTGACGGTCGAAATCATCACTCGCCACACCATTATAAACACTCGCTTTCAACGTTAACCGACTGACAGGAAGATACTCCAGATGAACACCCATAGCTCCTAACGGAAATGTAGCAAGCGGATAATTCAATGAAAGAATGGGATAATCGGCATCTGCAGCTCCTGTAAACAAACCGGTAGCAGGTGTAATGAAATAATCGGCATCAACGTTACGTAAACCTATAGAGACAAAAAAGCATTCGCCAAAGGACTGACGCAGAGAAGCCTGCATCAAACGAAAAGGACGGTTCTCATCGGTATAGATATTCGACAAACCTAAGTTATCATCATCTACAGCACCGCCTGTTTGCCAAGTTGCAATTGCCATACCTTCGAATGAGGCACCTTTCCAAAGTCCGACATCCACTCCCACTTCCAAATAATTCACCCATGACGTGTTTCCACTCGTCATATTCCATTCACCTTCAGTCATGGCAGTCAAATTCCAACCGACACGAGAAGAAACCGGTGTTTGAGCCCGGACACCAATCACACACAAGCAGGCTGCCAGCCCACATAAGAATCGATACATAGGTTCTTTTTTAAAGTTGATCAACTATTATCCCCTGTAGAATAACACCAATCGACACATTTTGTTCAATGAATTCCTCATATTTTCAAAAAACAGAGTAATCTTCTTTCCGATATCTGTACTACGCTGTAATAACTCCTTATTGCCAATCAATACGGAATTCATATTTTGTTTTTTCTTGCGGTGCAAAGATAATGAATTTATTCGTATTTTTGCAACATCATGATAGATCAAGCCACCATAGACAAAATAATGGATGCCGCCCAAATAGTAGACGTGGTATCTGAATTCGTCACACTCCGGCGCCGGGGAGTGAACTACATCGGACTGTGTCCTTTCCACAACGAAAAGACACCATCGTTCAGCGTATCGCCCAGCAAAGGAGTATGCAAATGCTTCAGCTGCGGAAAAGGAGGAAATGTGGTGCATTTCATCATGGAACATGAACAACTCTCCTATTACGAAGCATTGAAATGGCTGGCAAAAAAATACAATATCGAAATCAAAGAACGTGAGCTGACTGACGAAGAAAAACAGGCACACAGCTTACGCGAAAGTTTATTTGTAGTCAACCAGTTTGCTTCCGAATACTTTCAAGACATTTTATATAATAACATTGACGGGCAGCGCATCGGCATGACCTACCTGCGAGGACGTGGATTCCGTGATGACATCATCAAGAAATTCCAACTTGGCTATAGCACCGACAACCGGGATGCGCTGGCACGTGCTGCACTGCAAAAAGGATACAAGGAAGACTTCCTGGTAAAAACCGGACTGTGTTACCGCAAGGAAGACGGTACCTTACGCGACCGTTTTTGGGGACGTGTCATTTTCCCTGTACATACGATTTCCGGAAAAATCGTAGCTTTTGGCGGACGTGTACTCAGCGCCGCCACCAAAAATGTACAGATGAAATATGTCAACTCGCCCGAGTCAGAAATCTATCACAAAAGCAAAGAACTGTACGGCATCTTTTTTGCCAAGCAGGCTATCGTGCGCCAAGACCGCTGTTTCCTGGTAGAAGGCTATACCGATGTTATTTCCATGCATCAAAGCGGCATTGAAAATGTGGTAGCCTCATCGGGCACGGCACTTACATCCGACCAAATCCGATTGATTCACCGTTTTACGAACAACATTACTGTCCTTTATGACGGTGACGGAGCCGGCATAAAGGCTAGTATCAGAGGTATTGACATGCTGCTGGAGGAAGGGATGAATATCAAAGTATGTTTGTTGCCGGACGGAGATGACCCTGATAGTTTTGCACGCAAGCACAATGCTACCGACTATCAAGCATACATTAACGACCATGAAGTAGACTTCATCCGTTTCAAGACCAACCTACTGCTGGAAGAAGCCGGAAAAGACCCTATCAAGCGCGCTGCATTGATTTCAAGCATTGTAAAAAGCATTTCGGTCATTCCCGATGCGATTGTACGTTCTGTATATATCCGCGAATGCAGCCAATTGCTGCAGATGGAAGAAAAGATACTTATCGAAGCCACTTCAAAACTGATAGAACAGGCACGCGAAACAAAATTCAAGGAACAACAACGTAAAAAGGAGCGCGAACAGCGGATGACTGAAACTCCTGCGGTTCAGCCTTCTGTTCCTGATACACCGACAAACGAACCACAGGCAACAGATACAACTCCTGACCTAAACAACAATACCCCTCTTCCACCCGAACCAACTCCCGCAAATACGTACACTTCGTACATTCCGGCAGAAGGCAACGAGCAAAAAGTATTCTATGCCAAAGAAGAAGACCTGGTACGGATGCTTATCCGCTATGGCGAAAAAACAATGTGCTATATAGAAAACAATGAAGGTGAACAAGTTCCTTATACGGTCATTGAATGCATTGCGACAGGATTGAAGGAAGACGAACTGCAATTCCATGACCCCATACACCGGCAGATTTTACAAGAATGTGAAGCACACCAACACGACCCTAACTTCATAGCCGAGCGACATTTTATCGCCCATCCTGACCCGAATGTCAGCAAATTGGCGGCAGACTTGGTGAACGACCGTTATCAATTGAGCAAATACCACTCGAAAGGACAAAAAATCGTAACGGATGAAGAACGTCTCTACGAATTGATACCCCGTTTGTTGCTTGACTTCAAGCTTTCCATTATAGAAGAAGAAATGAAAAATACCCTGCAGGCACTGACCGATCCCATCGTAGCCCAGGATTCGCAACGTTGCATGGAAATCATGAAACACTATAAGGAACTGCAAGAAACTCAAAGCATAATGGCGCAACAGGCAGGCGACCGTGTAGTGCTGAAATTATAAACTTAAAGCAGCATTCATAAAAAAATATCCTCATGTGCCAATTTATAAACTCTAATGACGTATTCGCAAATCCGGACAACAAGGATTATATCTGCTACAACGAGGCATTTTGCACAGCATTATCAGGGTACAGGTATTTAGAAGCTGTTTTGAATTTCTCCAAAAAGTTTTTCTT